>ERZ887942.1208-NODE-1208-length-18466-cov-6.355494_pt1 | contig 18466 bp, 11 predicted proteins | sample MGYA00521099_ERZ887942 | MGnify/ENA primary metagenome ERZ887942 (study PRJEB32303, sample SAMEA104408605) | aquatic metagenome | biome: Brackish water; feature: Pelagic; material: water | place: Baltic Sea | collected 2014-06-07T06:48:00 | depth 16,251 m ...
CGTCGCTTTGATCCTCAAACCGCTTGGCGTAGGTTTCTACTTCGAATCCGGCAGTGGTAGCAAAAGCGCCTATGAAGTCTGCTTTGCCGCTCGACTTGGGTGCGATAAAATCTGCGAGGCAAAAATAGGTGTCTCCTTTTTCCTTCTTCTTTTGTTGTCGATTGAAATGAAGGGTTTGCAGCACTTCCGTACGCGAATCATCCGTGTAGATCTCGACGTCGTCGCCTACTGAGTTCGCAGGGAACAGGCCATAAACGGTCCGACAATGGAACGCTTTATCAGCTATGATCTGCTCCAGTATTTTCTGGGCGTCGTTGAAAAGGTTCGTTGCTTCCTCTCCATACTTTTTGTGAGTAAGGATTTTTGGATAAACGCCTTTCAACTCCCAGGACCAGAAGAAGGGAGACCAATCAAAGTAGGGGACTATGTCTTCAAGCTGAACCGTCGCTTGATTTCGAATTCCCGTAAATGAAGGGGTTGGAATGTCGACGGTATCCCAATCGGTTTGGAGCGCTTTCTTGCGGGTTTCGTCGAGGCTCAAATATTCGGTAGTTGAGGCTCTTTTGAGGAATTGTTCACGGACCTTTTCCTGATCTTCTTTTAGGTCATTCACATAAGCTTCTGAGCGGTCCTGGCTAAGCAACTCATTGCACGCTTCTACTACCAGAGATGCATCAAGCACATGATGGACCGCGCCTGAGTAGGCTGGGGCAATTTTAATAGCTGTGTGAGCTTTGCTGGTTGTAGCGCCTCCGATGAGTAGGGGAAGGTTTAGTCCTAGTCGTTCCATCTCAGCCGCATTGTGAATCATCTCATCGAGTGACGGGGTGATCAAACCACTCATACCGACCAGGTTGGCTCCCACCTCAGCCGCTTTTTTCAAGATAGCGTCGCAGGATACCATGACGCCGAGATCGATCACTTCGTAGTTATTGCAAGCAAGTACCACCGATACGATATTCTTACCGATGTCGTGGACATCACCTTTCACGGTCGCGAGAACCATCTTACCCTGAGCCTGCGTTTCCATTCCAGATTCTTTCTCCGCTTCCATGAATGGGAGTAAATGAGCCACGGCCGCTTTCATCACGCGGGCGCTTTTCACCACTTGTGGTAGGAACATTTTTCCGGAGCCAAAGAGTTCTCCGACAACTTTCATTCCGTCCATGAGCGGACCTTCGATTACGTGCAGGGGGCGGTCATACTTGAGCCGAGCCTCTTCGGTGTCCAAAATGATGAATTCCGTGATCCCTTTTACCAGAGCGTGGGAAAGTCGCTCTTCCACGGTCCCACTTCTCCATTCGAGGACTTCGACCGTCTTTTCCTTACCTTGGCCTTTAACCTGTTCTGCGTAGTCGACCAATCGTTCCGTTGCGTCGTCTCGTCGGTTGAGAATCACATCCTCAACGTGCTCCAGAAGTTCTTTTTCGATGTCTTCGTAGACGGCCAGCATTCCGGCGTTTACAATTCCCATGTCCAGACCTGCCTTGATCCCGTGGTAAAGGAATACGGCGTGCATGGCCTCGCGAACTACGTTGTTTCCTCGGAACGAAAATGAAACGTTACTGATCCCTCCACTGACTCGAGCGCCCGGACAAACTTCTTTGATTTCCCGCGTCGCGTCGATAAAATCAATGCCGTATGTATTGTGCTCCTCGATACCGGTGGCAACCGTGAGAACGTTGGGATCGAAAATAATATCTTGAGGATCAAAGTCGAGATTCTCTAGCAGAAGGTCGTAGGCTCGTTTGCAGATACGCACTTTGTCTTCTCGTGTGGCAGCCTGGCCCTCTTCATCGAAAGCCATGACAATTGCGGCCGCTCCATAACGCTGAATTGCCGCTGCATATTCGAGGAATTTGGCTTCTCCTTCTTTCAGGCTAATCGAGTTAACGACTCCTTTCCCCTGAACGCATCGTAACCCGGTCTCGATGACCGACCATTTGGAGCTATCAATCATGATCGGCACTCTAACGATATCTGGTTCCGCTGCTATAAGATTGAGGAAACGTTCCATGCAGGTTTCACTGTCGAGCAGTCCTTCATCGAAATTGACATCGATCATGTTCGCACCGTTTTCGACCTGCTGTCTTGCGATATCCAACGCCTTTTCGAAGTCCCCTTCCTTGATTAGTTTCCTAAATCGAGGCGATCCCATCACGTTCGTTCTTTCACCGACCATAATAAATGGGGCGTTGGGTCCTTCGATATTCTGAGCCTCCAGGCCGCTCAGTCGAAGAGCAGGAGTTACATTAGTTGGTTTACGCGGTGAAAATTTGGATACGCGTTCAACGATAGCCGCGATATGCTCCGGAGTGGTTCCGCAACATCCTCCCACTATATTCATGAATCCTGCGGTGGCAAAGTCCTCCAATGAACCGGATGTAATAGCGGGAGTTTCGTCGTAACCCGTTTCGCTGAGGGGATTGGGGAGACCTGCGTTTGGGTAACAGCTCGTATAGCAATCGGCGATATTCGACAGGTCTTCCATGTAGGGTCGCATTTCCTTGGCTCCAAGAGCGCAATTGATGCCGACACTTATAGGATCAGCATGACGGACCGAATTCCAAAAGGCTTCAACAGTTTGTCCCGATAGTGTGCGCCCGGAGGCATCTGTAATCGTGAAGCTGATCATAACCGGAATCTTTTCCGGCAATTCCTGTTGCAGTCGATCAATCGCGAAAAGCGCCGCTTTAATATTCAGGGTATCAAATGTGGTTTCGGGCAGCAGCAGGTCGGCTCCTCCGTCTATAAGGCCCTTGGCGGCTTCGTAGTAAGCCGCAACCAACTCCTCAAATGTGACCGCTCTGTGCCCGGGATCATTTACATCGGGAGACATCGAGGCCGTTCGGTTGGTCGGTCCGATGCCACCTGCTACGAAGCAGATTCGGCCAGGATGTGCATCCATCACCTCTTGAGCCGCCTTTTTAGCAAGTTCTGCTGAGACCTTGTTGAGTTCGTAGGCTATACTTTCCAGTCCGTAGTCGGCTTGGGCGATGGTAGTCGCGCTGAAGGTGTTCGTCTCGATGATATCGGAACCTGCCTCCAGATATTGACGATGAATGTCCGTAATTATATCAGGCTGCGTAAGACTCAATAGGTCGTTGTTTCCTTTGAGATCTGAAGGATGATCTTTGAATCGATCGCCCCGAAAGGAAGATTCATCTAGCTTGTGGCGCTGAATCATGGTTCCCATGGCGCCGTCTAGAAAAACGATGCGATCAGCTAGCAAGGCTCGCAGTTGATGGGCGCGTTGCGTTTCAGTTTTTTTGGCTGTAAGGGATGCAGGCATGAGATGGGCTTAAATCAATAACATATCATCATATCCTGATATTTTGATATGTAAAGAAGGATTCGCTTGGCTAACTGGGAAGTTTGATGGTGTTTCAAATAAAAGGAGGCTTACTACAATGAGGCCAATCGATGGGTTCAGGCCTTCTTTCTCTCTACCTCAGATATTCTAATAGTTTTTAAATTTCGTTGATGGTCTGGGCCGCTCCAAGCAGTTTAGCAGCATGACTCATCAAGAACGACTTTCCAAGTTTCTAGGTAGAACTCCTCAGGTGGATCCAACCGCGTGGGTGGCAAAATCGGCCGAAGTCATGGGTGATGTTCGAATCGGACCCCTTGCGACGATATTGTATCAGGTAGTTCTTCGCGGCGATATTGAGAAAATTATCATAGGGGAGGGCTCGAATATTCAAGATGGGACCATCGTTCATCTTGCTGACGATATACCAGTCATCATTGGTGACTATGTTACCGTCGGCCACAAGGCGATGATCCATGCCTGTACAATAGAGGATGAATGCCTCATTGGCATGAGTTCAACGATTCTGGACGGTGCTGTGATTGGGCGACGTTCGATAGTCGCGGCTGGAGCTGTCGTTCCTCCGGGTATGATCGTGCCACCGGGCTCGATGGTCATGGGTGTCCCCGGGAAAATTAAGCCACTATCTGAGGAGCGCCAAACTGGGCTGCGATTTTGGGCTGAGAAGTATGTCGAAGTTGCTGTCGAACACCGTAAGCGCTTTGGCGAAAAGACCTTTTAGCCGTTCTTCTTTAGAAACTTCTGAGTTTGCTTCTTGAGCTTTTTGATACGCGATTCGACGCCTTTCAGGCTTTCTTCATCCATCCGGTCTATAAAGAGCACTCCATTCAGATGATCGACCTCGTGTTGAACGCAGCGGCCTAGCAGTCCGTTACATTCCATCACATGGGAATCGCCTTGATGATCTTTAAAGCTGACTCGAATCTTATCAGGTCTTCGAACGTTGCCATTGATGCCTGGGAACGAGAGGCAGCCTTCCTCGTAAACGGTTTCTAAGCTCGGTAGGACTTCAATCTTCGGATTGATCAAGGCCATGGGCATGATCAATTCAGCGGGAGGGGATTTACCATCAAGCGTAAACTGAAAGTCGCTATCACGGCTTTGTGGAACATCAATGACGCAGAGTTGTAGAGCCTTCCCGATCTGCTGTGCAGCCAAACCAATTCCTTCGCTGTCGTACATGGCGTCAACCATATCGTCGCACAGCTCTGCGAGTGTGTCATCGAAGACTTCTATCTCTTCACCGGGTTCTCTCAGGATCGGCTCGTTATATTGGGTTACGCGCAATGACATGATCTTGATAATCTTAGGTATCATTTTTTCCTATCATGTCGAGTCATCAGCTCAACTGACGAAATTCTATGAACAACGGGCCCATTACACGGTCCTGATGGGGAGTCCAAATCGCCGATTGAGTTATCGAGGAGTCTTGTTCACAGTTTCCCGAATCCCTTAAACTATCCATGCTTCGTCCATTCGTTTTCCTGCTTCTTTCCCTCGTATTGGGATTTCTAGGATGGTCGGTTCCTGTTTATTGGCAGCTCATTAACAGCCAGTTGTTGGAGGTACTTGGGAAGGAGACCCCTAGCCTGGTGGATTCCGCTGCGAATCAGGTCCAGTTGGATCATCTCGGTGTGGCGTCTATCTTTTTGGATGCCGCTGAGTCTCTGGAAGTCGGTGACACAGAGTTAGTACGAAACAGTGTGGCAAAGGCGGAAGAGTTGTTTCCAGAATACGCTATTACGGGTGGGCCGGATATTTATTTCGATCAGATCCTGCGGATTGATCCTCAGCTACGAGCCTCTACCCGAAGGGAGTTAATACCAAACTTAATTCCTTCCCAAACACGGGCGACCTTATTGTCATTTTTGGACAATTCGCGTAGCACGTCGGTAAAGGCGGTTGTCGCTACTCGTGAAATGGCAGGGACGAGACAGTTTATGCCCGTTTATTCTGCAGCGGGGCAGCCATTGGAAGCGACAATTCTATTAAGTGCCCTCTTGATACAGGGAAACCATTTTTCTCCGAAAGTAGCGGCTGACGTGAGAACACTGGCGGATAATATTTCCGATGCCTATGCGGTATCCGATCTTGAGAGAATATATTTCGCCTTATTTTCGTTGGGAAAGCGTATGAATTGGAATCAGTTGGTTTCTTTTCTTCCATTTATAGAGGATACTGAGCTACTCGAAAAAGTGGCAGCTTATGCTAGAAATAATGACGCGAAGTTCAGTTGGATCTACACGGCGATTGTTGAAATGGAGAGCGCTGAATCTGTCATCCAGTATTTGGATACGTATAAGGAAGAAGGGTTGGAGGATGTTGGACTCGCTCTCAGTTATGGGCAGGGAGCTCTGGACTACCTTATTCAGCAAATGCAACAGGTTGAGCGTCCGGCTGCCCGACTTCGCTGGGCTGAAAAGCTTCCGTGGTTATTGAACAATCCTACGATTCTGGTTCCAGCGTCACACAATCCCGCTTCTTTTTTGGTCATCAAGGGGCTGTTGACCGCGTTATCTGCGTTTTGCCTGACTGCCTTTTGGATTCAGGCTTTTCCTTTGTTATTCCATACCTTCAAGCGTGAGCGAAAGCCGCCGGTTGTGGTGGATATTCTAAGGACGGTCACTCTAACCTTGATCCTTTCTTTTTTAATTATCCTGATAACGGAACCCGGAGTATTCCGGACAAGTCAAACTCCCCAACCCGAGGTTCGACTTGAGTGGGCGTTTCAGGATACCGTAGAATCCCTATTCACTCCAACTGAACGAACAGATACCATGGACCAGATCACAATCATCACCATTTCGATCTTCTTCCTCATGCAAATCGCCGTCTATATGGCAGGGCTAATTAAGCTTACCGAAATCCGAAAGATGGATGGTTCGCCAACCCTAAAATTGGAGCTCATTCAAAACGAGGACCAGCTTTTCGATAGCGGACTCTACTTGGGACTTACGGGGACTGTTCTCTCATTGATCTTCCTCGCCATCGGTGTGGTTCAAGCCAGTTTGATGGCCGCCTACTCTTCGACCTTGTTCGGCATTATATTTGTGGCGCTGCTCAAGGTGTTTCACGTACGCCCCTTTCGAAAGAGCCTGCTTATGATCGTGCATAAGGAGTCATGAACAAAACATTACTACTAGTCATTTGTGATTTTCTGCTGTTGAGCCTGTTGGCTCTGGCCCGCTTCGACACGCCCGAAGAAGATCAAGTGGAGCAAGAGGTATTGTCGGAAGATCCTATTCAGGCACAGGAGGATATTATAGAGGTCCTTAAATTATCACTCGAACTGGAAGAGGAGTCGGCTGAAAATATGGCGGCGTCTCTCCAGACTACGCAGAAAGAGTTAGAAACGACTTCCAGTAACCTTGAAGAAACGAAGGAGGCGCTTGAGACACGTGACGAGGAATTACAATTAACAAAGGAAGAGCGTGAGACTTTGGCCAAGGCCAAGGCGGAGCTGGAGGCGAACCTCAAAGAACGGATCGCTGTCATCGAAGAGAAAGAGGCCGATGTAAAACAGCTCAATAACGTGCTTGAAGAAGAACGTCGTGAGGCTGACCGAAAGCTTCGGCAAATGGAGGATCTCCAGAAAGAGCTTCAGGCGAAACAGGAAGCAATTGCCCAGGCTGAAAAGCGTCAGCAGGAATTGGAAGCCGCCCAGCAATTGGCTGAACAGAAAGCCCAAGTGCTCGATACCCAGCTGCAATTAGCCGAAGCCGAGAGCCGGTTGGTGAGAGAGAATCTAGAGCAGGTGAAGTCCGAGGTGACGATTGTACGCGATGAGAACCAGCGACTTCAGCAGCATGCCTCTCAATTGGCCACGGAGCTCACCGAAGGCGTAAATGCACAGACAGAGCGTTTGACGCAGATCGCTGAGGAAGTTCGGAGTGCGCAACCACGCAATGCGAACGAGATCTTCTCGGACTTTATTGGGAGCGGAGTGACTATTGATGTCCGTTATCAGAAATCAACACGTAGAGGTGGTGATGAGCGGATCGTTTCTGTCACGCCGGTTGTAGTATCCGACGGTCTGGACCTTAAAGCTGTCTTTTCCTGGGATGATCTGGATTTGTCAGAAAACGACCTTCGAAACACTTCATTGAATCTGAGAGGAGACATACGTCTGGGGCGCCGCACTTATCCCCTGCGAAGATTGGATTTCTTATCACTCGACAGCCGAATAATAGTAGTTCCACTGCAACGGGAGTGGTCAGAGTATTTGGATGTTGAGCCATTCTACTTGGCCACGGATCCACTAAAGTTTCCGGTTGCAGTGCTGGTGGATCCGAAAAACAAGAGTTATGGGGATGCGCCCTTCAAGCTAGATACGAAGACGCCTGAACACTTCCAGATCGATAGTCGTCTCATCAACCGGCTCATGGGGGAGTTTTCGCCGCGCAAATCGAGTATGATGTTTAGCAAGAGCGGTGATTTTCTCGGGGTATTGGTCAACAAGGAGTATGCCGTCCATGTGGATAATTTTGTGCCGGCTGAGACAGTTTTGGTTGGGCAACCTACGACGGTGAAACAGCTTCAACAGGGCTATACCCGGATGATTAATCAAGTCCGCCGTCTTCCGTCTGATGTCCGGTGAGCTCTTTATTTGGTTCTTGTCTTGAAATACGGGGCTTTTTAGATCCTCTTCCCAATAGTAAATACCTGAAATTCCAACCCAGAGAACGATTATGAATATTAAAGCTTATTTAAAACCACAGTGTGGATGGAGCATGGGAGTGCGCGCAATCATGCAGAAGCACAGCCTAGAATACGAAGATATTGATATCATCAACTCAGCTGAAAATTACGCTGAAATGGTACGTAAGTCGGGTCAGCCACTCTCTCCTTGCGTGGAGATCGATGGCATTATGCTCGCTGACGTAAGCGGTGAAGAAGTTGAAGCTTACATGGTTTCCAACAAGTTGGTGGGTCAAAACGACGCCGATGTAGCTGTTCCGACTGACCGCGGCTGTTCTGACGAAGAGCACGAGAAAATGCGTGAGGAGCAAACATCCAAGCCGATTCGCTTCTTCTAGGCGATTAACGTTACTTTACTTTTCTAAAGGTCGAACTCTTTGGGGTTCGGCCTTTTTTTATCGCTTCTGGACCGCTCGGAACGAGTAGTTTGTTAAGTCGATGTAGTAGAGGCGACGTTCACCTGTGTCAGAACCATTGAAGTAAATGCCATTTCCATCACGCGACCAGACGGGGTGGGGGTGCATCGAGTTTTTGGGGTCATCTGGTTCGGCTCGCATGCGAACCAGCTCGCGGTAGTTGCCCGAAGCAACGTCATACATGAGAACAGCGTGCGCCCCTTTTTCCGGCCAATCGAATATGTCAGTTACGAACAGGTCGCCCTTCGGATTGAGAGAGCCATGTATTCCGAGCGCATTCGGAATTAAAGGATAGTCAGGTTCTCCGTTGATCGGGTGAATCATCACATGTTGTCCGGAGGGATTGTCCGTAATGTGAAAGCCCTCGGGTCTTATATAAGACAATAGCGCATCGTTTCCCGACCACATGGCGTGTTGGCCGATTTCTGTGACATAGCGAATAGCGCCGCCATCGGAGTCGGCGAGCAATGCAGACTTAACGAGTTTCGTGTTGGTGCCCTTTTTCTCGAGCATGTAGACCCAGAAGAACTGTTTGCCATCAGGGGACCACTTTGGGTGTTTGAATACGCCTAAGCCTTTCCACTGAGGGTCTTCGATGATGTCCTTTCGCGGATGCATAGGCACCATTTCATCCCGGTTAAGTAGGACCCGAGTTGTGCCTGCATCCAGGTCCATGATCATCACTTCCGACGCTTTACGATCGGGCCCCTTATATCGGCTGGCCGGGTAGTTATTGTGAGTCAGGCCATACCCGTTTGTCTCCGATACCATTCCGATCGAGCCTTCAACCTTTCGAGAGGTGTTGTCGTTAACATTGACGATGATCGACCAAGCCTCGTCTTCGATGCCAAATATAAGGTGATCGTTGTCGAGCCACTGTTGGCGTGTACCGTCGTGGTCTCCGCCTCGCACCTGGCCTGACACGTAGCGGGGGTCGCTACCGTCGCGGTTCGCAACCACGACGCGCCCCCAGCCAGGAACTTCATTTTCAAATTCAAAATAAGTTACGTGCGTTGCGTCGGGGCTTTCTGGACAGATGTCCATATAGGCATGCATCGAAGGGGCAGTTCCTGCAGATATCTGTCGAACAACGTGACCATCATCGTAGGCACCAAGGCGCATCAAAGGAGGATTGAGATCAACGCCCACTCCGGGGATGAGCCGTGTAACCGTGAAGTTCTCTACGGTCATGTGGTTGCTGACCGTGCGAAAAGCAAACCAACCGTCCGAGTAGGGTTCATCATCCGTGAAGTCGAATATGACGTCACCGTCTCGGATATATTGCGTGCGATTACCGATCGTAACTATTTGAATCTGCTTCTTCTTATTGGGTGTGATCATATACTCGGCTCTGCTCAAATCGTGCTGAGGAAGCAGAGGACGTTCGCCGAGACCGTTGTAGCGACGGAAACGTGTCTGAGTATTTCGATGTCCTCCGTATCCCACATAATAATGCCTCAGGTTGTCGTAAGTTCGAAACTGTCCCGTTCGGTGAGTGTCTCGAAAAATGTCATTTGGGTAACGGGGATCGATGGACATCCAGAAGCAGTTAAGGTCGCGGGCATCATCGTTTGGACCACCTGCTTGAATCATGGTAACCTCGTATTCAATGATTACGGGCGAGTCCAGCTTGTGTCTAAACCAGACCGTGCAGCCCTTCGGGTCATCGATGACCAGTTTCGAATCTTCGATGGTTACTGTCCCGCCCGGCATCTGTTCAACGACCCAATTGCTGAGGCTGTTAAAATTGTCCTCAAATAAGACTTCTCCGCGACTGTATGGGAGCGGCTGAGCAGAAACGAGGGAAGCTATGAGTGAAGTGGCGGCGATCGTCGTGATCGTTAAAGACAAGATGCTATTCATATTAGGCAGGGTAGAAAGTCAGTTTTTACTGATTCTAAAAGCGGTGCAACAAAAAGGCCGGGCTCTTTCGAACCCGGCCATCAACGGTTTGCCAAAATTAGTTGTAGACTTTGTCGTCGATGAACGCGGCGACTTCTGCTTCTGGAATGCGGATCTGTTCCATAGTATCACGATCCCGCAAGGTGACGGTCCCATCTTCCAGAGAATCAAAGTCAACGGTGATACAAAATGGAGTACCAGCTTCATCCATACGGCGGTAGCGGCGTCCGATAGCACCCGCTTGATCGTAGAATACATTGTGCCGGCGTGCTAGGTTCTTATAGATCCGCTTGGACATCTCTACGATCTCCGGTTTGTTCTTCATCAGGGGAAGGATCGCTACCTTGATCGGTGCGATGCGCGGCGCAAACTTAAGAACGTTTCTGGTTTCCCCTTCCACCTCTTCGACCGTGTAGGCGGAGCAAAGGACTGCCAGTAACGTACGGTCCACACCGAGTGACGGCTCGATCACATGAGGGATATATTTTTCACGTTTTACATCGTCGAAATATTCCATGGATTTGCCGGAGTGTTCCTGGTGTTGAGTCAGGTCGTAGTTACCTCGGGCGGCAATACCTTCAAGCTCCTGCACACCAAATGGGAATTCGAACATGATGTCCGTGCAAGCGCGTGAGTAGTGAGCGAGCTTATTCTTCGGGTGAACGTGGGTGCTCAAACGACTTTCTTTTAGCCCGATGGTTTTGTGCCAAGCCATTCGGGTTTGGATCCATTCGTTGTAGTAGTTCTCCCAAGCATCCTCGTCAGCTTCGATGAAGTATTCGATTTCCATTTGTTCGAATTCGCGGGAGCGAAAGATGAAGTTTTTCGGAGTGATCTCGTTGCGAAACGCCTTACCGATTTGAGCGATCCCGAAAGGGATTTTTACCCGAGCGGTATCCAGAATAGCTTTGAAATTGGTAAATATACCTTGGGCGGTCTCTGGGCGAAGGTAAGCAACAGACGAGTCGTCCTTTAGGGCTCCTACGTAGGTTTGGAACATCATGTTGAACTCTCTCGGAGGAGTGAGTGAGCCCGGTTTGCCCGTTGCGGGAGAGGGAATGAGCTCGTAGAGTTCTGGAGTGGCGTCCAGATATTCTTTCAGTTCGATCGGCGCGATGTCGCCTTGAATGGCGGCTTTGCGTTTCAATGTATCCGCTTTCTTCTCAGCGTCGGCTTGAGCTTCTGGTCCTTCTAGGGTTGAAACATATCCAATCGTGTCGGCTCCGACGATGACGGGTGCCCACAGGAGGTGGTCAGCGCGGTAGCGCAACTTGGATTCCTTACAATCGACCATGGGGTCGGAAAAACTATCTACGTGTCCCGAAGCTCTCCACACGTTCGGATGCATGATGATCGACGCATCTTGTCCCACGATGTCCTCTCGGCCGTGGACCATGTCTTGCCACCAGGCGTCCTTGATATTCTTGCGGAGCTCTACACCCAGCGGGCCGTAGTCATAAAATCCATTTATACCTCCGTAGATTTCGGAAGATTGAAAAATGAACCCTCTCCGTTTACAGAGAGAAATGATGTCATCCATGGTTGGATTATTTGATGGGTCTGTCGGCATAAGTGGGGTAAAAAGCCACGTTTCCTGGGGTCGGTCAAGCTTTGAGCTTTTCCGTTGCCAGCCCTATTTGCGGGCTCTACGACCATAAACTTAGTTAAGTATGTCATGAGTTTCAACGTCGCCAGGTTTCTTCCTCAATCCGCTTCAGCCAAGCCGGATGATTGTGCCTTGAAAATTCCACTCGGATGGGAAGGCGAACAGATTCAATACCGTAGCCTGAGCTTTTCTGAGCTGGAGACATTGAGCAACCGCTGCGCGAATCTCTTGCGGGCAAAAGGTATTGAGGAAGGGATGCGGGTTCAACTCGCGGTCCGTCCGGGCTTAGAGCTAATCTTGATTACGTTTGCGCTGTTCAAACTGGGCGCGGTTCCTGTTGTTATCGATCCCGGGATGGGGGTAAAAAGTTTTCTGGCCTGCGTGAAACGTACTCAACCCACTGCATTGATCGGGATTCCACTCGCGATGGGGTTGTGCCGCATTTTCTGGAACAGTTTCAGGTCGGTAAAGATTCGACTGAAGGTTGGATCCAGATTCGAGAAATCGCTCATGCGTGCATCAGAGGATGCGGTATTGGTAGCGACGCAGCCGGACGACCTCGCGGCTATCTTATTTACCTCCGGTTCTACAGGAGCACCCAAGGGTGTGCTCTACGAGCATGGGATGTTCGATGCACAGATTAGGTTGATTGGAAAGACCTATGGCATCGAGCGAGGAGAGATCGATCTGCCAATGCTCCCGGTATTTGCGTTGTTCAATCCTGCGTTTGGAATGACCACAGTTGTTCCGGAAATGGATCCGAGTCGACCCGCGTCTGTCGATCCTAAGAATATTGTCCAGGCCATCCTGCAAAACAAAGTAACTAGCTCATTCGGATCTCCGGTATTGTGGACTAAAATCTGTCGGTATTGTGAGGAGCATTCAATTACACTTCCTACTATTAAACGGGTCCTCATGGCAGGAGCTCCTGTTTCTCCAAGTCTTATAGACGCTTTCAAAAAGGTGATCGTGAATGGGGAAATTCATACGCCTTATGGCGCGACGGAGTCGTTACCCGTGAGTTCCATATCCGGAAAACGGATACTTGAGGAGACGATGCAAAAAACCAATCATGGAGCCGGTACCTGTGTCGGAAAACTGGTTGATGAAGTCGAAGCAAAGGTGATCGCGATTCATGAAGGCCCGATTATCAGTTTGGCGAGTGTTGATGAGCTTCCTATCGGCGAAGTGGGAGAGATCCTGGTTAAGGGTCCCGTCGTCACGAAGGCGTATGATCAACTGAAAGAGGCGACGCTGGCTGCGAAAATTTTTGACAGGGATCAGGTCTGGCATCGAATGGGAGACACTGGGCACTTGGATGCCGACGGAAATTTGTGGTTTTGTGGACGGGTGGTTGAGCGCGTAAGAAGCGCGGAAGGTGTCCTCTTCACGGATCCGGTAGAGGCATTTTTCAATCAACAGGACGGCGTGTTTCGCTCAGCTCTGATTGGTTTGGGAGATTCTGGCAAACAGATTCCTGCGATCGTGATCGAACCGGAGGTGGGTCAGTGGCCGGAATCCAGAGCTGCACAATCGGCGTGGAGCAGACAGTTGATCGAGGCAGTTCCAAAGGATTCTCCGGCTAGCAAGATAAAGCAGGTGTTTTTCAAAAAGGCGTTTCCGGTTGATGTTAGGCACAATGCCAAGATCCATAGATTCGTTCTCAAGAAGGAATTCGAAAAGGGGATGTAAGACTGAATTGAGTGGGTGGCTCAATCTTGCTCGGGTAGCAAGTCTAAGGGTGCAATGTAGACTTCCACGACTCCTGTGCCTGATCCGCCGTTTAAACTTAAGGGTGCGGTGTAGGCTCCAGACCTAAGGTAAGTTACTAGGGCTGCCTCCCCCGTATGAGTAAGTGCCAGTTCCCAGTATTCTAAAGAATCTCTGCGAAGCGTATCCTGCCAGTTGTCGTCGCGGATTGAGTTTTCCAGATCGTCATTGAAGTCATCGAGGAGGTACTGATCTGCATAGAGGGTGATGATTGGATCTGTGATTGAAATCATCCCTGTGTCTAGGGAGGACCGATGCCGCGTATGATCCCCGAACTGGTTCACCGCCCCGATGTAGCTGAATGGTTCTTTGAGCACTGGTATACTAATGTACTCTTCACAGTTGACTAAAGCCTAGCGGTGTCCTCCTGGGATGATCGTTTCTATAGAGTGGACGGTTGTACAAAGCCCGAAGATGGTGATTTTTTCGACTGAGAAAATGTGGGGGAATGCATTCCCATTCTGCACAAACAACCCTGATAGGCCGATGAATAAAGGGATCACGAGGATCCATAGGAGCGTTAGTCGTTTCATAAAAAAATGAAAAACGAGGTGAATAGAAGGCGTATAAAATGTGATAGGTAGAATGAGAGAGAATAGATGCCACCGAAACCTAAATTTTTCGTGGCATTCCTCAAAAAAATAGTCACACAAAGGTATATGAAGATTTTGGTTACAGGCGGCGGAGGATTTCTCGGCCGCTATGTAGTGAATAAGCTTTTAGAAAAAGGTTACACAGTAAGAGTGCTTGGACGGTCCGAACAACCAGACCTGAAAGCTGCGGGTGTCGATGTTATTCAGGGCGATATTCGAGATGCGAAAATCGTGCGCGCGGCTGCTAGGGGAGTGGATGTGATTCAGCACATCGCTGCTAAAGCGGGCGTATGGGGCACCTGGGAAGATTACTACCAGATCAATGTAGTGGGTACGCGCAACGTACTTAACGCCTGTAAAGAGTTGGGGATTGATCGCCTGGTTTACACCAGTACACCGAGCGTAGTTTTTAATGGAGAAGCCTTTCAAGGCGTCGATGAAAACCAACCTTACGGCGAGAATTGGCTGTGCCACTACGCGCACACCAAGATGTTGGCAGAGAAAGAAGTTCTCGAAGCGAATGTGCCGGACGGTTCAGGGCTTCGCACAATCGCTCTGCGTCCTCATTTAATATGGGGCGTTGGCGACAACCATTTGATCCCACGTGTGATTGCTCGCGCTAAGTCTGGTAAGCTTCGTATTGTCGGCGATGGAACCAACAAGGTGGATATTGTACACGTTGAAAATGCGGCGGAAGCACAGTTGCGTGCTCAGGTGGCCTTAGAGCGAATCGAGAGCTGCGGACAGCCTTATTTTATAACTCAGGGTGAACCGGTGGTTCTTTGGGACTGGATCAATGGGCTTTTGGATCGCCTGGGGATTTCCAAAGTGGAGAAGCAGATTTCTTTAACAGCAGCCTACCGCGTGGGTGCTGTAATGGAAGGAGTTTGGAAAACGCTTCGTCTGAAAGGTGAACCTCCTATGACCCGTTTTGTTGCGACTGAATTGGCGAAAGATCATTTCTTTGATATTACCTCTGCTCGTAACAATCTAGGCTATCAGCCGGCTGTATCCATCGAGCAAGGACTGGATGAGCTGGTCGATAAGCTAAAGGCCAGTTAATGGTAAGTGTCAAAAAGCCCGGACACATAAAGCGGCCGGGCTTTTGGGCGAGGTGTATTTTCTAGTCTTCTTTTGGTAACAGCGGCGTAGCTTTTTCTATCAGCTCAAGAAATTCAGAGCGCAGCCCCCGTGGGTCGTTGCCGAGCGATTTCTCAACCGCTATACGAATTTCCTCGAGCGTGATCTCGCCTGCGAACTCCGACTGGCGAAGCCGCATGCCGAAGGCCGCAACCAAACTGGCAAATCTTAAGTCGTTGGATGCGTTTCCGAATGTTGCGTAAGAATCCACAAACGGTTGTTCGATCAGCTGACTGACATCCTCATCGGGTTGTTTGTAGCGGAGCTTGACGGTCAGCATTTCACGGGAGTCGCTTTCGCTTCGGATTTCAGAGATGGCGGAGGCTTGGTATTTGAGGGGGTCCACGGAGGGCGTAGGTTTCGAGCTCACTCCGGTGGGAATGACTTCGTAGAGGGCGGTAACGGTATGACCTGCTCCGATTTCTCCGGCGTCCTTCGTGTCGTCATTGAAGTCCTCTTTTGCCAGGATTCGATTCTCGTATCCGATCAGCCGGTACTGAGCGACTTTGGCTGGATTGAACTCGACCTGAATCTTCACGTCCTTGGCGATGGTGAAGAGGGTGCCGAGCATGTCATCGACGAAGACCTTGCGGGCCTCTTTGAAGGTGTCGACATAGCCATAGTTGCCGTTCCCTTTGTTGGAAAGCTCTTCCATGGTAGCGTCCTGGTAGTTGCCGTTACCGAATCCGAGAGCTGAGAAGAAAACTCCGGTCTTGGCTTTTTCCTCGATTAGCCGAGTCAGACTACCGCGGTCGGTGGTGCCGACATTGAAATCCCCATCGGTGCAAAGAATGATCCGGTTGATACCACCGTCGATGAAGTGCTTCTGTGCAACGGAGTAGGCAAGTTCGATTCCAGCTCCGCCGTTTGTCGAACCACCCGACTGTAAGTTGGTGATCGCGTGCTGGATCGTCTCCTTGTTGTTGGCCGTTGTGGAGGGCAGCGCCAATCCAGATGCTCCGGCGTAGACGACGACTGCAATCCGATCTTCGGCTCCCATTTGGTCGACAAGTAGATTCATCGCTCGTTGAACCAGGGGAAGCTTGTTCTGGTCACTCATGGATCCGGACACATCGATCAAGAAGACAAGGTTGGCTTGAGGTCGCTCCGATAGATCTATTTTCTCGGCTAGCAGTCCTATTCTTACCAAACGATGTTCTGTATTCCATGGAGCGCTTGCAGAATCTACATGGACAGCAAAAGGCGTTTCATTCTTAGGGCCTTCATAATCGTAGGTGAAGTAATTGACCAGTTCCTCAATCCGAACGGCATCCTGAGGCGGTAGACTTCCGTTGTTGATATAGCGCCGCATATTGGCGTAGGAGGCCGTATCCACATCAATTGAGAAGGTTGACAGTGCATGGTCCTTGGGACTTTTGAAGGCGTTTTCAATGATGCGGTCATAGGCCTCACGGTTCCAGGTTTCCTGTTCATCAATAGAGGGGGATACGGGGGACGTAGCCGGTCGTGGTCTAACTGAGTAATGGTCTTCAATCATCTTCTTTTCAGAGCTGATTGTAGTTCTCATTTGTTCTTGATCCGGCAAGTTTGCCGTTGTTCCTGTCGGTTTGCTAGCTCTTCCAAACGAAAGAATCTCAGGCGTCCCGCCAACATCTTCCATGATTTCTTTAGTCACAACAGAAATACTCTCTTCTACGTCGTTGCTGTCTGTTTCTATTCGGCTACCAATCGACGTGCTGGACGCCAGATTTCCTCCCTCTGTGTTGGCCTCGGTTGCGAATGGAGAAAGCTCAAATATCTCATCATCTTCGTTCCGTTTACGGACAGTGTCTAATAGTCTCTGTTCATTGCGGGCGATACCTGTGGCCGACTGTCTGATTTGTGCTTCTATTTGGGAATCATCGAGTGAAGCTGCCTTCGGTGCCTCAATTTCTGAGGGTTCCATCTCCGTTACTTCGCCATCTATTCCAGCAAAGTCCGAGTCCTTGCGCGTTATAGATGAGGGTTGAGGGCCTAAAGTCCCTAGTCTGAACGGGTCGACTCCTTCGTTCAATAGGGTTTCGGGTTTGTTATTTAGAATCTTGAACGAGACAATCCCGACCATACCTAAAATGAGACAGGCCGCTACCGCGTTGATCCACATCGGGAACTTCAACAGCTTCTTTTCTTGCGGTTCGATGGCTTTGCGGACGCGTTCTTTTTGTTCTTCGGTTAGAGCGTCCTGGGTATCGTGTGTTTGGAGTTCGGACTTCAATGTGTCCGCAAATTCGACTAGAGAATCGAATTCCTTATTGGCATCCTGGTGAATGTCCTGGGGTTCGTTTTCTCCCAGGGCTTTGGCAGTGAATCGTGGGTCGTTCGGATCTAAAGGTTTCATGATGCGTTTCCTCCTGTTTTAGAGGTTTCGAGGTTTTGCCAAGCGTCTTTGAGGGAGCGGATGGCTTGGTGTAGGATGTAGCCGACGTTGCTGACGGTGAGGCCAGTGACCTCGCTGATTTCCTGGTAGCTGAAGTCCTGCTGGAATTTTAGCAGAACGAGCTCGCGTTGGCGGTTGGGTAGGGTGTTAACCAGTTCAAAGAGCGAGGTGATCATCTCCTTCTTTCGCTGTTCCTGCGGATGGCTTTGGGCCGGGTTTTGCTGGACATCGATGGCGTCCGGATTGTCGAAGTGTGTCATGCGTTTTTCCTTTCTTAGCATATTGAGACACTGATTACGCAAGACGCGGAAGAGCCAGGGTGCGAGGTGGTCACGAACGGCTTCCGGAGTCTGTTTACAGAGCTTAATGAACGTTTCTTGCACGGCATCCCGGGCCTGTTCTCCATCGTGGAGTATACTCTGGGCGTAACGTATCAGCGCAGATTGATGGGCATCCATCGCGTCCCGCACCCAAGCCCACTGGCTGTCTGTGGCTACCTCCGGTGGCATGTGTTATCAGTGTTGGGGGTTATCATATACCGAGCTAACACCTGATACGCCGGTTTTCTTAGAAATAGATGAATAATTTTTGGGGCTGTCCTAGCTAAGAAAGCAATCTAGGATGAAAATATGT
>ERZ887942.1211-NODE-1211-length-18453-cov-7.562670_pt1 | contig 18453 bp, 16 predicted proteins | sample MGYA00521099_ERZ887942 | MGnify/ENA primary metagenome ERZ887942 (study PRJEB32303, sample SAMEA104408605) | aquatic metagenome | biome: Brackish water; feature: Pelagic; material: water | place: Baltic Sea | collected 2014-06-07T06:48:00 | depth 16,251 m ...
CCGCCTCGTTCTTTTTTTCCAAACGCCCATTGACGACGAGTGGAAATTTTTCAGTGATTGGTTGGCCTTCCAAAACCGCGCCGTGCCCCAACTTCGCGTCTTCGACCACTTCAGGCAGCGTTCCCGCGAAGAACAAACGCGGCTCGGAGGTCCCTTCTGCGTTGAGGAAACGAAACCAAAATGGCCCCGGCTTCGTTTTTTTTTCGAGAACAATTTTTCCAACACGCTCTCTTTTTTCATCCGGAACAAATTTCACCCCCGAGTCCGATGCCCAGAACTCGCAGGGCCAGGGGTCGCATTTTCCCACGAAAACCACGTCGTTTTCCGTTCCGATCTTTCCACCCGCAGGATAAACTGCATCAATTTTCGGCGGAGCCGCCTGCGAAATCAGAGCAACAAAGAAAAGCGGAATGAAAAGTAGGCGCGGCATTTTTCAAAACGTCGTGCTCCTGTGATTTCATCGCAAGTCCCGCAAAACCGGTTTCACGAAGCAATAGGGTTGATTCATCGAACAGACCCTATTGGATCGAAATGGCTTTACGAACCAATCCTGTTCGTTCGTGGAAAGCAGTTACGCGGCAGCTTCAGCCACGTTTCCGGTTGCAAGTTGCATGATGGCTTCCTCGCTCAATTCACTGCGCTGGAGTTCTCCAGTGAGTTGACCCTCGTGCATAACTAGAGTGCGATCGGACATCCCGAGAATTTCTTCCATTTCGCTGGAGACGAATAAAATGGCGACGCCAGTCGCGGCGAGTTCTTCCATCAACGTGTAAATCTCGGCTTTCGCTCCCACGTCAATTCCACGGGTTGGCTCGTCGAGAAATAGAATTTTAGGCTTCATTGCGAGCCATTTTCCGAGGACGACTTTTTGCTGATTCCCGCCGGATAAATAACGAACGACTTGATCAGCACTCGGGGTTTTGATCCGCATCTGCGCGATCATTTTATCCGAAATCGCATCCTCAGCCGCTTGGTTGCGAAAACCGCGTTTGCTGTCTCGTTGAAGAGCTGAAAGGCTAATGTTTTCGCCAACGGACATTTCCAAAATAAGTCCCTGCTTTTTGCGATCTTCCGGCGCGAGAGCGATTCCAGCTTTGATTGCATCTCGGGGGGATTGAATGGAGGCAGTTTGCCCTTCGATTTCAATTGAACCGCCGATTGCTGGGGTGACTCCAAAAAGTGTCGCCAACAGCTCCGTGCGACCTGCCCCGACAAGCCCGGCGACTCCGACAATCTCGCCGGCTTTCACTTCGAAATTCAGGGCATGTTTTGGATGAACCGGCGTGCGTAAATCAATTGCCTTCAACACCGTTTCGCCCGCCTCGTGAGGTTCGTGCGGGAAGTATTGCGACAAATCACGGCCGACCATCATGCTGACCATCTTGTCGTGGGTGATTTCTTTGCGTTCGATTTCACCTGCGTTGTTTCCGTCGCGTAAAACGGTGACGCGGTCGGAAAGCTCCTTCACTTCGCCGAGTCGGTGGGAGATATAAATAACGCTGACGCCTTTGCTTCTGAGGTCTTTGACCACGGTAAAGAGCGAATCCGTTTCTTTCGCAGAAAGGCTGGAAGTCGGCTCGTCCATGATCAGGACCCGGGCATTGATCGAGAGCGCCTTTGCAATTTCGACCATTTGCTGACGACCGATGGTGAGTTCTTCGACAAGAGTAGTTGGATCGACATCGAGCCCGACCATTTCAAGAAAGCGGGCCGCTTCGGCATTGATTTTCGCGTTGTCGATCAATCCCATTTTTCGAGGTTCACGACCAAGAAAGATATTCGCGGCGACGCTGAGGTTCCCTGCGAGGTTGAGTTCCTGGTGGATCAGGGCAATTCCGTTATCGAATGCATCTTGCACGCCATTGATGAAAACTGGTTTTCCGTCGACAAGAATTTCACCGCTATCTGGCGGTTGAACCCCTGCGAGAATTTTCATCAGGGTGCTTTTGCCTGCTCCGTTTTCGCCGATTACGGAAAGGACTTCACTTTCTTCCAATTGAAGATCGACTCCACCGAGAGCGATCACTCCGGGGAATTTTTTGGTGATGTTTTTGACTTCAAGGATCGGCATAACGCATCAAACACGGTTTTAGTAGGGCTTCGCAACTCAAAAAGTCGATTCCCACTTCGCAAATTCCTCGACGAGCTCGTTTCGTTTTTCAGATTCGGCCTCCGCAAGGTTTTGTGATTCGGGAAGATCGTCGGCAAGGTTGTAGAGCTGCCACGGAAGATTGGGTTTCTCGCGCACGATTTTCCATTCGCCTTTTCGAAGGGCAGCGTGAGTTCGGAAGTTAAAGTAAAAGGATTCGTGCGGTGATTGTGCGTTTGCAGTTAGGATCGGAAGGACGTTTTTCCCGTCGAAGACTATATCCGAAGGGAGTTCAACTCCGGCGAGTTTTGCCGACGTGACCAATAAATCAGATGACCAAAACGGCTCTGAAATCACGGTGTCCGGTTTGATTTTTCCGGGCCACCGAACCATTGCGGGAACCCGCAGCCCGCCTTCCCAACAGGTGACGCCGCCGCTGCGGAGGGGATCATTAATGCCGACATCAAGCCCCTTTCGATTCAGCCGAAAGCCGCCGTTGTCGGACATGAAAAAGAGAAACGTATTTTCGGCTACGCCAGTCTTGTCCAAGGTGTTCATGACCCTGCCGATCGCTGAATCCAGCGCAAAAACCACAGCGTCGTAGCGTCGCTTCGGGTCGCTTTTATCTGGCTTCAAGCCGAGTCCTTCGAACGCCCAATCGGGTGCCTGATAAATGTTGGGCTGTCCGGGCCGTTTGTTTCCTGCCGTTGGAAAATGCGGGGCATTGAATGGCAAATAACAAAACCATGGGCGATCCGAATTTTTGCTGGAACGAGTGATGAAATCGATTGCGGCATTCGCATAAATATCAGTTGAATATTCTCCTTCCCGCTTCAGTTCCTTAATCCCTTGGTAAAGATCATGTTTCTCGCGGTAATTGTGATGGTAGTAATCGAGGTTGCCAGATGCGTTGCCGATAAATTCATCGAAGCCGCGTTCGGTGGGGCGAGATCCGGGAGCGAATCCGATATTCCATTTTCCAAAACAACCGGTGGCATAGGGCGTCGCAGCGGTCTTTAGAAATTGGGGAATCAATTGCTCTTTGTGGTTCAAGCCCACGCCATAATTTCCGGCGACGCCTCCGAGTTGATTGATCAATCCGTGTCGTTGCGGGATTCGTCCGGTCAGCAAACATGCCCGTGAAACGGTGCAGGTCGGTGATGCTGTGTAGAATGAGGTGAGCCTCGCGCCTTGTTTGGTCAGCTTATCGAGGTTGGGCGACTTGATTGATGTTGCCTGATTGTAGCTTGGTAAATCGCCGTAGCCTAGGTTGTCGCACGTGATGATCAGAATGTTGGGAGGTCGTTCGGCGGTCGCCTTTGCCAAAAAGGAAACGCAAAGTAGAGCGGTGAGAACGGCAAAGCGGATCATGGGGTAAGTGTTTCAGGTGAAAAAAGAATCGGCAAGTCCGCAATGAATCTCCTATTTTTGAAGCTATGACTCGCATTGGTCTTATTTCCGCCGCCACCTATCGTTACCTTGATCAGCCAGTTCGCAATGGCTCGCATCACGGAACCGCGTTTGCTTCCACGTTTAATGGATTTGATGAAGCTGAAGTAAAAAAGCACGAATGGACTTTCGTTCGCGCCCAAGAGCGAATTGAGGGCGCGAAAGTCGTTAAGGTTTGGGATCGGGATAAAGCGTGGGCCGAGCGCCTTGCGAAAGCTTGCGACATTCCAATGGTTACGGATATGCCGGAAGAATGTTCAGATGATGTGGATGTCTGCATCATTGTTGATGATGGTTCCGGTGAGCAGTCGAAATATGCCGAGGCTCCTTTGCGAAAGGGGATTCCTACGTTTTGTGATAAGCCGCTCTCGATGACGGCCAAGCAAGCCAAGGCGGTCGCAGATCTCGCGCATGAAACTGGAACGCCGTTTATGTCATCCAGCTCGCTTCGTTTTGTACCGGATATTGTGGCGTTGCGTGATGAGGTTGAAAAGATCGGGCCGGTTCCCGTTTCTCAGGTTATTTGCGGAAACGAATTGGTTTATTACGGAATTCACGCGCTCTCGATGGCGTATTCAGTGCTTGGTGGAGGTGCGATTTCTGCGGTGAACGTGGGAAAAGAAGGGATGAATATTGTCCGTATTCGATTCGAAGACGACCGCGATGTCTTGCTCTTGGTTGGCGACCGGGACACGATGAGATCTGGATATCAGATAAGCCTTTATGGCAAAAAGGGATGGAAAACGGTGACACCGGATCTCAAAAATCTATATCGGTATTTGCTCGTGGAGTTTCTCGATTACGTAAAAACCGGCAAAGAACCTTATCCACTGGAGCAGGAGGTTGAACTGATCGCTGCGTTGGAAGCCGGGAAGCGTTCGCTTGAAGAAAAGCGCGAGGTGTTGATCAGCGAGATGTTTGAGTGATGGGCACCGTTTTAATTAGTGCTTCCACCTTAATCCGGTAACAACGCCAGTCAAAACGATCCCGATTCCGACGACCCATTGCGCTGTCTCATTTGGAATGGCAGAACCGATCACGATGGCCAAAATGATGCTTCCCCATAGACAGAAATTGAATCTCCAGTCGGAAAACCAGTTGATGATATCGAGGATTGTTTCCAGGAAGTGCATCGGATGCCTTCGGATTATTTGATCAATCCGAGGATCAAATTCGGAACGATTCCTACTGCGAAAATAGCGATGATCAGTAGCACCATCACCACTTTTGCAGGCATGGAGACGGGAATTGGGCCGTCGTTTCCTTCGGCAGGAGCGTTCCAGAACATCGATGCGATGACTTTGAAGTAGTAGTAAAAACCTGCTGCAGCACCAATAACACCGGCAGCAATCAGCCACCCGCACGCGCCGTTTTGGATGGCGAGTTTGAAGACGAAGAATTTTCCGAAGAATCCTGCGGTGAGCGGAACTCCTGCAAGTGATGCCATGGAAACGAGCAGTGAGAAAGCGAGGAATGGAGAACGTTTCGCCAAACCGGCATAGCCTTCGAGAGAGTCGTCTTCCTGCTGGTTGCGGACTGCTGTCATCACGAGGAATGCGAGCAGAGTCATCAGCAAATAAGCGCCGAGGTAAAAAGCAATGACTCCGATGGAAGTGTCTAAAAGCGGAGGTTCCTTTCCGTCTGCCACCAAAGTAATGGGAGAAGCTAGCGCCATTAGGAGGAAACCTGCGTGGGCAATCGATGAGTATGCTAGCAAGCGTTTGAAATTGGTCTGAGGAAGCGCTGCGAGGTTTCCGAAAAGCAGGGTCAAGATTGCGAGAACAACAAAGACGGCTCCGACTTTTTCTGAGAGATCACCACTTCCGAAAAAGCATCCTGAAATTCTGAGCAAGACGATGAAACCGGCGGCTTTTGATGCCACAGAAAGAAAGGCGGTGATCGGAGTTGGAGCACCTTGATAAACATCGGGAATCCAGTTCTGAAATGGCGCCGCGCCGACTTTAAAACCAAGGGCTACGATGATGAGCGCAAAGGCAAAGAGAGCTGCCGTCACGTTTACACTGTCTAAAGCGAGCTGCTCTTTGATCCCAGCGAGGTCCATCGTTCCGGTGACACCGAAGAGCCATGTGAAGCCATAGACGAGAAAACCGGTCGAAAGCGCACCGAGAATCAGGTATTTCACCCCTGCTTCGAGAGAGCCCACGTTTCGACGCATGTAAGCGACGAGGATGTAAAACGTGATCGTGACTGCTTCGAGTGAAACGAAGATCGAAGCAAGATTGTTTGCCGAAGCCATCCACATAAGGCCGGCACAGGCAAAAACGGGTAGCGTGAAAAATTCAGAAAGTCCCGATTGAGGGTGAGCTCCGTCTTCGGGCTTCGCGGTGTATTTCAGAAGCACACCGCGAAATTCTGCAGCCATGATGAGCACGATAATCGTTGTGAGAACGGCGATTCCTTTGAAGAAAAGCGAAAATCCTCGTGAGCCTTTCTCTGCATCGTAGAATTTCCAAAAGGGGCTGCCTTCAGTTGATTCGGGCCACGAAACTTTGAAAAGCAACAGGAAGACAACTGAGAGAACAAGCACGGCGAACCAGGCGATGTTGCGCTTGTCTTCCAGCTTCACAAACGCATCAGCCATCAGCATAACAAGGCCGAGGACGACAACGATGATTTCCAGATAATAAACCGGCATTACAAAAAGTGAGTTCGATGAATCAACAGAGTTGGTTCTTTTCGGTCGAAATAGAGTTCAATCAGCTCCCAATCAAGGTAAGACTTTCAAGGGCTGGGCGGAGGTATTTCAAAAGGATTTCAGGATAGAAGCCAACGAGCATTAGTGAGACTATTAGCAGCAATGCCGGAACGCGCTCGTTCCATGACATGTCTTTCGGTGTCTCTGTCGTTGTCAGTGGGCCCTTAAAGATTTTACGGAATGCGCGGAGCATATAGACCGCTGAGATGACAACACCCCAGAGCGAAATGATCGCGGCCCACTGAAGGAAGCTGAGCGGTGCATTTGCTTCCATTGGTTGAAAAGCACCGAAGAAGATCATCACTTCCGCTGCGAAGTTGGCAAATCCGGGAAGACCAATCGAGGCGAATGCAGCAAAGCCAAAAAGAAGGCCTAGCTTGGGAACGAGTTTGCCGAGACCGCCACCGAGCTTGTCGAATTCCAATGAACCGAAACGCTCACGAAGCGAACCGGCGAGGGCAAAAAGAAGAGCAATTGAAACACCGTGAGCAAACATCAAAAGCACCGCGCCGGAAATTCCGATGGTGCCTCCGGCTACAACGCCGAGGAAAACGTAACCCATGTGCATGACCGATGACATGCCGATCATCCGATCGAGTCGCTTCTGGGCAATCGTAACCAGACCGAGGATGATGATATTCCCCAAAAGGAGGACGAGCACCAGATTCATCCATTTTTCAGCACCTGCAGGAAGCATTGGGCCCGCGATCCGAATCAATCCGTAGAGGCCGAACTTTTTCAATACACCCGCATGGAGCATCGAGATGGGAGTCGGGGCGTCTGCATAGGCGTCTGGTGCCCAGCTATGAAACGGGAACAGCGAAACGAGAACTCCGAAACCAACGAGAAGCAGCAAGTAGATCCAGCTTTGAGTCGCCTCAGGGATCATTGTTTCACTGTCCTGCGCCCGGACGATCATTTCAGCGATCGAGAACGTGTCGTTCTGTCCGATATTCACGAAAAGTGCGATGAGACCGGCGAGTAAAATCAGTGAGCCAACGCCAAGGTAAATCGTGATGGTCCAAGCAGTGCGCTTCCGGTTCTTGCCGTGGCCATACATTCCGATCATTAAAAACGTCGGGATGAGCGCAAGCTCGTGGAAAGCGTAAAGGAAGAACAAATCCGTTGAGAGGAAAGCTCCGAGCGCTCCTGCAGCAATGAGAAGCGAGCTGATGTAATACAGCTTCGGACTTCCTTTGATCTTGCTTTCCGCCGGGCTCGCCCAAACTGCGGCGAGTGTCACGATAACGGTTAGCAGCATCAAAATAAGGCTCATTCCATCGACGCCAAAAGCTAACGCGAGCTTGGGGCTTTCCAGCAACACGCGGGATGACTCCAATTGGAAGACGGCTCCACCTTCGATGTTCACGTTGTAGGATTTGGCGGCCACCAAGCCGATGCCCAAATTAATAATTGCAGCCCCGATAGCTGTGAAGCGCGCAGGCGCACCGAACCCGATCGCCAGAGCGGCGAGGATTGGGAGAAAAACGAGGATTTCGAGAGAGCTCGGCATTTTCGCAGACTAAAGTGTATTTAAAAAAGGAGGAACCAAATGAGAGCGACGACGCCTGCCCCGAAGAGGAAGGTGTAGCCTTGTAAATTACCGACTTGGAACAAACGGAAGAATGAACCGGCTGTAAAAGCGGTCATCGCGGGAAAGCGAGCAACGACTGGATCGATGACGAAACGGTCGATAAAATCAAGCAGGCCAGCGATCGCATCCTGGAAAATAGCGATGAGACCGTTGTAGATTTCGTCGATGTAAAATTTATTCGCGAAAAGTGGAATGTTGATCCGTTCCTTTTCGCGACCTTTGTAAATCCAGATCGCCAAGCCAACACCGGCAATCAAGCCAAACAGTGACCACCCGAAGGTCGGATCGATTTCAGGAGCATGAGCGTATCCTTTGGCTTGAAGAAACTTTGCAATCGGCTTGTAGGCGGAAAAGAGTGCCAACACAGCCAGAATTACCAGCGGCACAAACATGATTTGCGGCACTTCTTTGGCGTGATCAGCATTTTCAGTTCGAGACTTCCCGAGGAAAGTCACGATGAAGAGGCGAGTCATGTAAAATGGAGTCAAGAACGCCACGATTAAACCGATAACCCAAGGAAAGTCGTGACCAGCTGCGTGAGCGGCGTGGAGAATGCCTTCTTTACTGAAAAATCCGCTGGTTCCGGGAACAGCGATCAAGGCCGCAGTTCCGATTGCAAAAGTCCAGAACGTGAATGGCATTTTTTTGCGAAGACCACCCATCTTCCAGATATTCTGTTCGTGATGGCAGCCAAAAATTATGGCACCCGCCCCGAGGAAAAGCAGGGCCTTGAAGAAAGCGTGAGTGTAAAGATGGAACATTCCAGCATCAGCACCTTGACCGGCAATACCTTGCGCCATGACCATGTAACCAAGCTGAGAAAGCGTTGAATAAGCTAGAATCCGCTTGATGTCGTTTTGTTGAAGCGCCATCAATGCAGCAACCAGAGCGGTGATCGCCCCTGTCCAGAGTATGACCGTCGCCGCCAGTTCGGATGCGCCGATCAAAGCTGATACCCGCGCTAACATGAAAACACCAGCCGCAACCATTGTCGCCGCGTGGATCAAGGCCGAAACTGGAGTCGGGCCTTCCATTGCATCAGGAAGCCAAACATGGAGTGGCACCTGAGCTGATTTGCCGATTGCGCCGCAGAAAATGGCGATAATTGCGATATCGAAGAGCGGTGACTTCGCTGCGTTTGCAACAATCTCCGGGGTGAATTTTGCAAACTCGATTTGTTTCGTCAACACCCACACCAACAAGATGCCGATCATAAATCCGAAATCACCAATTCGATTAGTGAGGAAAGCCTTTTTCGCGGCGTCAGCGGCAGAATCCTTGTTATACCAGTGGCCGATCAGAATGTAGGAGCTGACTCCGACCAATTCCCAGAAGATGAACATCATCACCAAATTATCCGCGAGGACGATTCCTGTCATGGAGAACATGAAAATCGAAAGCCCGGCAAAGTATCGCGCTTTACCGTCGTCGTCCTTCATGTAACCGAGTGAGAAAATGTGAACCAGCGTGCCGATAAAGGTCACGATGAACATCATGCCTTTCGCGAGAGGGTCTTTGTCACCGCCGACGAGAAGGCCAATGTTGACCTTAAATTCGAAAATCGAAATCCATGTAACCGGAACAGCTTTGCCCGTTGCACTGAAAAGCAAAATGCTGCAAACCAGCGTGATCAACACCGATCCAGTCGAAAGCAAGGCGCTGAGTCCCGGCATTTTTTTCAGGCCGAATAGGATCGAGGCCGCCACTAAAAGAGGCAGCAGCAAAATGATCCAGGCGAGAGTGTTTACGTCGTGCATTCTAAAAAATGATTATCCTTTCATCGAAGTGACGTCAGAAACGTCGGTGGTTTCGCGGGAGCGGAAAAGTGCCACAATGATTGCGAGGCCAACGGCAACCTCAGCGGCAGCCACGGTGATGATAAAAAAGAGAAGGACTTGTCCGTCGTAGTTAGGGACGCCATCAGTGGTGTTGAAGCGTGAAAACGCAACCAATGAAAGGTTCGCAGCACTGAGCATCAGCTCGAGGCACATGAAAATCACGATCAGATTGCGACGAAGTAAAACGCCAGCAAGACCGATTGCGAAAAGCAGTCCGCTTACAAAAAGGAAATGGTTGAGTGTCAGTTCAGTTTCCATCGTTGATTACTTCAACTCCTTTCTACTCAAAAGAATGACGCCGACCGTGGCAACCAGCAGAAGCACCCCGATAATTTGAATCGGGAACCAGTAGGTCGAGAATAACAGCTCACCAATTTCGTGAACATCGCTTTTGCCGCCTTCCGCCAGAGCTGGAATCGTTTCGTTACCGATTTTTGACTCCATCAAAACCTTCACAAGCGCTCCGGTGAATCCGCCGACAACCAGAACGGCTCCGACAATCGCACCAAATTTAAACGTTTTTCCTTCCTCTTCCTTTACATCCATCAGCATGATGATGAACAGGAAAAGCACCATGATGGCTCCGGCGTAGACGAGGATTTGAAGAATGCCGACGAGATAAGCGTCGAGCTGAATGAAGATCGCTGCCAATCCGAGGAAAGACAAAATCATCGCAAATGCGGACGAAACCGGGTTCTTATAAACCACGACGCCGATCCCACCGATCACTGCAATTGCTGCAAATATGTAAAACAAGAATGTCATTTGGGGAAGAAGGAGCTAGAAGCTGGAAGCTACGAGCTGGAATTCCGGATTGCGTTTGCGTAAGAAGTTAAAAGCCGCCCAACTTATGAGGCCTGTTCTAGAATCGGATTTGTATCGGCGTAATTTAGGTCTCGCGCAAGAATGAGTTGGTATCGAACTTCTTCCAAAGAAGCCTGAGAATAGTTGAAAAATTTGAGTTTGTCCGGCTTTCCACGGCGATGAAAGCCTTCCGCAATGTTTGAAGGAATTGAAACTGCAGCTCTCCTGATCTGAGATGTCAGTCCGTATGCTTCCTCTTTTGGAAACTGTTTCGAGATTCCGTAAACTGATAAAACAAACTGGTGTGCTTTTTGCCATACAATTAAATCTTCAAAGCTCTTTGCGGGATCAGACATTTCATCAAAAAATTCCAGCTACTAGCTCCAAGCTTCTAACTCCTACTTAAGGTCATTCCACTTGTTAACGAGTCCGTCGCGGACGCCGCCGATTTCGTAAAGCCGTTTTTTGTCATGGACCATCTCTTCGCGGCTTTCACCAGTGATGGAATAGTCCTGACGAAGGTAGATTGCCTGCTCCGGGCAGACCTCTTCACAAAGCCCGCAGTAAATGCAGCGGATCATATCGATTTCAAATTTCTTAGGTCGCTTCTCAACCTTTGCCCACTTGTCATCACTTGGAATTTCTTCCGGAATGATTGTAATGGCACGTGGCGGGCAGATAAACTCACAGAGCTGACATGCCACGCAGCGTTCGCGGTTTTGAACATCCGTGACGAGAGCGGGGGCTCCCCGATAATATTCAGGAAGATGGTCATCCCAACGCTCCTCTGGATACTGCATCGCATGATCGCCTTTACCGCGAAAATTCTTGATGAAGTGAGCCAGCGTAATGCGCATGCCACCGAACAAGGCTGGGAGATACAAGTGCTCCCACCATTTGAGTTTTGGACGTTTTACGACGATGGCCATTTAAAAAAGAATCTAGGAGTTAGAAGCTGGAAGCTTGAATCCGAAAAGTTGAGGTTTCACGAACCAATAGGGTTGGTTCATCGAACATACCCTGTTCGATCGAGGAAACTTGTGCTGCGGGAGTCGGCTCGGCAGGAGCCTCTGTCTCTTCCTTATTCAGTGGACCGGTAACGAGCCACAAAATGAGAGCTGTGATAACGATGTTCGCGAGAGCGATCTCGAAGAAGAAAACCCAACCAAGACGCATGAGTTGATCGTAGCGGAAACGAGGAAGAGTCCAGCGAACTACGATGAAGAAAAGAATGAACACGACCACCTTTGCGAGAAATACGCCGATGTGAACGAGGCCGTGCCAGAATGGAACGTCGGAGCCCGCTGCGTGAGTTAGCCAGCCAAATGGCAAGCTCCATCCACCGAGGAAAAGCGTTACCGCGAGTCCCGAACCGATGATCATCGCTGCGTATTCTCCGAGGAAGAAAAGCGCGAACTTCATCGAGCTATACTCAGTGTGATAGCCCGCAACCAGCTCGGTTTCACATTCAGGAAGGTCGAATGGAAGACGGTTGGTTTCAGCGAACATTGAGGTCACAAAGACGATGAACGAGATGAAAACAGGAATGACCAGCAGCCAGTTCCAGTTTTGCAAGCTTTCGCCCCACAGTGGAAGTAATGCCCAGCCGTTTTCTGCCTGATACTGGACGATTTTTCCCAAGTTCAGGTGACCGTAAATCATGAACAGTGGGATTACGGAAAGACCGAGGCTGATTTCGTAGGAAATCATCTGGCTGGTCGCTCGGACGCCACCTAGGAAAGGGTATTTCGAGTTCGAAGCCCACCCGGCGAGAACGATTCCGTAAACCGAAAGAGATGCGATCGCGAAAACAAAGAGCGGACCCACGTCGAGGTCGGCGATCACCATTTTTTCACCAAACAAAGTCGAGCCAAACGGAAGCACTGCGCACGTCATCAGCGCGGGAACCATCGTCAGCGCTGGTGCGAGCCAGTAATACCCAGTGCGGACATGTTTTGGAGTGAAGTCTTCTTTAAGAATGAACTTCAAACCATCAGCAATTGGCTGGAGCAAACCTGCCCAACCGACACGGTTTGGACCGATTCGATCCTGAATTAAAGCCGAAACGCGACGCTCAGCCCATACGGAGTAGGCCACCATCGGAAGGATTGTCAGGAATACCAAACCGATGATCTTCGCGGTAGAAATACCTAGAGAAACAAGATCGATGGCTGCGAGGTTCAACATGAGATTCGTTTAATAATTATCCAACAATGAGGCCCTGAGCTTTGCGCTCGGCTTCGCGTTCTAAAAGCGGAATGCGTTCGTCGGTTTCGATGAGCGGAAGTCCCAAATCACCGATTTGACCAAAGGTGATTCCTTCAAACTCAGGAACTTCGCCTGCAAGCTGAGCAAATAATTCAGTCGCTGCGTAAATTCCATTTCCACCACCAAGGGCCTGAATGAGATCGCGAACAATCTCCCATGCCTCGAGTGTTTGACCCGGACCTTCGATGCACTTGTTCAGACGCTGAAGGCGGCCGGTTCCGTTCACCATCGTGCCTGACTTTTCAGCCCAGCAAGCGCCTGGGAGAACCACGTCAGCAACTTCCGCCGTGGCATTAGCAAGCGGGTAGCTCGTCAAAAAGAAATCCAATTTAGCAAGCTCGTCAGCAGAGAAGCCTGCGTCGTCGATGATATTTTCCTGAAGGCAGACAAGCGCTTTGATGCGGCCTTGAGCAATCCCTTCTCTGATTTGATCAATCGTTGAACCGGGATTTTCCAGTCCAAGAATCAGCTTCGCTCCGTTGCTGTTCGGATTGCGGTCGGCAGAAATTAGGTAGCCGTCCGGCTCGCCTTCACGGGCAACCACATCGACGTGACCAGCATCGAGCTGTTTAGCGAGGCGATTGGTGATGAGCAATTCCTCATTGGTCATTCGAGCGGAACCAATGACTGCGATCTCGCTGCCATCAAGCTTTAAAAGCGCATCGGCAGAGGTTTGCATTGCCCCGTTCCAAGTGGCAACACGGTGATTCCCGCTCTTTTCGTCACGAACAAGTGGATCGGTGAGACGGGCTTCGCTATTGATCCAATGGATGTTCAAACGATGCGAATCCGGCATCCAATTAGAATTCACATTGTTGTTTTGACGTGGAATGACTCGGTAAATTTTTCCTTCACGCGCAAACACGGTGATGTTCGCTCCGGTTGCGCAGTTTACATCGATCGTCTTAGTCTCCTTCATGAACCAAACGCGCATCTGAAAGCGGAAGTCATTGGAGGTCAATGCACCAACCGGACAAAGGTCGGCTGTGTTGAGAGAATAATTACTGGTAAGTTCGTGCCCTGGATGAATCGTCAACGTCGTGTGGCTTCCGCGATCAGTGAAGCCAAGCACAGGCTGATCCGCGATTTCGTCCATGAAACGGATGCAACGGCTGCACATGATACAACGCTCGTCGTCGAGACGAATTCGAGGTCCAATTTCGACGTTTTTCGGCTTTTTAACCTTTTGCTCACGGAAACGGGACTCGCCTTTTCCGTGCTCAACAGAAAATTCCTGAAGGCTGCATTCACCGGCCTGATCACAAATCGGGCAATCCAGCGGGTGATTAGCGAGAAGGAGTTCCATCACTCCCTTGCGACACTCTTCAGTCATCTCGCTCTCGGTGCGGATGCCCATATTTGGAGCGATCGTGTTTGCACACGCAATGACAGGACGTGGAATCCACGAAATCGGAACGTGACCGTCTTCATCCGGCTCTACAGGATCCGATCCCGGTGCTGGACGTGGTGGCATGCCCATTTCAACCAAACACATGCGGCAGTTGCCCGGCGAAGTGAGCTTCGGGTGGTAGCAATAATGCGGCACCTCGACACCGACCTCCTTGCAGGCCTCAATCATACGCGTGCCTTTCGGGAAGGAATGCCATTCCCCGTTGATCTGTACGTCGATAAGATCTGGCTTCACTTCGCTCATAAAAGTCCGGCTGCAGCCAATTGCGCTTCGTTGTTCACTTTCTCACCTGCTAATTCCGGATTGGTATCAGCGACGAGCTCGTCTTTAAATTTCTCAATGAAACTCTCGGTCGGCCAAGCGCTTGCCTCACCAAAAGCACAAATCGTGCGGCCATCGATGTTTTTTGCAACGTCGTAAAGCGTGTCGATATCGGTTGGACTCGCAGTTCCACCGACCAAGCGGTCTGTAATTTTTTTCATCCAGAGCGAACCTTCGCGGCATGGCGTGCATTGCCCGCAAGATTCGTGCGCGTAGAAAGCATTGATGTTGTTCAGCACCCAGCTAATCGAACGACTGTCGTCGATTACAATCACGCCGCCTGAACCGGCCATTGATCCGCACGCTGCAAGCGTGTCGAAATCCATCTTAATATTCCAAATATCGATCTCCTTGGCATCATCACCGCGACCGACTTTAAAAGTTTCACCTGCACGAAGCACTTTTGCAGAAGAGCCACCTGGGATAACGGCTTTGAGCTCGCGGCCTTCTTTCAATCCACCGCAGACGTCGTTGATCAGCTCACCCATGGTGAGAGAACCCACTTCAACCTCATAATAACCGGGCTTTTGCACGTCACCGCTGACGCAGAGGATTCGTGTTCCGGTATTATTTGGCGTTCCGATTTTCGCCCACTCTTCACCGCCGATGCGGAGAATGTGACCCACGTGACAGAGCGTTTCCACGTTGTTCACGATTGTCGGGCAAAGGTAAAGTCCCATCGCTGCCGGGAAATACGGCGGCTTAATCCGAGGATAAGGGCGTTTGCCTTCGAGAGATTCAATCAAGCCCGTTTCCTCACCGCAGATGTAAGCGCCTGCGCCGCGATGAACGTAAATTTCCAGATCGAAATCGGAACCAAGAACATTGTCACCAAGGTAATTCTTGGCGCGCGCTTCTTCGATCGCCGCTTCGAGAATCTGAGCGCCTTCAGGAAATTCTTCGCGAATGTAAATGTAAGCGAGCTTCGCTCCGACGGCGAAACAAGAGATGATCATCCCTTCGATCAGTTGATGCGGATCCTGATGAATGATGTAGCGATCTTTAAACGTGCCCGGCTCAGATTCATCCGCGTTGCAGATGAGGTAAACTGGCTTGGTATTGTTTGGTGGGAGAAACCCCCACTTAACACCGGTTGGGAAACCAGCACCGCCACGACCACGCAGACCACCGGTCTTCACTTCAGTCGTGATATCACCAGGCGCCATTTTCATCGCCTTTTTCAAGACCTCATAGCCGCCGTCTTTCTCGTAGGTCTCGATCGACTGATCCCAGCCTTCGCGATCCACGTTTTTGAAGATCATTCGCCGCTCTTTTGGATGCGGCTCTTTCCCGGAGATGTATTTCACGTCACTCATCAGAAAAATCAGTCGTATTTCGCAAGGAGTTCGGCCGCGTTGGGCACTGCTTCGTGAAAATCGTCATTCACCAGACAAACTGGGCCTGTTCCGCAGGATGCGAGACACTCGGCGAATTCGATACTAAACTTACCATCAGGGCTGACGGCGATTGGATGGTGGTGATCCGTTCCGGACCGGTCAATGTTCGCCGTTTCGCACAACGCATCCATCAGTTCCGCGCTTCCTGCCATCGCGCAACTCAATGTGCGGCAGACGCGGATGTGAAATTTCCCGGGAGCCGATTGGCGAATACCTGGGTAAAAGGTCACCACTTCCAAAACCTTAATCGGCTCAAGCTCCAACTTTACAGCAATCCACTCGACAGCCTCTTCGGAAATGAATCCGAAATGATGCTGGAGTTCGTGAATCACCGGCAAAACCGCCGAGCGTTTGCTCACCGGATAGTGCGTGATGCGCTGGTCGACTTTTGTTTCGACTTCGGCTGGAACTTCAAATGACATTAAAAAATAAAATTTCGAATCAACAGGGTTGGGTTGGCGATCAAACAGGGTCGGATCGTCAGCGGTCACATTCTCCCATCACAAAGTCCAAACTTCCCAAAATTGCTGCGACATCACTCATCATGCAGCCGGGAAGCAATTTGTGGAGAATGCTGAGGTTAATGAAAGACGGGGCTCGAATTTTCAGGCGATAGGGAACCCCGCCGCCTTTCGAGTGGATGTAAAAGCCGAGTTCACCTTTCGGGTTCTCGGCTCCAAAATAAACTTCACCTTCAGGCGCATCCAAGCCTTCGGTTACAAGGATGAAATGGTGGATCAATTCCTCCATGCTCATCAAAACGCGGTCTTTTTCAGGAAGCGTCTGCTTAGGGTCAGTCACGTTGATCGGCCCGTCTGGCATCGTTTTAATCACCTGTTTGATGATTTTGACCGACTGCTTGATTTCTTCCATCCGCACGAGATAGCGATCATAACAGTCGCCGTGCTCGCCAATCGGGATATCAAAATCGTATTGCTCGTATCCAAGGTAGGGATTCGACTTCCGTAAATCGTGTTCGATTCCGGAGCCGCGGAGGTTCGGGCCGCTAATTCCGTAGGAAATCGCGTCTTCCGGTGTGATAATCCCGACGTCCTTTGTTCGATCGAGGAAAATCTTGTTTCGTGAAAGCAGGCGATCGACTTCATCAATCGTCACCAGCATTTCCTCCATGAATTTCTCAACCGCTGGAATGAAACCGTCCGGCAAATCGCGGATCTGACCACCGACTCGCGTATAACTCGTTGTGAATCTAGCACCTGTGAGCTGTTCGCTCAAATTATAAACCGTTTCACGGTGCTGAAAAGTGTAGAGGAAAACCGTCATCGCACCGACGTCCATTCCGTAAACGCCCACGCCCAGAAGGTGTGAGGAAATTCGCGCTAATTCACAGCAAAGCACTCGCAAAGCCTGACCGCGCGGTGGCAATTCCCATCCGAGAAGTTTCTCAACCGCACAGGCATAAGCAACGTTGTTTGCCAGCGGAGCGAGATAATCCAAGCGGTCCGTATAAGGCACGAACTGATTGTATTGCATGCTTTCCGCGATTTTTTCATCTCCACGGTGCAAGTATCCAACGTCCGGCTCTGCTTTTGATACCAACTCACCGTCCAGTTCAAGAATCAGGCGAAGCACGCCGTGAGTCGCTGGGTGTGATGGTCCCATATTCAAGACCAGTTTTTCGCCCACCAAATCTTCAGTTGTCTGGTGATAGCCTTCCGCGTGCTGCATCGCTTTAGCGGCAGCATCGGGGGCTTCAAATTCCGTAGTGGAAGTCGTCGACATTAAAGGCAGGTGGTAAAATCAAAAATAGACTCGGCGCGAGTATCGGTTCGTGATTTTCGATGGTCAAGGCGACTTTGTGAAAAATTTCACAAAGTCTGATTCAAACCTCTCAAAATCTTCTTCAAACGGATCTCTAAGTTTGTCCATGCGAATGATGATCCCAAATGCGTCTGTTAATCTCGTGAATTCTTCGCTACCCACCCATCGATTTTTTGCGTCTTCTGCGCGTTTTTGCGGCAATAAAAAACCTCATTCCGAAATCCTCACCGGAGCCTCTCGTTTGATTCGCGCCTGGAAATCCCCGAGGCCATACCAATACGTGGGCTGATTCAAATCGACTTCAGCGAATGCGATGGTGCCCCACTCGTTGGCTTCTGAAATCCGATCGCCTTCGCGGTTCCAAATCGCTGTTTTCATCCAATCATTTTCGTGATTCGTGTAGGTCGAACTGACGAGGTAAACGCCGTTTTCCGCGCAGCGGGCCGCCGCCAAACGCGGATTTCCTCCCCAAATTGGAAGAGCGATGATTTCGGCACCGTTCATGGAAAGTTCGCGAGCAACTTCGGGGAAAAAGACATCGTAGCAGACCATCAGCCCGATTTTTCCAAAACGGGTTTCGAACACGGGGTAGTCAGTTCCCGGTGAAATACCTTTTTGGATTTCTTCACGAGGAAGCGTCACCTTCCGATATTTTCCGGTGACTTTCCCGTCAGGACCAAGCAGCACGGCGACGTTGAAAACTTCGTGTCCGGCTCGTTCTGCTAAACCTGCAACGATGTAGCAATCGTGTTTTTTGGCAAGTTCTCCGAAGAATTTCGTTGTC
>ERZ887942.1213-NODE-1213-length-18418-cov-7.067854_pt1 | contig 18418 bp, 17 predicted proteins | sample MGYA00521099_ERZ887942 | MGnify/ENA primary metagenome ERZ887942 (study PRJEB32303, sample SAMEA104408605) | aquatic metagenome | biome: Brackish water; feature: Pelagic; material: water | place: Baltic Sea | collected 2014-06-07T06:48:00 | depth 16,251 m ...
GCCTTTGCTGGATCAGTTTATAGCCGCAAAAAGGCACAAAAAACGCAAAAAGGCCGAGGCTGATAATTGTTTTTTTGCGACTTTTGCGCTTTTTTGCGGCTATAAAAAACGAAGGGGATTTTCCACTTTTTTGCGGCTATCGATTCCTGAAAAGCCATGCAAACTGATGATTTTGATTTTAAACTACCCGATGAACTGATCGCGCAGCGGCCCCCGGAACGACGGGGGGATTCCCGAATGATGGTAATTCATCGGGACACCGGCGTGATCGAGCATCGGCAATTTTCGGAACTTCACGAGTATGTCGAAGCAGATGACTTGTGGGTTTTCAACGATACGCGCGTGGAGCCGGCACGTTTTTTCTCGAATGACGAACGGATGGAAATCCTGAAACTGGATGCCGCGTCGCCAACGGTTTGGAAATGTCTCGTGAAACCGGGCAAACGGCTCAAGGTCGGGAGAACCATTGAGATTGGAAAGTCGACCGGCACGGTAATTGACGTTCTAGAGCCCGGCGGTGAGCGAATGATTGAATTCGATGTCGCGCCGGATCCTGAAAGTCAGGGGCATTTAGCGCTGCCACCCTATATTTCCCGTGAGGATGAAGAATCGGATCGCGATCGCTATCAAACCGTCTACGCCCGTGAAAATGGCGCGATTGCCGCTCCGACTGCGGGTTTGCACTTTGATGACGAGTTGATGGCTTCGCTACCGCATGATTTCGTGACGCTGCATGTCGGCGTGGGCACTTTTCGCCCAGTCAGTGCGGATAAACTGGAGGAGCATCATATGCATTCAGAGCGGTATGAACTTTCAGCAGAAACCGCGCAGAAAATCGATGATGCAAAACGAGTTGTCGCAGTGGGAACCACAGTGGTGCGAGTTTTGGAAAGCTGTGTTGATAGTGAATCCGGCTCACTGAAATCAGGAAAAGGCGAAACAGAAATCTTCATTTATCCGCCGTACCAGTTGAAGGCGGTTGATGCATTGCTGACGAACTTTCATCTACCCAAATCGACACTGTTGATGCTCGTAAGTGCTTTTTCGAGCCGCGAATTAATGCTTAAGGCATACGAACAAGCGGTGGATTCACGCTATCGCTTTTTCAGCTACGGGGATTGTATGTTGATCCTCTGAGGCGTATAATTCCGCTCCACACGAACTCAAACTTCCGGTCTCACCGGACACCAACGAACGTTCTCATGTTCGATTTTTTCTCCCAAAAACGCCTTCAAAACCGCGGCTTGTCCAGCGGTCGGAAGCGCCGCAAAACTAAAGACTCTGAATTGAAGGAATGGCTTCGATCAGGGATGACTGTTTGTGGCACTCTTTTTTTGGTTTTTGCCGGCGGTCTTTCGATTTGGCTAATTTTAAGCTCCAACCAGACTGAGTTTTTTAATGGAAAAAAACTTCAGACATTCATCGGCGTAGCGGTCATCACCGTTACCTTCATGATCCACTGGCACGTAAGCCTGCCGGACACTTTCCGCCGAAATTCGCGGGTTTTACTGATGTTGCTGGTCATTATTGGCCAGTTAATTTTGGTTCAATTCAGCCGGGGTATTTCAGAGATTCTGGCAAAAGACATTGGAGCAGCGAATTTCGAATTTCTTGTCGCCCCCTATGCTTTTGCAGCAATGATCATGTCCCTTTTGATCGGGCGACGTCACGCGACTTTTGCGGTGGTTTATTCCAGCCTACTAGGTGGATTGATGGTCGAATCTTTCTACGCGTTCAAATTTCTCGTGTATTCGCTCATCTGTGGTTTTGCCGCTATTTATCTGGCGAATTCGGTTCGTAAACGAAGCCGCCTGGTCATGGCCGGAATTTTTGTGGGATTCGTCAGTATTCTGCTGGGGCTGACATTGGGCGAAATTCACATTCCGTGGAGTTCGTTTGTTTCAAATTCCCCGACCGAAACGATCGCCGCAGCGTCAGAAAACGTTCAAGCGAGCTGGGAAATGTTCGGTAGGCAGGCGCTCACGGCCATGGTGGTCTCAACGCTCACCGCCATTTTAGTGGGGGGAATTCTGCCCTTTGCCGAAATCGCGTTTAGAATCACGACGGACGTATCGTGGATGGAGTTATCGGATTTGAACCACCCGTTGCTGAAGAAAATGACGATCGAAGCACCGGGAACGTACCACCACAGTTTGGTAGTGGCGAACCTCTCAGAAGCTGCGGCCGAGGCAGTTGGCGCCAACGCCGCGATGTGCCGGGTATGCTCGTATTTTCACGACATCGGAAAAATGGCGAAACCGGAGTATTTTGTTGAAAATATTTCGGAAGGGCAAAATCCTCACGATGATCTTACTCCGACAATGAGCGCGCTGATCGTAATCGCTCACGTTAAAGACGGCGTCGATTACGCCATCAAACACAAGCTGAACCGTGAAATCATCGACGTGATTCGCGAGCACCACGGCACGTCTCTGGTTCGTTTTTTCTATCATCGGGCACTTCAGCAAAAGAAGGATTTCAAACTGAAAGTCGAAGAAGGCAACGCTCGCGAAGAAGACGCTCCTGAAGTCAAAAAGGAGAGCTTTCGCTATCCGGGCCCCCGCCCTCGCACTCGTGAAAGCGCCATTATCAGCCTTGCCGATGCGGTAGAAAGTGCTTCGCGAAGCATGCAGAAGCCGACGCCAAAGAAGATCGAGGAATTGATCGATGAGCTAGTCAAAGATCGTCTTCACGATGACCAGCTCGACAACGCCGCTTTAACACTGAAAGACCTCGCCACGATCAAACAAAGCTTCGCTGTTACATTGCGCAGCATGATGCATACCCGCATCGCCTATCCGAAAATCGGCAAGGATGCGAAAGGTCAGGAAGTTGCGACTGAACCCTCTCCGTCTCCCAAAAAGCAAAAAGGAGCTGAGACCCAGGCCCTGCGTTCGATCAAAGGCAAGGATTCAAAGGGTAAAGATTCCAACGGCGAAAATAACTCGGTAGAAGGTCCGGCATGAGCGACGATTCAAAGAAAATTCAATTAAACCTGAGCGAGGACGACGACGGAATTGATCGATCCGAAATTTTTGGCGGCAGACTTCGCGAGCTGGCTCAGAAAGCTCTCGAGGCCAGTCTGTTTCATCCCGGACCCCATGAGACCCCACTCCAGGCGTTGGAAGAAGTGGACATTGTTCTGGTTTCTGACGAAACCATTGCCCGTATTCACGGCGAATTCATGGATGATCCAACGCCGACCGATGTCATCACATTTCATCACGGCGAAATCCTGGTTAGCACCGATACAGCCACAACCGTTTCTACTGAATTTGGGCATTCCGCCGGGCGGGAAACCCTGCTCTACATCATTCACGGCTTTCTTCATTTGAATGGCCATCACGATGCAGAAACGACCGAACACGCTGAAATGCACCGAATTCAGGACGAAATCCTGGAAACGATCCTTCCAGCAAGCGAGCGCTTCGCAATCTGATTTTTTTCGGTGAAAAACGGTAGTGGCAGCATTTACGCGGCATCCGCCGATGATGGCAGTGAGATCATTCGGGGATTTCAAATTTCCCTTCTCGGCGTCGATCCCGGAGAAATTTCGCGCGGAACATTTTCCGGCCCTCAAAATCTTCGCGCCTGGAAAGAATGGGCCGAAGTGATTTTTCAGCCGATTATTCTTCCAAAATTTCGGGCGATTTATGCAGCAACTTCTGGCATGAAACATCGCACCATCGCTGAAGTGGATCGCGAATTGAGCGCCTTGTTTTCAGACGAAACCTGCAAGCATAGCACTGTTGCCGCCCGCGCGTTTCATGGCAGCAAATCCGAAGTAAAACACATGCCGCAATGGATTCGATTTGAGGAGAAACTGGAAAATGGAGAATCTCCCGGGCATCTCCCGACCTTGTTTGCCATTCAAAGTGCCCTTTTCAACGTCCCCATTTTCTCCGCCCTGATTTCCTACGCATACGTCGAATGGTCTGCCATCAAACCGGTTGGCAACGCTTCGTTTGAAGAAGCGGTTGCCTGCCTCAAGCCGATGATTCAGGCCTCCCAAACTTTCGGGCTTCACTCCATTTGAAAAGTGGAGCGCATTGCTCTAAAATCGTCTAAACCAAATGCCGACCGAGACCGAAGAAATAACCATCACCAAGGAAGATACGGATCCCGATCTGGATGTTCCATGGAACGTGTTGGTTTTTGATGATCCGGTAAATTTAATGGGATTTGTCTGCCTCGTATTTCAGCGAGTGTTTGGCTACGACAAAGAAAAATCCCAGGAACTCATGCTCGAAGTTCATCAATTGGGAAGATCCATTGTGTGGTCAGGAAATCGCGAGCAGGCTGAGATGTATGTCCAGCAACTGCAAGGTTATCAGCTCAGTACATCACTCGAGAAGGCTTTTTGAGTTTCCTTCGAATTAAGTTAGGATAAGCCGCTTCTCGCAAATTAATCTCCCTCAAATTATGTTAGCAGAGTTCAAAAAATTTGCATTCAAAGGCAACCTCATGGATATGGCCGTGGGTATCATCATCGGCGGCGCTTTCGGCACCGTTGTAAAATCTCTCGTTGGTGATGTGGTCATGCCCGTCATCGGTTTGATAACCGGAGGAGTCAATTTCAACGACAAATTCTGGACTATGAGACTCCCCAAAGGTGCAGCGGATGAGACGATTTACGACACAATCGAAGAAGCCACTAAAGCAGGTGCAACTGTGATGCCCTACGGAAATTTCCTCACGGCTGCGGTGAGTTTTATCATCGTCGCTTTTGTGCTGTTTATCATCATCAAAAAATTCATCGCGGCCTTCGACAAAGAAGAAGAGAAACCAGCGGAAGAGCCAAAAGTTTCTGATGACGTGGCGTTGCTCACAGAAATTCGCGATCTCCTGAAAGATCAAAAGAGCTGATTCAACTCACTTCCGGCCACTGCGACTAAGAGCAATTCGTTCGCTGAAGTCGCGCCGGGCCATCCAAACAGGAATTATCCCCTGACTCGGGCTGAAAACCCAAGCTAGTCCGAAGAGTAGCAACCCCGCGACCACCATGGCGGCGGGAATGTTGCTATTCAGCCACAGCGCGAGGTGATAACCGATCACCGAACTCAGCAGCGCGTGGACGAGGCTCAGCACCAGCGCGACCCTCAATTTATCCGACAGCAAAAGCGCAGTTGCTCCGGGGATGATCAGCATCGCAATCACAATGACGCTTCCGACTGCTTCAAAAGCCGTCACCACAATCACCGAAAGCCACGCCATTTTCCCGTAGTGAACCAATCCCGCGCGAATCCCGATCGAGCGTGCTAAAATCGGATCGAACGACGAAACAAGCAGCTCTTTATAAAACATCAGGCTCAACAAAATCGTCAGCCCCAACACGATGGCCGCCTGTATCATATTTGGTGGCAGAATAAAATCGCCGTTTCGCGTCGCTACCTCCGCGAGGTTTCCGAAAAGGACGCAATCTGCATCGAGGTGAACGCTGCCTTTCATCTGCGAAACCATCACGATACCCAAGGCAAAGAGCGATGTGAACACAATGCCGATCGCAGCATCCGATTTGATCCGCGAATGCTTTTGAATCCACTCGATAAAAACCGTTGTCAAAAATCCGGCAAGGCCTGCACCGATGATGATCCATGGCCCCGAAAGTGTGTGAAAAAGCATCGCCGCGAGAACGATTCCCGGTAACACGCTGTGCGAAATCGCATCGCCAATCAACGCCATCCGCCGAACGATCAAAAACACACCGATCCAGCCGCACGCAGCCGAAACGAGAAATCCCATTCCGACGATTTTCATCGTGGTTTCGATTTGATAGCTGTTCCACGGTTCCGAAAGAAACACGCCCCAATCAAATTCCGGAATCATGACGTCACCTCCTTTTTCACTTGTGGAATCTGGCTACCATGCGGATCAACCGCCGGCAAATTCAGACTCTCTTCCATGCGGCGAATCGTTTCTTCACCCAGAATGTGTTCAATTTTCTCAGCATCGTCATGCACATGGTCCGGCGCAATATTCGCTCGATCCGTCAGATAAAGCTCCCACAAGCGGTGATTCCGCACGATCTCCGCTGCCCGACTTTTCCCGGTTGGTGAAAATTGAAGTCGATTCCCATCTCGCAAAACCAAACCGTGCTTCACCAAAGAAGTCACCTCTTGCTGAGTTTCCTCCGCCGAACGATGTCGTTGCTCCGACAGTTTTTCGATCGTGATCCATTCTTCGGCAAACCCTCCCGCTTCCTGAAGGTGGTAAATTGCCTTCAACGAATTCTCGCGAGTGATCTGCCGTGTTTGTTTGAGACGGCGCCACCAGCGCGAGACCAATCCGTGCCTTGGCGCGAAAGCAAACACCAACAAGAAAACTGCAGATGCGGTCAAAACAATGAACGGCCCCGTCGGCAAATTCGGCCCGAGAAAAGATAGGAATGCTCCGACCGCAGCCACCAAAATTCCGAAACAAGTCGAAAGCAGCAACATCCAATGCAACCGATCCGTCAGTAAATACGCCGTCGCTGCCGGAATAATCAGCATCGCTGAAACCAGCACCACACCAACCGCCTGAAGCGCCGCAACCACTGCCCACGCCAGCAACAACATCAGCAGGTAGTGAAAAAACTGCGCCGAAATCCCAATTGAACGCGCATAAACCCCATCAAAACTGACCACTTTAAACTGCCCGTAAAACAGAACCAAAATCACAACCGATACCACCGTGATGATTCCGATCATCCACACATCCGATTCATTCAAAGCCGCCGCCGAACCAAAAAGAAACGATTTCAGGCCCGCGACGTCACGAGGATACCGCTCTTGAATTATCGAGATTAGCAAAATCCCGACCCCGTAAAATCCTCCAAGCACAATTCCCAAGGCCGAGTCTCGCTTCGTTTTCGTGGTCTGCCGAATCAGACTGACCACCACCGCTCCGATGATTCCTGCAGCCACCGCTCCGATAAAAAGCGGCAACGGTGCTTTTTCCAGACTCCACAAATAGCCCAGTGCAATCCCCGGCAACACCGCATGCGCCAACGTGTCACCCACCAATGCAAACTGTCGCACCACGATGAACGTTCCCAATAACCCGCAACAAATCCCCAGTAAAATACAACCAATCAGCGCCATCCGAACGGCCGGATCCTGAAACGTAAAAAATCGCGCCGCCTGCTCAAGAACCGTCGTCTCCGAAAGATCACCAATTCGCGCCGCAAATGCCGACGGAGCCGCCAGCAAAAAAACGATCGCCACGATCCAATAGCAATTAGAAACCGGTATACGCCTTTCGGAGCTCCACCAATTCACGACCACATTTTTAGTGAAATTTGAAGATTTAGCCCTCACGTGATTTGGTAGACTCGGTTCAACGAACCAACCCTATTGGTTCGTTTTGGTGTTTCGATCGAATAGGGTACGTTCATCGATTCAATAGGGTTCGATCGTGACATCAGTGCCGGCGGGTTGCATCAAGGCCGTCGTCGCGAGCGAGAGCTTCCGCCACCTCAGTCATCACAGTAAGCTGACCTCCGTAAGTTTTTCCGAGCATATCGGGATTGAAGACTTCTTCAGTTGGGCCGTGAGCGACAAGTCGAGTATTCAGCAAGATCAGCCAGTCGAAATATTCTTTCACGGTCGATAAATCGTGGTGAACGACAAAAACGGTTTTTCCTTTGGATTTCAGATCGCGGAGTAAATCGATGATGGCGCTTTCAGTCGCTGCGTCGACTCCGGCAAACGGTTCATCCATGAAATACATGTCACTCTCCTGTGCGAGTGCGCGTGCCAGAAAAACCCGTTGCTGCTGTCCCCCGGAAAGGTTCGAGATTTGCCGGTTCGCGAATGGCAGCATTTTGACTTTGGCGAGAGATTCTTCGGCGACTCGGCGATCTTCTTTTTTCGGCCATTTGAAAAGCCCGAGCTTTCCGTATCGCCCCATCAGCACGACATCCATCACGCTGACCGGAAAATCCCAATCGATATCTTCGCGCTGAGGAACGTAGCCAACACGATGGCGATTTTCTTCCAATGGCTCCCCGAACATTTCCACCCAACCACTGGAAAGCGGCAGCAATCCCATCGCCGCTTTGATCAACGTTGATTTACCCGCGCCATTTGGACCGACAATTCCCACGAGATTTCCCGCAGGAATTTCGAAATCAACTCCCCAAAGCACGGGTTTTTTATGATACGCGACGGTGAGGTCGTGGACCTCGAGCGCGGGACTTTCAGATTCAGATTCGGCCATGACTGATTTACTTCAGAGCTTCGACGACGGTGTTGATGTTATGTTTCATCATCCCAATATACGTCCCGAGATCGTATTCCTGCCCACTGATCAATTCCATTTCACCGGACGGGCCGCAGGAATCTGAAAAGAGCTCACCCCCGATTTTCACGCCTGCATCCTGGGCAATTCGTTCAATCGTTGCCGGCGAAACACTGCTTTCAACAAAGATTGCTTTGGCTTTGCGCTCTTTGATCAAATCAACCGTCGCAACGATATCAGCGATTCCGGCATCAGTGGCGGTTGAGATCCCCTGAACTCCGACTACTTCAATTTTGTAGGCGCGTCCAAGATAATTGAACGCGTCATGGCTCGTCACAAGAAGGCGCTCCGCTTCAGGCACTTCAGCGATCCGTGTTTTGATCCATTTGTGCAGTGCCAACACTTCGCCAACATAGGCCGTTGCCCGGGTTCCTATTTCGGGATGCTCCGCTTCGGGAAACAGGTCGCTAATTTGCCTCGTGCAGGGATCAACCACTCCCGACCACAACTCTGCATCTCCCCAAATGTGAGGGTCGCCGTGCCCGTCACCAAGATCTTCAGCGGTGAATAGATTTTCATGCGGGACAACGGAAGCAGCAGCAAACGTGTCGATGCCTTTCGACTTCAAACTCTCGATCAACTCCTCCATTTTGCCTTCAAGCAGCATTCCGTTGTAGATCACCAAATCGGCACTGTTGAGCTGACCGATGGCACGAGCTGGCAATTCGTAAGTGTGCGGATCGACTCCCGGTGCCATCAAACCGATCACTTCCGCTTTGTCGCCGACAATCTGCCGGGCCATATCGGCCAGCATGGTTGTGGTCGCAACGATGCGAGGTTTGCCGCTGGTTTCAGATTCGGGAGAATCCGCGCCACAGCCGGTTGATAAGAGGCAAGCGGCAACAGAAAGAAGGAGAGTTTGCAAAAGATTAGTCATGGCTAACATTTGTAGCTTTGACTATTTCCAGGGGAAGTCAACCGGTTTGCGCGGTTCTAATTCGAACTGGAATCAATTCGCGATGGCTTCTTCACCGCGCTCAATACGGATGACGTACTCGCCGTCACGCATGAGATTGAGCCGATCGCGACTCACGGTTTCAAGAAATTCGCGGTCGTTTTTCAGCAACTCGTGTTCCTGACGGAGTTGACCAACGTGTTCTCTGCGCTCTTCGAGAACGATATCGAGTTTCGCCATTTCGACGTTCAACTCTTCCTGGCGCTCAACTTCGGGCCAGAACATTTTTGCCACTGCAAGAAAGCAGAAGACGTAAATAATAACTTCGGTAACGCGGGAAAGGCGTTGCCAAATATTGGGCTTCATAGTGGTCTCCTCATTTTCACCGTCAAAATAGAGGTGAGAATTCGGAAGCTCTTCCTGAAAATCTGTGTGGCGATTCATTATGGTCTACGGTTGTGATTTGAAATTTGGAATCCAAAAACCTCACCGGCAACCGCAGGTCCATCTAATCGCACGGAAAAAAGTGACGCGTAATTAAATGCGCATTTTTCCGCCGTAGACAGCGTCGTCGCCGAGAAGTTCTTCGATTCTCAAAAGCTGATTATACTTCGCAGTCCGGTCAGAACGGCTCAATGAACCGGTCTTGATTTGGCCTGCGTTTGTTGCCACCGCGATGTCCGCGATAGTTGCATCTTCCGTCTCGCCGGAGCGGTGACTGATGACGCTTGTGTAACTGTTTTCCTTAGCGAGTTCAACCGCATCGAATGTCTCGGTGAGTGAACCGATTTGGTTCACTTTCACGAGGATCGAGTTGGCAACGCCGAGGTCGATTCCCTTCTTGAGGAAATCCACGTTGGTTACGAAAAGGTCGTCGCCAACCAACTGTGTCGTATCGCCGAGTTTATCGGTAAGCAACTTCCAGCCGTCCCAGTCATTTTCGTCACAGCCGTCTTCGATCGAGATGATCGGGCTGTTTTTCTGAAGCTCTGCGTAGTATTCAACGATCTCTTCGCCAGTCTTCTCAGATCCGTCAGACTTACCGAAAACGTAGAGTCCTTTTTCTGAGTCGTAGAATTCTGAAGAAGCCACGTCGAGCGCGATACCAATCTGGTCGCCCATTTTATAACCAGCTTTTTCAGTCGCAAGCGCGATGCAATCGAGCGCGTCCTTAGCACCCTTGAGGTTCGGAGCGAAACCGCCCTCATCACCAACCGCAGTCGAAAGACCACGGTCGTGAAGCACTTTGGCAAGGCTGTGGAAAATCTCAGCACCCCAACGAAGCGCTTCGCGGAATGTCTCAGCACCGTGTGGCACAATCATGAACTCCTGGAAATCAATCGGAGCATCCGAGTGAGAACCGCCATTGATGATGTTCATCATTGGAACCGGGAGAACCTTAGCGTTTGGTCCGCCGAGGTATTTGAAAAGAGGCTGATCGAGCTGAATAGAAGCCGCGTGAGCAACTGCCATTGAAACACCGAGGATCGCGTTCGCTCCGAGGTTCTTTTTGTTTTTCGAACCGTCCAACTCCATCATCATGTTATCGATGGCGGTTTGCTCGGTTGCTTCCATGCCGACGAGTTCGACACAGATTTTCTCGTTCACCGCTTCAACGGCTTTGAGGACACCTTTTCCAAGGTAACGAGTTGAATCTCCGTCACGGAGTTCGTGAGCTTCGTGCTCACCCGTGCTCGCACCGCTAGGCACAGCGGCGCGGCCAATGGCTCCGCCTTCGAGTTCTACGTCAACTTCGACAGTCGGGTTTCCACGGGAGTCAAGGATCTCACGACCCTGAATGTTAATAATGGTAGTTTCGCGCATTTCGTGATCTACAGGTTTACGTTCGATTTATTTAAGAAATCTTCAATACTAATTTTCCGAAAATTATAGAAATTCTCGCCGGAATCAGTGATTTATCACCGATGCGCCGAGTTTCAACGCGCCAGCAGTGGATTGCAAGCGGGAAGCTGAAACGGAACTGTTTCGGAGACGCCTTTACGCGGCTCCGTTTTGAGCGGCTGCTTCTATCATCCCTTTGATTACCGGCATGAGAACCAGCGTAACGATGAGGAGAACCAAACTGACGTATCCCAAGATCGTTCCGATCAGGGCCAGCATTCTTCCAGGAGCTGGCTGAACCGGGCTGTGCTTCGCTTTTGAAAGGGCGATGTGGCCGCAAATAATCGCAGCCGGCCCCATCAAAATGGCTCCGAAACAGGTAATAAATCCCAAAATTCCCAGGACCAACGAGGTTGCACCGAGGGCGGGAGACGGAACATCGCCATCATCATTTGAAGAACCGCTACTAGCTTGATGTTGTTGTTGCGAATTCGAAAGGGGTACCGGCTCTTCCTCAAATTGCGGAGGTTGCCCTGGGTTTGGCTGATCGTTTGACGGCGGCCGCTGTGGCACGTCAACATTTCCGTGCCCCTGAGGTGGATAATCAGATGACGCATATTCAGGCGGAGCTGAAGGAACCGGTTCCGGCATCCGGTCAGCAGCATCATCGTCCACCTGTGGCAATGGCGGCTCAGGGCGCGGCAAATTCGGATTTGCTGGAAAGGCAATCTGCGAGGTGCAAATCGGACACTCGACAGAAGTGCCGAAAAAACTGTCGTCTCCAGAAACTTTTTGCCCACACTTGGGGCATGCAACTTTGATCACGGCCATAGGTGCCAAAGCAAATCGCGATCCTTGCAAATCGCAATCAAAAATCCTGCCTTCAAAATCTATTTGCCGATGGATTTCAGGAACTTCCACAAATCTTCTATTTCCTGATCGCGATTCGGTCGATCCTTCATCACTTCCGTCATGGGCGCTCCCGGAAGCGCAGTCCACGGATCCAACATGATTTCTTTAAAAAAAGATGGCTGAAGTCGATCCGAAGCCTCGGTCAGCGGAAAGGACGCCCCGTTCTCGCCATGACAGCTCGCGCATTTCAGATCTTCCGTTGCAAAAAGCGCCACCCCTCGCTTGGCATCGCCATTTTCGGCGAGAGCGAGTTTTTTGCCTTCATCACCTAAGGCGTCGGTTTTCTGAAACAATTGCTTGAGCGCTTCCATCTGCATTTTATGAAAAACCGGCATCCGTGCCAGCATTGTCGTTCGCAGTTTTTTGGACTCACCAGCGAGGATTTTTGCGAAAACATCATCCTGCAATTTTCGCCCAATATGAGTCAGCGCCGGCGGGATATTTCCTGAACGACCCAGCTCGTAAGCTTTTTGATCAGTGACTGCAAAATAAGGTTCGCGCGCAGTTTCGGGCCCACCTTTTCCATCGCGCTCGTGGCAGGCATAGCAATTCATCGTGGACATCGCCCAATCGATTTCCCCATGATCTTCGAGCGGTTCACGACCGGATTTCAGTTTTTCAATCGCCCCAATCAGCGCCCGTTTTTGAACTTCATCGAGAAAATACGACGGCACCAAACCGCCCACTGGTCGCTCCGAAAGACACCCGATTCGTTCGTCGGTTTTGAGGGCCGTCAGCGGCTTGCTGAGAAAAGGCACCAGTTTCGTCACAGCCACTGGTGCTTTATGGCAGGCATGACATTTCTTATCAAAAAAAACGCCTTTACCGGCCTCAACCAACTTCGCATCCAAGACAAAATCTTCATCCGCGCCGACAGCGACTTTCAGTTGATCAGGCAGCTCGATCCCCTCCCCCGCTTTCAAATACACTGCGAGATCTGCCGCTTCAGCCGTCGTCAATTTGAACTCCGGCATGCGTCCCGAAGGACGATGCGTCAATGGATCGAGAAGAAATCGCGCCAACGCCGTTTCGCTATATCGATCCGCCAAATTCATCGGGATGCTCGGCAGACCTGTTAATTCCAGCTCAATAAATTCCGGCAAATCCTCTGGCCGATAATCTTTTTCCGGCGCATGACACGCCACGCATCCGATCCGGTGATACAGCGTTCGCCCGGCATCGACATCGCCTTTTTTCTCGAAGGGCTTTTCCGCTTCAAGATCACGCAGCGACACCAGAAAATGCTTCAGCGCTTCGACCTCAGCCAAATCGCGATCCGGCCCCGCGAACAAACTCGGCATGATCGTATCGCGTTTTACGTAGCGCGGATTTCGGATCATCATTTCCAGATCCACCGGCGAAAGCCGCGACCCCGTTCCCAATAAATTCGTTCCCTGAAATCCTGAGAACTGGTCCTTCAGGTTTTTCGGCGGCGCATGACAAGTCACGCAATTCAATTCATTCAGCAGCAAAAGCCCGCCTTCCGCGAGATAGTCGTCATCATCTTGCGACGAATAAAACCGCTCGAATCCGACGACGAACGGATAATCCACCGGCTCGGCGTGAGCGGGATGGGCGCGGGTTTTTGGAGCGAAAAAAAACGAGAGGAAAATCAAAATCACGTACCACAAAAAATGCGTAGCTTCGACTGGCAGTCGAAGTTGCAAAAAATGCGTGGCCGATTGCAGATCACTTCGACTGCCAGTCGAAGCTACGTCTCGCGGGCGATCTCCACGAAGCAACAGGGTTGGTTCATCGAACGTACCCTGTTCGTTCGAAACGGCTTTTCGATCCAATAGGGTACGTTCGTCGAACCAACCCTGTACGTTCGTAAAAACCATTTTTCCGGGGAATCGCATCGTAGGTTTAAAATCGGTCACTCAGGGATTTTGTAAATCCCCAACGCCTGACGAATTTGGGCCCAGCGATCGCCCATTTTGCTGGAATACGGGCGTGGCGGCGACCAGGTGTCCCACCCGCGTTCGGCGCCGATTTCGGCAAATCGAGAGCTGGGGTGAACCATCGTTCCGTCTTCGCAAACGGAAAGCAACGGCACGTCGGCAGAGCTGTCGGAATAGGCGTAGCTGTCGGGCAATCGGGCTTCAGGATCGGATTCGTCAAAACCATCGGGCAACAATCCGCGCTCGCGCATGGCGGTGATTTTTGCGCCATGTTTGTTGTTTGGGCCCGTGATTTCAGGAAGAAACGGCATCGGATTTTTCAAAATCAGATTCGTTCCCAAAAAATGATCGAAACCCCACATTTTGGCAATTTCTTCGACGTAAAACTCGGGACTGGCGCTGTTCAAGATTGTGATGCGACCTTCGGCCTGATGCTGCTTGAGCTCTGCGACTGATTGCTCGTAGGCGACGTGAGAAACGACGGTTTCGGCAAATTCGCGGGCATAATTCCGAACGCGCTCTTCGGGCATTTTCCAGAGGTAGCTGGAGAAAACGCGTTTCATGGTGCGCAGCGAAACAAGTTTTAGAATCGCGAGCGGGATCAGCGGAATGAACCACAACGCATAAATCCGCCGCCAGCCTTCGCCTTGCTTTTGCAAAACGAAATTACAGAACAACACCTGGGTGTCGTGCGGCAGCAGGGTGTGATCAAGATCGAAAAGGGCGTATCCTCGGGGTGACATGCGCGGAATTTGGCTCACATTGGGCGTGTGAGCGAATCCGAATTTCTCTTAATCAATAATAACAATTCCCGCACGAAATTTGCTCTGGCGAATCGGGGGGAATTGGTGGGCGAGCATCGGGTGATCGACACGAAAGACCTGACGGAAATCGACGTGGCGGATTTATTGGAGGAGTGGAATTTTTCGAAAATCGTGATGGCGTCGGTTGTGCCGGACCGCGCAGATGAATTGCGGGGGTGGTTTGGCGAAACTCCGATGGTGGAGGTTTCGCATAAAATTAAACTGGGGATCGAGGTGGACTTCCCCAATCCGGCAACGATCGGAGCGGATCGACTTGCCAATGCAGCGGCGGTTTCAGAGCCAATGATCGTGGTCGATTTCGGAACGGCGGTGACGTTTGACATCATTTCTCAGCAAAACGACGACCAGCTGGCCTACATCGGAGGCGTCATTGCTCCGGGGCTCGACGCGATGCGGAACTACTTGCACCAGCGAACGGCGTTGCTTCCGGAGATTGATTTGCGCGAGCCGCCATCAGCAATCGGAAAATCAACCGAGGACGCGATGCTTTCGGGTGCAGTTTACGGATATCGTGGTCTGGTTCGCGAAATTTTGGTTCAAATCAACAACGAGCTCGATCATGACACAAAAATCGTTGCGACGGGTGGCTATGCTGATTTGATTGCCGCAGGAATGCCTGAGATTGAACGTGTTGAACCCTTTCTTACGATGGAAGGGCTGCGGATCATCGGAGATTTGAATTTTACCATCTAAAATGAGCGAAGAATTAAAAACAGCCCTCGGCGTCGATTTCGGAGGAACGTCTGTGAAAGCGGCGGTGATTCGTGGTGAAGAAGTCATCGGAGAGATGGAGCGAATTCACACGCAGGAACTCACTAACCCGGATGATTTGATTGATGCCATTGTCGACAAGATTGGAGACATCAAAAAGCGGCATCCAGAAATCGAAGCCGTCGGAGTTGGTGTTCCCGGAGCGATCGATTTCAAAAAGGGAATGACCTACAATCTGACGAACGTGCCGGGCTGGAAGTCCGTTCCGCTGCGCGATATTTTGAGCGAGCGAACTGGCATCCCAACGATGCTCGAGAACGACGCGAACTGCATGGCATTTGCGGAATGGAAATACGGAGCGGGTCAGGGATTTGACAATGTGGTCTGTGTGACGCTGGGAACCGGCGTCGGCGGCGGCCTGATTTTGAACGGAAAAATGTATCGCGGAAATCAATCGGCTGCGGGTGAAATCGGGCAGATGAGTGTGGACCTTCACGGCGTGGATGGACCTTATGGGAACAACGGTGCACTGGAACGCTACATTGGAAATCGCCAAATCGGCGAACTGGCTCGCCAAATGTATTTTGATCACGACGGCACAAAATTGAGTGAAGCGGATGCCACTCCGGAAGCCCTTTCCGCACGAGCCAGCCAGGGCGACGAGATCGCACGCAAGGTTTGGGTTCGTGTCGCGGAGTATCTCGGCGACGTGCTTTCGAGTATCGTGTATTTGCTGAATCCAGACGCGATTGTCATCGGTGGCGGCGTCGCTTACGCCGGAAAATTAATTTTTGAACCGTTGAGCAAGAATCTTGCTTCCAGTCTAAGCACTGAATTTTTCGAGGCACTCAAAGTCGTTCCCGCGAAATTTGGCAACACGGCAGGGGTGATCGGGTGTTCTGCAATGGCACTCGAAGAGCTTTCGACAAATTAACCGGGTAACCCCCAACCAGAGCGAGAAACAGTGTCTTGTCATTGTTGTCTGATTCACTAACAATCCTTTACCTATCTTAATGCAACCATCGCCTCCTTCAGAGACCGATTCCACCGGTGTGGATCAAATTCTCGCCGCCAATCATCCCGATCCATTCGGGTTTTTGGGGCTTCACTTTTCAGAAAACAAAGAGGCGATTTTTCGAGTATTCAATCCGTTAGCAAAAAACGTAGTGATCATTTTGGACGATGACGCAGGAGAGTTGGAGCTCACAAAAACTAGGGGTGAAGGCTTCTTCGAAGGAGTAAAACCTGATCTGAAAGAGCGAACAGGATATCAGGTCAAGTGGACCGATTTCGATTTTAAAGAGCATGACCCTGAGCGATATGTTTATGACTTTGGCTCGACCTTTGGTGAGCAGGATTTGCATTTTCTCGGCGAAGGTAGAGACCGCCGCATGTGGGAAAAATTGGGAGCAAACCCCCGTGAGATGAACGGGACGGCTGGGTTCAGCTTCGCAGTGTGGGCACCCGGAGCAAGCCGTGTCAGCGTGGTTGGTGATTTCAATAAATGGGACGGCCGGATTCATCCCATGCGAAAAAATTTCGACACCGGGATTTGGGAAATTTTCCTCCCGGGGATCGAAGCCGGAGCGCACTACAAGTTTGAGCTGATTGGCGCTGACGGAGCACTTTTCACTAAGAGTGATCCGCTGGCATTTTTCTCTCAGCATGGAATTTCGACTGCAAGTATCACCTGCTGCCGCGACACCTACAAATGGGGCGACACGGACTGGATGGCTGAACGGAAAGAAGCTGACCCGTATCACGGCGCGGTATCGATTTACGAAGTTCACCTTGGTTCGTGGAGACGTCGCGTCGAGGATGGGAATCGGATGTTGAGCTATGTCGAAATGGCCGATGAACTGGTCGATTACGTGGTCGACATGGGCTTCACTCATGTCGAGCTGATGCCGGTCTCTGAGTTTCCATTCGATGGCTCGTGGGGCTATCAGGTATGTGGCTATTTTGCACCGACGAGTCGGTTCGGAACGCCTGATGAATTTCGCGCATTGGTCGATCGCTTTCACCAGCGAGGCATCGGCGTGATTTTGGATTGGGTTCCAGCCCACTTTCCAAAAGATCCGCACGGCCTGGCGCGATTTGATGGCACAGCGCTATACGAACACGCGGACCCACGACAGGGTGAGCACATGGATTGGGGCACACTGATTTTCAACTACGGCAGGACCGAAGTCCGAAATTTCCTCATCGCAAATGCGCTTTACTGGATGGAAGAATTCCACATCGACGGACTGCGCGTTGATGCGGTCGCGTCGATTTTATATCTCGATTATTCGCGTGAGCCAGGTCAGTGGATTCCAAACCACGAAGGCGGTCGCGAGAACCTTGCTGCGATCGAATTCATCAAGGAAATGAATGCGGTTTGCTACGAAGAGCATCCCGGCGTGATGATGATCGCGGAAGAATCGACTGCTTTCCCTAAAGTTTCCGGTCCCACAAACCAGGGCGGTCTCGGATTTGGCTTCAAATGGAACATGGGGTGGATGAACGATTTTCTCGAGTTCATGAAACACGAGCCGATTCACCGAAAATTTCACCATCACCAAGCGACTTTCGCGATGATCTACGCCTATCAGGAAAACTACATGTTGGTCCTGAGCCATGATGAAGTTGTTCACGGAAAGGGCTCGTTGATCGATAAAATGCCGGGCGACAAATGGCAGAAGCTCGCGAACCTGCGCTTTTTCCTCGCCTGGATGACAGCGCACCCGGGCAAGAAGCTGCTGTTCCAAGGCTGTGAATTCGCTCAGGAAAAAGAGTGGAAACACGACATCAGCCTGGACTGGCATTTGCTGGAAGATCCGGGGCATAAGGGAATGCAGAGTATGATCCGCGATTTAAATGCGCTCTACCGCAACGAGCCTGCCCTTCACGATCTGGATCACGAACCCGGTGGTTTTGAGTGGATCGATCACATGGATAGCGAAAACAGCCTGTTCTCGTTCATTCGCCGCGATCGGAACGGTGGAATGGTCGTTGTTATCATCAATGCGACTCCCGTGCCGCGCACAGATCACCGAATCGGTGTTCCAGCC
>ERZ887942.1216-NODE-1216-length-18399-cov-45.187527_pt1 | contig 18399 bp, 13 predicted proteins | sample MGYA00521099_ERZ887942 | MGnify/ENA primary metagenome ERZ887942 (study PRJEB32303, sample SAMEA104408605) | aquatic metagenome | biome: Brackish water; feature: Pelagic; material: water | place: Baltic Sea | collected 2014-06-07T06:48:00 | depth 16,251 m ...
TATTTTGCTTCGTTTTGATGATGTCAGAGCCAACGAAGATGCCAGTTCGAACTCTTACAGCTGCCATGCTATTGCTGCTCGCCACCGGGTGTCAGCGAACCAACAGCTTTCTGCATATGGACAGCAACAGCCGTTCACCGTTTTTAGGGCTGCAGTTGTCTGTTGATGCCAGAGATCAAAAGGTGGATATCCCCAGCGCCAGGCAGGACCAAGCCGGGCAAATCGTAAACGTCAAAAATGAATCTTCAGCGAACGGTTCAATCGGCGATCAGGAAGTGGTTGTCGACTTGTCATCGAGCCAGCCGTCGCCAGCCAACGATAAGTCATGGAAGCTGTCGCTGCCCAAATTGAATCTGGCACAAAACCCACGCGACGCCGCTGAGATTGATGAAATTCTGGATCGAATTTAATTCAGCGTCGAGTCTTCAGCGTCGAGTCTTCAGCGTTAGTTGTTAAGTTGGCAGGCAAGTGGCCCTGGCTGGAGCAAGGTGCCGCATTGAACGCCGGGTGGCCGTGGTTGGAGCGAGTTACAAACAAAGCCACAGGGTTTCTCGCCTGCTCGCAGTTTGCGGGTAACAGCCATGTTTGAATTTTTCACGCTTTGCCGGAAGCCGACTTACGTGAGAACAAAACGCCGAACAGCAAGACGGCCATTGTTCCTACCACAATCGACATCATGGGATCGACCATGGCTCTAAGCGGTGCCACCCTTTGATAAAGCGGCTGCAGCCAGCTGGCAACATCCGGCATATCTGACAGTGCCATCGCGGAAATACACAAGACCGCAGCGGAAACTCCCAGACCGGCTCCCAAGGCGCCTTGAGCATTCGTGAACCGAGCCAGCAGCATCAGCCCCAGCGTGCCTCCGCTAAGAATTGCGGACACTTTCCACCACACATCCAGCAGGCTCTTGATCTGAATCATCTGTAACGCCAGCACGATACCGGCGGTTCCCAGAACAACCGTCGTGATCCGCAGAAAACCCAGGCTGGCCCGTTCGTCAAACACGGGCTGACCACCGTTATCCAGTTTCTTCGGCGGGAAAAATCGGTTCTTGATATCACACAGGATCAACGTCGCGGAACTGTTCAAGGATGAATCCACGGTACTCATCGCAGCCGCCAGAATCGCGGCAATCATCAAGCCGGACACACCCGTCGGCAATTGTGTCATAATAAAGTGAGGCAGCACGGCGTCCGCTTGAGTGCCCTCGGGAAGTACGGCAACTGTTCGATAGAAAACATACAGCCCCGTTCCAATAAAGAACAGAATTGCGGAAATTGGCAAATAAGCCACCGCCCCCATCCACACACTCTGCCTCGCCGCCTGTTCGCTTTTGGCCGTAAAATAGCGTTGAACATACGTTTGATCAGCCGTGAAGTTCTGCAGGTTAATAAAGAAGCCGAACAGCAGGACGGTCCAGAAGGATGGCCCCGAAACGTCGAAATCGAATGTTCCCAAAGAAAGCTTGTTGTTGGATGTGCTGTACGCTCCGTCAAGAATTCCCAACAGGCCATCCGGAACACGCATAATAAGCAACACAAGACAGGTGAGCATTCCGCCAATCAGAATGATGCTTTGAACCACGTCCGTCCAGATGACCGCTTCAATGCCGCCCATCAGCGTGTAGGCGACCACCAGAACTCCCAGGCCCACAATGATCAGTCGAATATCAACGTCAATTAATGCTGACACTGCCAGCGACACGCCGAACAAAATTGTGGCGATGCGAAACACGTGATACAGCACGTTAAACGTAGCGGTGTAAACTCGAGCCCACGCGCCGAATCTTTGTTCAAGATGTTCGTAAGCTGAAAAGCTGTTGCCGTTGCGAAAGAACGGCACAAAGTATTTTGTCGCCACCCATGCTGCATAGGGCAACGAAAGTGAAAACACAAATGGGTTCCAGTTGCCGGAAAACGTCTTTCCAGGATTCGCAATGAAGCTGATGCTGCTTACGAATGTGCCCACAATCGACAGCCCCACAACCCACCCTGGCAGCGAACCACCGGCAGAAATAAACTCACTGGCGGAGTGCGTCTTCCGTGACATCAGACAACCAACAATGGTCACCCCAATCAGGTAAACAACAACCACAATCAAATCGACGGGGCTTGCGGTGGGCATCAGGGAGACTTCACGTTGGTGAAAAACTGCGGCGAACGTTGGTGAGCGTCACCTGCACCGCGCACTGAAACTCAGCAAGCGACGCAGGATGAATGGCCATACGATACTCTGAATCGCAGAAAATCCCAAGCTGTGGCCATTCCGTCGTTGCTCCAATTGACGCAAGGTCGGTGGCGGCAGTCGGCACGGGCCGATCATTACAATGTTTAACCGGCCCTTTAGCCACCAGTTTTGACTGGTGGTCAACTTGCAGTCTGGCTAAAGCCATGACAGGAAGTCTGGCTGCAGCCGGCTACAAATAACTCGGTATCCGTTATACCACCAGTGAAAACTGGTGGCTGATTCAATGCGGTTTAACCACCAGCTGGAACGAGTGTCTGAGTCAATGCAGTAAAGTCGTTTAACGCGTGGTCGCAGACGTGGTCTGCAACCACGCGTTGAACATCAAGACTATACTTCACGGCGTTGGGCGAAGCCCTTTCACGTAGCGACAAAGGAGCGGCTCGGCGGCTAGAACGTTCCACGTCTTGCCGCTTTCCACGCCACCGGGGCAAGGGCGAAGCCCTTGCTAGGATCGCAGGAAGCCTTTGGATGTTAGCAGGTCGATAACAGCGGTTGCACATTCATCGATGGATTGCTGATCAGACTTCAGCACCAGGTCCGGTGATTCCGGAACTTCGTACGGCGCGGTAACTCCAGAAAAGTCAGGTAGCTTGCCGGCATCCGCATCCGTGTATTGTCCGCGAGTATCACGTTCTCTGCAGACTTCAATGGGGGCATCAACGTGAACTGTCAGGAAGCGTTCTGTGCCGACAACTCCCGCAACTTTGTCGCGAACAGTGGCGTTCGGTGCCACAAACGCTGCCAGGCAGATGATACCGGCGTCGTTTAGGATGCTTGCCAGGTAAGCAGAACGGCGTAGGTTTTCGGATCGCTCTTCAAAGGTGTAACCGAGATCTTTGCTGAGTCCCGCGCGGACCTGTCTGCCGTCCAGAACCGTGACAGCTCGACCACTGTCGAAGAGCTTTCGTTCTATTGCTTTTGCAATGGTGGTCTTGCCGCTGCTTGTCAGACCAGTCAGCAGCACGGTGACTGGCTTCTGGCCATAACGAGCTTCTCGTTCTGTGGAAGTCACTTCGGCAAAGTCGCCAGCCTGCTTGGCTTCTTCTTCAACGGCAATGTCGGTTTCCCACGCTGCCAGCTTCTTGCCGCTGGCACTGCGATCCAGAATCATGGCCGCAGCGACAGTGGCGTTGGTGATTCGATCGATCAAAATCAACGCACCGGTAGACCGGTTGCTTTTGTACGAATCGAAACAGATGGGTTCGTTTAATGACAACCGGCAACGGCCGATTTCGTTCAGGTTCAGCTGCGGCGACGGGCTGCTGTGAAGTGTGTTTACGTCGATGCGGTAACGCAACGATTCGATTGATCCGGTGATGACTTGAGCCGAATGTTTAACCAGGTATGTTTTGCCGGGCACCATTGGTTCTTCAGACATCCATACCAGCATCGCTTCGACGGTATCCGAAGTGGCTGGCACGTTACCCGGTTTGACAATCATGTCGCCTCGACTGGCATCCACTTCGTCTTCGAAAGTCAAAGTGATGGCCAGAGGTGCGTAGGCTTCTTCCATGTTACCGTCGAAGGTAACGATTTCTTTGACGTGAGTGGTCTTTTTGCTGGGCATGATCATCACTTCATCGCCCTTGCGGATGATGCCGGAAGCGATGGTGCCGCAGAAGCCGCGAAAGTCCAGGTTCGGTCGATTGACCCATTGCACGGGCATTCGAAAGTCCTGCAGGTTTCTGTCGGATCCAATGTAGACAGATTCCAGGCGATTCATCAACGTGCTGCCGTTGTACCACGGCATGTTTTCGCTGCGGTCGACAACGTTGTCGCCGTTAAGAGCCGACAACGGAATGAAATGCAGGTCGGGCATGTCAAGGCGTCGAGAAAATGCGCTGTAGTCGGCACAGATTCTGTCGTAGGTGGCTTCATCAAAATCGACGAGGTCCATTTTGTTGATGGCAATAATGACGTGACGAATGCCCAGCAAAGACACGATAAAGCTGTGCCGTTTGGTTTGAGTCATCACGCCGTGCCGAGCGTCAATAAGTATGACGGCAAGGTCTGCGGAGCTGGCTCCTGTGGCCATGTTGCGAGTGTATTGCTCGTGGCCCGGGGTGTCGGCAATAATGAATTTTCGTTTGGCGGTGCTGAAGTAGCGATAGGCCACGTCGATGGTAATGCCCTGTTCGCGTTCTTCTTTCAGCCCGTCTGTGGCCAGAGATGGGTCGAACTTTCCGCCGACGGCACCCTGAGTTTTTGAGTCGGCTTCCATTTTGGCCAGCTCGTCTTCGTACAGCATTTTCGAATCGAACAGCAGGCGTCCGATCAGCGTACTTTTGCCGTCGTCAACGCTGCCGCACGTGATGAATCGTAGCAGCTGCTTTTGTTCGTGCTGTTTCAGGTAGGCTTCGATGTCGGTTGAGATCAGGTCTGATTGATGCGACATGGATCTTTTTATTTGCAGTTTGATTTGTGGAAGTGATGAGCCATACTGGCCAGCCGTCTGGCTTGGCCCTTAATAACCGGATAAATATTTTTTGCGAACGGCAGCAGTGGAAGCTGCGAGATTAGTTTTCAGCGTCTACTGCTGCGTCACTGCTACGAACCAGAATTCTGTGGTTGTGGGTTCTGTTAAAGATCCCTGTGTGGCCGAATCTTTAACAAGATCCACTACGCTACTTCGCAGCAACACTAGAATGACTCGGCGGTTCTAACGCCCTACGTCTTCCCGAATCCCACGCCACCGGGGCAAGGGCGATGCCCTTGCCTTGTTAGAAGTAGCCCCGTTCTTTTTTCTTTTGCATGCCGGATCCGCCTTCGTCTTTGTCGATGACTCGCCCCTGGCGTTCACTGGTCCTGGTCAGCAGCATTTCCTGAATGATTTCCGGCAATGTCGTCGCTTCTGATTCCACGGCACCGGTTAACGGATAGCAGCCAAGAGTTCGAAAACGAACCATCTTTTCCGTTGGCACTTCGCCCGGCAGCAGTTTGACTCGATCGTCGTCCAGCATAATCAGCACACCGTCGCGTTCGACGACTTTGCGTTTGGCCGATTTGTACAGCGGGACGATTGGAATATTTTCCAGATGGATGTACTGCCAGACATCCAGTTCCGTCCAGTTACTAAGAGGAAACACGCGGATGCTTTCGCCCTTGTTAACTTTCGTATTGTAGATGTTCCACAATTCAGGGCGTTGGTTTTTCGGATCCCAGCGGTGCTTTTTGTCGCGGAACGAAAACACGCGTTCTTTAGCGCGGCTTTTTTCTTCGTCTCGGCGAGCTCCCCCAAAGGCAGCATCAAAACCGTATTTGTCCAAAGCGGCCTTCAGCGAATCGGTCTTCATCACCTCTGTGTGCTTTTCGCTGTCTTCCAACGGGTCGATGTTTAACTTCAAGCCTTCTTCGTTGATGTTAACCAGCAGTTCCAGACCCAGCTCTTCGCGAATAAAATGATCGCGAAAGGTGATCATGTCTTTGAACTTCCACGTCGTATCGACGTGCAGCAAAGGGAATGGAGGCTTGGCCGGATAAAACGCCTTAAGGGCCAACTGCAGCATGACCGCTGAGTCTTTCCCAATGGAATAAAGCATCACGGGATTGTTAAATTCCGCGACAACTTCGCGGATCACGTGAATACTTTCAGCCTCAAGCTGTTTCAGATGGGTTAGGTTGTAATCGCTCATGATTTTCCTGGAGCGGACGTTCTATTGGTAAGATTGTGGCGGATGTAAGTTCAGCACTGACAAGCACTTAGCGTGGTGTTTGGTGAACCGGAAAACGGTCCTTTCGGCAGAATTTCCACCGGCAGCACGCTGAACACAACACGTTGGCAATGAGTTATAGTCATATTGATACGGTCTGGTAAGGGCCACGATAGCGATGTGTTTCTGCCGGGTAAACACGGATTTGTCGGCTCCCAAATCTGAAAGCTTCGGCAACTGGTCCTTTTCGGCAAAGACTGCTTAGCGCAGGCCGGCGCCGCACGAATTGGCAAAAAAGACCGCCGTCAGCACAATAGAGAAACAACGCAGGCTGAAATTCGCATGCGGCAATAAAAAAAGGCGTTCGCAGACAACAGTCTGCGAACGCCCTGAGTTTAGGAATCACTGATTAAGAGATCAGTGATCTGTATCTATGATTTGCGTGATGTGTTCTCAACGGACTCGTTTTTCCCAAGAGCATCATCAACCGCTTCGCACGCGGAATTCAATGCATTCATGGTACGATCTTCCAAAGATTCGGTCTCGTCATCTTCTGCAACCAGGTCGCTTTCCATTTCTGGTTCATCTTTGATGCCCAGCACCTTCTTGGCCAAAAATCCGACAAGCCCGGCAGCCACTGAAAACACAGCTCCCATTTTCGCGGCGGCCTGCAGCGACGGGTCGACGAATGCCTGACCGCACACGAACAAGGCAACGGTCAGTCCAAGTCCAGCTACGCACGACGTCACAACAAGATGCTTCATGTTCATGCCGGAAGGCAGTGGGAAGCCGATCAGTTGAGCGAACCAGGAAAAGCCGGTGATACCGACAACTTTTCCGCCAATCAGCGAGGCGGCAATGATCCAGCTTAAGCCGTTGATTTCGCCAAAGGCAACTCCAGCGTTTACCAGGGCAAAGAAGAACAAGCCAATATCAACGAACAGCTTCAAGCTGTGTTCGAACTTTTCAAGCGGGCTATGTGCGTGTTCACTTTCGTGAGAATAGTCATCGTCGTCAACGAACATCCCCAGGTCGCGTTTTGGACCAGGCAGAAACGGCACAACAAACACCAGTGCCAGGGCGGGATGCAGGTGAGCACTGTAAAGTCCCCACCAACACAATGCTCCACCAACAGCGATGTACGGAACCCAATTCATGACCTTGGCTTTTCGCAAAGCAAATGCCAATCCCATGCCGGGCACGCACCACAGCAAGTTCGCCCATTCTGTCGGATGCAGCGGGTCAGGATATCCGAAGGCAATAATGCCCAGACCAATCGCGTCGTCCGCAACAGCCAGCAAAAGCAGGAAGCTGACGGCGGGATGTCGAGCACCAAACAACAGGCGAATCACCAGCCAGGCTAACGCAATGTCTGTGGCCGTGGGAACACCCCAGCCTTTGATCCAGTCTGGGCTGCCGACGGTGGCGTTAAGAGCCAGGAAGACTCCAATCGGCCCCAGCACTCCACCGACTGTTCCGAACAGAGGGTTAATGGCTTTCGAAACCGGATTCAAGGCTCCCTTAGGCAGGCACGCTTCGGTAATTTCTTTGGCAGCGATTCCGAAGAACAACGCCATAAAGATATCGTTCACCAGAAAATGCAGAGTCAGATAGTGGTCCCATCCGGAATGGCCAGCGTGAGCCGCATGGCCGTCAGCACCGAAGATGCCACCCAGCAGATGCACGGGCGTATGCACCAGATTTTCGTAACTGGCAGGCCCCACGTTTGCCCAAATCAGAGCGACAATTACTCCAAAAATCAGTGGGATACTGAATTCCTGAAGACTTTGAATGACCTTTTTCATAGTGACTACCGAAACGATTCTATCCAAAAGTTATATCAAGGTTTTGTTCGTCGCCATAAGACGTTGGCGAGTTCCTGCGGACGCACATTGGTCGTCGCTGAATGCAATCCCCGTACCATCGTGCACTACGATCAGGAATTGCCTGATCTTTTATCGGCGATCTGGCATACGCCGAAATAGCAGTCGATTTACCCTGAGATTGAACGCGAATCTTTGCGGGGTTGACCACAATTTGTGCGTGGATTTCGACGAATGTCACCGACATCAGCTCGATACTAGCCCATTTTCGACGTCTTTTGTCATTTACCCGCGAATTTGTACACCCCGATGCAGGTGTTCGTCGGTGAATCTGCCAAAACAAGAGCAAACTCTGGCAACCGAGAATAAAAACGACTGCAGCAGACGGCGAATGTTAATCCATCTTTCACATTACACCTTCCCAGTTACAGGCTCGAATGAGGATCCGTGTTCTATCAGAATTCCGTGAAAGCCGTCCTTCAGCGATCTGTCATCATTATTCTGCAGGGGGAAGAGTGCAAACTTCGTCGGCAATTTGCATCACAGTCTTCACGAATCCACGGCGAGAGCGATCGGTGATGTTATGAACCTGCTACTTATGCTGGAAGATGACCACGACCGAATAGCGCGATTCCGGGCGATTGTGGCTCGTCACCATCCGAATGCCGTGCTGACAATTGCCCGAACTGCTCCCGAATTTAAGTCAGCTTATTGGTCGCTTACGGAAACACCTGATCTGATTTGCCTGGACCACGACCTGTTTACAGACTCACCCGACGACCCTGATCCTGGCGATGGACGCGATGTGTCCAGTTTTTTGACAACACAAATGGCGAAATGCCCGGCGCTGATACATTCAACAAATTCCGTTGCAGCCGATTCGATGATGTTTTCGATGCGAGACGCTGGCTGGATCGTTGATCGTATCTCCCCCATTGGCGAAGACTGGATTGAAGTCGATTGGTACCCAGTGGCATTGGATATCATCGAAAACGGAACCTCGCGTGGTGATTCAATTAACATGTAGCTGTTGCTGGATCCCTCCTGCCTGTAGCGTTAACACAACTGTGATCCTGAGTATCAAGTTCTCTGAATTGAAAGCGAAGTCATTTGGCAAACCGTCTACGAACAGTGGGACTGCTGAAGGTTGCTCCTTATATCACTTTGGCAACGATGGCAGTCGCCTTAGCTGCATTCATCCATCAACGCTCGGCGTGGAGTGGCTCCGGCTTCAAGGACGATCCCGCAGAATGGCCTGCGCCGCTGCAATCGCTGTTGGTTGACTCACCGTCAATTGCTCAGAATTGCGAAGTCTTCATCATTGACGCATTCATCGACCAGAAGTCTGTTTGGTTGATTCGGAAGCACGATGCGGATGTGGCTCGACTGATTTCTGAAAATCAATTGCTGGCTGCGGATTCGAAGCATCCGAAACTTGCCGAATTGCTGCGTCTGCTGCCCCCGAAATGGGCCAAACCGTCGATCGCAGATGCGACGATTTATGCAACGGAGGGATATGGCGTGGAACATATTGAGAGCGACCGGTTGTTGCTGGTCGTCCAGGATGAAGCGTCGAACTGCACCTATGTGCTGCATGAAAGCATTTTCTGACGATTGTACCCGCCTGTCTCGTCGCAAGTGTCTGCAGATTTCAGTAGCCTGAAGAACAGGGATGGCGATGCCCCAATCAGTGCGGAGGCGGGGAGCGAACGAGTTGCAGTGATAAATGATCGAATGGATTCGTTTAACCCGACTCGTAGAGGAGGCTTCATGGCAATCCACTTTCGCCTCCTCGTTGAGTCGGGTTAAACAAGATACTCATTCGGAATTATTCCTAAGGCAAAAACATGGGCGGTAAAACTGGAGGCGTTGACTTCACACGACTGCGAAAGCGACCCGCAATTGCCTTCACGATCGTATTGGTAAGCGTTGCTTCCGCAATTGCTCAGGATCGAACTTTTGTTACCAGCGACCGGCTAACGCTGGGGACCGAAGCAAATCGTTCGGCTTCCGTGCGATTGGGAGACATTGATGGCGACGGTGATCTGGACGTGGTTGTAGCCAACGGTCGCCACTGGCCTCAGCAGAACTTGGTCTTCATCAATGCTGGCAGGGCGAAGTTTTCCAACATGCGGCCATTGGGGGCTGATCGTCGCACAACTTATGCCTGCGAACTGGCCGATCTGGATGGCGATGGAGACCTGGACATCGCAACCGGCAACGACATGGCGTTGGGCCGGATCTTTTTGAATGACGGATCCGGAACATTTTCTGAACACGCGGAATTTGGCGAAGTTTCCAGTCTGCGAAGCCTGACTGCGGCTGACGTCGATGGCGATGGAGACGTGGATATTGTTTCCACGTGCCGTGGTCGAGCCAACCGGATCTATCTCAACGATGGTTCTGCCAACTTCAAAACGGGGCCATCCTTTGGAAGTAACGACGATTCAACAATCGACGTCGCCGTGGCAGATTTGAATTCCGATGGACACCCGGATTTGCTACTGGCCAATCGAGATCAACAGCCCAACGAAATTCTGTTTGGCGACAACACGCTGCAATTCACCAAGAGAAAAACGTTTGGAACCGGCAATGATCAAACCAGAGCGATCGCGGTGGCGGATATGAATGCTGATGGCAAGCTTGACTGGGTCGTTGGAAACATTCAGCAGCAGAATCAGGTGTTTTTAGGCGACGGCCTGGGCGGTATTCTGCGAACAGGCGAATTTGGTTCCAAAGATGATGCAACATACGCTGTTGCTTTGGCGGACATCGACAACGATGGAGACATCGATATCGTGTGCGGCAACGTGGCTCAGCCGAATGCTGTTTTCGTAAACAACGGCGATGGACTCAACTATTCAAAAATCCTGTTTGGCGAAACGACCGCAGCGACTTACGGCTTGAGCGTCGGTGATCTGGATGGTGACGGCTTCGCAGATATTGCTGTCGCGAATTCCGACAGTGTCAACAACGTTTTTCTGAACCGCCCCGCCAGATTACAGAAGAGCAAGTGATGAATAAGTTCACAACGGCCACACTACTGACCATCAGTGTATTGGTTTTCGGCAACCAATTGGCAGCTCAGGTCACGACAAACTGGCCGTCGTTTCGTGGTCCGGGCACACGCGGCGTTGCAGACGGGTTTCCTGTACGAACCACGTGGAATGCGGATTCGTCACAGGCAGAAGTGGAGGGAGTGCTTTGGGAAGCCGAAGTACCAGGTCTGGGACATTCCAGCCCGGTAATTTTTGGAGACAGGTTATTTCTGATAACTGCGATTGCTGACGCGGGCACTGCTGAACTACAGATTTCAGCAGGCGGCAAACCAACAGCCGCAAACGACAACGGGCAGCAGCGGTGGGTCATTTTGTGCTATGACAAGACAACGGGGACCGAATTGTGGCGACAAATCGCCAAACAGGGGCCACCCAGATCAACTCGGCACGCCAAGGCGACTCACGCAAACACCACGGTTTGCGTCGACGGCCAGCACGTGGTTGCGTTTCTGGGGTCGGAGGGACTTTATTGCTGTGACATGGACGGCAAGTTGTTGTGGGAACGTGACCTGGGCGTCGTTAACATCAGCAAGTATGGAATCGGCTGGGGATTCGCCAGCAGTCCGGCCGTTTATAAAGACCGAATCGCAGTTGTCTGCGACGATCCCGATCACCCGTTTTTGGCGATGCTGCGATTAAGTGACGGCGAAGAGCTGTGGCGAGTTTCGCGAGAAGGCGATTGCGAACGAAGCTGGGGAAGCCCCTTTATTCATGCCGGCAAAGACGTAACGCAGGTGGTGGTCAACGGCTGGCCGTGGATCGTTTCGTATGACCTGGAAACCGGTAAGGAAATCTGGCGGTTGGAAGGTGGAGGCGATAATCCCGTTCCAACTCCCTTTGAAGCCAACGGTTGGATTTACATCACGAATGCTCACGGAGCTAAGTCACCCATTTATGTGGTGCGACCAGATGCACGCGGCAACCTTTCTAAGGAAAGCTCAGAAGGACCAGTGGTGTGGAGCGTTGAACGCGGTGGATCGTACATGTCGACTCCTGTGGTTTACGGGAACGAGCTGTTTCTGGGCAATTCCAACGGCGTGGTGCGTTGTTTTGATGCAAAGACCGGCGAAAAGCGTTTTGAGCAACGATTGGGAAAAGAGGCTGGTGTGATTGCGTCTCTGGTGGCGGCTGACGGGAAGATTTACTGTGCGTCGGAAAACGGCAACGTTTACGTTTTGGCGGCGGGGCCGGAATTCAAGCTGCTGGCCAGCAACGCCATGAAAGAACCATGTCTTGCAACACCGGCAATTTCAGAAGGCGTGCTGTTTATTCGCACAACTCGCCGACTGGTCGCTATTGGAGAATAGCTCGCCATCGCTCAACATCCCCGAACTGCTGGCATTGAACGATTTCTGAGTTAGCCCGTGCAGCGGGACGCTTTTCCAGAAGGCGGGCTCGCACATTGCCCAATTTCTGTGAGCCGACACAGGCGACAGCCCGTTACAAAGCCCGTTCAGCTTTTAATGCAGCAGCAAACCGTTCGCGTGTGGCGTTAACTTGTTCTAAGATCCTGTTACTTCAGTTGATTTCCAGTCCTTTACGTGAGCGTTCTTTGTGATTCAGAATGTTGTTTTTTTCGCGGACGGATTCTTTCCCATATTGGTGGGTAGCCAAGCGGCGGCTTCAGTTTGGGGACTGCTGGCGTTGATTGTGCTGGGGCTGCTGGCGATCACCAAGGGCGGTGATTTGTTCACCGACAGTTCCGTCGACATTGCCACGATGACTCGCATTCCACCGGTGATTGTGGGAGCGACCATTGTCAGCACAGCCACGTCGTTTCCGGAATTCATGGTGTCGCTAACGGGTACCCTGTCCGGGCAAACGGAATTCGCCGTGGGCAACGCCATCGGTTCATGCTTGTGTAACATTGGTCTGGTAATTGGAGCGTGCGCCGTTATTCGAGGATACCTGGCGAAGAAGAAGGGGCAGACACCAGGGATTTCCGCCGATCGTTCTATGCTGAAAGGCCCCGGGATGTACATGCTTGTCAGCTGCGTGGTGGTATGTGCGTTCAGTATGTTTGCTGCTGGTGGAGCTGTGCTTAACGGAGAATCCACCAGATTCGGGCTGGCTCGCTGGCAAGCGGCCATTCTGTTTGTGGGGATGTTTGTGTATCTCGGATATTCCATTCGAATGGCCAGGCAAGCACGTTTTGAAACCTCGCTGGAGGACAATCCTCATGCGACGCCTGTTACGTTCGGCCGCATTTTGAAAGCCGTGACGACGTTTTGTGTGGCGACCGCAGTTGTTGTGATCGGCAGTCGTTTGCTGGTTTGCAATGGCGAAGAAATCGCCCTCCGAATGGGTGTTCCAAAACTGGTTCTGGGGCTGACTTTGTTTGCGATTGGAACTTCATTGCCGGAATTTACGATTTCGTTGATTGCCGTTCTGAAAGGTCACGAAGCTTTAGGCATCGGCAATATCATTGGTTCCAATGTGATGAATATCTGCTGGGTGCTGGCATCGTGTGCGTTAATCAAGCCGTTGCCGATTGCGCCACAAACCGTTTTTGTGGATCTTCCCGTAACGCTGCTGTTGACGGTTCTGTTGCTGGTGTTGCCGTGGAAACTGGAGCGCATCAGCACCAAAGCTGGATTCGTTCTGCTGGCAATTTACTTTACTCACCTGATTGGAATCAGCGTGGTTGGCATCTACGGTTAGTAGCGCAGGGTGGGCATGGCTCACCAACTCGTTTGGATCGCTGTGACTGGTGAGCTACGGCTATTCTGTCTCCGCAAAGTAAAGTAGGCCGGACCAAGCAAACCGTTTGTCTGCCGGAGCATCGTGTGCGGTCACTATTACATCGAAGCATTCAACGACCAAGTCATGGCATCGAGGGTTGCGCCGTTCCGGCACACGTCGCTGGTGGGCGGTGCCCACCCTACGGCTGTTCCGTCTTCGCAGAGAAGCCATCAGGCGTTGCGCAATGCCTTCTGAATGGCGTCGTCGATCGCCTGAAATGTGACATCACACAACTGTGAGATCTGCTGTTGAGGCATTGCGGGGGCGGGCATCAGTACGACGGTATCTCCCAGCGGTCGTATGATGACTCCCGCTTTTCTGGCCATCAGTGTGACCTGATGGCCCAGTCGAATTTCGCTGGAAAACGGCAACATGGTGTCACGGTCTTGCACCAGTTCAATGCCCACCATGCAGCCCTTCTGGCGAACTTCTCCAACATACAAGTGATCGTTCAGTGACTGCAAACGAGTTGCCAGCACTTCTGCATTTGCGGCGGCATTCGCCAGCACGTTGCGGCTTTCAAACAATCGCAAAGACGCGATCGCCGCCGCGGAGCCGAGCGGATTTCCGGTATAGGTATGACCGTGGAAGAACGTGCGGCCGGCAGATGGAGCTCCCAGAAACGCGTTGTAGATTTCGTCGCTGGCTAACGTGGCCGCCAAAGGCAGGTAGCCGCCGGAAATTCCTTTGGCAATACACATCAGGTCGGGTTGCACGTCTTCCTGTTCGCAGGCAAACATCGTTCCCGTGCGTCCAAAGCCCACGGCAACTTCGTCGGCGATCAGCAGAACTCCAAAGCGATCGCAGAGTTCTCGAACATGTTTCAGATAGCCAGTTGGGTGCACCAGAATTCCGGCCGCTCCCTGTACCAGAGGTTCAATCACAAAGGCCGCCGTCGACGCATGATGTTCTTCGAACAGCCAAGTGACCTGGTCAAAGCAGTGTTGAATCCACGATTCACGAGTATGCCCGTCGGCAACTCGCGTGGCCACGGGCGACGGAACGGTGACGGTTGGAAACAGCAAGTGACGATACGTGCGATGAAACACGTCCATGCTGCCCACGCTGACAGATCCCAGAGTGTCTCCATGATAGGCGTTGCCGACGCACAGAAATTTTGTGCGACCGGCTTCGGGATTCGCCTTTTGCTGGTGATACTGGTAAGCCAGCTTCAAAGCGACTTCCACAGATGTGGCACCGCTGTCGGAATAGAACACTTTAGTAAGCCGCTGCGGCGTGATATCCACCAACGCTTTCGCCAGTCGAATGGATACTTCGCTGGACAATCCCAGCAATGTCGAATGACTGATTTTTCCAAGTTGTTCGTGAACAGCGTCGTCGATTTCCGGGACGCAATGGCCGTGAACGTTGCACCACAACGACGAAATGCCATCAAGGTAACGGAGGCCGTCGGAATCAATTAAGTCGAATCCGTCGCCGCCCACAATAATCGGAGCACACTCGTCCACATACGCGCTCATAGCGGAAAACGGGTGCCAGACGTGAGCGTTGTCCCATTCGCGAAGTTGTGAAGTCGGCAGCGGATGTTGATCTAACGGTGACATGAATCGTTCAGACTACTGGTTAGGTGGACAGCGCCAGGTTCAATGAAGGGGCAAATTTCTGTTAGCGACATCAGCCGCAGGGCGTTAGCCCGGTTAATGCGGATCACGGAAGTAAACCGGGGCTAACGCCCTGCGGCTCATTGCGACATAGCGTTGTTCGGTTAGACTCTTACTCAGAATGATGCGCGCACCGTGCGCGCAGGTTGTTTGTAGTGACAACGGAGCGGCTCGGCGATTACAGCGTACCATGTCTTGCAGCCAACCACGCCATTGGGTCAAGGGCGAAGCCCTTGTTAGGTAACGTAACGTTTTAAAACGGGGTGTCGAGGTCGTAACTGGACTCGCCAGAGTTTAGTTCGGGCCAGTGCATCCCAAAGTCTGGCGACGTCCGGCGACCCCGCAAATCAGGTCCCGGCACACGGCTAAAACCGAGGTTCCAGAAGTTCGAAGCCGGAAGCTGTCAGCAATGCGGTTGCCGGCGTGCCTTTGCCTTTTTGCAGCCAATGATAATTGCGTTCCGCCACGGCAGAAGCGGCTTCGATGACCTGCACGATTTCTCGCTGACTTTTCGCCGTGGGATAGGTGTCGCAAAGATCTTCCATAGACTCACCAAGTATGCGACGACGAATGATCGCCAGCAACCCGGCGGCGATCGACGCTTTGCCGTATCCGAAAATTTCCAGATGTCCGCCGTGATGTTTAATACGACCTCCGAATGACGGGTTTCTGGTGCGAGAACCATCGCCAATAATCGCTTCTCGATAACCGCGTTCCTGCTGATCCACCATTCCTCGCCCATAGATTCCGTACAGTTCGATTTCCTGATTAACGGCCCCTTCAAATTCGGCGGGATTGATCCAGTTGTTGTTATAGTCGCCTCGCATACCGTTGTCGTAGGTGACCGCCACGTCCATACTGTCCCACGTATTGATGGAATTGGTCCGTTTAAAAGTGGCCGGATCGATTCCGCGCCGAGCGGCGATTTCCTGATGGTGCTTGTCCCAGTTCAGCAGCAGGTTCTTTTGTCCCGTGGCAAAGACGGCGACGGGTTTCACCTGCATATAATGATGCACGACGTCCAGCCAGTGACAGCCAACATAAGCGAAGGGATTGCTGTCTTCGGCCCATGCAAAAATTTCTGTGCTGACTTCCAAAGGCTCTTCCAGAACGGCTCGCACGCGGTTGATCGGGCCGTACATTTCGGGAGCCTTCAACATCATCTCTCGAATAAACGGGTCATAGCGTTTGTGCATATCGACGGCCACAATTCGCCCGGCAGCCTCCGCCTTTTTGATGATGGTGTCGGCTTCGCTGGTTGACAGGCACAGCGGCTTTTCCGTGATCACGTCGACTCCCGCATCAATCGCGTCGATGATGGGTTGCGTGTGAACATTGTCGGGAGTTGCCACAAACAACACATCGGGTTTGTGTTTCTGCAGGATATCGCGCCAGACGGATTCTCCGTAGCACGCGTCGATGGAATGATCCGGAAAGTCGTTGGCGAACCACTTCACAATATTGCCGGCGGTGCCACTTTTTTCGCTGCGAGTTCCCACGGCACAGACGTCGATTTTTACGTTGGCCACAGCCGACGCCAGATGGCTCATGCCAATACTGGTCAACGAGCCAGCAATGCCGCCTCGCAGAAAATCTTTGAACGTTTGCCCAATGATATCATCAAAGAACATTCCGCCGCCGATGATGGCGACTTTTAGAGTTGGCTGAGTAGTCATAGAGTGAACAGCGATCGCGAAGTAACGGCGAAACGTGAAACAGGCAAAAACGTGTAAGAGCCGATAAGGTATAGAAACATCCGCACCACGACAACCAGACGCCAGCGCTGCTGTGCAGTGGTGAAAGCTCGCTAATTAGTGGTCAGGAAGCGCGCCCGATCGACACACGCATTCAAATGCTCATGGCAAAAGAATCAACTTCAACCGTGCGACAGCTTTTAAGAACCTGAATCTTATGCTGGCGTTTGGCTTAACTGAACGGACTCAAACGGTAAACTGTCCGGTTTGCGAGTCTCGACTGCGCACTCAGGGTCACACAACACAAGCGAAGAATTCATGGCTGAGATTATCCAGGGAAGTATTTACGACTACCCTAAGTACTACGACCTGTTGTTCGGTTCAGACTGGAAGGCGGAATACGAATTTCTGCAGGCGTGCATGCCGATTCACTGCAGTCGTCCGGTGAAGCGAATTTTCGAACCTGCGTGTGGCACGGGGCGATTGCTGATCAAACTGGCGGAAGCTGGTTACGAAGTGGCTGGCAACGATCTGAATGCCAAGGCCATCGATTTCTGCAACGATCGACTGGTACGCTATGGTTTTCCGGCCAGCACTGTGGTTGAAGACATGGCAGACTTCAAAGTGAAAAAGAAGTTTGATGTCGCCTTCAACCTGATCAACACCTTTCGTCATCTGCCGGACGAAAAAACGGCAGAAGCTCATTTGCACTGCATGGCCGCTGCGTTGAACAAAGGCGGAATTTATGTGCTGGGAATTCACCTGGAACCAACCAAAGGCAATCGCATGGAAGAAGAAAGCTGGTCAGCTCGCCGAGGCAACCTGGCGATCACTTCTTACATGTGGTCCAAGGGCATCGACCGCAAACGCAGAATGGAACTGCTGGGAATCACCCTGGATATTTACACACCCACGAATCACCAAAGAATCGTGGACCACATGGACTATCGCACTTACAAACACGCTCAGTTTAAATCGTTGATGAAGAAGGTTCCTGAATTCGAAATCGCCGCCACCTACGATTTCAGCTACGACATCACCAAGCCTCACGAAATCACAACAACAACGGAAGACGTCGTGTTTATTCTGAAGAAGGTGTAGCTTGGTCCCGCCAAACCGAGGATTGCATTCCCAGTATGGCGTTGCCGTCCCGTCGAGGTTGCGAATAGACTAATGTAGTGTCTCACTCAGTTGATTAATTATTCGGGGTGGAAATTGCCGGTGCCTATGCAGCGCGTCGGCAGAAACCTCGACGAGTTACCAATCCGAAAATGAAACGAAACTGAGAGACACTACACTAACGGGTGGCCGGGGTTGGAATGAGCTTGCGAAGGAAACCCCGGGGTTTCGCTCGTACCGCGCTCCAACCCCCGGCACACCTGCGATCCCTCAAATAAATTCACAGCTTATTCGGGACTGATCAAAGACCAGTGCCGCCAAAGCATGTCGCCTGTGAGAATTCATGCGACTAAGCCACTTCACTGACGAAGGCAAGTCCTAGCCTGCATGTCTCACACAGCGGGCACTTTTGGTGCGGCGTGTTTTTTTGCGGGTCGCTG
>ERZ887942.1218-NODE-1218-length-18394-cov-5.928568_pt1 | contig 18394 bp, 19 predicted proteins | sample MGYA00521099_ERZ887942 | MGnify/ENA primary metagenome ERZ887942 (study PRJEB32303, sample SAMEA104408605) | aquatic metagenome | biome: Brackish water; feature: Pelagic; material: water | place: Baltic Sea | collected 2014-06-07T06:48:00 | depth 16,251 m ...
GCAATTGCACCCTTTTGTGCCGTGATTCGTGCGTAGACCTCGGGGCGCCGATAGCGCTCGAAGTCGAACAGCGTCTCTTTGTATTGCTTGCACCAGTCGAGGTCACACCGGGCCGTAATCAACTCGTCGCCAATCGTGACGGCCTGTGCAACGATCTGGCCAGATGGCGCGATGATCGCCGATTGAGCGAGCGACTCAACGCCCTCTTCGATGCCGCCTTTGGCAACACCGACAACCCAGGTGCCGTTCTGGTACGCGCCAGCCTGCATCACCAGGTGGTTGTGGAATCCAGCGAGCGCGTTCTGCGTGGGATCGGGGGCGTAGAACATCGGCGTGTTGTAGCCAATCATCACCAACTCGACGCCCTGTAATCCCATGACTCGGTAGGTCTCGGGCCAACGCCGGTCGTTGCAGGTGGCCATCCCGACGACACCGTTGAATGCTTCGAAGACCGGAAAGCCCTCGGTGGACTCCTCGAAATATCGCCGCTCGAGATGCTGGAACTGGCGCCAAGGCTCGTGTGCTTCATGGCCGGGGATATGGACCTTACGGAACCGACCGACGATTGTGCCGTCGCGTTCGACCAAGATCGTCGTGTTGAAACGATGAACCACGCCGTCATTGTCGGGCTTGGTGAGTTCGGCGTACCCGAGGCTGAAACCGACCCCAAGTCGCTTGGCCTCGTCAAAGAGTGGCTGCGTTTGCGGGCCTGGCATCGAGCGCTCGTAGTACGAGTCGAGCTCGGTTGTGTCGCCCGAGATGTTCGACGCATCTCCCTCATCGAGGTACCAGCGCGGGAAGAACGTCGTCAGCGCCAACTCTGGGAAGACCACCAGGTCGCAGCCGGCCGCTGCGCCCTGCTGCAGAAGGTCGATCAGACGCAAGACGACCGTCGCGCGCTGTTCGTCTCGGGCAATAGGCCCGAGTTGGGCGGCACCGACATTGAGATAGCGAGGCATCAGAACTCCGTTCCTGCAAGGATCAGCATCGTTTGGAGCAGCACGTTTGCTCCCGCTTCAAGATCCGCTGGTTCGGTGTATTCGGTGACGTTGTGGCTGATGCCGTTGACGCTCTTCGTGAAGATCATCGCTGTCGGGCACACACGAGCGAACATTTGAGCGTCGTGGCCAGCGCCTGATGGCATCCGACGATGCGTGAGCCCGGCCGCCGCCGCGGACTGCTCGACGATGTCGATGACGCGTGGGTCGAAGTCGACCGGCTCGAAGCGGGCGAGCGTGCGGGTCTGCACGCCGACGCCCTCGCGTTCGGCTGCCTGGGCGACGAAGCCGCGGAACTTGGTCTCGGCTTGCTGCAACACTGCTTCGTTGGTGTTTCGAAGGTCAACGGTGATCGTTGCCACCGACGGCACGACATTGACGAGATTCGGGGTGAGGTTGATCGCCCCAACCGTGCCGACCTGCGGCTCACCAAATTCAGCAGTCAGATCGCGTACGAAGGCGACAATCTTCGATGCAACGTAGCCGGGGTCGTGGCGCAGGCGCATCGGTGTCGTGCCGGCGTGACACGATTGTCCGTTCAACGTCAACTCGGTCCACGAGATGCCCTGCACTCCTTCGACGACGCCGATCGTGATGTCTTCGTCTTCGAGAACCGGGCCCTGCTCGATATGGAGTTCGACGAACGCATGCGGTGTGGGCCCAGGAACAGGTGCCGGGCCGGAGTAGCCAATCCGGTCGAGTTCTTCACCGACCACGGCACCGTCACGGTCTTGGATGAGCAGAGCGTCTTCAAGCGACAGGCCGCCGACGTACACAAGGCTGCCAAGCATGTCCGGCTGGAAACGGGCGCCCTCTTCGTTAGTGAAGAATCCAACCGCCAGGGGCCGATCAAGTTCGAGGCCTGCCGCGATCACGGTTTCGATGACTTCGAGGCCAGCGAGCACCCCCAGGTTGCCGTCGTACTTACCGCCGGTTCCGACCGTGTCAATGTGTGAACCGGTCATCACCGGTCGGGTCCCCGCAGTGAACCCGGGCATCGTCGCAATCACGTTGCCAATGCCGTCGATCGTGACGTCGAGGCCGAGATCATTCATCCAGGTAACGACCAGGTCGCGGCCCTCCCGGTCGTTGTCGGTCAGCGCAAGCCGGGCGCACCCGGTCGTTCCAGCAATCGCACCGATCTCGCCGAGTGCCTCGATGCGCGCCATCAACCGCTTCGGGTCAATTGACATTTCCTTTGACGCTCCGTTGTTCACCAGGCAAACAGTAACAAAAATGCTTTACAAAACGTCAAGGATCGCTGAGAGGTTCATTCTGCATTCTTCGTTCCGTCGTGGCGCACAGAGCGGGACGAGTAATCTGCACACATGGCGAACGCACATCTCGAAGTTTTCGTGGAGCCGTTCCGCGAGAATGATCCCGGTCCACACGTCACGGCCGTCATCGAGGCCGCTGCTGCCGCTGGCCTCCATCCCGACATGGGCCCGTTCGCCACCGAGGTCCAGGGCGACATCGCGGTGCTCGCAGATGCAATCGCCCAAATGATCCGGGCCGGATTCTCCCAGGGCGCCACCGCGATGCAGCTCCGCATCGAAACCATCGAAACCACCTGAGCTGCCAGAACTGTCACACCGAGCAGACCAAAGTGTGACAGGCCGCCGCGTCACGCTGTGGCGCCCCGCTGAAATCACGAGTATCTGGTGCGCGTCAGGATGCGCAGCGATCCGGTCGCCGAACGTTCTTCGAAGCAATCCGATGCCAGTGCTGGAAGATAAATCTGCTCGTAGGGCGGCCGGCCTCCCTCGGCCGGGTCCGGGAACACGTCGTGAATCGCCAACGTGGCACCCACGGCAACGTGCGGCGCCCAACGTTCGTAGTCGAGTCGTGCCGGTTCTTCACCGTGACCACCGTCGATAAAGAGAAAGCTCAGCGGAGCGGTCCATGCAGCGCCGATCGCCGGTGCTCGACCGACCAGACCCACGACGGAGTCTTCGAGGCCGGCGTCATGAATCGTCGCCCGGAAAAACGGCAGCGTGTCCATCTTGCCGATGCGTTCATCGACGACCTCAATGTCGTGGTGGTCCCAGCCGGCCTGGTTCTCTTCAGAGCCGCGGTGATGGTCGAGCGCGAACAGCAAGACGCCTGCACCCTCGGCCACATCGCCGAGCCACACCGTTGATCGGCCACAGTAGGAGCCAAGTTCGAGCATCGGCATCCCCGGCATCGCCGCGGTCGCCGCGGTCGCTGCTTCCCACAGCGCATCGCCCTCTTCAGCTGGCATGAAGCCCTTGGTGGAAAGCGCAAGTGAACGACGGCCCTCAGACAGCATGACAACAGTCAATCGTTCAGCTCGACCAAGTGTTCCAGTGAATGATCGTCTCGGGGTCTGGCCGCATCGCTGTCTTGAAATCCGTTCCCTTTGTGTAGGCGAGCGGACTGAGCACGGCCTGCTGCACCGAGTCGAACGGGATCCCCACAACATCGGCGATCTGCTCTTCCATCATCAATCCAACGGTGGTCCAGCAAGTACCGAGCCCGCGCGCACGTGCAGCCAACATGAAGCTCCACATTGCCGGCAGAACGTTGCCCATCGACGACGCTGCCGACATCGCGGGGACACCGTCCAGCCGACCAGCCTTCGTGCAGGCAATCACCAACGCCGGAGCGTCGGCCATATGGGCTGCAAGGTATTCAGCCGAGTCGGTCACGCGATCCTGCTGCGCCTGTCCCTCGAGGGTTTCGCGCTTCAGCGACCCGGCGTACACACCGTCCATGCTGCGGTAGATGTCGAAACACTTGCCGTAGATCTCACCAATCGCAGCCCGCTTTGCCGGGTCGGTGACGACAACGAACTGCATTGTCATTGTGTTCGAACCAGACGGCGACTGCATCGCCATTGCCACGCATTCACGAATCAATTCGTCCTCGACCGGCCGATCAAAATCGAGGCGTTTGCGCACCGCGCGGGTGGTGGAGAGCAATTGGTCGGACGACAATTCGAGCTGTGACATGTAGTGACACTAGAACGGGCGACCAATTCGGGCCCGAATCGTGGCAACATTGGCCGGGCATGACCGCTGACAGCGAAAGCCCCCACTATCCAGCCGAGCCGACACCCGGAAACCAGGCGGCGCTGGACAATCTCGTCAAGCTGCTGGACCTCGAGGTGATCGAGGTCAACATGTTCCGGGGTGCATCGACCGATGAAGATCGTCAGCGGGTCTTCGGCGGCCAGGTCGCAGGCCAGGCCCTGGTTGCTGCTGCACGCACAATTGACGAGCCCGGCCGCATGGTCCACTCGCTCCACGCCTACTTTCTTCGCCCAGGCGACCCGACGACACCGATCCTGTACGAAGTCGACCGAATCCGCGATGGCCGCAGCTTCACGACCCGCCGTGTCGTGGCTATCCAGCACGGCCGAGCGATTTTCAACCTGCAGGCCAGCTTCCACAACGAGGAGGCGGGTCTCGACCATCAGCTCCCGATGCCGTCCGGCCTCCCACAGCCCGAGTCACTCCCTGATTTCAAGACACGCAACGCGCCATACGCCGACCAGCTCGGCGATTACTACGAGCAGCCTCGGCCAATCGACCTGCGGTATGTCACGGGTGACCCAATGAGCCGCACGGGAAAAAAGTCAACCTCGCAGCAGGTCTGGTTGCGCACCAACGGCCAACTTCCTGACGATCCAGTACTGCACGCCTGCATCGTCACGTACGCGAGCGACATGACATTGCTCGACACCACGATCATGCCCTTCGGCATGTCCTGGGCGAGCGGCGACGTGCAGATGGCCAGCCTCGACCATGCCATGTGGTTCCACCGTCCGTTCCGCGCCGACGACTGGCTGCTCTATGACCAGACAGCGCTCAGCACATCATCAGCGCGCGGCCTTGCTGGCGGCGCGATCTTCACCTCCGACGGACGCCTTGCAATCAGCGTGGTGCAAGAGGGCCTGACGCGAGTGGGCCGAGCATGAACCGACGTCGCATCGTTGTCACGTCCGTCGTCGGTGCTGTACTTGCTGTTGCCGCGTGCGGCGGTGGGTCCGAGTCATCCGGGAAAAATCCTCCGAATGACCCGACCGCCACGTTCGCAACCGTCCCAGAACCCACTGGATCGTCAACCGAATCCGGCGCTACCGAGGTCACAGCCGAGGAGATAACCGCCGCGACCCTCCCTGAACTCGCACCCTCCGGCGACATCGACCTGCCGACCGGCACGCCTGAGGAGCTGTCGACTGCTCCGCCAAGCACCATGGCGACGGGTCCGCTACCGATTCCGGTCGTGACCCTGGTCGATGCCGGAACGTTCGACACTCCCGTCGAGTTGTTCAGCCGCGACGGCGACCCCCGTTACTTCGTCGTCGAACAGAACGGCCGAATCATTGCTGCGGACGACCTGTCAGCCGAGGTGATGCTCGATATCACCGACCTCACTGCAGCCGACGGCGAGCGCGGCCTCCTCGGCGCCGCATTCCATCCCGCTCAAGACCTCGCCTACGTGCACTACACCAACGCCAATGGCACCACCGTCGTCGACGAGTACGTCATCGACCCGGTGACGACAATATTCGACCCCCTCAGCCGTCGCGAGGTACTGACCGTCGAGCAGCCGTTCGGCAACCACAACGGGGGTGAACTCGCCTTCGGCCCCGACGGGTTCCTGTACCTTGGGCTGGGTGACGGCGGGTCAGCCAACGATCCCGAGCGCAATTCGCTTGCGCTCGCGAGCCGACTCGGCAAAATTCTCCGCATCGACCCGCGAGAGTCGGGTGAGCAACCATTCACCATCCCAGCCGACAATCCGTTCACCGGTGTCGAGGGTGCCGACCCTGCCATCTGGGCGTTGGGCCTACGCAACCCGTGGAAGTTCTCGTTCGATGGGCCAACCGGCGATCTCTGGATCGCCGACGTCGGGCAGGGCGACCTCGAAGAGATCAACTATGCGCCAGCAACCAACGGCGAGGGCGCCGGCCGCGGCCTCTCGTTTGGGTGGAGCGCCTTCGAAGGAACTGCTCGATTCAATGACGACCAGGACCCAGAAGGTCATACCTCCCCAATCGTCGAGTACAGCCACGACGACGGCGACTGCTCGGTGAGCGGCGGCGTGGTCTACCGAGGCGAGGCCATTGCTGACCTGCAGGGCTGGTTCGTCTATGGCGACTTCTGCTCGGGCCGAATCTGGGGATACGACCCCACCTCGCAACCCGGCGCACCGATCATTGTCGAACTTGCTCAGCAGCGGAACCTCGCAGCGATCGCGATCGGCGGCGAAGGCAACCTGTTCGCCGTCAGCAACGTTGGCACGGTAAGTCGCTTCGCTGCACCGTAAGCCGCTGCACGAGGCCAGCGTGATGGTCAGCTTGATGGGTCAGGTGGTTCGAGAACAAGGCGCTCCCGGACGAGGTTGCCTCCCGGCAACGCGGAGTCGGCAGAACGCAGTGCTCGGGCTTCCTGCGCAGCCTGAGCTAGCGGCGGGCGCCCATGAACATGCCTTTGAGCGCTTCGTAATGCTCGATGACATGACCGGCGCCGAGGACCACTGCTTCAAGTGGCACGTTCGACATTCGCACCGGAACTTGGGTTTCCCGTTCGATCCGCTCGGCAAGCCCACGCAGCAGACCGCCACCACCGACGAGATACATGCCACGCACCAGGAAGTCCTGTGACAGTTCGGGCGGCGCCTTCGACAAGCACCGAATGACCGACGCGACGATCGACGAAATGACGTCTTCGATAGCGAATCTCACCTCTTCGGGGGTGAGCAACACAGTTTTCGGGAGGCCGGTCATGAGGTCGCGCCCGCGCACCTCGGCCTGGTTCTCGTCGTGCGTCGGATCAGCTGACCCGATCGCGACCTTGATCTCTTCCGCTGTCCGCTCGCCGATGGCGATGCCGTGTTCGCGGCGGACGTAGTTCTGGATGGCGGCGTCGATGTCGAATGAGCCAACCCGCACTGCTTCGAGAGCAACGATGCCGCCGAGCGAGATAATCGCGGTTTCCGAGGTGCCACCGCCGATGTCAATGACCATGTTGCCAACGGGTTCGTCGATCGGCAGGTCGGCGCCAATAGCTGCGGCCATGGGCTGTTCGATCAGGTTGGCGTCAGCGGCGCCTGCTCGACGCGCAGCATCGGTGACCGCTCGGCGCTCAACTTCAGTGATCGCTGACGGCACACAAATGACGACCTTGGGTCGGGTGAATCGGCTGACGCCGACGCGCTGCAGCAACAGGCGGATCATCCGTTCGGTGATTTCGAAGTCGGTGATTGCTCCACCACGCAACGGACGGACCGCAACGATGTAGCCAGGCGTACGCCCGATCATCTGCCACGCTTCCCGGCCAGTCGCAAGCACTTCACCGGTCTGGCGGTTGAGAGCGATGACCGACGGCTCGTTGAGAACGATGCCGCGGCCCTTCATGTACACGAGCGTGTTTGCCGTGCCGAGGTCGATCGCGAGGTCGCGTGCCATCAGACTGTGCTGGCCAGAGGAGCGAAATTCAGAGGGCTGCGATGTTGCATGAAGAGCTCATTCTGCCTCAGGACAAGCGCAGAAATCGGGAGCCTCGATGCAGCGCCGGTCACGAAGTCGACGAATCGTCATCATCGGCATCGCGCTCGGCGGACTTGACCTGATCGACGGTGGGTTTACGAGCTTCCGGTGAGAGTGCATCGATTTGTCGGCGGAACGAGTCGACGCCATCTTCTTTGCTTCGCCCACGGAGTGCGAGGCCGAGAATCACGGCAACCACCACGATGGCCAACACACTGAGGGCGACGATCATTCGGGGCCCCCGACAGATTGTGCGTCGCTGATGTCGTGTGCCCCTGTGCCCCAGTCAGCGCCATCGGCCCAGACTTCGTGCTTCCAAATCGGAGCTGTTTCCTTCAATGCGTCGATGGCAAACCTGGCAGCCTCGAAGGCGCTCGGTCGGTGCGGCGTGGAGACGATCGCGATGACCGAGGATTCACCGATCTGCAACTTTCCGGTGCGGTGCAACAGCACGACGCGACCGACATCAGGCCAACGCACGCGGAGTTCGGCGCCGATGGCCTCGAATCGCACAACCGTTTGTTCCTCGTACGCCTCGTAGGTGAGGTGCTGAACACCCTCACGGCCTTCGGCATGGTTACGAATTGTTCCGCTGAACAGCACAACAGCACCGCAGTCAGGCCGAACGGCCCATTTGTAGGCGGCACCGATCGGAAGTTCCTGAGTGGTGAGACCGAACCAATTGTTGCCTTTTGCCGGTGACTCCACGCTGGTTATCGTAGCCGTCTTGGCAGCATTGCCAGGTCGCCGCAACACGTTTGACTGCACTTCGTCGCGCGACGGCCACTACCGATTCGGTGTCGGACCGTGCCGCGATCACCCGTGGCGATTTCAGTACTACAGTCTCCAATTCGTGGAACGCTCACCCCTCCCCCCGCACGAACGAACGTGGAGGCATCCGTCCGAGATCGGCCCAACAACGGTCGAAGTCGATCGCGGACCCGGCCACCGGTTTGGCGCGCTTGCCACAGGGGCGTTTGCTGTTGCCCTTGTCGCCGCATTGGTCGTGACGGTCACGCCAGGCGGATCAGTCAACGCCCCCATCGCTGCCAGCGCCTCAACCTCGCCCCCTGTTCGTGCCGCTGCGAGCACAGCCATTGCCGCGGCAGAAACGATCCGCTCGATTCGTTTGGTCGAAGCAACCCCAATTCCGAGCGCCATCGCCGATGTTCCTGCTGGCGCGTACCGCTCGACCGGTTCATCAGATCCAGAGGCGGTGCTCCCCGATCTGCACGATCAGGTCCTCGTCCTCACCGACCAGTACGCCTATTCGGTTGCCTGGAGCGACGTTGCACGTCTCGACGTGGAAGGTGACGCTGTTGTCGTGCGTACCAATGGTGACATCATCGCTCGTTTCAGCGATGGCCGCTTCATTGTCAGCCACGACTCGTTGGTCGGCTCGGCATTCGCTGCTGACTGACAGCAGCGAACTCCGCGAGCAATGCTCAACCTTGTCGAGCGTGCCACCAGCGTCGGCCAACCAAGACCGCAACGACCGTGACGGCGAGCCCGAGGCCGACACCAATACCGAGCGATAGTTCTTGCCGACGTTTTGGCGACACCATGGTCCACCATCGTGCTTCTGTGCCTTCAACATAGGCCTGCTCATTGGTCACCGTTGGCTTCCACCCTTCGGCCAACAACCGTCCGCTCGAGACGACCCACGGCTCGCGAGTGTAAGAGCGCAAACCCGGCGGAATCGGGCCCCGCTGGAAACGCCAGCGGAGTGCACTCAGTACTTCGGAGAGCCGCTCCGGAAGCGGGATACGCGGTCGCTCACCTGACAGCGCTCGAACGCGCTCGCCAGGAATCCATCCTTCGGGTGCGACGTTGTAGACCCCGTCGAGGCGACGCTGCACCGCCAGTACGATCGCAGAGGCCAGATCGTCGAGATGCAAGAACTGCGACGGGGGGTCGTCTTCGGCGAAACGCTGGCCGAGGCCTGAGACCAGTGCGCCAGCGAGTTGCGACGTGCCGTCTTCAGCGAGAGAGATCGCCGGGCGCAGCACCGACGTCGCTCGACCGGGCCGACTCCGCCGCCACTGCTCAACGAGTTCCTCGGCCGATGCCAGTTGGCGGGCGAACACAAACTCAGTGTCGGGACGAAGCACCGTTTCTTCCGTGAGTGGAAACGGGTTGTTAGCGTTTGCGCCGTACACCATGGCCGACGAAACAAACACCACTTGGTCCGCTGAGACCACATCCGCGATGCCCAGACTCGTCGTTGCGTACTGTGTCGAACTCTCGCGCTGTTTGCCAAGCCAGTCATGATCGTTGCTCGCCATGTCGATGACGACATCAGCGGTGTCACCGCCAAAGTCGTCCAGGCTGCCCGTCGTCTCGAAGACGGTCACGTTACCCAAGGCCCGAAGCCCCTCGACTACTCGCGTCTGCAGCGGCCCTGTCGCTCCGGTAATGACGACCGTAAGTTCGACCGTTGTCACTGGCATCACGTTGCCGGGGGCATCGATCAGTGCTCTCACGGACCCGACGCTAGTGCCACGGCGGCCCCGACGGGAGGTGTGTCCATTTCGACCATCCCGACCGCAGCCAGATCACCGCTGCCTGCCGTATCCTTCGGAGCATGGACGACGGCAACGACGACGCCATCACACCCGGCGGAGATGACGCTGGCAACAACCCGTTCGCGGGGATGCCACTGTTTGGCGATCTCTCCCGGGCTCTCTCAGGGCAGGGCCCGCTGAACTGGGACGCAGCGCGCCAATTTGCGTTGCTCGCAGCCAGCGGCGGCAACATGGCTGGCGCAATGACTCCCGGTGGAAAAGTGCTGGTTCCGACGGGCAACATCGAGCCAAGTGTGCGGATTAAGTACGCCGAGCTCGCAGGGATTGCGCGGCTCCACGTCGCCGACGTCATGCAACTCACCGTTATTGAAAGCGACCCGGAAGTCGCCACTCCCGAGCAATGGGCTGCACAAACGCTCGATGCCTACCGCCCTCTTTTCAACGACATGGCGACGTCGCTCGGACAGACCAGCGACGATGACGGGTCCAACGACCCAATGATGCAGATGATGGCGGGCCTCAGCAAGATGATGGCGCCTGCGATGATGGGCATGTCCGTCGGCTCGATGGTTGGCGGGCTCGCACGTCGAGCATTTGGGGTGTACGACCTCCCGATCCCTCGCGAAGGTGGATTCGCCTCGAAACTTGTCGTCGTCCCCCCGACCATCGACAAGTTCGCCGCTGCCTCCGATATCGAGCTCGATGAGATGCGGCTGTGGGTGATTGCTCACGAGATGGCAGGCCACACCTTGCTGTCGATTCCGCACATTGCTGACCACCTGCGATCGCTGGTGCAGCGACACGTCGGCGCGTTCCGACCTGACTCGTCCGCAATGACGGACAAACTCACCTCGCTCGATATCGACCAATCAGACCCGATGGCTGCAATGCAGGCCGCATTCGGTGATCCCGAGGTACTGCTCGGCGCCGTGCGATCGGACGAACAGATCACGCTTGAGCCCGAGCTCGACACCGCCGTAGCGGTCACGATTGGCGTCATTGACTGGGTCGTCGACGCCGTCGCCGTGCGGATCATCGGTGGCAATGCGCTACACATTGCTGACGCTGTCCGGCGCCGCCGCGCCGAAGCATCACCTGACGACCTGTTCGTCGAGCGACTTCTCGGCATTCGCCTCGGAGCCGATCAAACCGCCCGCGGGAAGGCCTTCGTGCAAGGCGTCGTTGACCGCGGCGGCGAGAACGGATTGGCGCCGTTGTTCAACGACGCCGACGCGGTGCCGACGCCGAACGAGATCGGGGCGCCCGGCCTCTGGCTGGCGCGCGTCGCAGATTTCGATTCCGCTGGCTGACGCTTCGCCGATTGCGCCGCCGGCCGTCACTCCGACTTGTCCCGACGACCAGGTTGACAAGTGTCCCGGCAGCAACAACGCCAACGATCAGAAAGCCAACCGGCCCTGATACCTGGATGGCGACGGCGAAGAATGCAGCCAACGCCCAAGCCAGCTGAAACTGCGTTTCAAACTTCGCAAAGGCCCGACCCTGGTTCGCACCCGGAGCATCGCGCTGCACGATGCTCTCGAAGCTGAGCCGTCCGACTGCGGCGACCATGTTCAAGGCACCGGCCAAGATCACTGCGCCCGCGGGGCCACCGAGCGCTGCGGTGCCGATACCGGCGAAGGCTGCAACCGCCAACGACGCGACCAGCATTGTTTCTTCGCGCATTCGGTTGCGCAGCCGCGGAGCTATGGCGTTGCCGACCATGGCAACAAGGGCTGACACGCCAACGACCGCTCCAAACCACAGAGTTCCTTGGTCTTGCGAACGTAGCCAAAACGCCAGATGGAAGAAGGTGAACCCGACGCAGCCGCGCAACACAGTCATTGCGATGGCACCATTTTGCAGACTGGCCGACCGCAACTGCATCGATTCATCGTGGTCGACGCCGTGCGCTGCGACGACTTCAGGGGGCAATCGGGTAGCACTGAAGAATGCCGCGCCGAAGATCAGCATGCCGTAGATCAACGTCGCGTGAGCGCCGACCGTCTTGAGCAGGATTGCTGCCGGAATCACTGCGACCGCACCGGTCAGCCCGGAAATTAAACCAAGTTTTGAGTTCGCCTCGACTAACTCATCTTCCGAACGAACGGTCGACGGCACGAGCGCAGACTTGGACACGACATACGCCTTCTGCAGCACCAGGTTCGCGAAGACCAGCGGAAACAGCGCAAGTGCGTCGATGTAGCGCGCTATAAAAAAGAGCAGGACGGCACGGGCGAGTGCGATGACCTGGATGACGAAGCGGCGACCGCCGGCCACGCGGTCAATCGCTGGGCCGATCAATGGGGCGACAAAGAGAAATGGTGCGAATCCGATCGCCAAGAAGAGCATGACCCGGGTGCGCGCCGCTGTGAGATCGATATCGAAAAACAGCGAGTCGGCGAGCGCCACGACCATCGCTGCGTCGCCACCCATCATCAGGGCGTGAGTGATTGCCAACCGTCGAAACTTTGACGGTGCCTGCCGGGCGGCAGATGTCGGTCGTTCCACTGAACTGATAGTAGGTCCCCGAGCTGCAGGACCTTGGCGTCTCGGTGGCACAAAAGGACTCTGTTCTCAGCGGCTCAGGAACTCGGCTAGGCTGCCCGATTCGTATGGTTGTCGCTGCTCCAGAACGCCCGACCCGCTTCGATATGCCGACGTGGATGCGTTCAGCGCTCGTGTTTGGTTTGATCTACACCTTTCTGGTCGGCGTCTCTGCCCTCGAAAAGGGCATCAAAATCATGGGCGAGGAGACGCAGGAGCGCCTGTTCTCGAGTGTTAGCAACCCGATCGCCGGCCTGTGCGTCGGCATCCTCGGGACGGTGCTCGTCCAGTCGTCGTCTGCCTCGACATCCGTGATCGTCGGGCTTGTGGCCACAAAGGGCATCAGCGTCGATGCAGCGATTCCGATGATCATGGGCGCCAACATCGGTACGACCGTGACCAACACCCTGGTGTCCCTCGGCCACATCAGGCAGCCCGCCGAATTCAAGCGAGCATTTGCGGCCGCGACGGTGCACGATTTCTTCAACGTGATGGCCGTGGCCGTCCTCCTCCCGCTCGAACTAATGACAGGCACGATCTCGAAGACCGCTACCTGGATCAGTGACCGGCTGGTTGGTACGGCCGGTTCCGAGTGGAAGAGTCCGGTCAAAGCCTGGGTGAAGAAACCCGTCGAGTTGATCGTCGATATCGAAGGTGCCGTCGGATTGAGCGGCAACGTACTCGGTACGTTCGTCGTGCTCACTGGGCTCATCATCGTGCTGCTCGCCCTCACCTTCATTACAAAGAACATGCGCACGCTCGTCGCCGACCGCGTCGAAAAATCGGTCAACACTGTGCTCAGCAAAGGATCCGGTTCGGTTGCGATGCTGCTCGGCCTCGTCATCACGATCGCCGTGCAGTCCTCGAGCATTACCACCTCGATCCTCATTCCGCTGACCGCTGCCGGCGTGCTGTCGTTGCGCAACGCGTACCCGGTGACACTCGGCGCCAACGTCGGAACAACGATCACGGCATTGCTCGCCGCGCTGGCTGCGTCGGTGCCTGAGGCGCTCACCGTCGGGCTCGCCCACACCACGTTCAACGTAATGGGAATTGGGGTGCTCTACGTTCTCCCGTTTGCGCGCGATGTCCCCGTTCGGCTGGCGGAAGGCCTCGCTGAGATTGCCGTCAAACGTCGCGTTTGGGCCGTCGCGTACGTCATGACAACGTTCATTATCCTCCCTCTTATCGGTGTTGCCCTGCTCCGATGAGTCACTCGCCGGCCCAAGTTTTCAACCAACAGCAACTCGTGAGGGAAGTTCGATCATGGTGATGTCATTTTTTAGCAAACGCGAAGGCGGCCTCGATCACATCGTGTCTCGGGCAGTCGGGATGCTTGGCGATGCGCGCCACTCATTCGATTTGGCGACGCTCGCCCTTCTCACCAACACGGACACCGCTGCGGTCCAAGCCGACATCCGTGACACCGACCAGCGCATCAACCACATGGAACAGCAGTTGCGTTCTGAGCTGGTTGTCCATGTCACCGTGCAGGGTTCGTCCGACATTGGTTCCGTACTCGGCATGATCTTGCTACTCAAGAAAATCGAGCGCATCGGCGACCAGGCGACCAATGTGCTCGATCTCGCCGAAAGCGGTGTCCGTCTGGCCGGCGAAACCGACACCGAAGCCATGCTCGCAGAGCGCGGCTTGATCTCGACGATGTTTGGCGAAGCGGCCGACCTGCTCGCCGAGCCCAACGACGGACGCACCGAGGAGTTCGCCACTCGTATTCTTGCCCTGGTCGCCGAGCACCAGGCAAAGATCGAGAGCTACCTTCACTCCGACCGGCCCGGCCGCGAGGTCGTACCCCGTGCGATTTACTACCGCTACCTCAAGCGCATCGTCGCCAACCTGCTCGGCATCGTCCGCACCGCCGCGGGCCCCCTCCCCTCCTCCACCACTGAAGAAGACGACAAAGACGACTGAGCACGAAGAACCCGAGGAATGCCGCGATTCCATGGCGTCTCTGAGATCGGCGTACGTGGCGTCAACGCGAATACTTGTATCCCAGGCCGCGGATGGTGGTGATCAACTGGGGGTTACTCGGGTCGGCTTCCAACTTGCTCCGCAACCGCTTGATGTGGACGTCGAGCGTCTTTGTGTCGCCGACATAATCGTGTCCCCAAATCCGATCAATCAATGTCTCGCGTGGCAGCACGCGGCCGGCGTTGACGAGTAGCAGGTGGAGCAGCTCAAACTCCTTCAACGGAAGGGTCAGCTCGTTGCCTTCGAGAGTGATCCGGTGCGCTTCAGGGTCGAGCATGACAGCGCCCACTTCGATCGTTCCGGCCCCGAGGCCTGCGGTCGAATCAGACGCCTCACCAGAACGTCGAAGGACTGCCCGAATTCGTGCAGCAAGCTCGCGAATTCGGTACGGCTTCGTGACGTAGTCGTCGGCGCCGACTTCGAGCGCGACAACCGTGTCGATCTCCGCGCTCTTGGCGGTGACCATAATAATCGGCACTCGACTCTTCTTGCGGATCTGGCGACACACCTCGATGCCCGAAAGCCGGGGCAGCATCACGTCGAGCAAGACCAGGTCGGGAGAAACGGCGTCAAATTTTTCGAGGGCGTCGACACCGTCGACGGCCACGTGCACCGTGAACCCTTCACGGACAAGGCCAATATTGAGGGCTTCGACAAATGATGGCTCGTCTTCCACGACCAAGATCACGGCTTCACCCATCAGACACACTCACCTTCTGTGGCAGTGATGATTCCGTCGCTACTGCAGGCCGACCGGACGCCGGCTGCACTCCGATTTGATCGGCCAACTCATCTGCTTCGGGGCATGGCCCGAGGAGTCGGGCCGGGAGGCGAAAGGTAAATGTCGACCCTTCGCCCTCCTGTGATTGCACAGAGACAGCGCCTCCGTGGTTGTTCGCGACGTGACGCACGATGGCGAGGCCCAACCCGGTTCCACCGTTCTGTCGGGCACGCGCCTTGTCGACCCGATAGAACCGTTCGAATACGCGGTCGAGATCGGCAGCAGGAATCCCGACGCCCTGATCAACGACCATGACTTCGAGCCACCGCTCGTTGCGACGGATGCGGACTTGCACCAGCGAGCCGTCGTCGCTGTATTTGACGGCGTTCTCGACGAGGTTTCCAATGGCGGAGATCAACTGTGCCCGGTCGGCACGAATCCATAGTCGATCTGCTGCGTCGACCATTTCGACTTGCACCTGGTGGCCATCAGCTGCCATCCGGCCTCGGGCCACGGCTTCGCCGACGACCGCAGTGAGGTCAACTTCGTCGTCAAGACGATGGCTCAACTCGATGCGCGACAACTTCAGCAAGTCGTCGATCGTTCGTGCCGCACGGTGTGACTCTTCAACAACTCGGCTCGACAGCGTGTTGATCACCGTTTTATCGGTTTCATCGGCGAGCATTTCTGCCAAAACCGCGATGGCCCCGACCGGTGTCTTGAGTTCATGTGAAATGTTTGCCACGAAGTCGGTTCGCATCGAGTCGATGCGAACGCGATCGCTGATGTCGTCGATCGTGGCCACTGCACCGCCGTTGGGGATCGGTATTGCGTCAATGCTGAACGTGGTCTTAGGCGGCCCTTGAAGTTCAACGATCCGTCCAGCCCGCTCGCCCGATTGCGTCTCGGTGAAGAGTTGCTGGAGGTGCGAATCGACAATCACGCCGGCGTGGGTGCCCGTGAGGGCATCGGCGGCTTCGTTGCGATACACGGTCTTCAACGATGCGTCGCACATCACGACACCAATCTCCAGACGGTCGACGGCGCTCTGCAATCCCAACGCTCGACCAGCATCGTTGCCAGCAGCCGACAATGCCTCTCCCATCGGCTCCTTGCTTGCCACCTGGCGGCGACGAAATCCGCGTGTGTCGTCATTTGACCGGCGTGCCAGCACAACCCCGATGGCAAGACCGATCACCACTCCGGCAAACAGTACGACGACCACAGGCATGTCAGATCTCAGCCCTGATCGACGGGAACGATGACGCTGTCGACGATCTCGGGCGGGTCGTTGTCGCTCTCGGCATGCGGATGCTCTGGGACCCAGCCATCGACGATGTAGCGAACGCGGTCGCCGACGTTGACGGCGTGGTCACCAATCCGCTCATAGAAGCGGGCGACCACAGCGAGTTGCACGGCGACTTGGAGGTCGATGGTGCCAGCCGCATGGCTTTCGAAAATCACCTGGATGAACTGGCGTTGCAGATCGTCGAGGTAGGAGTCCATGTCGTGCAGCGCCGCGGCCCGGGGGCTATCAAGGTTGAGATACGCCTCGGTTGACTCCTTGAACAGCAGTTGGGCCTGGTTGCCCATTTTCTGGATGACACCGCGCAGGCTTGGGTCAAGATCGTGACTGTAGATCCGACGAGCCGCCTTGCAGATGTTGACACACAGATCGGCGGAGCGCTCGATGTCGGCAATGATCTTGATGGCTGACACAAGCGAACGAAGGTCGGAGGCAACCGGGGCTTGCAGCGCAATCACCTTGAAGCACCGCTCTTCGAATTCGACCGCCTTGGCGTCGTATTCGTCGTCGCCCAGAATGACGTACTCAGCTGCTTCGAGATCACCGTCGAGAAGGATCTGCGTGGCACGCGGCACAAGTTCGGTGACTCCGGCGCCCATTCGCGCAATGCCCGCGCTGATCTCGGCGAGTTGCTCGTGGAAGTTGGAGCGAAGTTCTTTCGACATCAGCCGAACCGCCCCGTCACGTAGTCTTGCGTAGCTTGCTTGGCGGGGTTGGCAAAGATCTTCTCGGTCGTGTCCATTTCGATCAGCTTTCCAGGTTTGCCAGTTCCTTCGATCGTAAAAAAGCCGGTGCGGTCGCTCACTCGTGCCGCCTGTTGCATGTTGTGCGTGACGATCACAATGTTGTACGTGCGCTTGAGTTCGAGCATCAGTTCTTCGATCGCCAGCGTCGAGATCGGGTCGAGCGCCGAGCACGGCTCGTCCATCAGCAACACGTCAGGCGACACGGCAATGGCGCGGGCGATACACAGACGCTGCTGCTGGCCACCCGACAGGCCTGACCCCGGCTTATCGAGACGATCCTTCACCTCGTTCCAGAGGTTGGCACCGCGCAACGACTCTTCGACGAGTTCGGCCGCTTCGGTTTTGCTCATCCGCTTGGAATTGAGCTTCTTACCTGCCAACACGTTGTCTGCAATTGACATAGTTGGGAACGGGTTGGGGCGTTGGAACACCATCCCGATCTTGCGCCGTACCGCCACCGGATCAACACCGGGGCCATAGAGATCCTTGTCGTTGATCACGACGCTGCCTTCAACGTAGGCGCCGTCGATGACTTCGTGCATCCGGTTAAGTGATCGCAAGAACGTCGACTTGCCACAACCGGACGGGCCGATCAGCGCCGTGATCGACTGCGGGTTGATCGTCATCGAGACGTCTTCTACCGCCTTGAATGCGCCGTAGTAAATGTTGAGATTGGTGACGTCGATGCGGTTCGGCAGGTCAACCGGCGCATTCAGATCCGATTCGACCGCCGAGTCGTTTCCGGCCTGAGTCGTTTGTGCGGAGTTGGGCATGATCACTGCGCCGTTCTGGGTCGAAGGGAGAGGGCTTGAAGTTGCCGAGCGGATCATTTCAGACCCTTCGGCTTGAGAATGGAAGAAAGGATACGGGCCCCCGTGAAGAGGACCGCCACGATGATGACGAGTGTCAGCGCCGACGCCCACGCTCGATCGAGGCTCGCGTCACGCGGCAGCGTCGGGAATGCGTAGGAGTTGTAGGTGAATACCGGCAGCGTCGCCATGCGTCCCGACAATGGGTTGTAGTTGACGCCTTGAGCAATGCCCACGGT
>ERZ887942.1221-NODE-1221-length-18385-cov-17.593672_pt1 | contig 18385 bp, 15 predicted proteins | sample MGYA00521099_ERZ887942 | MGnify/ENA primary metagenome ERZ887942 (study PRJEB32303, sample SAMEA104408605) | aquatic metagenome | biome: Brackish water; feature: Pelagic; material: water | place: Baltic Sea | collected 2014-06-07T06:48:00 | depth 16,251 m ...
TGTTAGAAAACCTCATCCAGCTGCCACTGTTTTAACGATCCCAGGGACATCCCCTCCGTCCCCTTCCACCCCTCAAATTCCCGTGAAACAAGTTCAACTCTTTCTCCTCGCCATTCTTACCCTTGCTGGATCGGTTGCCCACGGTGAAAAGCCAAAAATCGCAACGATCGACGCATCTAAAGTGAGAGCCGAATACGAACCCGCGAAAGAAGATTTTCAAAATTATTTGGCTGCCAAGGCAAAGCTCGAAGAAAATCCTCGAAAGAAGGAGCTGGAAAAAATTGAAGGCCCGCTCAAAGAACAAGCCAAATACTATAACAGCCTTCCCGACGATGATGCAAACAGGAGCCGGCTTCTAAAGGAACTCACTGAATCAAAAGAAAATTATGATGATCTCCTGAATCTCTGGCAAAAATTCAAAATAGATCAACTCCGGGAAATCACCGAAGATTTCGCTTCGAAATCAGAAAAACGCAACGCCGAAATTGCAGCTGCCGCAGGTCCGCTGGCCGCTTCCCTTGGCTATGATTTCCTGATTGAAACCAGCGGAACAACCAACTCAAAGATGCCGGTTGTCCTTTATGTCCGTCAATCAACCGATCTCACCGGAAAATTGATCAAGGTCTTGAAAGATACGGCTCCCTCAAGAGAAGACGCGTCCAAGGACAAGCCTTCAGCCGAAAAACCCACGGGGGAGATTCCAACGGGATCAAGACCAGAATAATAATTACTTCCTTTGAATCAAAAAAGCCCCGATCGCTTGCGCGACCCGGGGCTTTTTGGTGATATCTATCTTCAGGAAACCTACTTCTTCGGAGTCTTCTTTGCGGCTTTTTTTGCCACCTTTCTCACTGCTGATTTCTTTGCGGTCGACTTCTGAGCAAGTGCCTGCTTCATGGGGGGTGGCGGCGGGATTTCGTCGTCATCACTTCCTCCGTGACTAAGAATGAACTGAAGGTCATCGACACCGAGATTACTCGCAAAGCCCTCGTCTCCAAGAATATTGGTAACGAGCGCGGTCTTCTGATGCTGCAAAATCCGGATCTTTTCCTCCACCGAATCTCGAGTGAGAAGGCGGTAGGCAATTACTTTGTTTTTTTGACCAATTCGGTGGGTTCGGTCGATGGCCTGATTTTCCACGGCCGGGTTCCACCATGGATCGTAAAGAATCACGTAGGAGGCTGAAGTCAGGTTCAAACCCGCCCCACCTGCTTTCAGCGAGAGCAGGAACACAGAGGCGTCCTTGGTTGTCTGGAATTTCTCGATCTCCCCTTTCCGGTCCTTCGTCTGACCGGTGAGGTAATTAAAGGGACGGCTTTCCACTTCCAGACGTGTCTTGATAATATCGAGCATCGAGACGAACTGGGAGAAGACAAGAACTTTGTGCCCTTCCTCGCGCAGCTGATCCAAGAGATAAAAAAGGGCACTCATTTTGGCGCTCTCTTCTTTGAGCCACTTCGGATCGATGAGCCCGGGGTGGCAACAAATCTGACGCAAGCGCATCAAGCCTTGCAGAATTGCGAAGCTGTTCTTTTTGACCGCTTCGTCGGAATCGAGGCCCAGAAGAGCCTGCTGAATCCGTTTGAGCTCCACTTTGTAAAGTTCTTCCTGGATTCCCTCCATTCCGGCAAAGACCTCCTCTTCGGTACGAGGTGGAAGATCCTTGGCAACCTGACCCTTGGTTCGGCGTAAAAGGAACGGACGAAGTCTGGCTGCCAGACGGTTCTGGCTACTCGGGTCCTTCCGTTTGTCAAAGCGGCGCTTGAAGTAGGCTCGAGTTCCCAACACACCTGGCATCGCGAAGGCCATCAGCGACCACATGTCCATCAAACGGTTCTCGATGGGAGTACCTGTGAGAACCAGGCGATTTTCTGCATCCAATTCACGGGCGCATTTCGCAGCCTTGGAATCAGGGTTCTTGATCTGCTGTCCCTCGTCAAGAATGACAGTCAGCCAGCGAATCTTATTGAGCTGTTCGCCACAAACCCGGAGCTGGGCGTAGTTGAGAACTAAAATATCGAGCACGTTGTTCACCTCATCCAAGTCGAGATCGTCGCGTGTCCGGAGAATCTTGAGCTTGAGTTCGGGAGCAAACTTTCCCGCCTCGGTTGCCCAGACATCGAGAACCGACTTGGGACAGACCACCAATGCCGGACCAAGCTTCTTGCTCCCCTTCGGCTGCTCGGCAGCATATTTTCGCAACCAGAGAAGATACGTGATACTCTGAATTGTTTTACCAAGTCCCATGTCATCGGCCAGAATCCCTCCGAATCCATTGGTGGCGAGATAGGCCAAAAATTGGTAACCCTCAATCTGGTAGGGTCGCAAGGTAGCGTTGAGCTCCTTCGGAACATCGGGCTTGATATCGATCTGGATATCGCGGGCACGATCCTTGATGCGCTTCCACGCTTTCGGGTCGAACACCTCGGCGGCCTTGGGATCGGCAAGCTGCATCGCATGCATGCGGTGCGTCTCGCCTGAGAGATCGAAGGGATCCAGTCCAAGCCGGGTGACCGCATCCCGCTGCTCAGGATCAAGTTTGATCTCAAGTCGCATCCAGGAACCATCATCCATGCGGACATAGCCACCCCGGGCTGCCACCAATTGTCGAATCTGGGCTTTTGAAAGGTTCACTCCCTCCACATCGATTACGACACGAAGATCGAACCAGTCGATTTCCTGATTCACGACCTCAAAGCGAATCGCGGCCGTAACCGGATCACTGAGAATCGTCTTAAGCTTGGCTTCAATATCAAGCTCCACGAAGTCGGGCATTGCTTCAACCCAATCGGCAAATTTTTCCGGAAACTGCTTGGTGATTCGCCCCTTAAAGGCTTCCAATTTTTCGTCGTAGGTTAGACCCATTTCCAGAAGAATATCGGGAATTGGATAGAGTTTTTCACGAGCAAAGCGTAGCAACGCCTTTCCTTTAACCGGCTCTTGCTTGATCAGATCCCAGCCCGCTTTGATCAGCTTTTCCTCGCGGCGATTTTTGGCCTCAAGAGCTTTCACATCGACCACCAGGTGCTCTGTTTCGGCGGCAGTCAATCCTTGCTCCACCCAAAGCTTGAGGTGTGGAAAGAGATCGAGATCAGTCACACGTCGCTTCATCGACGGAGGAAGACTCGATCCAACTTTACGCAGAAACTCAACCCCCTCGAGAGAATCAATCACCACCTTTGGGATCGAGTAACGCGGCATAATTTCGGTGTCTTCCATCCAGCGCGGAGGTCCGGGAAAAACCGTTTCGTCCGACTGATAGAGTTCGGTTCGGCCCGGGAGAAGGCGCACCGAGTGGGAGACATTTTCACCCGATTTTGTCACCAGCTGTAATCCAAAGGAATTCGGATCAGCGAGATCATCATCACAGATCCACCTAAGCGGCTCATCGACAAAACGAAACGGCCGCTCATCCAGATTAACCATGTAGCCTTTCAATTCCTTTTGATGGAAAAGAAGATTCATAAAACGGCAGGCCTCTTCATTCTCGAGATCGAGATAAAGTTCACCCGATTTCTCGGAGTGTCTCAAAAAGTGCTCCCAAAGAATCTGGCTAGCCGCATCCATGCGTAAGGCCGAAGCATCAAAGAGCTTCACGATCCGCTCAATCTCACCCTTTTCACGCAGGGAGACCCACTCTTCCTGGTGCTCCTCGCGGGCTTCCACCCGGGCTTCGTTGATCGTCGAGACCAGGCGGAACTCGATCTTGTGAGGGATTTCCTGCGGTGGACGCTCATTAACGCTTTCAATACGGTCATACCACGCGGCAACCTCCCTCTCCTGTTCCCAATCACGCATGCGGCGCTGGACATTTTCCAGATCCGTAATGGAGTCCATGAAGTCTGGATAACGCAGATTTTTCTTATCGAAGGCATAGCCGAGGTAGTTCCAAAACTCGATAATGTCTCCGGGAGGCACAGGCCACAGCTCAAGCGGTTCGTAGCTCGCAATCTCCCAGCGGGGATTAAGTCGAACCATGTCATGGTCGTGAATCTCACCCTCAATGACATAACGGCGATACCGTTTTTCGACCCTGAAGACAAAATCGGCTTCCTTGTCATCCAGCTCTCGATCGATCTTCTCCTCGATAAGGTCGACGATGGGAGTATCGTCAAACTCGTTTGGTGACTCCGGCAGATCTTCCCCACGATGAAGCCGCTCCAACATTGCCGCGAACATCACGGCTCCGGCGGTTTGCTCTTCTTCGGCGGAGCAACTTCCAAACCAACGGTTCCCCTGCAGCCGGAGAGTGGTTCGATGCACATTACCTTGGTCCTCAACCCGCCCTTGAATAAAGAGGTGGTTGCCAAATATTTGGGTCACTGCTCCCTCCTCCTGTAAATGCTCCCCCCTCTTCCTTGCTGCTTCCGGGAAGCTATTTAGAAAATTTAAAGTCGCCCGATCAGGGTTAAGAGCTGTCATGTTACTGGCCATTTTTTGTCAAAATATGGGGTGCAAAAATCACCGGTGCTTAAATCAAGAATACGTGAAAAGCGACGGCGAGGAATAGATTCTAAGGCCAAGAAGTGAATTCATGCAACATAAAGCGTGCATGAATTGCGAAACGAATGTTTTGGTAAGTGAAAGATGCCCTCTCTTCCAAGGGGTAGAAGACGCAGTGTTTCTGGTTTTTTCAGTATGAAAGTGTCTCCCCGAGCATCTCACACTCCCATATCGTGGTTCATCGCCCTCGGTATTGGCCTGATGGTCGGCCGGCATGGCTTGCCGGCGTCACCCGGTGGCGATGGCGTTGAAACCCGGTCGACCTCAAGCGAAAAACCAATCGGGTTCCGTTCCGGGGAATCCGGGGGATCTCCCCAACAAAAAAAAAGAAGCAATCGCAAGACCTCTTTGACGACTCTCACTGCCCCTGGGGAAGATGAACAAAACCGGAGAATGATTGAACTCTCCGATATTCTCAACACGAGTAATCGGATTGAGCGGACCCGCCAAATGCTCTCTTTCATTGACCAAGTCGACGACGGGCAAATGGCAGAAATTATTGATGGCTTCCGCGACGCAGGCTGGATCGACTACAATCGCGGCGAATACACTATGCTGATTTCAGCATGGATGGATCGTGCCCCCTTCACCGCGATTGCCCATCTCGATAAAAACGAAAGCGATGGCTGGACCCGCAAGACCGCCATCTCGGCTTGGGCTGCCGATAATCCCGAGGCCGCCGCCAATGCCATCCAGGGACTGGAAGATGAAGGAAAAGTCAATGACTGGGTCGTGGGATTAATCGAGGGAATCGCTCGCAACGATCCCGAAGGAGCTCTGCGAACACTCAAAAGCCTCCCCGGAGGGGACACTAAATTGCAAGCTATTCGTGAAATTCTTCCCGAAGTGGTCATTCGCGGAGCTGATTTTGCGGGCGATTGGATCGAGCAGATTGACGAGCCAAAATTGCAACGCGAAACGGCAAAGCGCCTCGCCCATTCCCTTGCCCGAAGGGATCCAGAATCCGCCTCGGACTGGATCAGCAAGATATCTGCCGTTGAAACCCGTCGCGATGCCTCCGAAGTCGTTTCAGAGGTTTATGCCCAGGAAGATCTCGATGGTGCCAAGCTATGGGCCGAAAACCTTCCGCAGGATACCATGACCGAAGCCGCTGAGGGGGTCGCCAAATACCTCGCCCGCAAAGACCCTGCCGAGGCGGCGCTTTGGCTTCAGAAACTTGGCAACGATCCGGACCTCGATGGAGCCCGTTTTCGCTTTCTTCAAGAAGCCGGACGGAGTGACCCCAAAACCGCCCTCGAAAATGTTTCAACCCTCTCGCAGGCGAAAGATCAGGAGCGATACTACCGGGATATTTTGGGCCGGTGGAGAAAACAAGATCAGAATGCCGCCGTTGCGTGGGCAGTCGCCAACTCTGAAACACTCCCCCCGAAGGTGCTCAAGTCGGTCCTCCCAAAAGAGAAGAAGAGGAAATAAAAAGAGGAGCCCAATCTGGCCGCCCTTTTTCATTGCTTGAATTGATGTTCGGCAAACTGCCGAAAAGATGACTAGCAGCCTCATCCGCCACCACCACCGCCGCCGCTTTCGCCACCGCAGCATCCACCGCCTGAAGCTTGCGCAATGTCTTCCTCGGTCGGCACGCGGCCGAGTTCAAGAGTCATCCCCACCATCCGGCTCACACTCCCTTGAAGCGCCTCAAGAGCCTGTTGGGCCTGCATGAATTCGGAAGCAACAGGGTTGTTAAGGAGTTCGCCACGAGCATTTTCAAACTCCGCAATCTCACTCTCCGCCAGCTCCAGACCGGACTGCTGCTTTTGGTTCAGTTCCTGCCCCCGCTCATGGACCGACTGATACGTCAGCCGGGCTTCGTCGTCTCCGAGGAATTTCTCCACTTTGGCCAGAAGGCCCTTGTAATCGGAATCATTGGCGATGGTCTCGCAAAGGTCCCGCGTTTTCAACATCACGGCTGAATTGTCCTCTAAAAGGTTCATAAGCGGGACATACGCCCGTCTGGTGACAGCCGCAACCGCAGATTTCTCCTTATTTCACCCCTCATTAGGTTCGATTCGAAAAAAAATGCCTCCAAACATCGTTCTAGAGAGTAGGATCCTATCAATGAACAAGAAAGCAGGACTTTTGACCGCCGCTTGGGCTTTAAGCTGTGGCTCCGCATTTCTCGTCGGACGAACCTCGTCCGACACCACCGGATCCGACGATTCGGGCGCGGCCGGCAAAGCGCCTGTCGTGACCAGCTCTCGAAGTGGGACACGGGGCGGATCAGGAAAAAATTCCCCATCCAATGATCGGCGCGGAACAACCGGAACTGGTAGTGATAATCGCTCCAACCAAATCGAGTTTGTTAAAAAGCAGATCAAGGATCTCAAGAACATGTCGGATCCCATCGCCCGTGCGGAAGGATTTCTCCAACTTGTAAAAGATCTGGAACCCGACGAATTTCTCGACGCGGTAGCCGCCTACCGGGAAGGGGGAATTAATGACGAACAATTTGGTGAATACCGCCTCCTCCTGACCGCCTGGGCCCAGGTCAATCCTTTGGAGGCTCTCGACTACGCCAAGGAGAACACCGGGAGTCCCTTTGCCCGCCAAACCATTCTCGCTGCCTGGGCCAAGAACGATACGGAAGGAGCCGTCTCATGGGCTCGCGAAAACTTTGACAACGAAGGGGACGAAAACCGCTCAAACCCGTGGATGATCGGCGTCATCGAGGGAATTGCTTCCATCGATCTCGGCCGGGCGACCCAGCTCATGGAAGAACTTCCCTTTTCCCGTGGTCGCGGCGAAGCTCTGGATGCTGTTTTCGCCGAGGTCACCAGTAGCGGAACCGAAAGCGCGAAGCAGTGGATTGCCCAGTTAACCGACAAAAGCCTAAAGGAAGGGGCCGCCTCGCGATTGGCCGGACAAATTGCAAGCATAGATCCCGAGGCCGCGGCCATTTGGGCTTCCTCTTTGGGTCCTGAAATCATGAAGCGCTCAGCCGGCACGATCGTCGACCAATGGGCTGAGAACGATCTCGAGGCCGCGAAAGCCTGGGTAAACGGTCAGTCCGAGGAAATCATCGCCGCTTCGGGCCCCCAGCTGATTGAGAACATCATCGAAAAAGAAGACATCTCCACTGCCAGTGCCTGGCTCTCAAATTATGAAGGAAATCCCGCCTTCGATGATTCCGTCAAATCCTTGGTCTGGCGTTCCATGAATCAGGAACCCACCACTGGCGCCAATTGGATCATGAAACTCTCCAGCGACCGCGACCAGGAAAGAACGTTCCACCGCGTTCTAAGTGGATGGATGCAGAAGGACAAGGAGGGCGCGATGAATTACATCAACGCCAATCCTGTTCCCGACAGCATCAAGAGACGAGCCGACATGACGCAGGAACAAAAATAAAAAATTGATATGATAAAACTTTTCACCCCTTTCGCCCTTCTTTCCGCACTCGCGTGCTTCCTGACCTCCTGCGATGGCAGTTCAGAGACTGTCGACGTTAAACCCGACGAGCCCACCGAGGCGAAGCACGAAATCATCACCCTCGGCGGTGGATGCTACTGGTGTGTCGAGGCGGTTTTCCAACAACTGGATGGCGTCGCATCCGCGACCTCTGGATTCATGGGGGGCCACATTCCCAACCCAACCTACGAACAAGTCTCCAAGGGGTTCACAGGTCACATCGAGGTTGTCCAGGTCGTCTATGACCCGAACGAAATCTCGACCGAAAAAATCCTCGAATGGTTTTGGAAATCACATGATCCCACCAACCCAACCGGACAAGGAGTCGATCATGGTCCGATGTATATGAGCTACATCTTTGCCCACTCTAATGATCAACGTCTCGCTGCCGAGACCTCGATCGAAAGCATCAAGGACAATTACGACAGACCCATTGTCACGAAAGTCAAAGACGCCGAAGAATTTTATCCCGCGAGCGATAAAGATCAGGACTACTACTTCCGCATGAAAGGTAAAAACCCATACTGCCCACAGCAAATTGAGCCAAAGCTCAAAAAATTGGGCCTCCCTCATTGATCATAGGAAAATTGGTCCCGAAGCGGGGAACTGAGACATCGTTGGCTGCTTTTCTGGGTTGGGGCACTCCCACCGGGGTGCTACGAAAGCGTTTACCAATTCAAATCAACATCCATGACATTGAACCCAAAAAGTCCCCGTAGCTCCAGGAACTACGAGGACTTCAAAAATGGCAACCCGTAGGGGATTCGAACCCCTATTGCCGCCGTGAAAGGGCGGAGTCCTAACCATTAGACGAACGGGTCGTTTTGTCGTTGCGGACGGCGGGGAAGTATAACCCGACGCGACTTGAAGCAAGAAGGTTTTTGAATTTTTTTCTGACTCGCCTCCAATCCCCGTCCCTAATACATCTCCGGCATGGCGCACATTCCGAGATTCGAGGAACTCGACTACAAAAAAACCCCGATTGGTGACCTCATCCTGCGAAAGCGCACCGTCCTCTCCCTCGAGAACGAGGAAATCTACGAAATCATTCTCGGAAATGCCTTTCTCATGTCCTCCATGTTCACCGTTGTGGAGCAAGAACTCTCCCGCCTTGGTCTCGCAGCCACCAAGGCTTCCTTCCCCGGTGACAAACTCGATGTCGTCGTAGGAGGCCTGGGCCTCGGCTACACCGCACGCGCAGCTCTCGAATTTGAAGAAGTGGACTCCCTCCGCATTGTTGACTACCTGAAGCCCGTCATCGAGTGGCACGAAAAGGAACTCGTGCCCCTTGGCAAAGGTCTCAATGACGATCCCCGCTGCCGATATGTCCTCGGCGACTTTTTTGAGCTCTCCCTCGATGCGGGCTATGATCCGGATCTCTCCGACCATCATGCCATCCTCCTGGATATCGACCACTCCCCCGCCCACCTTCTCACGAAGGACAATGCCCGTTTTTATTCGACCGAGGGTCTTCGCAAGTTCTCCGAAAAAATCAAACCGGGCGGCGTTTTCGGCCTTTGGTCCGATGACCCTCCCGAAGAAACCTTCCTCAACTCCCTTTCCGAAGTCTTCGAGTCTGTCGAGTCGCACATCGTCCCTTTTCACAACCCGATTCAGGACGAAGACTTCGAGAGCACGGTTTACGTGGCGATCAAAGCCCGCTAGCCTCCCGACATGGCAATGATCGGCGAGCGCACCAAACTTCCCTACCTTCGGGAGGTCAACGCAGGCTCCTTCCTCGACGGCGGCGAACTGGGTGAACTCCTCCTCCCGAAGGGCGAACGCCTCACCAACGATCGCGAGCTTGTCGATGTCTTCATTTACCGCGACTCGGAGGACCGTCCGATCGCCACCGAGAAAATGCCCAAGGTGATGCCTGGGAACTTTGGTGTCCTCCGCCTTCTTTCTTCCAATAACACCGGAGCTTTCCTCGACTGGGGCCTCACCAAAGACCTCCTCCTTCCCCACAGCGAACAACGCCACCTCCCTCGCATCGGACAGCCTGTCGTGGTCTACGTTCACCTCGATCCCAAAAGCGAACGCCTCGTCGCCTCTCAGCGCGTCGCCCGCTATTTCTCCACCGATACTCCTGACTACGCCGACGGCGCGGAAGTCGACATGATTGTCTTCGGAAAAACCGAAATGGGCTATAAAGCAATCGTCGATGGCAAGTATTCCGGACTCCTTTTCAAAAACCAGGTCTTCGAGGAACTTTTCTACACCGACGAAATCAAAGGCTACGTCACCCAGGTCCGCAACGACCGCAAAGTTGACCTCTCCCTCTACGCACCCGGCAACGCCAAAGTAGAAGACCTTGAAACCCGACTCCAACGCGAACTCGAGTCCAGGGGAGGCTTCTGGGACATCGATGACAAGTCCCCGGCCGAGACCATCAACCTTGAACTCGGCGTCAGTAAAAAAGTCTTCAAAAAAGCCACCGGCGCTCTTTTTAAAAAGCGTAAGATCGTCTTTGAAGACGGGGGGATCCGCTGGATCGGTTAGAAGACACTGCGACTTTACGCGGGAATGATCCCGCTCCATGCTTCTCCCACCATTATGAGCAAGCTTTCCGCCCTTCCTTCCGTCGAAAAACTCGCCGCCGCCCTCGCTCCCGAAGTTTCCCTGCCACGCCCGCTGGTGAACCTTTTCGTTCGCCGCGAGATCGACCGCTTCCGCCAACTCCTCCTTGTCGATGAGGAACACTCCCGCGAGGACATCGAAAAGGCGACCCGTCAGGGCCTTCGCGAGTTCGCCAATTCCCGCCTGCAACCGGTCATCAATGCCACCGGGGTCCTTATTCATACCAATCTGGGCCGTTCGCCCCTTGGTCCACGCGCAGCCGGAGCCCTCCAAAAAATCGCCACCGGATACTCGAACCTCGAATTTGACCTCCCCTCCGGAGCCCGGGGCAAGCGCGCCGGCTATCTCGAAACGGCCCTCGCCTGCCTTCTCGAAACCCAAGCCGCCACCGCCGTCAACAACTGCGCCGCCGCCCTTGTCCTCACCCTCCGCACGCTCGTCGAAGACGGCAAAAACGAAGTCATTGTTTCGCGTTCGGAGCTCGTCGAAATCGGAGGAGGCTTTCGCATCCCCGATATCCTTGAAACATCCGGAGCCAAGCTTGTCGAAGTGGGAGCCACCAACAAAACCCACCTTCATGACTACGAGAAAGCGATCACTCCGCAGACCGCCCTCATCCTCAAAGTCCACCGCTCCAACTTCTACATCGGAGGCTTCATCGGCGAACCCGAGATCCCCGAGATTGCCAAACTCGCCCACGATCACGGTCTCCCTCTCGTTGAAGACCTCGGCTCCGGAGCCATGATGAATACCGATGAACTCGCGCCCATCGAACACGAACCCACTCCGCAGGAATGCCTCCGCCGCGGCATCGATCTCGTCATCTTCTCGGGCGACAAACTTCTCGGCGGCCCGCAATCCGGGATCATCGGAGGACGAGCGGACCTCGTTGCTGAGATCAAAAAGGAACCCTTCTTCCGCGCCGTTCGCTGCGACAAGCTCATCCTCACCACCCTGCAGGAATCCATCGACCAATACCTCGAAACCAAAGCCGACCCTACCCAAGCCGACGTCCCCGTCCTCACCTTCCTCGCCAAATCAACTGACGACCTCCGTGCCCGTGCCGAAGCCCTTATCAAAGATCTCCCCACCGATAACACCGCAATCGCCATCGAGGACACCCTCGCCCGCCCCGGCGGCGGAACCATGCCCCGCAGCGAGTTCCCCTCCATCGCCATCAAGCTCGTCCCCAGTAACCAATCTGTCCCAAAACTAGCCAAAAAACTCCGCCTCGGCACCCCCGCCATCGTAGGCTACACCACCGACGACGCCCTCTTCCTCGACCTCAGAACGATCTTCCCTGAGACTGATAAAGAAGTAACAGCTGCCCTTGAATCAGCTATCACGTAGATCTTCCAAATCAATCATCGCTCAGCTCTTTCTGTTGAGAAAATAGCTTCCCACAAAGGAATAAAGCGAACAAAAGCGCTCAATGGCTCTGCTGTTTTCTTTTACAAATCAACTGAAACTGACTTCGCATGATTACCCCAGCTCCCAATCACCGAAGCGGCGGAATTTTTCGTATCGCAGGGTCTTGAGATCTTTCGGAGAAAGCTTGAGCAATTCCTTGAGCTGACTTGAGACCTCTTGCTTGAAGGCGTCTGCGGCGGCATCCGCATCGTGATGGGCACCTCCCGGGACTTCTTTGATGACCCCATCGATCAGACCAAGTTTAACAAGGTCGGGAGCCGCGATCTTCATCGCATCGGCTGCTTCCGGAGCATGCTTGCGGTGCTTCCAAAGAATGGCAGCACACCCTTCCGGACTAATCACCGAATAGTAGGCGTTCTCCATCATGAGGACCCGGTCGGCCACCCCGATTCCAAGAGCTCCTCCGGATCCGCCTTCACCAAGAACGACCGCAACAATGGGCACATTGAGAACCATCATTTCACGGAGATTACGGGCAATCGCTTCGGCAATATTGCGTTCTTCTGCTCCAATCCCCGGAAAGGCTCCCGGCGTATCGATTAAAGCAACGATGGGCAGCGAAAACTTATTGGCCATCTCCATGAGACGCAGGGCCTTGCGATACCCTTCGGGATGGGCGCTGCCAAAATTCCTCTTCAAATTCTCTTTAAGATCCCTCCCCTTCTGATGACCAATTACCACACAACGCTGGTCATCAATCGTGGCAAATCCTCCCGGCATGGCGGCGTCATCGCCAATGATCCGATCACCGTGTAACTCGGTGAAGTTCTCAAAGGCTCTGGCGATGTAATCCAACATATAGGGTCGCTTGGTATGGCGGGCAATCTGAACACGTTGCCACGGAGTGAGATTCTCGTAGATATGTCGGCGTGTTTCCACCAGTTTCCCCTCAATCGCAAAAATTTCCGCACTCAGGTCAATCTCCTGCGACCGTGATTTATTCTGGAGCAATTCCAGTTCTTTTTGGAGTTCAGCGATAGGCTTCTCAAATTCAAGCAGTTCCATAATGTATCGGGCGTTGGGAGTTTATCATCCGGCGGTCTTCACTTCCACTTCATTTCCGACCCGGATGAGCATCGAAAGCTCTTCCATATCGGAAGGTTTCAAAAAGATCCCCTGTCCCGGATCCTCGGCATCAGCAGCAGGAACCGGGCGAAATTGAAGATAAATATTTCTCAATGTGAACCCCAGCACCTTGGTTGCGTGGCGATAATTGGAGTGTGTGGGAGGATACGATCTGCCATTCAATTCTCCCAATTTTCGGGAAATTTTTGATTGATGGACTCCGGAGCGAACTCTTCGCGTGTCCTGATTCTGGATGGGGTAATCCTTGGCAAAAACGTGTTCCTTCTTTTCATCGTCCCGATGAAAAAGTTCCACCCGCTTTTTGTCCAGATCAACGACCAGCTTGAAGTCCAACGGCATCACGATCAATTCGTCTCCCGCGTGCAGGCTCCCCATCTCCGTCAGTCCGTTGAGAAACATGATACAGTCCAGAGTGGTCTCATTCGCAGTGGCAACTCTCAAATATCCCTCTCCCGGAGCAACCTTGTGAATTTTTTTATTGGTCATGTTTTCGACGGTTAGGATTTCATCGAGATTGATTTCACCAAGAATGCGGCGAGCTTCCGGTCCATTACTCGAATTGGGATAAAGATTTTGGATGAACAGGAGCTTCTCCCGCGCCTCATCGAGCTTCCCCAGGGCAATCAGTTCCAAAGCCCGGTTAAATTCGTATTGCCCCGGTTCGAAGCCGATCAGTTTGCTGTCGTTTTCCTCAATAATTTTCTCAACCGGCTTTGCGGTCGCAGAAGCAGGGTCGGCAAAATCCTCTTTAAATTTTTTGAGTCCGTAAACCAAGCCCCCAAGAATCGCCAGGACGAGAATCGCCGCGAAAATCTTAATGATGGTAATGATGCCGTTCATCCGGAATACCGCTTAGAGGAGGCCGCGCCGTTTCAGATCAAACCGATTGATCTCCGTCGATTTCATAATCATGTCCAAGGTGAACTTCATAATTCCGACCTCCCAGGCATCATCGACACTTTGAATGATGGCCAACGAGGGATTCCCCGATAACCGAACGGCCTCAAGCGCTTTGTCGGAAACGCTCTCAAGACGGTCGTGAATGACCTCCTTTGAAATATCCGAGCGCTTAAACTGAAAACCATATTGTAAAAAACTCAAATCCAGCCCCTGCTCTTTCAGATGCTCGATGACCCGAAGAACCTTCGGATCGAATCCCTCCAATTCGATGTCACTAAATCCATCCGGCTTGATCAACTGGGGTTTCTGGGCCTCGACTTCCCCCCGGCGAATGCAAACTTTCCCCACGCTATCCATGGGCTCGCTCAAGATCTCAAACTCAAAGCGGGTCACCCCAAAAGTTTCGATCCGTCGATCCGGTTCATGAATGACCTGAGTCGTCTCCATGGCATACTGAAAGTTATCGGGGGTAAGCATCTTGCCGTGGCCAGTATCGCTCAATTCAGCGGTGGTGGCCAACGAAAAGGGCAGGTTCCCGGGGGAACCTGCCACTTAAAAGAGATATTGGATCTTATTCCACCGGAGCCTAGCTCTGGACTTTCTCGACGTGTGCCACGATATCGCCGACACACACCAACTTCTCTGCATCTTCGTCTGGAACCTCGATGCCAAATTCTTCCTCTACAGCCATCACGAGCTCCACTGCGTCGAGCGAATCGGCGCCGAGATCTTCGATCATCTTGGATTCGGGCTTCACTTGATCAGCGCTAACGCCGAGTTGCTCCACGATGATTTCGGTGACTTTTTCTTGAATGTTTTCTGCCATGACTTTTTGGATTAATGTGAGTCTGCTCAATTGGCAACTCCAAAAATTTAATCGTTTTCCTCTTCTGCCGAAAGCTCGTTGTCGGCGGGAGCATCATCGGTCTTCCCAACAGCCTGATCCTCCGGGCCCCCATCCTCATCCTCATCAACGACGAGTTCAATCAATTCGCCTTCAAAATTCGACAAAACACGCTGAAAAAGGGCCTCGGCAGGGGCTCCGTCCTCCTCTTTGAAGTTCCCGTAGACCATGCCATCGATCTTGGCCTTCTTTTCTCCTTCTCCGTTCTTGTAGGTTAAGGTGGCAAGCCCTTTGGTTTCCCACCTCCTTTTATCGAGAGTGAGCATACTCCCAAAAGGGATTAAATCCCCCCCGGGAGGATAATATCCCTGCTCATCAACCTTCATTGTCCGTGACTTTGTCCGAACCAAGAAGAAGAGAACAATAGCGGCGAGGGCGAAACACACGATGGCCGCAATCAATTGCTCTCCAATTTGCTTTGAGGTTTTCACGTCCTCAATAGGATCGATCTTCTGGGGCCACCCCTTTTCCCCACTGTATTCCGTCCAAAGATCGTCACTTTTATGATCATCCATTTTTTTCAGGATCTCCGGCCAACCTTCCTCGAAATTGGTGTCAGGCGGATACATCGCCCGATCCTCGTAAAAAGGAATCGTCTGCTTCTCAACAAACGCATTCCAAGCTTCCGGATTCGCCCGGTTGGCGTCGACCGTCCAAGCTTTGCCGGCCTGGTTAAAAGCCACGTAATTCGCAATGACGTAATTCTTTTTCGGATAACCTGCCTTCCAATCGTAAAGGAAGTAGAAGGCGAAACCACCAAACATGGCGAGCATCAGAAGCGCCCGCCAGATAAACCATTTGGTGGGCTTGCAAAGGACTTCGGGAGATTCAGACATATTGTTGTGAAAGAAAAACAAGTCAGCTCTCATGTGGCAAGCCAAGTCATGAGGGATTCTTAATTAAGAGGCCCCCACCCCATTGTCCCGCGCCACCACGGCAAGACGAAAGGCCTCCCGGTCTCCATAGCGGCGAACAGAAAACTTCACACACCGTCTCAATCCGGCTTCAGGGGACCAGGTCGCCTGCCAAAACTCATAGGTTGCGCCATTTGCGATCACGGAAACTTTTGAAACGCCGACTACTCCCGAGCGATTTCGTATGGATCGGGTGCACACGCGGGCCTGCTCACCCGCTTCGATTTTTTTCAATAGTTGGTCCCGCCACTCCCGCCCCGCATTCTGGGACTCATCAGGACCTCCATAGACCCGATCACCAAAATACTTCCCATACTTCACACCCCGACGCTGCAGGCGGACCTGCCACCCATGGGTCCTGGCACCCGGAAGGTCAATCCGCGCAAGCGCGTAGTTTTTATCGAAAGAACCCATCTTGTTGATCTGACAAGATGGGAATCATCGGAGGCAGTGTCAAATGAGAGGCAAAAAAATCAACGCCCCCTTCTGCCGCGGCCCCAACCGCCGTTCAAAATACCCTCTTTCATCTCTTCGTTGATGGTTTCAGATGACTGAATGTATTCAGTGGCCGCTTCGCGATCCTCACCCATCCAACGCATCGTGGTCATCCCAATAGCCCAACCGCGTGATCTTTCGTCGGTGATGGTCTCCGCAAGCTGGATGTTCTCTTGAGGGTTCCCCTTTGTATCGCTCATCACATATGATGACACGGCAGAATCGCGCACCTCTCCCTCCGGCTGTTCAACCGCCCACGTCTTGGCGGCGGCGGCATCCTGATTGACCCAGCTGCCCATAACATCGCGCATGGCGTCTTTTTGAGCCTTCTCGGTTCCGTTTGCAACGACCCACTTTGCGGCATCTGCCGGGTTTTCGCGAGCCATAGCCTCGGCAACGCTCTCGACCGCTTCATCCCGGGAATCCCCTTCGGGAATCTCCAGAGCTTTGCTGGCGGCAAGCGTTGGATCCTCGTTTGCAAGCGAACGAACCGCCGCACCGAGAGCATCACCTTGTTGATCTGCCGGGAGCCCCTTCACAAAGGCTTCCGTGGCGTTCCAGTCCTTTTTGGCCCACTCGGAGGCAATGGAGTTATTGGCACTGGCGAGTGAATCACCTTCGAGCCCCGAGGTCAGTCCGGAAGCCCGCTCGGGATCCGTCGCCGCAATTTGGGAAAGAGCTTTAACGGTGGCCTGCTCTTGATCCCGGCCTTCCAGAGTCTTTGCCCATGCCAAAGCCCCTTCGGGATCTTGCTTCGCCCATTCCCCGGCGATCGTCCCCGCACCAGATGAACCGCCACGTCCGCCACCCATCATTCCCATCATGGCGAATTCGGATTTGTTGGACTCGTAGTATCGGGAAGCAGCCTTTGGATCGGTCGCTGCCCAGCTCTGGAGGATGGTGGGTTTCACAAACATTCCAGTCCGTCCCATCTTGGTATTGGCATGATCGAATGCCTCGTATGGAGAAACCTCCGCCCAAGCTGCGAAAAGAACGTAGGCGCCCATAATGCGCTCACTGAAGGGCAAATTATCAAGTTTCTCGGCCTCGTTCGCAAATTCCTCGCTGTTCATTCCGGAATACAGATCCACCATCGCTTGAATCCGATCGGTCTGCCCGGGCATTGCAGCCACCTCTTCGTAGGTCCGCGGCTTTTGATTCTTTACGCCACCGCTACCAGACGCCCCCGAACCAGAAACTGTCCGGGAGCTTCCCGACGCTGCAGGCTTCGATTTTGCGTCCGCGGAATCAGAATTTCCGGAATCGGATCCGGAATTCCCGGCAATGTAGCCGATGGCTCCTCCGGCGAGGAGGCATGAAGCGGCGATAGGAAGAAGATTTTTCATAACTCTAAAACTAATAGTTCAATTCCCGGATAAAACAAACCCGAGACCGAAAAGTTACGGTCACGGGTGTTAAAACCCAAAAAATGACTAATTAAAGCCAAAATCGCGAGCCGAAAAGTCCCTCGTGGAACTTTCTTGCTCCTTGGCAGCCTGGCGTTCAACCGTCAAACGGGCAAAAGGCATGGCGTCCAGGCGAGGATGTGGGATCTTTGCTCCTGATTCCTCACAAACTCCATACGTTCCCAATTCAAGACGCTGCAGAGCTTCTTCGATTTCACCGAGGGCGTTAGCCTCCTTGGACAGCATGTTGAGCGCAAAATCACGGTCGTAGGCATCAGATCCAGCATCCCCCTGGTGCATCCCCGAGCCACTGGTGTCGATCCCTTCCCCGCCATTCTTGATGGTATCGTTTTGGATGCCATACATCATATCCGTGATCTGGTCCCGAAGATCCAAAAGACGTTGTTTTTGCTTCTTCTCAAAAATGGTCAACTTCGCGACCGTTTCCGGACGAACGTAACGACGTTTCACCACCACTGGTGGCAACTCCACCTCTACCTTGGCCGCTTTTTTCGCTGCACGTCTGGACGCTTTCTTGGCGACTTTCTTCACCGGAATCGGGGCTACCTTGGCCTTGGGAGCTGACTTTTTGGCAACCTTCTTCACCGCCGCTTTCTTCACCACCTTCGCGGTTTCCCTAGCCGCTTTTTTCGCCGGAATTTTCTTCGCGGCCTTTTTGGACGGAGCTTTTTTGGCCGCTTTCTTCACTGCCTTTTTTGCCGGAGCCTTTTTGGCCGCTTTCT
>ERZ887942.1224-NODE-1224-length-18337-cov-5.038016_pt1 | contig 18337 bp, 17 predicted proteins | sample MGYA00521099_ERZ887942 | MGnify/ENA primary metagenome ERZ887942 (study PRJEB32303, sample SAMEA104408605) | aquatic metagenome | biome: Brackish water; feature: Pelagic; material: water | place: Baltic Sea | collected 2014-06-07T06:48:00 | depth 16,251 m ...
GTGGCGGTGGATGTCGTGGGGTGTGCGACTCATCGATACGGCGTGACGAACGATGTTGATCTCACCCAGCCGAGGATGTTCTACCGGTGTCGCCATTTCCAAGTGTTGCACCTGCGGGTCAGCGAACGTTTCGTCGATACTGTTGATTGGCCCGCAGGGGATACTGACCTCGTTCAACACGCGGATCCAATGTGCGGTTGGCTGTTTGGTCGTGTGTTCGGCTAGCGCCGCGTTGAGGGCATTGCGATTGGTCGATCGCAACGGCCCGGTTGCGTAGTCAGGGTTCTCGGCAAGATCGTTGGCTCCAATAGCGGTGCACAACGCTCTGAAGCGGCCAGTGTTCGGGGCCGCCAAATTCATATGGCCGTCGGAGGTCGGGAACGTTCCCATCGGAATCAGGGTCGGGTGATCGTTCCCGGCCTGCGAAGGGATCTCGTCATTCATCGTCCAACGGGCGGCCTGAAAGTCAAGCATCGCGATCTGTGCTTCGAGCAATGAGGTCGTGACCCATTGGCCCTTGCCTGACCGTTCTCGTTCAAGCAGCGCCGTCAGGCAGCCCATCGCCAAATACATACCCGAGGTGAGGTCGGAGATGGGAATACCGACTCGCACTGGTCCCTGGCCGGGGATACCAGTGATGGACATGAGACCGCCCATGCCCTGAGCGATCTGGTCAACGCCTGGCCGAGTCGCGTAGGGGCCATCCTGACCGAAACCGGAGAGGGAGCCATAGACGATGCCAGGGTTGACTGCTGCGACCGAGTCGTAGTCGATGCCGAGTCGATGTTTGACGTCGGAGCGCATGTTCTCGATGATCACGTCGGCACTTGTAGCGAGCTCCATGAACAGTTGAAGGCCCTCGGGTGTCTTCAGATTGATCGTGATGGCTCGTTTGTTGCGATGGAGGTTTTGGAAGTCGGGATCATCTTCGTTGTCGCCGGTTAACGAGTCGCCTCGAGACGGCGGCTCGATACGAATGACGTTGGCGCCCCAGTCAGCAAACTGGCGCACTGCGGTAGGTCCGGCTCGGGCCAGGGTGAGATCGAGCACAGTGAGATGCGACAGCGGCATCCCCCGACGTTAGACCGGGCGCACCAGAACCGAGGGATCGGGATACTTGCTGCGGTTGCGTACCAGTTTGAATGCCGAAATCACCGTGATCAACGTGAAGACGGTGGTTGCTGCGAGCGCCCAGACAAATCCGTCCTGTAGGGCAGCGACCGCAGCTTCATTTAGCGCAGCTTCCTCACCCCCGAGCAAGTCACGAATCGCCTCAACATCATCGATCTGCTGGGCGACGACAAAGAACAACACCGCACCACCCACGGCGGCGCCATACGCGAAACCGAGTGAACGGAGGAACTGGTGGGCAGAGGTGACCCGCCCCATTTCGGTCGGACTGGCTCGGCCCTGAAGCAACGTGAGTCCACCGGTCGTGATCGTGCCGATGCCTGAACCCATCATAAAAAGGGTGGCGAGCAAGACGGCCACGGGGAGTTCGAACGCAGTTACTGCAGTGGCAGCGACAGCAAAGGTGAACAAGAGGGCCGATCCGGCCTGGACCACGAACGCGGCGTGAAAACGCTCTTGGGCCTTGCTGGCGACAAAGGCAGCGATCGACCAACCAATCACTAAGAACAGCACCGAGAAGGCGGCCTCGCCCTCGGACGCACCTCGAGCCCCACGCAGGTACACGGGCAGAAAGGCGCTGGCGCCAGTGCCGCCAGCAACAGCCATCATTGAGGTGATGTGCATGTACCGCCACCGCAGCCCGGTCAGATGGTTGAGCCGGACAACTGGATCGTCGTGGCTTCGAGCATGGCGCACATAGACCACGCTTGAGCCAATAGCGAGTCCAAACCACAGCAATCCCCAGATTGAGCCAGAGGAAGCAGCGAGCAACAAGCCGATGGTCACCAGTGCAACAACAACGAGACCCCGGCGGTCGAAGCTGCGTTCGGCGACGTTTTCTTCGCGACGGCCTGGCAGATGGTTCCAACCAATTGCCGTCGCTACCGCTCCCACTGGCACGGAAACGGTGAACAACGATCGCCAGCCGAAGATACTGATCAGTACCGCAGCCACCGCTGGTCCGCCGATACCCATGATGCCCCAAACTGCGGAGATGGCTGCATAGGCGCGGGGGCGTAGTGACTCTTCGTAGGCAAGCCCGATGCTTGAGACGGCGCTGCCGAGGACACCACCAGCTGCGATGCCCTGACCGACCCGTGCTGCGACAAGAAGGGTCATGGTGGGTGCAGCGGCACAAGCGACAGATGCAGCGATGAAGGCAATCATCGCGATACGAAACACGCGCCGCACACCGTGGCTGTCGACAACGGGACCGATACCCAACACTGCGATAGCTGCGGCCAAAAGTTCGACGGTGATAACCCACGGCAGCAGAGCGACGTCGCCCAGATCGTCACCGATCGACGGCAGGCCCGCGGAGACCGACAGATTGCTATACGAGATGAGGGATGTCGCTGCGAGAAGCGAGATGGTCAGCGGCCTATGCCGAGCCGAGAGGAGACCCACCGAAAGCAGTATGCCGCGTTCGATTCGCTGGGCCGCAGCCGTTGCGAGATCGATCCGTGTATCATGTGTCGCCCGAGGTCGAAATTTTCAGCTATAAGGACGATCGCATCCAAGGCCAGGTGTGCGCTAGTGAGCGCCGAGCGCGGCCGATTGCAAACCCCTTTGTTGACCGGCAGGTGGGTCTCCATCTTGCGGCGTAGGTCCTAAGGGCGCGAGTGTTGCGGCATGGCCGAACGCGATCCGTATCACAGTCACTCGTTCGAGGAACTCTGCGCCCTGCCGCTGGTCTACCACGACCAACTCTTCGCCGACCAGGTGGTTTTGATCACCGGGGCAGCTGGAGGTATCGGCACAGCGATGTCGGTGCTGTTCGGCAGATTAGGGGCGACAATCGTTGCCGCGGGACGCACCGAGGAGTCACTTAGCCGGCTATCAGCGGACTTGGCCACGATCGACGTCGTCTGTGACACGGTGACCATGAGTGTCCGAGATCCCGACGCGGTAGCAGCCGCGATTGACCAGGCCACGTCGGCTCATGGCCGGATCGATCATGTGATCAACAATGCCGGCGGGCAGTTCTCGGCCGAGGCGCTGGACATCACACCAAAAGGCTGGGCTGCGGTGGTTGAAACCAACCTGTACGGCACGTGGTACATGATGCAAGAGGCAGCCCGGCGCTGGATCGCTGATGAGCAGCCGGGCAACATTATCAATATCTCGACGGTTCAAGGGAGAGCCTCGGTCGGTATTCCTCACACGGCGGCGGCACGAGCCGGCGGGGTAGCGTTGACTCGGTCGCTGTCCGTTGAGTGGGCTCCTCATGACATCCGGGTCAACTCGATTGCCGTTGGTGTGGTTGCCAGCGAAGGCCTACAGACGTATCCCGCCGAGGCCAAGGCGAGTTTTGGTCACAATCCCATGCGGCGACTTGGCGATGTCTGGGATGTTGCCCAGGGTGCTGCGTATCTTGCGAGCCCGGCGGCGGACTTCATCACCGGCACCCATCTCGAAATTACCGGCGGCGAACATGTGTGGGGTGAGTACTGGCCTCTTGGCAAGCCGGAGTACTTCCGTACCGCACAGGACTAGCGGTTTCCTGATGCGATGTATGGTTGCTGCGCGACCAGACATCGCCTCCAGATTCCTTAGTCGCCAAGTTGGTCTGATGTCACTGGGTGCTGGGCGAGGGGCACGAGTGTCTTCGCCGGTGGGAGCTGTCAGGCTTTGTGTATGACTGTTTGGCTGGCCGTCTATGAGCGGTGATCATGCACCGGTAGTCGAAACACGCCATTAGTCGCGTTTGAGAGTGGTTGCTGGCGAGGCGGTAGCGGTCTTTGCGTATGGCCTCGCAGGGATTGGTCAGGCGGTTTCGATGGTCGCTGTGAAATGTGCCCGCTCGCTTGCGTCGGGTCTGCCTCGGGCGGCTGACTCGTTCTGTATCGCTGGCGGCGTGCTCGTCATCTATGTCGCCTTGAGAAATCTATGTTGCCTTGAGAAGCAGCATCCATGGCGCAACACGCGTGATCCAAGACGCGCTCGACATCGTCTTTGTTGCGGCCGTGGCGAGCGCAGGCCTGGGCGGGACCGGCTGGTTACTCGTCAAGGGTGGTCTCGAGGTCATGGCCGGGTTCGGTGTCGAACTCGCCGATGCTCCGGAACTGTTCTCCGGCGATGTTGCACGGTTCTGGATCTCTGGTTGTGCAATCGGGATCGTGACATGGCTGATCCGCGAAATCTGCCTGATTACGGGTGCTGAACGAAGTGCACAGGTTGTGGCCAAGACCGATGTAGTCGCTCTGGGGCGATCGAAGGATCGACAGCACGAGTCACGTGATGGCCGACCAGATCTTGGCTTGCCACCGCGCGAATTCATCAAGCGAGGCCAGGTGGTTCGGGTTGTTTCGCTGAGCGAAGGTCTGGCTCGCACTCGCTAGATCGGGTGACATCCCCTAGTGTCTCGGCCACTGGCCCAATCGGGTCCAGTCGCCGACAGCAACGAAACGGGGAACGCGATGGACAGCGTCTACAACGTGATTGAACTCATCGGGACAAGCGATGAATCGTGGGAGGGGGCAGCTGCGGCTGCAGTGGCCGAAGCCTCAAAGACGCTGCGCGACCTTCGCGTCGCCGAAGTCACCGAGCAGGACCTGCTGATCGAGGATGGCAAGATCGTGTTGTATCGCACGAAAATCCGGTTGTCCTTCAAGCACGAATCAGGCGAATGACTCCGACTTCGGCCCACGGCCGAGTCGACAAGGTCATCCAGATCGTTGCTGCCTCGCCAGTGTCGTGGGAGGACGCAGCGCAGAACGCCGTGTCTGAGGCAGCAAAGTCAATACGTGATCTCAGCGCGGCCCGAGTGCTCGAGCGTGATCTGACCATGGCCAACGATGCCCCGCTGTATCGGATCAAGCTCCAGGTTGCTTTCCAGGTAGACCGAGGTCGGGCCAACCCGACTGGCGGTGCCGTACAGGTTCGGCGATACCTCATCGTGGCGAACCGCACGCTGGCCAATACCAAGTTGACCGATTTCATCACCACCCACGCCGATAACCAGGCCGAGTTCCACGTCATCGTGCCCCAAACCGCACCATCGGTGCTTCATGCAGATCCCGCCACCGGCTTGATCGGGCCGGGAGCGCACACGCTTGTGGCCGAATCTCGTGCTGCTGCCCGTGAAGAGGGTGAACATCGGTTGGCGACATTTCGTGAAGCACTTGGCGATCTGGGCCACCAGGTCACCGGCGAGGTGATTCTTGGCGACCCCACAACAGCAGCTCGCACCGTGATGGCTCGATCGAGTTTCGACGAGGTCATCATCTCAACGTTGCCTGCTGGGGCATCGCGTTGGCTGAAGCTGGATTTGCCGAGTCGCCTACAGCGGGTATGCAACCTTCCGGTGACCACGTTGGTGCAACGCGAGTCCGATTGAGTAGCGACGACATCCCCGCAATCGGGTAGTCGGGCGGGGGCGCTTCGTTGGCCTAATTGCGCAAAGAATCACAAGCGGTAGTCGTGGTCCATCGCGCCCAACACAACCGCGCCACAAGAATCGCCCAAAAAAGCCATATCTAATGCTTCGAGAAGCTTGGATGGTTTAGTGCTGAGGGTTAGGCTCGGGACTCGTGTCCGACTTCCTGCGCAGTTATCTGACAGTCGGCATCTTCGGGCTGCTTGCTGTGGTCCTGGTGTCCGCTCTGCTTGGCATTAGTTCATTGCTTCGTCCTTCTCGCCCTCAGGCGCAGAAGTACATTAACTATGAATCGGGTGTAGATCCGGTCGGCTCCGATTGGGGCCAGTCCAATATCCGGTATTACATCTTTGCGTTGCTCTTCGTGATGTTCGACGTTGAAGCTGTATTTATCTTCCCGTGGGCAACCCGGCTCGAGGCATACGGCACGTTTGGTCTTGTCGAAATGGCCATCTTTATCTTCATTCTCCTGCTTGGCCTGGTCTACGCGTGGCGCAAGGGAGTACTCAAATGGCTGTAGTGGCGACGACATACCAACACTCCGCAGAGCTCGCCGAGCGCAGCGAACGAGCGATTGCGAGGAACCGCTGATGGGGTTAGTCGAATCCGGCAAGATGCCGAAGTCGATCGTCAAGCTGCTGAATATCAGCCGTAAATACAGCTTGTGGGTCTACCAGTGGGGCCTCGCCTGTTGTGCGCTTGAAATGGGAGCCGCATTCGGCTCACCGCGTTACGACGTGATGCGTTTAGGCGTAATTCCGTTCCCCGCAAGCCCTCGACAGGCCGACCTTGTGGTGATCTCTGGCACGGTGACCGACAAGATGGCACCTGCGATCTTGCGGCTCTACGAACAAATGCCTGACCCCAAATACGTGATTTCCATGGGTTCTTGCGCCAACTGCGGCGGCCCGTACTGGGACAGCTACTCGGTGACCAAGGGTGTCGACCAGATCATTCCTGTCGATGTCTATGTTCCTGGCTGCCCGCCACGGCCCGAAGCACTGCTCGAAGGCATCGTGCTGCTGCAAGAAATGATCCACAACGAAGATCCTGCTGATCGTTGGCAGGGCATCGTTCGTGACCCGATTGTTGTTGGCGGAGGTGAAATCGAATGAGCACCACTGCCGCCGACGACACCGTTGTCGAAGAAGCCGAAGTAACCGACGCAGTGCGGGAAGCCATCGCCAAGGCGTTTGCTGATGAACTCGGCGATGCATTTCTCGACCAGCACATCACTCCTGGCCGCGACCTATGGATTCGCGTCGACGCCACTGCATGGGTCCAGGCCGCAACCTTTGCCCGCGACAAGTTGGGCATGACCTGGCTCGACTACATCTCTGCCATTGACTGGCTACCCAACCCGTATGGTCGCGAGATGGACGCCGAGCAAGACTGGGTCGTTCACGGCGGTGGTCCGAACGACAAAGACGCCGAAGAAATGACAAGTGGCGTCGCCGGTGGCGATACCCGCTTTCAGGCCCTGTTGCGGCTGTACTCAATCGAAGAACAGATTGGGGTGCACATCAAGGCCGATCTCGACGACAGTGCACCCGCTATCGACACGCTGATTCCCGTCTTTGCCGGTGCCACGTGGCACGAGCGGGAAATGTGGGAAATGTTCGGTATCAACATCATTGGTCACCCTGACTTGCGGGTGTTGTACCTGCCCACCGGTTTCGAGGGCAACCCGCTGCGCAAGGACTATCCCTTGGTGTCTCGCAGGGTCAAGCCATGGCCTGGCATCGTCGATGTTGAAGCTATGCCTGGTGCCGATGATGATGCAGATGGCGAAGCGACCGATGGCGAGGCCAACGAGTGACTACCGATATCAACGCCGAATTCGACATCACGAACAATGAACAACTCCGCTACATCGCTGCGCAAGCCGCCGACGCTCGGGTCAATGTAGAGCTCGAAACCGAGGGTATGACCCTCAACATTGGGCCCCAGCACCCGGCTACTCATGGCACACTACGTATCGTTGCCCGCCTCGACGGCGAGCAGGTCATCTCTGCGGAACCCATCATGGGGTACATGCACCGGGGATATGAAAAACTCACCGAGGTGCGTACCTACCCCCAGGTCACCACGCTGATCAACCGCATCGACTGGGTCGGCAGTTTCGCCAACGAGGTGCCGTTCATCCTGGCGGCCGAAGAACTTATGGAAGTCGAGGCCCCGCCTCGAGCCCAGTACATCCGAACTGCCCTGTTCGAGATGGGTCGCATCGCCAACATCATGTTGTTTCTCGGCGACATGGCCGTGCAACTCGGTGGTGTTACTGCGATCTTCTACGCGTTCCGCGATCGCGAATTCGTTCTCAACCAGATCGAATCTGCGACCGGCGGCCGTTTCCATCCAAACTTCAACCGCATCGGTGGCGTCAAAGACGACCTGCCCGCCGGCTGGATCAAGGAAACCAAGTCATCCATGCAGAAGGTCCGTGACTTCTGCGACGAGATGGAAGACCTGGTTGTCGGCAACGAGATCTTCCAAGCCCGTTGCCGTGGTGTGGGCATCATCCCTGCCGATGTTGCTATGGCCTACGGCCTGAGTGGCGCAAACCTGCGTGGTTCCGGTGTCGATTGGGATCTGCGTCGAGACGCTGACTCCCCGCTGGCATGGAAGGATCTGGACTGGAAAGTCTGGACCCACCCCGACGGTGATTCGTTCAGTCGCTACTGGGTTCGCCTGCAAGAGACACGCGAAGCTACCTACATGGTCGAGCAGCTGCTCGATGGCCTGCCTGCCGGCCCGGTCATGGCCAAGGTGCCACGCATCATCAAGGTTCCTGCCGGCGAATCGTATGTGCAGACCGAAAATCCGCTCGGCGCCATGGGTTATTACGTGGTGAGCAAGGGTGAACTCACTCCGTTTCGGGTCAAGATTCGCACCGCTTCGTTCTCGAACATGTCGATCTCGCCGTGGCTGCTCGAAGGTGTCCTCGTGCCCGACATCGCCACGATTTTGGCGTCGCTGTACTTCATCCTCGGAGATATCGACCGGTGAACCCTTTGATTTCGTCGTTCCTTGCGATCAACCCGCCGTATTGGGTGGACACCCTGGCCAAGATCGGTATAGGTCTTGTCGCTGTGTTGCTGCCAACCGGCGCACTTGTCTACCTGTTCCTGTTCAAGATGATGAGCTTCATGCAAAGCCGTCTTGGTCCTATGGAAACCGGCCCCTACGGTCAGCTTCAGCTGTTGGCCGAGTTTGGCAAGTTCTTGCAGAAGGAAGACATCTTCCCCAGCAAGGCCGACCGGTTTGTCTTCGCAGCCGCCCCGTTTGTGGTGCTTGTTTCCACGTTCATGTTGGTATTGGTGTTGCCCGGCGGCCCCGATACCCACTTCGTGGACCTGAACACCGGTATTTACTTCGCTATGGCCGTGTCATCGGTGTCGGTGATCGGCATCTTGATGGCAGGTTGGGGCTCCAACAGCAAGTACTCGCTGCTCGGTGGTATTCGTGCTGCCGGTCAGCTCATTGCCTACGAACTTCCGTTGGTTCTTTCGGTTGTTGGTGTCGTGATCATGGCTGGCACGTTGAACATGAAAGGCATCGTTGCTGCGCAAGCAGACTTCGGCGTCTGGTTCATCATCCCTCAGATCATTGGTTTCTTCATCTTCATGGTTGCCGTGCAGGCTGAACTGACTCAGCCACCGTTTGATATGCCGGTCGCTGAATCTGAGCTGGTTACTGGTTATTTGACCGAATACTCCGGCATGCGGTTCTTGCTGTTCTTCATTGGCGAGTTCGCGACTGCTGCGGTGTTCTCGGCAATTGGTGCAACCCTGTTCCTCGGCGGTTGGACGGTCCCATTCGTCGACGCCAACGCTGAAATCATGGACTACATCGGCCCATTGGTACTCGCTGCCAAGATGGTCTTTATTGCCTTCCTGATCTTCTGGTTCCGGATCACCTACCCCCGGTTCCGTGAAGACCAGTTGCAACGTCTCGCATGGAAGTTCCTGATTCCCTTGTCACTGTTCAACATTGTCGTGACCGCGATCTTCAAGGTGGTCTTCTAGATGCCGGCCGTTCTCTCGGGCTGGGGCCCTCGTTCACTTACCGAGTGTGCTCGCTGCGCTCGCAACTCGCGTGAGGTGTTTTGTGCCTAAATTGCCCGGCATGTTGGTGGGTCTTGGTGTTACTGCCAAGACGTTCATCAAAACAGTGTTCCCTGATGGGCCACTAGCACCGCCAGCGCCGTCCAAGGGCGCGCACACGGTCCAATATCCGCATGTCAAAGAGGCGCCGCCTGACCGTGCCCGAGGCGTTATTGCCTTGCACCATGACAACTGCACTGCGTGCATGTTGTGCGCACGCGAGTGCCCCGACTGGTGTATCTACATCGAAGGCCATAAAGAACTCGCGCCGCCCCGTCGTGCCGGTGGTAAACCCCGTCAGAAGAACAAGCTTGATCGTTTCGATATCGACTTCGCACTCTGTATGTATTGCGGAATCTGCGTCGAGGTCTGCCCGTTCGATGCGCTTTTCTGGAGCCCCGAGTTCGAGTTCAGCGAAATGAAGATCGCTGATCTACTCCATGACAAGGATCGCCTGGCTGACTGGATGGAAACCGTTCCTGAGTACCCCGCGTACGAGGCCGGAGCCGAGGTCAAGATCAAGAAACTGCCGAGTCCGTCGTCATGATCACCACCGTCGCCTCCATGGTGAGCGCTCCTGTGCTTGGTGCAGTTGTGGCGCAGAACGTTTTCTTCTATCTCATTGCAGCGGTCATGGTGATTGCCGCGTTGCGGGTCGTCACCACCAGCAACATCGTGCACGCTGCGCTGTATCTCGTGGTGGTGTTGGCCGGCGTCGCTGCCCAGTTCCTGCTGCTCGGCGCTGAATTCGTAGGCGTCACCCAGGTGCTGGTCTACATCGGCGCCGTCATCGTGTTGTTTCTGTTCGGCATCATGCTTACTCGGGCCAAGGTCGGGAACGAAGATGGTCTCGACCACGACAACGTCATTCCCGCCATCTTGACCGCAGTGCTCCTTGTACTGGTCATGGGTTACGCAGTAGTCGACTTCGCTGGCGACGAGGAGATCGACGTGCTCGGCAACAGCCCGACCACCGTAGAACAGGTCTCCGATTCGATCTTTAGTACCTACATCGTGGCGTTCGAAGCAATCTCGGTATTGCTGCTCGCTGCACTTATCGGCGCCATCGTCGTGGCCCGGAAAGAGTAAGGGGGAGTCACCGATGTATCTCGTGCAGTTCCTACTGCTCTCGTCGATCTTGTTCTGTATTGGCGTTTATGGCGTTCTGGCCCGGCGTAACGCCGTGCTCGTACTTATGTCGATCGAGCTGATCTTGAATGCGGTCAACATCAACCTGATCGCTTTTGGTGCCTTTAATGGCGCACAGATCCCTGCCGAAGTCTTCGCCTTGTTCATCATTGCTGTGGCCGCCGCCGAAGTTGGCGTTGGCCTTGCACTCGTCCTGACCATCTACCGCAACTCCAAGAGCATTGACCTGCATCAGGTCGACCTCTTGAAGGGCTGATTACATGAATACGACGTATTTGGCCGCCGAATCCGGTGGTTTGGCTGTCGAAGCCAGTGGGTTCTTCCTCGAGAACGTGTGGATCATTCCCGCCATTATGGCGGTGTCTTTCGCGATCATTCTCGGCTTCGGCAAACGTATGCCACGTGGCGGTAGCGAGGTCGGCATAGCTGCTGTTGGCGTCTGCTTTATCCTGGCGCTGCTTACTGCCGGTCAGTGGATTGGCCAAGTCAATGAGGCCGCCAACTGCACCCCTAAGACGTGCGACTACATCGAATACTCGATCGATGGTGTCGACCATAAGGGCGAAGCCGGTTATATCCCGCTCGACTACGAGGCGTATGCCTCCGATCAAGCGCATGCCGCCGACGACACCCATGCTGACGATGGCGAAAGTCACGACACCGATGCCGAAGCCCACGGCGACGAAGACGGCGATCACTCAGATGACGAAGCGCATGCTGAAGACGACGATCACTCTGACGAGGGTGCTTACCCCATCGATACCAATGCTGGGTCGCCCGATGGCGAGTCAGCATCGGCGCTCACTGCCTTCACCGAAGCCGAAGCCGGGAGCACCGCAGCCGCAGCGGTAGCGGTTGTTTCCGAACGAACCTGGTGGTCAAACGGTGGGATCAACTTCACCATTGGCACCATGGTCGATGGCCTGACCGTGACGCTGCTGGTCGTGGTCACCCTCGTCTCGATGCTGGTGCACATCTACAGCACCGACTATGTCGCTGGTGATCGCCGCTTCACCCACTACTTCGGTTTCTTGTCGCTGTTTACCGCCGCCATGTTGTTCTTTGTGACCAGCGCGAACGTGCTGCAAATGATTGTTGGTTGGGAGCTTGTGGGCGTCTGCTCGTTTGCGCTCATCGGCCATTGGTGGGAAGAACAACCCAACTCTGATGCAGCTCTCAAGGCCTTCCTCACCAACCGTGTTGGTGATATGGGCCTACTGATTGGCATGATCATCCTCTTCTTCGCCTCGAATGAGAAGTGGAGCATCATCGATATCAACGCAGCCGCAATTCTTGGTGAGGGTAAGGGTGGGACCAGCCACACGATGCTCCTCATCGCCTCGCTGTGTTTGCTTGCCGCCGTCATGTCGAAGTCGGGCCAGTTCTTCTTGCATACCTGGCTCCCCGATGCCATGGCCGGCCCGACGCCGGTCTCGGCACTGATCCACGCAGCGACCATGGTTGTCGCTGGTGTCTATCTCATCGCTCGCCTCTACGGCGTGTTCTTCAACGGCCTGTCGATCGGCGGCTCAAGCATCAACGCACTCGCCGTGATTGGTGCTGTCACCACACTGGTTGGTGCCTCGCTGGCCTTCGTGCAAGACGACATCAAGAAGGTTCTGGCCTACTCAACCATCAGCCAGCTCGGTTACATGACCCTGGCTCTCGGTGTCGGTGCATGGACCGCAGCCGTCTTCCACCTCACGACGCACGCACTGTTCAAGGCGTGCCTCTTCCTGGGCGCTGGTTCGGTTAGCCACGCAGTGCATAGCTTCGACATGAAGAAGGACATGGGTGGCATGCGAAAGTTCATGCCGACCACCTACAAGACCTTCTTGATCGGCTCGATCGCACTCGCAGGCCTGCCACCGCTTGCTGGTTTCTGGTCAAAGGATGAAATCCTCGCTGGCACCGGCGGCTGGGGCTTCTTCGAAGGCGAAAGCCACGCAAACGGCGCCTACACAATCATGCTGGTAATGGGCATGATCACGGCCGCTATGACCGCCGCCTACATGACCCGAGTCATGTACCTGACCTTCTTCGGTGAGTTCCGGGGCGGCCACCATGACGACGATCATGGTCATGCCGCTGCTGATGCGCACGACGACCATGCACATCATGGCGATCCCCACGAGTCAGGCCCCCGCATTCTGTGGCCGCTCCGCATCCTTGCTGGGCTCGCCGTCGTTGCCGGTCTGATGAACTTGCCCAAGAACTTCCTTGGCCTCCCATCTGGGATCACCTTGCGCTTCGAACATTTCGTCGAACCGCTTGCGGCCACTGGTTACTTCCCGAAGATCAGCCATGCTGATCCGAGCTGGTCATTGGCCATCTTCTCCACGCTGGTTGTTGCCGGCGCGGTGGGTGTTGCGTACTGGTACTACTTCGTCAAGGTCAACGCACAGAGCCCTTCGGCCACCGAGATGATCAACGGTCCCACCGAACGCAGCAAGCTGCTCAAGGCCGGCCACACCATGCTTAAGAACCGGTACTACCTGGATCACATCTACGACAGCGGTGCTGCGGTCGGCGCAGCAGGCGCGACGGCGATGGGCTCCATCTTTGGAGCCGCTGCTGGCCTCACCCTAGGGTTCTCGCTCGACAATGGCCTTGATCAGGCGTTGTGGTCGTCCCTCATCTGGGGCATGGTTCTTGGCCTAACGGTCTTCACGATCGTGTACCTTGCATTGCGCACGGGTACCGGTATTGCCAGCTTCACCAAACGGCCGCTGGCCTATGCCGCTAACTGGGTGCACGAGAACGTCATCGATGCCGCCGTCGACGAAGTCGGCAAGAATTCGGTCAAGACGGCCGACGCGCTCTACAAGTACATCGACCAAGGGGTCATCGACGGTTCCGTCAATGCCGCTGGTCGTGGATCACAAGGAGCCGGTGGCGAATTGCGCCGCTGGTCAACTGGCCAAGTCCAACAATACGCAACTGTCATGTTCGCAGGCGCAACCCTGCTTGCGGGCCTGCTCATCATCGTTCTCTGAGGGTCTAGATATTCATGGATACTTTTCTCAATGATTGGGGCCTCGCCCTCGTTACCTTTATCCCGCTGGTCGGTGCTTTGGTAATGATGGCTACGCCCAAAGAAGAAGAATCGGCACATAAGACGATTGCCCTCGGCACATCGCTTATCACTGCTGCCTTGGGCGTACTGCTGCTGATCAACTTCGACTACGACGACGCAGGCACACTGCAGTTCTTGGTCGACAAGGACTGGATCAGCGTCATCAACAGCCGGTTCATCGTCGGCCTCGACGGCATGTCGCTCCCGCTGTTGATGCTCACGCTTGGTGTGGTGCCGTTGTGCATCATCTACTCGTTCGGCCACTTCCCGGAGCCGCATAACCCCAAGACGTTCCTCACGCTGATTCTGGTCCTTGAGACCGGCATGATCGGCTCATTCGTTGCCCAGGACTTGATCCTGTTCTTCGTCTTCTTCGAAGTTGTGCTGCTTCCGATGTTCTTCCTCATCGGTGTCTGGGGTGGCGACGACCGCCGCTACGCATCACTGAAGTTCTTCTTGTACACACTGTTCGGTTCGGCGCTCATGTTGGTCAGCTTCCTGGCCGTCTTCTTCTTGGCCAACGGCACGATCGCTGAGATGGCATCACCGACCGTCAACACCTTCGACATGCGAGCGCTCTCCAGCGGTGCCACATCGGGTATCAGCCGCAACGCACAGCTGTGGATCTTCGGCGGCATGTTCCTGGGCTTCGGTGTCAAGGTGCCAATGTTCCCGTTCCACACATGGCTGCCCGATGCCCATACCCAGGCGCCAACCGTTGGTTCGGTCATCCTTGCTGCCGTGCTGCTGAAGCTTGGTACCTACGGTTTCATCCGTATCGCTATCCCTTTCCTTCCTGAAGCAGCCGCTGCCTGGGCCCCGGTCATTGGCCTGCTGGCTGTCATCGGCATCATCTACGGTGCGCTTGGTTGTCTGGCCCAGACCGATATGAAGCGTTTGATCGCCTTCTCATCGGTTGCGCACATGGGTTTCGTCATGCTGGGTATCTCCACCCTGACCGACTTTGGCATCAACGCTGCAGTCTTCGGCATGGTCTCACACGGCCTCATCACCGGCATGTTGTTCTTCGTCGCTGGTTCGATGAAGGACCGGTACCACACCCTCGATATGAACCGTCTCGGCGGTTTGCTGGTGCAAGCCCCCAAGATGGGGTGGATACTGGCCTTCGCGGCGATGGCATCACTTGGTCTTCCCGGCCTCGCTGGTTTCTGGGGCGAATTCCCCGCAATCCTGGCGTCGTACAGCCCGGCAGCGATTCTTTCTGACGCCGTGTGGCGTAGCTACATGGTGGTTGCGGCTCTCGGCACCGTCCTTGCAGCGGGTTACCTGCTGTGGATGGTCCAGAAGACCGCATTCGGCACACCAACCGAAGAGTTCGAGAACGACCCACACATCCGCGATGTATCGAAGTTCGAATGGATCTCGTGGAGCCCATTCCTGCTGTTGATCGTGGTATTCGGTTTCTACCCCAACCTGATCTTCAACCTGTCCGATGACGCGGTGCAGGAATCCCTGTCAATCGAAATGCGGGCCGAAGATATGGGCTGCTATGACCTTGAGCCCGGCTCTGATGCGCTTGCGAGCTGTCTGAAGATGGTCGAGGACGGTTGTCTCGAATCTGAGGAAGGCGTCGAGTGTTTCGACATGCTGCGTGACGGCACGCTCGACAAGATCGAAGCGAACGCGGAAATGGCTTCGGGGAACTGACCCATGTTTGCCGCCCTCAACCCGATGCTCGGGTTCCTCCAACAGGCCGACTTTGTCCGGCCCGATATCGACTGGCATGCGTTGGCGCCTGAGCTGACCTTGCTCGCCGTGGGCGCACTCGTCACGCTGATCGACGTCGTGTTCCTTGAAAAGGGTCGCAAGATCTCACCAACCATCGCGAGCCTTGGCCTGCTCACGGTGCTCATCCCGATCGTTACCCTGGCCGTCGACGGAGTCGCATCAAATCCTCGTCAGGCGTTTGCCGGTAGCGATATCTATGTCGTCGATGGCTACTCGCTGATTCTGAAGGCATTGTTCATCCTCATTGGCTACATGATTGTGCTGATGTCGACGAACTACATCGCCGAGGGTGATTACTGGGAGAGCGAGTATTACGGCATGCTCATCTCGTCGTTGTTGGGCATGGTTGTCATGGCCTCGGCACGAGATCTGGTCACCGTGTTTGTCGCACTCGAGTTGCTCTCGATCCCGGCCTACCTGATGGCTACATGGCGCAAGCGTGACATTCGCAGCAATGAAGCTGGCCTGAAGTACTACCTCAACGGCGTATTCGCTAGTGCACTCATGCTCTACGGCATGTCGCTGCTATTCGGTGTCACCGGATCCACGGTCCTATCAGAGATCAACGCATCACTCGAAGACATCTCCAACGAGCAGGGTCAGGTGGCGATCGTGAGCCTCGGCATCGTGTTGGTCATTGTCGGCTTTGCGTTCAAAGTGTCCGCAGTTCCCTTTCACCTGTGGGCCCCAGACACGTACGAAGGTGCCCCGACACCGGTCACAGCGTTCCTAGCAGTGGCAGCAAAAGCCGCTGGTTTTGTAGCGCTCATGAACCTGATCTTTGTTGGATTCCACAGCCAGAATGCGGTCTACGCACCTGCCCTCTGGATCCTCGCCGCACTGTCGATGACGATCGGTAATCTCACCGCGTTGCGTCAAGACAACCTGATCCGCCTCATGGCCTACTCCGGCGTTGCCCAAGCAGGCTTCATGCTGGCAGCGCTGTCGGTGGCAGGCGAAGGTGACGCGGCACAGCGGTCGGCTTCAGCCGTGGTCACCTATCTGATCATCTATGCGGCAATGAATCTGGGTGCGTTCGCCATCATCCTGACGGTTGCACGTCGCACGGCATCGGCTCAGATCAGCAGCTTCAATGGGCTGTTCCAATGGTCACCGGCGCTGGCAGTGGTCATGACGATCTTCCTTGCTTCACTTGCTGGTATCCCTCCGCTCGGTGGTTGGTTCGCCAAGTTCGGCGTGTTTACTGCACTCATCGAAGCCGACGTGTGGTGGGCCTATGTGCTTGCCACCCTCGCTGCGGTAAATACGGTGGTTGCGTTCGGTTACTACGGCAAACTCGCCTCACGTATGTGGTTCGAGGATGCACCTACTGAATTTGCCACAACACCAATCAAGGTGCCATTCGCCCTGCAAGCAGCGGTTGGGATCACCGCTCTGGCCACGATTGCGTTCGGGGTGTATCCCGGCATGATCACCCACTTCAGCGATGTTGACGTGCCAGGTATGGCCGCTGCGGTCGGCGGCTAAGCACGTGGTACGGCTCGCCGTCGGTGAGCCACCCAAGGCGATCTCTTATTCGTGATCGTGTTTCTCGGGCTGGTTGCAGCTGGATTGGCCGCCATCGACTGGTTCTCGGCGTGGCGGGGAAGACCTCGAGTCGAGCAGGTCGCCAAACCAGCGGTCATGGTCGCGTTCATCCTCCTGGCGATCGGTATCGATGCAGATCCATCAGCCGCAAGATGGCTGGTGGTCATTGGACTTGCGTTTGGCCTCGCCGGTGACATCTTCCTGTTACCCCAAGTTGATCGGTTCCTTGCCGGACTAGGTGCGTTCCTGCTAGGACACGGCTTCTATGTGGCAGCTTTTGCCACGATGGACTTGGCGTTCATCGGCATCGTCGGCGGTTGCGCGGCTGCAGCGGTGTTGTTGCTCTATCTCGGTTGGCCGATCATGCAGCGGGTCCGTGGCGGGCCATTCGCGGTGCCCGTCAGCGCCTACCTAGCAATGACAGTAACCGTCGTCATATTTGCTACCGCAACCCATCGGTGGCCGATTGCTGTAGGCGGGGTGTTATTTGCGACCTCGGATGGGCTGCTTGGACTGGATCGTTTTGTCCGGCCGGCCCCAGGCCGACGAGTCGTAGTGCACGTGCTGTATCACTTGGGTCAGGCCGGGTTCGTCGTCGGTCTGGGCTGGGGCTAGCTGACGGCATTCGGCTCAAGCTGAGTGCTTGTTTCGCCTATGGCCCGCAGATCCTCACGTTGTCGGTGAAGGGCCTTGGTGTGCCCGCCGCAAGTGCGTGGCGGCGGCTTCTGATCCGCTACCGGCAACGCAGCGGTCCGGCCTGGGTATTGTCGTGGTGGCGACCGTGCCCGACGGCGGGAGCTCGCTCGTCTAAGATTGTGAAAGATGTCACATATCGCAGATGTGATTGGTGGCATTGCTTAGGGATCTGGTCACCATCGTGTGCGACCTCCTAAGCCCATGCACATCCAGAACAAGAGGCAAACATCGTGCTCCAAGAATTCAAAGACTTTGTCCAAAAAGGCGGCATCTTCGAAGCCGCTGTTGGTCTCATCATGGCATTGGCGTTCGTGCCGGTTGTCACCGCAATCATCGATGGCATTTTGATGCCGATTATCGCTGCGATCGTGGGCGAACCAAACTTTGACGGCATCACTATCGGCATCGGCGACGCTGAGATCCTGATCGGTACGGTCATTACCGCGATCGTGTCTTTCCTCGCAGTCGCAGCTGTTGTCTTCATGATGGTTAAGGCGTACAACA
>ERZ887942.1225-NODE-1225-length-18309-cov-5.200997_pt1 | contig 18309 bp, 17 predicted proteins | sample MGYA00521099_ERZ887942 | MGnify/ENA primary metagenome ERZ887942 (study PRJEB32303, sample SAMEA104408605) | aquatic metagenome | biome: Brackish water; feature: Pelagic; material: water | place: Baltic Sea | collected 2014-06-07T06:48:00 | depth 16,251 m ...
GCGCGCCTGCAGACCCGGATACCGACATCGACTCAGATAGGCGTTGAAGATCAGCAATCAAGGAGTCAGGGATGATCTGGCCGGACCAACCCCATAAAACGGTGCGCAACTTGGGTTCAACGTGAAAGGTGAGTCCATGATCGATACCGAAGAGCGTGCCAGAATCATCGCGAAGAATGTGCCCGCCCTTGCGATCGGCGTTGTTGGCTAACACATCGAAAATGGCCATCTGCTGAGCCCGCGGATCACTGTCGTGGGCTACGACCACCGGGGTTCCATCGTAGGTTTCAGCTTCGAGTACGACATGCCACCCCGCAGGCACATCGTCTGGCACCACAACATCACATGCGGGGTGATTGACCTCGTCTTGAATCCACACCTGGCACATGCCCGGCCCATAAGGGCCATCTTCACGCCACACCGTCACCGGCACCAGGCCCCAGCCAAGTGCCTGATCAAGCTGATAGGTGGCAACCTCGCGGTGTGCCAGGGTTCCGCTAGGAAAATCCCACAGCGGCCGCTCTCCCCGCCTGGGCTTGTACACACACGAGATCTGGTCTTGCCCCGAGTCGATGGTGGCAGCGAGAGTGGCATTAGAGGCCCCGGCTAGCTGACCATTAATGCGTAGGTCGGCCGTGGCAAGCACATGGGCGAGATCAATCGACGCGCTCATTCGTGATTAGCGTCGTCGATAACCATTGGCGCGCGGGCAGATGTGCCCCTCAACCTCCAGTGCCAGCCCGCACAGCGGACAGGGTGGCCGGCCGGCGGCGACAACGACCTCGGTGCGAGAGGCGAACTGAGCTGCAGCTGCTGCGCTTAAGACTATGCGGACGGTGTCGGCAGCTTCGTCGTCATCGTCACCGAGTTCGGCGATCTCACCATCGGAGGCTTCATGCGCCTCGATCACCACGTTGCCGAGGTTGGCATCCCAACCCAGTGCCATCGCCGACACTTGAAAATCCTCATCGATTGGCGTGGCCAGTGGCTCGGCGTCGTAACTGATGAACTGATCGGCCGGCACGCCCGCCTCAACCTCGTTGAGCAGTTCCATAGTGCGTACCGCAAGGACAGCAGCCTGCTGCTTTTCTATGCGCAACGACATAATGCGGTTGGTGTCGCTCACCTGAAGATAAAAGGTGCGATCCCCCGGCATGCCTACCGTGCCCACCACGCATCGAGTGGGTGCCACGAAGGTCCAAATCTGCCGGCTCACTGGCGCACCTTAGCCGCTTTCGAGGTAGAGCCTTTCTTGCCCGTCGGTGTGTGACCGGCGCCTCCCCCAACGGCAGCATCGTCAGCGCCACGTGCATTCTTCTTCGGCGCTTTGATGAAGTCCAAATCGCAACCGGAGTCGTTCATTCGCAATACGAATGGACGTTGGGGGGTGTAATTGATGACAGATAGCGAGCATGGGTCCACTTGAAGGCGCTGGAACTGATCAAGATGCATGCCCAGTGCATCGGCCAGGATCGCCTTGATGACATCGCCGTGGCTCACAATGGCATAAATCGAACGTGGTCCTAAGTTGTCGTTCCACTCATGGATGGCCGTCACAGCTCGAGACTGCATGGTCACCATGGCCTCACCACCGTCGCCGGGGAAACGCACCGAACTCGGGTGCGCCTGCACTGTCTTCCAGAGCGGTTCCTTGACCAAGTCAGACAGTGACCGACCGGTCCAATCACCGTATCGGCACTCGCCTACGCGATCGTCAACCTCGATGGTTACCTTCTTTTTCTGCCCCGACACCAGTGCATCAGCTGTTTGTCGTGTCCTTTCCAGCGGACTAGAAACCACCCGGGACAGTTTCACCGGGGTGAGTCGACGCGCCAGCGTTTCGGCCTGTTTCTCACCGACATCGTCTAGGTATACATCAGGCGTCCACCCAGCCAGGACACCTGATGTATTGGCGGTGGACCGGCCGTGACGGACGAGCAACACGATGGTCACCGGCCTAGCCTAAGCATTCAACACTCCGGCTAATAACAGCACCACAAGAACACCGGCAAAACCGAGCCGGTAGAGGACGAAGGGAAGATAGGAGTTCGTGGCGATGTACCGAATCAACCAGGAGATCACCAAATAACCAACCGAGAAAGCGATGACGGTCGCCACAATGACGGCGCCCCAGGCCACGTCAGGGTCATTGCTGATGCGAGTGGCTTCATATGCACCGGAACCCAGCACCGCCGGAATTGCCAGCAGGAAGGCGTAGCGGGTGGCTGCTTCCCGAGTCAGCCCGAGGGTCAAGCCCATCGTGATGGTGGCCCCCGAACGTGAAACCCCCGGCACAAGCGCCAAGGCCTGGGCGCCGCCCAGGAGAATCGCGTCCTTGGCACGCAATGAGGAAATTTCCCGTGTTCGATGGCCCCATCGGTCAGCCGCACCTAGCAGCAAACCAAAGCCTGCAAGCATTGCTGCGGTCAGCCACAGGTTGCGTGCAATCGTTTCTATCTGGCTGGTGAATGTGATCCCCAGCACGACAATGGGGATGGTGCCCAGGATCACGTACCACCCCATTCGAGCGTCAATACTGGAGCGAAGCGCTGGCTGGCGGAGCGATTTCGCCCAACTAACGGTGATACGTGCAATATCTCGGCGAAAATAGATAAGCACAGCGGCCTCGGTGCCGATCTGGGAGATGGCGGTGAACGCCGCACCCGGGTCTTGCCAGCCAAAAATTTGTGAAACTGCGAGGAGATGAGCACTGGAAGACACGGGCAGAAACTCGGTCAACCCTTGCAGTACACCGAGAACGATGGCCTCGAACAAACTCAAGTGCGCGGAGGTTTCACTCGGCTAAACCGGCTTCGGCCAGCAGCTCAGGCATCCGGCGCACCGTTGCCAGACGCTCATCGAGTGAGCCTGAGTACACCGCGATGGTGAGCGTGGTGACTCCGGATTCGGCATAGGCTCCCAGGCGATCGCGCACACGCTCTGGTGGCCCAATCAGTGATGTCCGATCGATGAAGTCGGCTGGCACTGCGTTAGCGGCACCGGCGTAGTCACGGCCAAGGTAGAGGTCTTGCACCTGTGTGGCAGCTTCCTCGTACCCCATGCGAGCAGCGAGATCGTTGTAGAAGTTCTTATCCCGAGAACCCATCCCGCCAATGTAGAGCGCCGCGTAGGCGCGAACAGGATCTGCACATGCCTGAAGGTCGTCGCCGAGCACAACGGGAACGGTGGGAACGACGTCGAAACCCGTCATATCCTCTCCTCGCTTTTGCCGGCCAGCAAGCAAATGTGTCATTTGCTCACCGGCGTACTCGGGAGAGTAAAAAATTGCTAACCAACCATCGGCGATCTCACCGGCTAGTTCTAGGTTCTTCGGACCGACTGCCGCGAGATAAATCGGAATAGATTCACGCACCGGGTGCACCGTGAGGGTGAGCGCCTTACCGGGGCCGTCGGGCAGCGGCAGCGTGAAAAATTCACCGTCGTAGACGAGACGTTCGCGGGCGAGTGCCTTGCGCACAATCGCCACGTATTCTCGGGTTCGGGCCAACGGCTTGTTAAATCGCACGCCATGCCAGCCTTCCGATACTTGCGGGCCCGATACGCCTAGCCCTAGCCGGAATCGGCCGCCGGAGAGCGTGTCCAAGGTTGCTGCGGTCATGGCGGTGTTGGCCGGTGTGCGTCCAGGAATTTGAAAAATTGCCGAGCCAACATCAATGCGTTCAGTTTGGGCTGCCACCCAACTCAACACCGTTGCGGCATCGGAGCCGTACGCCTCCGCAGCCCATGCCACGGCATAGCCGAGCCGGTCTGCCTCGCGGGCTAGTGCCAGGTTGTCTGCATCGTTGCCTGCGCCCCAGTAGCCGAGATTGATCCCCAGTTTCATGATCTGCCCCTCGCGTTATTCTCGTGAAGACCCCCGCTGGGAGCCGCTGCATCAATTGTTTGCACGCTTCGTCGCCGAGCCTATCCGGGTGTGTCCGCCATGGGTGTTCCGGTGCTTGCCTCGTCGTGGCGAACGTGATGGGGTGAAGCCATGGCACCCTTGGCTTCGGTTTTTGAATACCGCACGCTCACCCTGCCCCGGCAGGCTACCCGGTCGGCAGCAAAATCTGCCTTGACCGAGGTGGCCGAATACGGTCGCTGGGAACTTGATCGACATCGAATCTATCCTGATGGTCGCCGCAAAGTTCGGCTGCGCCGACGCATCCTTCGTCCAGATCTGACGATGTGGACATCACAATCGTCCACGCTGGGATAGTTCGGTTCAGCAGTGGCGTAGGAAGCGATCAAGTACTCGCACACCGAAACGAACCGAGTCGATCGGTACGCGTTCATCAACTCCGTGGAAGAGGGCCGCAAAATTTAAGTCAGCGGGTAGACGAAGTGGTGCGAAGCCGTAGCCCTTGATTCCTAGCCGAGAGAACGCTTTGGCATCGGTGCCGCCGGACATCAGATACGGCACCGGGTAAGCCCCCGGGTCCTCCGCCCGCAACGCAGCTGCCATGGCATGGACCAGATCCCCTTCGTAGGGCACCTCTAGAGCCACGTCATCGGTCAGTACTTCGAGGTCAACCCCCTCGCCCACGAGACGTTGCAGTTCTGCGAGGAAAACATCGCGCTGTCCGGGCAGGAATCGACCGTCAATGTGTGCGGTTGCCACCTCAGGAATGACATTGACCTTGTAACCCGCTGCCAGCATCGTTGGATTTGCCGTATTTTTCAGTCCGGATCCGACGAAACTGGCGAGGGGGCCCAGTTGCATCAGTGAGTTGATTTCATCTCCGGGAGCCATGCTCAGTCCGGTGAGTTCTGCGATTTCAGCGAGTAATGCCGTGGCCGTGGGTCCCAGCGATACCGGAAAATCATGCAAGCCCACCCGAGCAATCGCCTGGGCCAGTTCGGTGACCGCATTCTCCATGTTCAACATGGAGCCATGACCGGCCCGACCTCGGGCACTTGCGCGCAACCAGGTGATGCCCTTTTCGGCTGTCTGAATCAGATACAGGCGGCGATCGGCATCCAAACTCCAGGAGAATCCACCAACTTCGCCGATGGCCTCGGTTGCCCCGGTAAACAGATCGGGGCGATGCTCGACCAGCCAGTGGGCGCCGTGCCTGCCACCAGCTTCCTCATCCGGGGTGAAGATGGCGATGATGTCTCGAGGCGGCCGATACCCGGTGCGTGCCCAGGAGCGCAGGAGCGCCAGGAACATCGCATCGGTGTCCTTCATATCGACCGCGCCGCGGCCCCAAATCATTCCGTCAGCTTCCTCAGCAGCGAACGGAGGCACGCTCCAATCAGCCGCAACGGCTGGAACGACATCGAGGTGACCATGGAGCAAAAGTGCGGGCCGAGTGGGGTCTACGCCCGCAATCCGTACCGCAACGGCAGCCCGGCGCCCCGAGGTCGTGGTGATCAGTTCTGCGTCGTAACCCACATCACGCAACAGCTCCTGCACATACTCCGCCGCCAAAATTTCACCCGGGCCCACATCTGTGCCATCGTTGCTCGTATCGATACGAATGAGGTCCACCAAAATGGCGACCGCGTCAGACTCGGCGATGTCGATCGGGTCAGCCTGCTGCGGATTAGGCTCTGGAGTCATCTGCCTATCCTGTACCCATGCGGGGTTGCTAGTCTCTGCCGGTCGGCAATGGCTGACTTCACTCGTCCGGGTGGCGGAATAGGCAGACGCGCTAGCTTGAGGTGCTAGTGCCCTTTATCGGGCGTGGGGGTTCAAGTCCCCCCTCGGACACGCAAGGCATGGCAGGATCACCGTCAGACTCATGACCATTTCCTCCTCGCGAAGGTGCGCCGATGCCCTCCAGTAACTCAGGTACTGCTCGCCATCACCAGGGCCCCACTTCGACGCAGGCTTGGCAGCGCCTCACGCAGGATCGCACCACCATCGCCGACGTCACGCTGCGTGACCTTTTCGCCGAGGATGCACAGCGCGGCACGCGGTTCACTGTGGATGCATGCGGCATCTACGCCGATCTATCCAAGAACCTCATCACCGACGACATCGTGGCGAATTTGGTCGAACTGGCTCATGAGTGTGGACTGACCGAGCGCATCGAATTGATGTTTAGAGGCGATAAAATTAATGTCTCCGAGCATCGCAGCGTGCTACACACCGCTCTGCGCAGTCCGCGGGATTCGACGCTGGTTGTCGACGGCGAAGACGTGGTCGCACCGGTGCACGAGGTGTTAGACCATATGGGCCGCTTCGCTGATCAGATTCGCACGGGCGAATGGACCGGTGTCAGCGGAAAGCGCATCCGTAACGTGGTGAACATCGGCATCGGTGGCTCAGATCTAGGGCCAGTGATGGCTTACCAAGCTCTGAAGGCCTATAGCGATCGAGAACTTACCTTTCGGTTCATTTCCAACGTCGATAGCAGCGACTTCGTTGAAACTACCCGCGACCTAGATCCTGCCGAAACCCTGTTCATCGTCGCCAGCAAGACCTTCACCACCCTGGAAACAATGACGAATGCGCGAAGCGCACGGGCATGGTTGCTCGCTGCACTGCACACACCGAGCAGCGGCCAAACAGAGGGTGACGTGATCTCTCGCCACTGTGTGGCTGTGTCGACGAACGCGGAGAAAGTTTCTGAGTTCGGGATCAACACCGACAACATGTTCGGTTTCTGGGACTGGGTGGGCGGACGATACTCCATGGACTCCAGCATCGGATTGTCCACCATGATCGCCATCGGACCGCAGGGCTTCGCAGGCATGCTTCGTGGATTTCACGATATGGACGAGCATTTCCGAACGGCCGATTTCAGCACGAATCTGCCGGTTCTCATGGGTCTGCTCGCAGTCTGGTACCGCAACTTCTTCGGCGTACAAACGATTGCGGTGCTGCCCTACAGTCAATACCTCAGCCGCTTTCCGGCCTACCTGCAACAACTCACCATGGAGTCCAACGGCAAACACACAACCCTGGACGGCCACGAAGTCACTGTGGACACCGGGCCGGTGTACTGGGGTGAGCCGGGTACGAACGGTCAGCATTCGTTTTACCAACTCTTGCACCAGGGCACGTCTTTGATTCCGGTTGACTTCATCGGCTTTGCTGCCACACCAACCCCGCTGGGTCGTCATCATGACATCTTGATGTCAAATATTTTCGCCCAATCCCAAGCGCTGGCGTTTGGCAAGACCGCTGCGGAAATCGCCGCCGAAGGAACGCCGCCCGATGTCACACCGCACAAGGTGATGCCCGGAAATCGACCCAGCACAGTGCTGTTGGCTGAAATTCTTACGCCCTACCGACTCGGAACCCTAGTAGCGCTTTATGAGCACAGCGTGTTCACCCAGGGTGCCATCTGGAACATCAACTCATTCGATCAGTGGGGTGTGGAATTGGGTAAGGCGCTTGCCCAGAAGATCATTCCCGAACTGGAAAGCGTCGAAGAGCCCGTGCTTGATCACGATTCGTCAACCAATGCACTGATCCATCGCTACCGTGTGATGGCCCAACTCAACCGAAAGGCAAAGTCATGACGACACAGCACCCGATGGAACTCGGCATGGTCGGCCTCGGCCGGATGGGCGCCAACATCGTGCGACGGCTGATGCGCGATGGTCATCGCTGCGTCGTGTTCGACGTCAACGCAGATGCGGTTGCCGAACTCGTTGCTGAGGGTGCGATCGGAACGACCTCGCTGGCGGACATGATGAGCAAAATGACTGGCCCGCGCGCCGTATGGATGATGGTGCCCGCGGGCATCACCGGCGATATCTTGGAGCAGGTGGCAGCCGTTGCCGATGCCGGCGACACCATCATTGATGGCGGAAACTCCTACTATCGAGACGACATTGATCGTGCTGCAGGGCTTAAGGAGCGCGGCATTCACTATGTTGATTGCGGCACCAGTGGTGGCGTATGGGGTTTGGAACGGGGCTACTGCCTGATGATCGGCGGTGAGGATGCACCCGTTGCCCGCCTTGATCCCATCTGGCGGTCAATTGCCCCGGGCATGGGAACAGGTGAACCCACTCCGCTGCGCGACGATGCTGGCAAGACGGCCCAGGACGGCTACCTGCACTGCGGGCCCTCCGGTGCTGGCCACTTTGTGAAGATGGTTCACAACGGGGTTGAGTACGGCATGATGGCGGCAATTTCAGAGGGTCTCAGCATTATTAAGCACGCCGATGCCGGCCTGCACACTCAAGAAATTGATGCTGAAACGACCCCCCTGCGTGACCCGCAGTACTACCAGTTTCAGATCGATATCCCCGAGGTCGCCGAGGTGTGGCGTCGGGGCTCGGTGATCGGTTCATGGTTGATGGACCTCACCGCCGGTGCGCTAGCGCGCTCCCCTGAGTTGTCCGAGTTCACCGGACGCGTTTCCGATTCCGGTGAGGGTCGCTGGACGGTTCTGGCTGCGGTGGAAGAAGGAGTCCCTGCACCGGCCATCACATCTGCTCTTTACTCCCGGTTCGACTCCCGCGGGCTAGGCGAGTTCTCCGGCAAGGTCATGTCGGCCATGCGGTCGGAGTTCGGTGGCCACGACGAGAAGCCAACCGAGAAGTAGGTCAGGGATTTCGTGACGGACCGCCAGGCCGCAGCTGATCTGCCGGTACATGAATATGCGACGGACGGTGAGGTAGCACGTGCTGCTGCACTTCACCTCGCCACGGCGCTGTCCACGGCTGTCGAGGTCAACGGGGTAGCTCACTGCGCGCTCAGTGGCGGCAGGTCGCCCTGGATCATGCTGGACCATCTTGCAACGTTGCCGGTGCCCTTCGACAGCGTCGTGTTCTACCAGGTGGATGAGCGGATTGCTCCCGATGAAGACCCATCTCGAAATATTTCTCATATTCGTGCCGCCTTGGGTTCCTGCGCAGCCCGCATCGTGGCGATGCCGGTGACCGCGGTGGACCTGGTGGCGGCGATGGAGCAATACGCACAGGAGTTACCCGTTCGCTTCGACATCATTCATCTGGGCCTCGGGCCAGATGGGCACACAGCATCGCTGGTTCCCGACGATGGCGTTCTCAACGTGACCGATCAGAGTGTGGCCCTCACCGAGCACCCCTACCAGGGTCACCGGCGTATGACATTAACTTTTCCGGTGCTTGATGCCGCCCGCCAACGCATGTGGTTGGTGACAGGTGCAGAAAAGAGGGACGCCCTGTCGCTGTTACTAGCCGGCAACACCGGTATACCTGCAGGGCGCGTCTGCCGTCGGGATTCCCTTGTTCTCGCCGACTTCGCGGCACTGTCCTAGAGTTCTCCCGTGACTACGCTGCGCATCTTCGCCGATCCTGCACGTCCTGATCTTTCGACTGCTCTGGCTTCGGCGCCGTGGCGACAGGCCGCCGGTATCACGGTGACCGCTGACGGGGCAGAGTCACAACTGGTGTTTCTCGGCCCCCGCGATTCCTGGTCGAACTGGACGGAATCTGCGCTGGAGCGGGGTATTGATCTCACACAACCCACCGTGGTGGTCGGTCGTGGCGATAGCGAACTCGATTCGCCAATTCATGACATCAGAGTCCGTGCGCAGGGGCTGGGAGTCCCCGAGGATTTCATCATCACCGACCGGGTGATGCGCTTACCCACCGAACTCCCATCAGATTCTGAACTGGTCACAGCCAATATTGGTTTTCACGACTACACCGTTGCGGCGGGACCGGTCGATGCAGCCTGGGTGGCACTGGGACTGGGCAGCAGGCCGCAAACGTGGCTGGATGCTGACTTTTTGCGCATGATTCATCGCTTACTGCACCTGGTGCGTGGACGAGCATCGATGCAGTCAGTGCGAGTTGGGCTCCTCGGCTATGGGGCAATCGGTCACGAACATGCTGAGGCCATCACGCGGGTAGCCGGCCTAGACCTTGCCGTGGTGTGCGACACCCAGGAATCTCGACTCGCAGCTGCACAGGAATTTTCACCTCAGATCAGCACCACTCCGACACCTACCAACCTCATCGAGTCCAGTGATGTCGACCTCATCGTGGTCTCGACACCGCCGAACACGCACGCTCAATGGGCGCTCACCGCGTTAAACGCGGGCAAACATGTGGTGCTTGAGAAGCCCATGGCACTGACGACGGCTGAATGCGATGAGGTGGTCGCTACCGCAGCGAGCCTGGGCAAGCTTGCCGTGGTGTACCAGAACCGCAGGTTCGATCCGGATTTCTTGGCCCTTAAGCAGGTCATCGATGACGGCGAACTCGGCGACGTCTTTCATCTGGAAAGCTTCGTTGGCACCCATCAGCACCCGTGCAACTACTGGCACTCTGACCGCGATGTATCCGGCGGCGCGCTGTTCGATTGGGGTTCCCATGTGGTTGACCAGGTCTTGCAACTCATGCCGGGCCAGGTGCAATACGTGACGGCGGTGAATCACAAGCGACGGTGGCACGATGTCACCAATGCTGACCATTCACGCATGACCTTGCATTACGACGACGGACGTGAGGCAAGTTTCGTCTACTCAGACTTGGCCGCCGCAATGAAGCCGCGCTGGTATATCTTGGGCACCCGCGGCGGAGTTATCGGAGATTGGCGCCACGAACGTGTGATCGCCCGATCTGCGGTGGGAACCTTGGCCGAAGATCGGCTTGCTGCCGCTGACTCACCCCCTGATCTGACGCTGTTCAGTGAGGATGGCCGCGTCACGCAATTGCCTGGCATCCAGCCGAAACCGTTCGCGTTCCACACCGAACTGTCCGCCTACTTTTCCCATGGTCTCCCGATGCAGGTCAGCGCTGATCAGTCCCGTCGAACGGTGGCGATGCTGGAAGCCGCGGAAGAGTCAGCCCTCAATAACGGTCAGCCGGCCACACCTCGGTGAACAACACTCGTTGGGGCCTGTTGGGCGCTGGCTGGATTAGTCAGCGCGCCATCGTTCCGGCGATGCATTCGGCCAGTGGCGCAACTCTTTGGTCGGTGGGTGCGCGTGATGTCGCCCGGGCCGCCTCTCTTGGGCCGATGGGTGGGGCCCAGGACAACTACCGGTCGGTTGTGGATGACCCGGAGGTAGATGCGATCTACATCGCGCTGGACAACGCGGGGCATCTGCCCTGGATCGAGGCAGCCCTCGATGCCGGAAAGCCGGTGCTTTGTGAAAAGCCGCTCACCATGAACCCTGGGCAAACGCAACGGGCGTTGGCATGGGCCCACGATCGCAACGGACTTTTGGTGGAAGCAGCGTGGAATCTGTGGCATCCACGGACCCAGCGTCTCCTCGCCTTGATTCGAGGTGGTGCCATAGGCGTCGTCACCAGCATTGACGCGCACTTCACCTTCGATACGGTGCCACACAACAACTATCGCCTGGATCCACTACGTGGTGGTGGAGCTCTCCTCGATGTGGGCTGCTATGCGTTAATGCTTTCAGCAGCGGTCATCGACGACGACGACAGTGAGATTGACGTCCAATCTGTGGAACGGGTTGTGCACGAAGGCGGGGTCGATCTGCAAACCCACGCGAGCCTGCGCGCCGCTGGTGTTCAGGTCACGATGGGAGCCTCATTTATCGCGCCTGAGAGCCAATCGGTGCTCATTCGTGGGTCACACGGAAGCATCTGGCTATCTGATCCGGCCTTCACGTCTTATCTGTCGGCCAGCACCTTGAGGTGCACTTCGGCGGAAGGCACCGCGACCGAAACCTTCCCACCGGTTGATGCCTACGCCGAAATGATCACGCAGGTGAGTGCGGCGGTCGCGTCTAGAATGGGGCACCACACCACCGATCATTGGCTACCGGATCCGCAATGGTCCCGGTGGGTGAGCACGGCCATGGGCCAGATTGCTGCGACTACTTAGCGGTTGATTCTTTACCGCTCAATTTACGTAACCCTGATCGAACGACACCGCCGAGCAGCATGCCGAGCACAAACATCACAATCAAGATGAGAAACAGCGGGAGTGTGACCTGGAAGCCGAACAACCACATCTGCGTAGATTCTGAGTTGAAGATCACCAGTAGCACCGCGGCCACCGAAACGATGACGATGACGACGGTCCGGACAACGCCGGGACCCTGCTTCTGCGACTTGGCGGCATCTGCTGACATGGCCTGAGCATATCAACCAGGCCTTGAAAATAGGTGCATGCAGGTAGGCTGCAGTGTCAGCTACCGACAGATTGGGAGTACCCGACCATGAGCCCCGACACCAGTGCAGGTCATGCGCCCAACTCTGACAAGGCCAACGACTCCGCCACCCCAGAACATGTTGCCCGGATGACCCAGAACGTCGATGACGTGGCGGGAGACGCGGCCGACCAAGCGGAGCGACTCAGCATGGTCATGGAGGCTGAAGCCATTGCCGCTGGTCGGGCCGGGCTGAGCGGGGGCGAAGGTTCCCTCGAGGGTCTGCTCTATCCCTTGGAGGACACCGAGGAGGTGCTCGCCATGGAGGACGCGGAGGACAGTAGCGACGACCCGATGCATGCCGGTGGCCTTCAGCCAGCAGCCTGGATACCTGCGGAGCAGGCGGCCATGCATGTAATTGCTGGTGACGGGCCCGAAGGCGACGACGATTTAGGTGATGACCGGTTATCAGATCTGGCCGCCGATGATGATCTCGATATCGACCCCTTCGACCGACCCGGAAGTGAACTCACGGCTGAAGACGAGACCTTGCTCGGCATCGATCCCTACGAGAATTGATGCGAAGCGATGGCAGAGACGATGACGGGCACATTGCCATGACCAGTTCCGGCTCAGATTTCCTCACCATCGAAACAGAACTCGGGGTCTGCCTTATCCGGCTCAACCGACCCGAGAAACTTAATGCAATCCTGCCGCAGATGGGCCTGGACTATGCCCGCGCGCTGCGCCGGGCAGATGCTGATCCCCAGGTGCGGGTCATTGTGGTCACCGGCAACGGGAAAGGCTTCTGCTCAGGGGCCGATCTGTCCATCTTGGCGGAGGGACCCGATGCACTGCAGGGGTTCGTTCAGGGTCAAAGTCTCGATGATCTACCCACCATCGCTCGCGATCTTTCGGTGCCGGTGGTCATGGCGGTCAACGGACCCGCTGCCGGCATTGGAATGGTGCTCGCCCTCGCCGGTGATGTGCGATTCGCCGGCCCAGACGCCTCCTTCATCAGTGCTTTCGCCCGGCTCGGACTTACCGCTGAATATGCCGTGGCCTGGCTGCTGACACGACAGGTCGGGCTAGGTCGTGCCCAGGAGATCTTGCTGAGCGGGCGGGCAGTTTCAGCAGACGAAGCCCTAGAGATTGGTCTGGTTCACCGTATTGACCAAGACCCCCTCGCCGCAGCAATGGCATGGGCCCACGACGTAGCAACACACTGCTCCCCCGCATCGTTGGCGGCCATCAAGACGCAACTGAGCGCGGCCGGAAATGACGACTTCGCCACCCACCTCACCCACAGCCTCGACATGATGTCCCGCTCGTTTACCTGGCCCGATCTTCCCGAGGCGCTACTGGCTCGACTTGCTGGCAGGCCCGTTCAGTTTCCGGACGCGACCTAGTCCAAATAACCGCAGTGGGCAAGCGCAAGACGTACCAGCCGCCCTTGGCCGCCGGTCATCTCGGCCTGGAACGTATAGGACAGTGCCTCCTGTGGGGTGACCCATGCCAGATCGAGGGCATCCTGGGAGGGCACACAGTCACCATCGCAGGCCACGATGTAGCACAGGCTCACCGCGTGCTGGCGAGGGTCAACAAAACCGGTCACCTCGGGATCAGGAAAGTACTCCGCCACGGTGAACGGCACAATGCTGCTCGGAATTCGGGGTAGCGCCATCGTGCCGAGGTCCTTTTCAATATGTCGAAGCAGCGCATGTCGCAGGAGTTCGCCATAGAGCACCCGACCGGACACCACCGCTCGACTTAGTGACCCATCGTGGCGTCCACGCAGCAGCAGACCGATCGCAGTGATCTCGCCCAGGGCGTTGACTCGTACGGGGAGGGCGTCGACATAGACCATCGGCAGCCGCTCTCGGGCAAGGCTGAGATCGTCTTCTGATAGCCAAGACCCACGCGTATCCAACATGTCGCTCATCAGTTCCAACTGTAGCCCCTGATCGGCTCGCCGGTGGTGTCCGTGGCGAGGCGTGGCGAAGGCATCTAGGCTGGCGGCTATGAGCGACATCACGAACCCTGCGCAGTTGTCAGAACAGCAGTGGCGGGAGCGACTAGACCCGGCTGAGTATCACGTTTTGCGGGAGTCAGGTACCGAAGCACCCTGGTCTGGTGAGTACGTGTCAACTAAGTCAACGGGTACCTACGTTTGCCGTGGCTGTGGGGCAGAGCTGTTCACCTCCGATTCCAAATTCGACTCCCACTGCGGCTGGCCGTCCTTCTTCACACCGCTGGCTGGGGATGCCATCGTCGAGATAGAAGATAGGTCGATGGGCACGGTGCGCACGGAGGTGCGCTGCGCCGCCTGTGATGGACACCTAGGTCACGTTTTCTCGGGTGAGGGCTACGACACGCCCACAGATCTTCGCTACTGCATCAACTCAGTAAGCCTTCGACTGAGTTAGCGACCACGGTCGGCGTGTACGAAGGTCCGCCCGCGATAACTCGGCGTAGCCTTTGCAGATGTCCACGCTGCCGATGACCTGCGCATCATTCGATGCGGCCCTGTCCAGTCTTCGTAGCGTGAAGTACCGCCCAGACATCAACGTTCAAGAAACCCCAGCGCCCCAGCGGCTCGCTCCATTCTCTGTCGCGCTGAGTGGTGAAATTGTTGCCGATGATGACGAAATCGCATCAGGGCGTTGGGTTTTGCTACATGACCCGGAGGGCATTGACTCCTGGCAGGGCAACTTTCGGGTCGTCACCTACGTCAAGGCCGCCGTTGATATTGAAATCGCCGCCGACCCCCTGCTGCCCTCGGTCGGCTGGGCCTGGTTGCGGGAGGCTCTGACCGAGGCAAACTGTGACCCGGTGGCACTGGGGGGCACCGTGACGCGGGTGTCCAGCGAAGGTTTCGGCACCCTCACTCCCCTGGCCGATGAGGCAAGTTCCCGGGGTCATATAGAAATTCGTGCATCATGGACACCCCGACAGGGGGGTGAGGAGCTGGGTGCCGATGCATTGGCCTGGGCGGAGTTGATGGCCCAAGCGGCGGGCCTACTACCCACCCCGGTTGGATTACCCCAACTGACCAATGCGGAGTTACAAAGCCGGTGACTGATCAGCCGGTCGCCCGAGAACCCCTGCTCGGCATCCCCGATGTAGTCGACACTCCCGGGCAACTCACCGAAGCGCTCGCCTCCCTAGCGCAAGGTCATGGACCGGTGGGCATCGATGCAGAGCGAGCCTCGGGATTTCGTTACGGCCAGCGCGCCTACCTCATTCAGGTATATCGCCGCGACGCTGGCACGTGGCTTATTGATCCCATCGCCCTTCCGGACTTGAGTCGCCTCGCTGAGTTTCTCGCTCCGCTGGAATGGATTGTGCACGCTGCAAGTCAGGATCTACCCTGCCTCGCAGAGGTCGGAGTGCGTCCAACGCAAATTTTTGATACCGAGTTAGCCGGACGCCTGCTGGGTCGCGAACGCGTTAGTCTGGGTCACTTGGTGGCCAGCGAGTTAGGTGACCACCTGGAGAAGGGTCACGGCGCAGCCGACTGGTCCGTGCGCCCACTGCCGGATTCTTGGCGACGATATGCCGCCCTCGATGTGGAGGTGCTTCCTGATCTTCGTGACCATCTGGCCGTTGAGTTAGAGTCCACGGGAAAGCTTGACTGGGCTCTACAAGAGTTCGACGCGGTCATGAACGCCCCGCCAGCCCCAGCCAGGATCCAGCCGTGGCGGCGCACAACAGGGCTGCATCGGCTTCGCCATCGGCGGTCATTGGCGGTGGCCGCCTCACTGTGGCACGCGCGAGAAGAATTAGCAGAAAGAATTGACACGAGTCCGGGCAGAATTCTCAATGATTCAGCGATTATTGAGGCGGCTGCGGCACCACCGACGAGTGCTGAGGCGCTGGGTGCTGTGAAGGGATTCACTACTGCCGCAGCACGACGGCACCGAAAGATCTGGTGGGATGCCATCTGTCAGGCTAATGAATTGGCCGAAGCTCAACTGCCAGCGACGAAGTTGGTCTCTACAGATCCACCACCGGCTCGAGGGTGGCCCGGGCGCAACGCTGCCGCGGCCACTCGACTGCAGCGCGCGAAGGCAACCTTGTCGCCGATTGCCGAATCAGTTCACATGCCGCTAGAAAACCTACTCAGCCCTGATGCTTTGCGGCGGTTACTGTGGGTTCCACCCGCGGAGACCACGTTGGCAGCGGTACAGCAGCGACTGCTTGATCTTGGCGTCCGACCCTGGCAGTGTGACCTCACGGCTGTGGCCCTCACCGAAGTGCTCAACACATCTGAGGATCCCGCGGTGGCTGACTAGCGCTGGTCGCTACCTGCAGCGACGTCAGAAACCACCACTTCCTCTGACACCCACTCCACGACCTGGCGGGAGATGTCTTGTGCTGCCAACCCGTGGCGCGTAAGAAGTTCGGCACGTGATGATTGGTCGAGAAATTCTTCAGGTAGGCCAAAGGTCCATACCGGCGTACCCACTCGATGTTGAACGAGTTCGTCGCGTAGTGCAGAGCCCATGCCGCTTCGTCGGAGTCCGTCTTCAATTGTGATCACGCGGGCTGCCTTACCGCAGGCGGTAACCAGTGCTGGGTTGATGGGAAACAGCCAACGAGGGTCAATAACCGCAACGGTAATGCCCTGATCACCCAGGCGATCTGCGACGTCTAACGCGACAGGCACCATGGATCCTGCAGCAATCACCAGCACATCGGGGTGGGTGAACTCGCGCAGCACATCCATTCCGTCTAGTTGACACACCGGATCAATTGCACCACCCAGAGATCCTTTCGGGAACCGAACAACCGTAGGCGCATCGTCGACCTCGATGGCTTCGCGAAGTGCGCGGCGCAGGGTTGCCTCATCACGGGGCGCTGCTAGTCGCAATCCTGGGACTATCGAGAGCATGGAGATGTCCCACACACCGTTATGGCTCGGGCCGTCATCGCCGGTGACTCCAGCGCGATCGAGCACGAACGTGACGCCGGCACGGTGCAGGGCAACGTCCATCAATACCTGGTCAAAGGCACGGTTCAAAAACGTGGCGTACACCGCAACGACAGGATGATGTCCAGCGAAAGCGAGTCCGGCTGCTGAGGTGGCCGCGTGCTGTTCGGCGATGCCTACATCGAACATTCGGTCGGGGAAGCTCCTGCCGAAACTGGCTATTCCGGTGGGCCCAGGCATTGCCGCGGTGATGGCGACGACTCGATCATTGTCAGACCCGATGCGGCACAACTCATCAGCGAAAACTGAGGTCCAGGTAGGACCGTTGCTCGACAGCGGCCGACCGGTGTCTGGATCAATCACCCCCACCCCGTGGAAGCGGTCGGCATAATCGAGTTCGGCCGGGGCATAACCTCGCCCCTTCTCGGTGATGACGTGCACGATGACGGGTCCTAGAAATGCAGCAGCGCGACGTAGGGCGTGCTCGACCTCGGCTTCATCGTGACCGTGAATGGGTCCGATGTACTTCAGCCCTAGATCTTCGAATAGCCCCTGGGGAGCGACAACGTCCTTGATGCCCTTCTTCATGCCGTGCAAGGCGTCGTAAACCGGATCGCCCACCATGGGCGTGCGCTTGAGCATGCGTCGGCCCCAGTCAAGGAAGCGCTCATAGCCCCTGGTTGTGCGCAACGTGGACAGATGGTGAGCCAGCCCACCGATCGTGGGTGAATAGGAACGTTCATTGTCATTAACCACGATGATCAAGGGGCGCTCGGCGGCTGCGATGTTATTCAGCGCCTCCCACGACATACCCCCGGTGAGGGCTCCGTCGCCGATAACGGCCACGACATGGCGGCCGTTATCCCCACCGAGAGACCCGTCTAGTTGAAAACCCTTAGCGATTCCATCGGCATAGGACAGCGATGTGGATGCGTGTGAATTTTCGATGACATCGTGTTCACTTTCCATCCGGCTGGGGTAGCCAGACAAGCCACCCGGTTGACGCAGGGTGTCGAACTGATGCGCACGCCCGGTCAAGATCTTGTGTACATAGGCCTGGTGGCCGGTATCAAACAGCAGCACATCACGTGGTGAGTCAAAGACCCGATGCAAAGCGATCGTTAACTCCACCACGCCCAGATTGGGGCCTAGATGGCCGCCGGTGCGCGCAACGCGGTCAACGAGGAACGCCCGAATTTCCAGGGCGAGAGACTCGAGTTGATCCTGGGTGAGGTCTGCTAGATCGGCCGGACCGTTGATGCCCGCAAGCAACGACACGCAAACCTCCCGCCGAACGCTCACCCACGATGGTGCCACCGTGGATCCTGACAGTTACCAACACCGAGCAACTCACCC
>ERZ887942.1226-NODE-1226-length-18294-cov-5.395362_pt1 | contig 18294 bp, 10 predicted proteins | sample MGYA00521099_ERZ887942 | MGnify/ENA primary metagenome ERZ887942 (study PRJEB32303, sample SAMEA104408605) | aquatic metagenome | biome: Brackish water; feature: Pelagic; material: water | place: Baltic Sea | collected 2014-06-07T06:48:00 | depth 16,251 m ...
GCCATAGCCGTAGACGGTGCTGGTGGGGCCTTCGGCGACTATAGATTCGATCTGTCTTTCCAGCCCTATAATGATCTTTTTTCTTACACAGATGAAACCAGTGAGTTTCTTACATTTCTTGCGCATGAAGTCGAATCAAGCAACGTAACGGCGGGACGTGAAGGTGGTGAGCCTAATCACGCACTTGCAAGCGTTGGTAAGTCTATCTGGTGGTCATGGGAAGCTCCCACAACTGGAGTGGTGACCATCTCAACAATTGCAACTACGGTGCTCGATAAAAACGACTGGAAACCGATTATTGCGGTTTACACGGGCGATTCGTTGAACTCTTTGGAGCCGACTCTGGTTGGAGACAATGTCACAGGCATAGAGACAGACCCGCAGACAGGACAGCCGATCGTGTTGTATACGTCTGACGGCGCAGTTCGTTTCGTAGCTCAGCGGGGCATCGTATATCGCATTGCGGTTGATGGTCCTGTTGGAGCCGTTCCGTCGGAAGGTAATATCACTCTAAAGATAGTTCAGGAAAATAATGATCTCTTTAGCAGTGCTGAAGAACTTGGGTTAGGTACAGATGACTTATATGCGATCACTGCTGAGGGAGATAATGTCAATGCGGTTCAAGAGCCGGGTGAACCTAAGCACGCTGGGAATGAGGGGGGTAAGTCGCTCTGGTATACCTGGACTGCACCGGCCGATGGTGCCTTGTTTATCGATACAGAAGGTAGTGAGATTAACACTTTGCTTGGAGTGTATGAAGGCGACACGGTAAGTGCCTTAACAGAAGTTGTCAGTAATGATGATGTTTACCCGGGAAAACTGACAAGTGCGGTTTCGGTGGGAGTTCGAGAAGGTTCTACCTATTACATAGCAGTAGATGGTGTTTTTGATCCAATCACAGGTATCACTGAAGCAGGAGCGATTAATCTGAATCTGCGTCTAGGACCTGTAAATAACGATTTTAATAATGCGATTCCGATTACCGAAAGTGAAGGTGTTTTCACGAGCTTTGTTAATAATGCGGATTCAGAATTGGCCGAGCCATTTCATGCCGGATCCTTACCGAAACGCTCTGTATGGTGGCGCTTTAGCTCTGATATCAACGGTATTGCTAAACTGAATACTGATGGAAGTGATTTTGATACCATTCTAGCCGTGTATGAGGGGACCACTTTGAACACCCTTAGCCCAGTGAAGAATGGATCGAATGATAATCATACCGGTCCAGATTTGACCAGTCAGGTGATGTTTGAGATTTTGGCAGGTAGCGTTTACTATATAGCAGTTGATGCTGTTTCACTCGAACCCGGTCAGGGAGAAGTTTTCTTAATCTTCCTAGCAGAAGGCAGTTCAGATGGAGGTCCAGATCTGCTTCCAAGGCCTATAAATAACGACTTTAGGAATGCGATTTTGATAACCGAAGATAAAGGTACTTTCGCGGGTTCTGTTAATGATGCGGACTCAGAATTGGCCGAGCCATTTCATGCCGGATTCTTGCCAAAACATTCTATTTGGTGGCGCTTCAGATCTGATATCAACGGTATCGCTATCCTGGATACTGATGGAAGTGATTTTGATACCGTTCTAGCTGTGTATGAGGGAACTGCTTTGAAAAATCTTAGCCCAGTGAAGAATGGATCGAATGATAATGATATTGGTCCGGAATTGACCAGCCAGGTGGTGTTTGAGATTTTGGCAGGTAGCGTTTACTATATAGCAGTTGATGCTGTTTCGCTTGAACCCGATCAAGGAGAAGTTGTCTTGAATTTCTTAAATGTGGGTATTTCAGGCGGAGATACATTTGCTGAATGTGGAGAGCTGAATGGTTATACTGACAGCAGGTCTGTATCGAATCAGTTTGCAACTCGAGAAAGTGGTGAACCGATGCACGCAAGTCAGCCTGGCGGAAAATCTGTCTGGTGGTGTTGGACAGCTCCAGGAAACGGAATCGTTAGAATAACGACTGAGGAGAGCACGATCCCTACAATCGTCGGTGTTTACGTTGGTTCTGAAGTGACAGCACTTGTTGAGGAAACTTCAATTGAAGACCCGTTGAGATTCGATCCTACCAGTTTAGTTTTCGATGCGATAGCTGGAACAACTTATCGCATCGCGGTAGACGGAGCGACGACCGGGGGTGAAGCTGCCGGAGGTATTGTAATTGTTCAATTGAGCTTTCGTCCTGAAAACGACAACTTTATCGATTCTTTCAAATTGGGAGGTTCAAGCAATGTCGTTGGAATTGGAGACAACTTCAATAGAACCTTTGAAGCTGGCGAGCCGGCTCACGGAGGATTAGCCGGTGGTAAGTCGGTATGGTGGACATGGTCTCCCACAATTAAAGGAATGGTAACCATTGATACTCAAGGAAGTAGCTTTGACACGGCGTTGGGTGTTTACCGTGGCGCCGGATTGAATGCTCTAGCTGAAATTGGTGGTAACGATGACGCTACTGACGCTGTGAGCTTCAGTAGACTCGAGTTTCTCGCGTTGCCTGGAAGAACCTACCATATAGCCGTCGATGGTGTCGGAGGGGATGAAGGAGATGTTGTTTTAAATATTAACCAAAGCCCAATAGACGAAGCTAAACTGGTCAACGTATCAACCCGCGGTTGGGTAGGTGTTGACCAAGAGACGATGATCGCCGGTTTTGTTGTTAAGGGTGACGCAGGAAAATATTCACGGGTGATCATTCGCGCGTTGGGAAACTCTCTCATTCAAGGTGGTGTAAGCCCATCAATGGTGGTCCCAGACCCAGATTTGTTGCTATTGAAAGATGGAAAGGCAATTGCTTCCAACGAGAAGTGGATCAACGGAACATCTCCTACGCTGATCGCTCAATACGGACTGGCCCCCATCGATCCTAATGAAGCGGTGATTATCGCTGATCTTCTTCCAGGTGCGTATACGGCGCACGTAACCGATTCTCAAGGTAAAAGCGGAGTTGGTCTTGTAGAAGTGTATTACGTTGAAGATGAGAATCCCGGTGGAGTTTCAAGTCGCCTGATCAATATCTCAACTCGTTCACTTGTAGGAACCGATGACCAGCGGGTTATTGGAGGGTTTGTGGTATCAGGTAGCCGTCCGAAGGAAGTTCTTATAAGAGGTCTCGGAACTAGCCTTGGATCAGCTGGGGTGAGTAATGCACTGAACGATTCTAAGTTAGAGCTATACTCTGGTGGTAATAAGATTGCCGAAAACGATGACTGGCAGTCTGCATCAAACTCAGGGACGGTTAGTTCTCTTCTTCCTCCAGGGGCCGCTGATGAATCTGCGATTCTAATTACATTGGATCCAGGTGCTTACACAGCTATCCTCTCGGGAAGTGGCGACAATACTGGTATTGGACTTGTAGAGATCTACGAAGTTTCTGAGTGAGATTACCCGTAGTTTAAATTAATTTCGAGGCGGCCCTTTACGGGGTCGCCTCTTTCTTTAAGGCGATTAGTTCGAGTTCGAAATGGCTGGTCGGGAAAAAGGTATTTCCAGGAATACTGGCTATGGTGAAGCTCGTTATTTTTGTGAAAGGCGCATGGGTGTTGAGGAAATCTTCGAGTGCTTTGTCACCCTCTAGCAATGGATTTAAAAGAAATCCTTGTTTGAGATTTCCGCCGACAAGGCGAAAGTTTTTGTCAGTACTGTCTTCGAGAGTCACGCGCATGATGACTATTTCAGGCTTGTAGAAAAATGCGCAAAGCTTGTGGAGAAATGAAGGTGAGTAATCGACCTTCAACCAGAGTAATTGATCAGAGAAATTTGATATATCTACGTTCTCGCCAGACTGAATTTTACGTTTAAGTAGTGGTTCTTCAAATACTAGTCCTAACGGAGTCTCGGTGCGCTTTAGTAGCATGTAGCTCTTTTCCACCATAAGCGGTCGGTAGTTCTTAAAAACCTCCAGATTGTAGAGCGAATCGTCACTGTAAGGGTACCGTTGGTCTACGGTTGCATACCTCACTAATATATAATCCGGGGGATTCTTTTCTATGTGCTGCTGGTTGAGCTTTGAAAGGTGCTCATTGTAAGCAGGGTAGTTTTGTATGGTGGGCCTCGGTTGGAAATTGAAATCGTTTAACAACAAAACGGACTGTTGGAAATGGAGGAGATCGACGCTCCCCTCTCGAATCTCTTGCTTCATCTGCGGCAATTCGTTCTCAGCAAGTACCATGGGGATGATTCTGGTATACGTCTGATTGAGAGAGTCTGGATTCACTAAAAAAACCAGGTTATGCTGCAGAGACTTCCAGGTAAGGGATGCCATGGGTTTTATGCCCCCTGGATAAATGAAGACGAGACCGATTACGTAGGAGACGGCAATTAATCCCAGCCACACCTTACCCCAGTTTTTGCGGGTGACGAACCCTTGGCTGAGGAGGGTTACGATTAAGGATGCTTGGAGAAAGAAACTCATGTGAGAACCGGCTCGTGTGATTCCAGCCTTCCATGAGAGATAGATAGAAGCCGCTGCGATTAGCAGAAAAAACCAGCTTTGATTACTCTTTCGATTTAAGAGTGTAAATATGAAGATCGGAACGCTTGTAAGTAGAAGGACTACAGTCAGGAAAATAAACGTAGTTTGATCTTCACTTAGATTCATATTCCACAGGTACCCCTGCGAAATTTGAAGTGAGTTGATAAAGAAACCCGGAATTGTAAGAAGGTTTTGTCCGATAAGAAGCCAGATCAGCAAAAAGGATGCGACGTAGCTGCCTACAATGTTGATCGTCTTTCGAAAGTCATTTTGCAGAAGCGCATGAACTGAGAGGATGGCGATACAGGCTATACTCAATGTCGCGAAGGAGAATTTCATTAAGCTTAAAACCGAGAAGAAAACGGGAATCAAATAGCTGGATTTACTCGTTGGTATTCCGGTCAATAGAATGATCGTGCCGGCAGTGATCGATATCAGGAATATCCCATCTTTGCCGGTTGCTGCGCTTAGGGCAAAGCTAGCGAAGACAAGACATTTTATCCACCAAGCCTGGTTCCTCAGGGCTCGATAGACTAAGAATAATGCGACTAAAAGGACTGCCGATTCCGCGGCAATCTGGCCGAATACATAGTAGCCTAAGGAAGTAGGTGTGTAGAGGAAACTGAGAGGGCCGCCCGTGAAATTGATGGCTGCTCCAAATTCCCATCCTTTAAAAAAGGCTTCTTCGAGCGTAACTTGCCAGGACGCGTCAAGCGCCGGGATCGTTAGGTAGGGTTGAGGGATTAAGAATAAGAAACTCAGAATCGTGAAACCGATCTCAGTAACGGAGGGACGTTTGATAAAGTCGAACTTCAGATTCATGGCTTTGGTAAACGGGGTGGCCAAGCCAATGAGAAATCTTCGAATTCGAGGGTCAGGTTCGGATTGTAGGTGGGATCGAATTGGAGTAGTTCTCCCCATCGCTTGCGCATATATGCGATCTCGTCATCCACTCGTACTTTCTTCGACTGATCATTGTCGTCTCCGCGAGATAATGATTCGTGATGGTAGAGCTGTGCGTAGGGGGTCCAGATATTTGCATAGCCGGCTTCCTTTATGCGAAGGCAGAGATCAATGTCGTTAAATGCGACTCCCAGCTGCTCTTCCTCGAAGCCCTTTACTTGCTCGAATATTTCTTTTCTTACGGCCAGACAGGCTGCGGTCACCGCAGAAAACTGTTGGGTTAGATTCAGGCGGTTGCGTTGCCCCGGTTCTCCACGGGCAGCATATTTGAAACAGTGTCCGGCAACACCGTTTATCCCCAAAATGACTCCGGCATGTTGTACGCAATCTTCAGGGTAGTAGAGTTTTGCGCCGACGGCGCCTACATGGGGCTTGCAAGCGTGGCTGATCATTTCATTGAGCCAGTCACCATTGATGATGGTCATGTCATTGTTCATGAACACCAGGTATTCGCCCTTGGCTTTGGATGCGGCAAAGTTGTTGATCGCAGAGAAATTGAATGGCTCTGGATATTGCAGTACTTCGATGCCTTCGGCTCGAAGTGTCTGGAAGAGTTTCATTGTAGCCTCTTCTGTAGAGTTGTTGTCGACGATCAGTATGTCGTAATTCGGATAGGTAGTTTGATTTTGGATACTGGTGATACACGCGTGTAGTATATCCGCCTGATCCTTTGTTGGAATTATAATCGATACGGTTGGCGCTGGGTTGGGTACCTGATACTTCAGTCTCCAATGGCCATGAGCGATCGGGTGAATCTCAACGCTTGGGTTCGTTCTTTCGCAGTGGCCTTGCAGTGTCTTAAGGGATGATTCGCGAATATAGCCTTTTTCCTCCAACGCTAATGCGGTCGAGCCTTCGATAGCTCGCCAGTGGTAAAGCAGGTAGGGGATATGAACTACCTGATCGGTGCCGAGTCGTTCCGTAATCTTTAAGAATAGATCCCAATCCTGGCTGCCCTCGAGTCCGGGTTGGAAGCCGCCAACTTCTCTAATCAGTTCAGATTTGGTGACTGTGAGGTGGCAAAGAAAATTCTGCCCTTCGAGTAGTTCGGGATTCCAGTCGGGTTTAAAATAGGGGTCATGCCGCTTGTCTTCGGTATCCAATTTATCCTCATCTGAATAAAATAATTCAGCACGTGGGAATTTATTCATGAACTCAACTGTCCTTAAGAGCGCGTCTTTGGGGTAGGCGTCGTCATGGTCGAGGAATGCGCACCACTCACCGGTGGCGAGGGTCAGTGCGGAGTTCGAAGCTTCACAGATATGCCCGTTTTCTTGCCTGCGTGTTATCCTGATACGCTCGTCTGTGGCTTCGAATTCTTCCAGTAACTTCCAGACGTGATCTTCTGTTGAAGCATCATCGGCGATGCAGAGCTCCCAGTATTGGTAGTATTGATCCAGCACCGATTGAATCGCCTTACGAAGGTAGATCGCCGGTGTGTTGTAGACCGGCATGATGATGGATATTTTGGGTTGATAGTCCAATTCTTCAAGGAGTCCCTCAACCCGACCTTTTTCTATGGACAATAAGGAGTCGTATTTAATGAGCCATTTGTTGAAGTCTCGTTTCTCTTCGGACTGAGAAGCGAAATGTGAGACGGGGAACTTGGAAAATTCTTCGACGGCAAACAGTGTCCATCGCCTCTTGGCATTCTTGTATTCAAATTTGAGCTTCGAAGTTCGAGGAATATCATCGAGGGGGATTTCGAAACCTGACTGTAAACTATTGGAGTGGGAGTGTTTGTTTTCGGCAAATACATCCTTCCGCTTAATTCCGGTTCTGCCGTTAAAGGTCTTTTTACCCGTTCGGATTCGGATCTCATCGATAGGCTGGTCATCGACCCGAAAACACCAGCCGGTGATCATAAACTGGTGTCCATACCTTCTTCCTATCTGAGCATTTTCGACATTGGATCGGACTCCGCTTTTTGAGGAAGGGATCTTTTTATCGGTATAGAAAGTACTTGGTATCTGAGCCGGTTTCCGTTGGTCGAACTCGATCCAGGGACCCGCTTCGGTTCGAAACTGAAATTTCAAGTTTGGGTTACCGGGAATATCATCCATCAATACCTCAAAGCCCGGATATTGAGCGTTCGCCTGACCGAGGAACTCTTGATGGACGTCTCCTCGTTGTAGGCCGTAGCGACAGTTGAGTATTTCTTCCCGATAAAGAATCCTGACATCGGCAATCGCGGGCCCGTCTTTGAGGAATACCCAGCCGAGAATTTTCGTCTTTAATTTCTTCTGCTGCTCAACGTAAACGGTATCCACGTTGAACAAGTATTCAGTTTCTAGTGGTTGATCTGTTGGAAGTGTTTCTACGGCTGGTTTTGCTTCTCTAACGTCCAGCGATTCCAGGCTCATCTGGCTCAATTCGATCCAGGGGCCGGAGTCGAGCTTGCATTCGAGAGTCAGGGTTCCGTCATTTCGGTTCGGAGGGAGCTCGCACTCGAATCCGCATTTCTGAGCATCCAACTGTTCTGGATAGGCCGACCGAACATCTTCACGAAGCAGCGGGAATTCAATATTCAAGGGGGTTTCGTCTAGCCTGGCCTGAACCTCTTTAAAGCGAAGGGGGTTTAGGGCGAAGCCCCAGCCATATACGATCCGGGTTTCGATATCCGGTTGATTCAAAATTCCGTCGATACTGTGAAAGAAGGGGCGCTTTAACTGGTTGGGCTTGAGGTCGCTCGACTCGATTCGAAGTGCAGGAACTACTGTGGAGCCACCACTTGGGGTTACCTCAATATGGATGATCGCATCTTTCGGTTCTGAATCGAAAGTAGTTGATATCGTGATGACTTGTTCCTGCTTTTTTGAAGTATAGGGCGGAGGAGCCTCGTCCAGAACGGTGTAACTAAGAGCGACTCCATTTCTTGTAATGGCTATCCTGGAATCTTTGGGTGTGATGACTCCAAATACGACGGTAAGCCGATTCACTTGTAACCAATGGCTTACATCAATTACTTTGGCCTCTAGTTTTGGAGTCCAAGGGAGTTGGTAGTATAAGCCGGCGAAAGGTCTAATCATTCGCTTTCTCATAGGATTGCCAGGGATTCTTGTAACGCGGTGGTTTCGCGAGACTGAAGTCTTCCATGAGTAGTGTGAGGGCGGGATTATAGAAGGGGTCGTTTTCTATGCTTGATCGCCATTTGTTCGAAAGAAAATCCGCCTCTTGTTGCCATCTGATCCGCTTCTCCGAGTTGTTCTCCAGACCTCTTGATGCTGATTCGTGATGGTAGAGCAACGCGTAAGGTGTGTAGACGGTTCGATAGCCTTTCTCCCAGGCACGAAGGCAAAGATCCGCATCATTGTAAGCGGTACCCAGATTCTCGGCATCGAAGCCTCCCAGTTCTTCAAACACGGTTCTCTTGATCGCCATACAGGCAGCTGTGACGGCTGAATAGTTTTGAATGATACCTGCTCGTCCGATTTGCCCGGGGTTTTGTCGGTGAAGGTATTTAAAGGCATGGCCAGCGACCCCACCGATTCCCAGAATCATTCCGGCGTGTTGAATATAGTCGTCCGGGTATAGTAGCTTGGTTCCAACGGGACCTACGCCGTTGCGCAGGGCATGGCTAACCAGCTCTCTTAGCCAGTCAGGTTCGATAACTTCCATGTCGTTGTTGAGGAATACGAAAACGTCACTCTTTAATTGATTAGCGGCCCAATTGTTCAGCTCCGAAAAGTTGAACGGTATCGGATGTTTCAGGACAGAGATATTATCGATAGGATCGTAGCTCCTCAACAGTTCAATCGCGGCTTCCTCGTCGCTGCCGTTATCAACGATGATCAATTCAAAGTTCGGATACGTGGTTTGGGTCAGTATCGACTCTACGCATTGTTTGAGTAAGTCCGCGTTGTTCTTGGTTAGAATGATGATGGATGCGAGCGGGTCATCTGGGGTTGCGTAGCGGATCCTGAATGAGCCTGCAGTGGGTCCGTTTTCTACGGACCCCGTTGGCTCGTGTTTGTCCAGGTATTCTTGTAATGCCCGGTGCCCGGACGTCACGGCGTAGTCTTTGTTGCCCACACTGGCACTGGTTGAGTCGTTTGAAAGGCGCCAGTGATAGAGTATGCGAGGGATGTGTCGAATCTGATGGTGCTGAACCACATCCAGGCATCTCAAGACAAGGTCCCAGTCCTGTGATCCTACAAAGTCCTTCCTGAAACCTCCAATAGTTTTGATAAGCTCCGTTTTATAAACTCCGAGATGTGAGACAAAATTGTGTGAGCAGAGTAGGTCAGGTCCGAAGTCGGGTTTGAAATAGGGATCCAGTCGGTAGCCATCCGTGGTTATTTTGTCTTCGTCGGAATAGATGATCTGAACGTCTGGGTGATTCAGGATCTCCAGGGCGACGTAGTAGAGGGCGTGGGCTGGTAATTCGTCATCGTGATCAAGTAATGCAACAAACTCACCGTTCACCGTTTCAATAGCGGTATTAGTGCACTCCGAGATATGTCCGTTTTCGGACCGGTAAGTGACTTGTATTCGAGCGTCTTTTTCCTCCCAAAATTTCAGGCGTTTGCGCGTACGCTTATCAGTTGAATTGTCGTCTGCAATGCAGAGCTCCCAGTTTTCATAAAGTTGACCACGGACGCTCTCAATCATGGTGTCCAGAAGCTTTACGGAGGTGTTGTAGGTTGGGACTACTACTGAAATGAGAGGCTTGTGGTGGAAGTGCGTTATGTGGGATGTGATTCCCTCATGGTCCTTCGTGGAAAGGGTATCGTAGGCCTTCACCCACTCTGTATAGGGATGCTTCGATCGGATCGAGTTATCGGGGTCAAATGTCTTTAGGCGAGGGCGGATGAGATACTCTGTGACTAAAGGCTGCCAATCCCCGCCTTCAAATTTCAGTTCGATCTCAAAGCGGGTGGATCCACGACCTACTTTAAGGGGAACTTCAAACCCTGAGTATAGGACCCGCTCGTTTTTACTGTTGAAAGCCTCTAGAAGATCGTGCCGTTCGATTCCAAATCGAGCTGTTTGCGTGCCCTGTTTGGTGATTATCCGGACCGATTCGATGGTCTTACCTTCATTGAAGCACCAGCCTCTAAGTAAAAATTCTCGTTGCTTGGGTCGGAGCCATTTGGGGCCGTCGATCGAGTAACGCGTTCCATCCGGAGTCTCCGTTATCCCATGCCGGTATGTGATGATCGGCACAAATTCACTAAACACTCGGGATAACCTTTTAAGGAGCGGCATCAAAGTCGAAAACAGTGCATTGAGAGCAGATTGAACTAATTGATCAACCCTTTATCCTTTCTTGAATCGATCTGCGAGCCTGAGGAAGAATGACCCTCTTCTTTCAAGCTTTGCGAGTAGGGCATCTATGCGTTCTTGTGTGCGTATTTTTAGGGCTTCTTCTCGTTTGCTTGGCCGCCGCTTTAGTTTGAGGGGTTTACTCAGTGGAGATTCGATTTCCGTGGCGATGAACTCGATCGTAAGCCATCGAACATCGCTCAGGGTGATTTTGGGTAGTGGCGCAAAGAGGAGCTGCGGGTCGTGAGTAAGTCCCCAGAACTCCTGACCGTCGTCAGTTATAGGACCTTCAGTCATTCCGTTTACCTGGCAGGTTACTGGATTATCCTTCACTGGTTTCCAGTGAAACAGTGGTTTTCGGTTCGCGTCGAGAATACTCCAAGACTTGAGGATGTAGGTTCCCGGGTATTGACCGGGATCGATCCGTAACCAATCGAGATCTAGTGGTGGGTTGAATGGAACTGTGATTGTTTGCCGATTTTGCTCTGGATACCATAGGCGAATAGAACCGAGCTCCAGGATTTCTGGAGCCTGTGGAAAGTAAACCTGCATTTCGATCTGTGCCTGAATCGGACTTTTTGAACCGGACCTTTGTGGGGCGTCCATATTTCGAGCCTTTTTGAGGTATTCCCCCAACATGAGTGTTGCTGCGGTTGGTTTTTCGATCGGCGCGAGTGCCTTATCCAGTGCTTCGATCGCGCTGTCTAGCTGGCTTCCTGGTGCTTTGGCTATTGATTCTGAACTTGTTTCCAGGATTCGTTGATAGAAGGCTGCGAGGCCTTTAGTATTGTTGCTTAGGTCAAACCATTCTTGAGCGAATTCCTTTCCCGCAGTAGCCAGTTTTCTCGCTAGTGCTGGGTCTGAAAAGAGCTCCTGGCAGCGTGCTGCGATTTCCTCAGCCGTGGACTCTTTGAGAATAAGCGCTTGTTCGCGATCAATTAGTAGGTTGCCGAGGTTTGCTTGAGACGTGATGACCGGTTTGCCCAGGCTTAGGAAATCGGGAAGCTTCGAGGGGAGTCGCTTCTCATTGTAGTGGTTTATGCGCCCTGGCTGGATGACCAGGTCGGCCAGCTCTATCAGTCGCCAGACTTGATTGCGTTCGAGGAACCCCACGTCTCGGATCCAGCTACGAGCGTCATCCGGTAACGACTTTCGGATTTTTAAGTCGGGGAATCCCGTTTTTAGAAGAATCGTCGGCGTTCCGTGGGTATTAAGAATATGAATCGCCAGTAATAAGTCTTCGAGATCCTGGCTGTTGGCACCCGAAGCAGCTCCTGGGTAGACGATGATCTTAAACTCTTCCGGTATGCCAAAAGTCTTCTTGGTAAATGGCAGAATTGGATTGTTGCGGGCCGATCGTTTATCGAATCCAGGGGAAAGTACGTGCGTTGGTTTTCCAGGAGGAACGTCTTCCTTTAGGCTATCGATGATGACCGTAAACGCATCGGCGGTTTCCATGAACCACGAACCATGAAGCGGATCGGTGCGGTCAAGGTTGCTTCCAGTTGCTCCATCCGAAGGTTTGCGAATCGCCATTTCGTCGTCCTCTAAATGAATAATGTAGGGCGCGCTTACCTTTTGCCTGAGTTCATCGACAAACTGTCTAATGATTTCCCTCGGAGTCCAGGCATGAATGATTTCGGGGGGCTTTCCGCTAAATCGATTGGGGTCCTCCAATAGGTCTTCGTAACTGTAGACGGGGACTTCATGGTAGGGGAAGTAGCGAAAGGATGTATCTAACTCTGGTAATGCAATCGCTACATCATAGCCTTGTTTCTTCAGTTCCGCCGCAAATGGTCCAATGTGATTGATACTATTGGAGGAAAAACTGCCGTAGTGTACGAAGAGTATGTTCATTCATTGAAAAAATCGTCTAAATCAGACAGGAGTTACAATTGAGAAATACAGTCTGGTCATCAATTTAAAGTTATGAATTTATGTCTGGATAAATTATCAGAGAGCTCCAATCTTTTTAATTTAGGTTTATGACCCAAGATACCAAAGAAATACATCCTGATTTTGCCGGACTTCTTCCGCGTGACCGAAAAGAGTCTCAGTTGAAGCAACGTGGGCACGTGTTTTGGTTCTATGGATTGTCGGGATCTGGAAAAAGTACGTTGGCGTATGCGCTTGAAAAGCAACTCTTTGCAGCGGGTTATTTCGTTCAAGTATTGGATGGAGATAACATCCGAACGGGCCTCAACAGTAATTTGGGATTTTCAGATGACGATCGCTCAGAAAACATCAGGCGTATCTCTGAAGTGGCCAAATTATTCGCGCAGTCAGGTATCGTAACCCTCGTATCCTTTATAACTCCCAAGATTGAACTACGTGAAAACGCCAAATCAGTAATCGGCGAGTCAGATTTCACTGAAATCTACGTGGAGGCTTCTTTCGAAACCTGTGCGGAACGAGACGTTAAAGGTCTTTACGCTAAGGCTAAGTCCGGTGAAATAAAGCAGTTTACGGGTAAGGACTCATCGTTTGAGCCGCCCGTATCAGAAAAAGTTATCACCGTTAACACTGAGTCTTCTGGGATCGATGATTGTTCTCAGTCTTTGCTCCCTAAAATCCTTCCAACTATCCAAATTTCTGAATAACTCCCTTTTGGTTTTACCATGGACTACCGACTAAGTCATATCAAACAACTGGAATCAGAGGCTATCTTCATCATGCGCGAAGTAGCCGCTCAATTCGAAAACCCGGTACTGTTATTTTCCGGAGGAAAAGACTCGATTGTGATGCTGCATTTGGCATTGAAGGCTTTTCATCCTGCCAAGCTCCCGTTTCCGCTCATGCACGTGGATACCGGGCACAATTTCCCTGAGACCATTCAATTTCGTGACGAACTGGTTGGAAAGCTTGGTGAACGGCTCATTGTGAAACTGGTACAGGACTCGATTGACCAAGGGCGAGCCACTGAGGAGAAGGGGGCTAATGCCAGCCGAAATCGGCTGCAGATCGTTACGTTGCTCGATGCGATCGAAGAATTTAACTTTGATGCTTGCTTGGGGGGTGCCAGAAGAGACGAAGAGAAGGCACGGGCCAAGGAACGCTTTTTCTCTCACCGTGATGAGTTTGGCCAATGGGATCCCAAAAATCAACGACCGGAGTTGTGGAACTTGTTTAATGGCCGGAAGCACTTCGGTGAAAACTTTCGGATTTTTCCGCTGAGTAACTGGACCGAGTTGGATGTTTGGCAGTATATTCTGTGGGAGAAAATCGAGCTACCTCCCATTTATTTTTCGCACAAACGAGAGGTCTTTGATCGCCAAGGTGTGTTGCTTGCCAAGTCCGAATTCGTAACTCCTTTAGAGAGTGAGTCAGTGGAAGAGCGAGTCGTACGCTTCAGGACTGTTGGTGATATGACGAATACGGGTGCGGTAGAGTCTCCGGCAGATTCAGTGGAGGACATTGTGGTTGAGGTCGCCGCTGCCAGAGTGACAGAGCGGGGTGCGAGAGCTGATGACAAACGTACGGAGACCGCGATGGAAGATCGTAAGAAAGAAGGGTATTTTTAAGCAATTTCCTATGGAGACAGAGATAATAGAAAGCAACATGGACTTACTCCGCTTTACAACAGCGGGTAGTGTCGATGACGGTAAGAGCACGCTGATCGGGCGTCTGCTGTACGATAGTAAATCAATTTTTGAAGACCAGTGGGACGCTGTCGAAACATCGTCTCAAAAGCGTGGTGACGAGAATGTTAACCTGGCACTCTTGACGGATGGATTGAAAGCAGAGCGTGAACAGGGGATTACGATTGACGTTGCTTACCGGTATTTTGCGACTCCGCGACGTAAGTTCATCATAGCAGACACGCCTGGTCATATCCAGTATACCCGGAACATGGTCACGGGCGCTTCTTCGGCGAATCTTGCGATTTTGTTGGTTGATGCGCGTCATGGGGTGGTCGAACAAACCTGCCGTCATGCCTTTATTGCCACTTTATTGCAGATTCAGCACATCGTTGTTTGTGTTAACAAAATGGATCTCGTGGATTGGGATGAGTCTGTATACCGCAAGGTTGAGGCAGACTTTCGGAAATTTGCTTCACGCTTGGATCTGACGGATGTTCGGTTTATTCCGATTAGCGCGCTCTTGGGAGATAACGTGGTAGATCGGTCTGAAAACATGCCTTGGTACGGGGGTGCGCCTTTACTTGAGACACTCGAAACGGTGTACATCGGTAATGCACACAATCATGTTGATTCCCGCTTTCCGGTTCAATGGGTTATTAGGCCGCAGTCTTCAGAGCATCATGACTTTCGTGGGTATGCCGGGCGGGTGGCCAGTGGCGTATTCAAACCTGGCGACGAGGTCACGGTTCTTCCATCGGGTTTTACGAGTCGTATCAAAGCGATTCATACGATGGATGGTGAATTGGCAGAAGCCTTTGCGCCGCAATCCGTGTCCATGCTGCTTTATGATGAGATAGACATTAGTCGGGGGGACATGATCGTTAAGCCGAATAATAAGCCTGAGGTCGGTCAGGATATTGAGGCCATGGTTTGTTGGTTCTCGGATACCGAAACCCTGCGGCCTGGGAGTCGCTACTTGCTCAAGCATACAACGAAAGAGGTGAAGGCCATTGTACGTGAAGCTCGTTACAAGGTGAACGTCAATACGCTTCATAAAGTTGAAGGAGACCCTGAGTTCAAATTGAATGAAATCGGGCGAATTTGTCTAAGAGTCTCAGCCCCGTTATTCTACGATTCCTACAAGAACAATCGAGCAACAGGCAGCTTCATACTCATTGACCCGAACACGAACGTTACCGTGGGTGCGGGCATGATAATTTAAGGCGGCTAATCAGGCTTTTCTTCCTTAGGTGTCTGGTTCGAGCGGTGATAGTCTCCGCGACTAAAGAACTTCTCGAGCCACGCGTAGAGGATGATAAAAATATAGCGGCTACCCATCTCCTTGATTTTGAACTTGGCCGTTCCGCTCTTACGGTTCTTCCAACTAATCGGAATTGTGCTCCACGTATAACCGCGGATAATCGCCTTCAGTGGAAGTTCGACTGTGAGATTAAAATGCGGTGAAAGGAGTGGCTGGCATCCCTCTATCACTTCCTTGCGGTAGGCCTTAAATGCGTTTGTGGTATCGTTAAGGCGGATACGAAACAAAATCTGTATGACCTTATTTGCAAAACGGTTGAGGATGTATTTGAAAATGGGGTAGTCAATTACCTGACTTCCCTTGGTGAATCGACTGCCGAACACGCAGTCATATCCTTCATTTAGTTTTTCCCAGTATCTTACGACATCTTCTGGATCGTCTGACTGATCGGCCATGTAAACTACGGCAGCATCGCCAGACATTTTGGAAAGACCAAACCTTACAGCGTTACCGAAGCCCGGATCGGTGGTGTTTTGAAAGGGAATAACTTCTTTGTTGTCGGCTTCAATTTGTGTTAGTATGTCCCACGTTTGATCGGTGCTATGGTCGTCTACTACGACTAGCTCGAAATTTAAGGTTTGTGATCTGAGTGTTTCGCGGAGATTTGAGATAGTGTCCGATAGGCATCCCTCCTCGTTTCTTGCGGGTATTATTATAGATAATAGTTCGATGGTAGAGGACATGGCGACTTAGAATGAGAGAGTTGCTGTCTGAAATGCCAGTTAGAAATAGCGCCCACTGGTAAATAGTTCGGCTGATAATTACTGGCGTGCCATATTTTTTTTTGGATACTTGACTGATAGGATTCATCCAACCTTTATTCATGTTTGTGACCTAGCCGAACGGCTCTAAACTCATCATGGAAACAATTAGAAAACGTTTGAAATCGGGAGAAACCCTTGTGGGTAGTTGGATCAATTCAGGGAGCCCTGCAATAGCTGAACTTATGGCTGCTACGGGCTATGATTTTCTATGTATCGATGCTGAACATTCCGCTGTTGACCTTCCGTTGGTTCAGTCGATTTTCCAGGCAATGCACTCTGGTAATCCGGAATGCGCAAATGTGGTAAGGTTGCATGGTATCGATTACTCGTTTGTTAAGCGGTATCTAGACTCTGGAGCCCAAGGTATAATTGCGCCACTCGTGATGAATAAGCAGGATGCTGAGTTGTTGATTAAAGCCACCAAGTATCCGCCTATGGGGAATCGGGGCGTCGGGTTTTGCCGTGCGAATCAGTATGGAATGAATTTAGAGAAGAATGTGGCATCAGCGAATGAGGATATTTTCGTAGCTGTGCAGATCGAACATATTGATGCGGTCGATGCTATAGATGAAATCCTCGAAGTGGAGGGAATTGATGCGGTCTTTGTAGGTCCTTATGATCTATCGGCTTCGATGGGGATAACCGGGCAATTTGATCATCCTGATTATTTAACTGCCAGAACTCGAGTTTTAGAAGCCTGTAAGAGGAAGGGAATTGCACCGGGTATTCATGTGGTTCCGCCGGATGTGGATCTTTTTATCGAGCAAAACAAAGAGGGTTATCAGCTCATGGCCTACAGCTTGGATATCACTATGATTCTGGAAGCGTCGAAGAGTGCGCTTTCTAGAATTCGTTCGGCCTTCTAGAATTAGTTAATCGATAGAAAATAACCCTACTGCCAAATGTCTCAATCGTTTAAAACGGTGGCGCTGCTGCCCATGAAAGCTCATAGTGCTCGGGTAAAGGGCAAGAACTTCAGGAACTTTGCTGGCAAGCCATTGTTTCGATGGATTTTGGATACTCTTCTTGAAGTTGAGGAGATTGATCAAATTGTTATTAATACAGACGCAAGGGATATTCTTGAGGGGCATGGGCTAACGGAGACGGATCAAATTACGATTCGAGATCGTAAGCCAGATATTTGCGGTGATCACGTAAGTATGAACTTGGTCATTCAGGATGATATGGCTGCGGTTGATGCGGAGACGTTTTTGATGACTCATACTACGAATCCATTGTTGAGTGCTGGGACGATACGGTCTGCTATAGATTCCTACTACAAGGGCGTTGTTAGGGATGGTAGTGATAGCCTGTTTACGGTGAACGAATACCAGACACGGTTTTATCGAAAAGATGGTTCAGCTGTGAATCATGACCCGAATGTACTGCTACCCACTCAGGAATTGGAGCCGTGGTACGAGGAGAATTCCAATCTTTATATTTTTACAAAAAACTCTTTCGAATCAACGCATGCACGAATAGGAGAACGCCCCATACTTTTCCCAACACCTACGTTGGAGGCAGCTGACATCGATAATCCTACGCAATGGCGAATTGCCGAAATCATTGCTTTGGCAGAAATGCTGGTTCAGTCAGCTGAACCTGTTGGTTGAGTAGCCTTAAGAAGGCATGTTGTCATAAGACTATTAACTCTGCGTGTGTCTTGAGGGTTAAGTGGAAGATAGAATCTTTTCATAGAAAGCTAATAGATCGTTGGTCGATTGAGCCCAAGAAAACTTCCTTGATTGCAGAAGCGAGTTGTTTGATATCGCTAGATACTCATCTCGATTTTCTTCCAACTTCAGCATGGTGTCTGCTATTGATTCGACGGAGTTGGGGTCGCAGTAGACTGCCGCCTCACCTCCGATCTCATTTAGACTTGTATTCCGGGACGTTATAACTGGAGCTCCCTGGGACATAGATTCAAGC
>ERZ887942.1231-NODE-1231-length-18257-cov-6.296231_pt1 | contig 18257 bp, 14 predicted proteins | sample MGYA00521099_ERZ887942 | MGnify/ENA primary metagenome ERZ887942 (study PRJEB32303, sample SAMEA104408605) | aquatic metagenome | biome: Brackish water; feature: Pelagic; material: water | place: Baltic Sea | collected 2014-06-07T06:48:00 | depth 16,251 m ...
GACCTCGCTAAAAATGCTCTCGGTGATCAATTCCAATTCAGGCGGCGAGCGGTCACCGTAATATTCAATGTGAACGTATTGCGAATGCCCACCGCTAAATCGCAGCGTGACGTTGCCTGAGTTTACCCACACTCTTTGAGGCTCAAGAATATGGGTCGACTCTGGTAACTCGCTCATATCCAGTGTCTTTGCGCCCGAGATTTAATTCTGGAGTCAGCGTTTCTAATTCTGCACACGCCACGTGCAACTCCTTCCATTCCGAGTAAGGCATTTCCGCAAAGATTTTGATCCGCGAATTGACCCATGATTCAAATCTGAAAATGGGCAGCAACGACAAAACGCCAGTGATGACGACGAACAGGGTAAATCCTGAAGTTAATATCATCGCTATTTTCTGCTTTTTCATTCGTCGCCAATTCTAACAAATTGCGCGAATTGGACTCTAGGAAGTCGATTGCAGCGCGTCAATCCGAGAAACCTCAGTTTAAATTTCACCAGTTGGGAATTCGTGGGGTGACGCTATATTTCCCAAGAAACTTCCTCGAATGCCCAACAAACCCACCATCGCAATCACCATGGGAGACCCCGCCGGGGTTGGCCCTGAAGTCTGCCTTCATTTGCTGGCGGATTCGAAAATCAGGGAACAGTGCCGCCCGATAGTTTTTGGTGATTTGTCAGTGCTCGATGCTGCGGCAGACGCAACGGAGTTGGCTGCGCCAAATATGGACGACGTCCGAGATCTGAAAGCAATCGATCTGACTGATTTCACGCCGGGCGAGATCAATGCTTCTACTGGCAAAGCTGGCTACGCCTACGTGGACGCCGCGATCAACGCTGCCAACGCAGGTGAAGTTGATGGAGTGGCGACGGCCCCGCTGAATAAGGAGGCGCTTAATTTAGCAGGGATTAAATTTCCCGGACATACCGAAATCTTTGCTGAGAAAACGGGAACATCGCGTTTTGCGATGCTGCAATATTCGGAGGTGATCAGTTGTTCGTTCGTTACGGTTCATTGCGGGTATTCCGAAGTGCCGAAGTTCATGACGACGGACCGAATAGTCGAAGTGATTGAGCTTACGCACGCGGCTTTTTTGAAAGTCCGTGGAAAAGAACCTAAGATCGTCGTTCTTGGTTTGAATCCTCATGCGGGAGAGCATGGGCTTTTTGGAAATCGAGAGGAAGAAACTGTGATCACTCCGGCGATGGATCGCTGCCGAGGTCAGGGGATCACAAAGCTTGAAGGCCCGATTCCTCCAGATACGGCTTTCATTCCCGCTAAACTTGCGGAGACCGATGCATTCATCTGCATGTATCACGATCAGGGCCACATTCCGGTGAAGGTGCTAGCTTTTGATAAAGCGGTCAACACCACACTGGGGCTGCCTTTCCCACGGACTTCGGTGGATCACGGAACCGCGCTGGACATTGCCTGGCAAGGACTCGCAAATCCATCGAGTTTGTTTGAAGCGGTGAAATTGAATGTCAAGCTGGTCGGGAAATCGAATTTCTGATAAGGTTTCGTATCAAGTAATCAAGTTTTGTGAATTTTTTCCGCGAAAACCCCTAAGAACTCTCACAACGCACCGTTTTAGAGGCGAATTTCTACTGAAATGTCGTCTACTGCTCTATTATTGATGGAGGAAATGTCCCCCAGTGAATTGGTTGAGTCCGCCCAGCGTGATTTCGAAGGGCCGTTGACCGGCTATGCTGCCAGCTTGCTTGGCGGTGACTGGGAGCGTGCCCGCGATGTGGTGCAGGACACTTTCATCAAGCTGTTTCGCCAGGAACCGGGGAAGGTTCAGGGCCACATGAAAAGCTGGCTCTACACGGTCTGCCGGAATCGCTCGATCGACGTTTTGCGAAAGGAAAACCCTATGCACACTTCCGGTGGGGAAGCTTTTGAGGCGTTGAATGATGAGCGTCCTGATCCTGCTGCCGCTGCAGTTCAGCAAGAGCGCCATATTGAGGTTTTAAAGTTTGTGGATCGACTCCCTGAAAATCAACGGGAAGTGATCCGTTTGAAGTTCCAATCTGATTTAAGTTACAAAGAGATCTCAGATATTACCGACTTATCCGTATCAAATGTAGGGTTCCTTATTCATGCCGGAATCAAACGACTCCGCATGCTGATGGGAGTTGATGTTTGATCATTCCGCTCCGTTCTCTGAATTTATACCATTTTATCTCTCCATCCTCCTTTTACCCGTCCCCCCCACAATCCGACGCCATGAAAAGTGATTCCATCCAAACCAACGACCCCAGTTTGACTGCCTACGCCCTCGGCGAGCTAAGTCCTTCTGAGTTGCTTCAATTTGAGCAACAGCTGAAGTCTTCACCGGAAGCTACGGCTGAGCTTGAAGGGATTGAAGAAACGGTTGATTGGCTTCGCAGTGGATTTGCAAGTGAGTTGCAGGCTCCCCGCCTCATGCTTGAGCCGGTTGCTCCGACTGAAGAGAAGGTGGTTGACGGAAATTTCAAAAAATCGGGTATGAAAGTCATGCTGTCCGGTTTGGCTGCAGTGCTTGCGGCAGTAGCTGCGGTGGGTGCATTGATTAGTAATGATCGGGCGGATCTTCAGAACAATCAGATCATTGCGAATGCGAATCCTCCACGTGTCGAGCTTGCTCATCCTGCTGCGACCGTGGAAACGCCGACTGTGACGCCAGGTGCAACGGCTGTTGCTGAGAATAATCATGATTTTGTAAATGTTGGATTTAGCCCTACTTCTGCGGGTTATGATTTGGTAGACGGAATGATCGTTCCAAAAATCAATCCGATGAATGCTTATTTGAATGCCGCTCAATTGCCTGACATCGACACGATTGCCGCGACGAATAACGCGAAAGGTTCTGATAGCGGAAGTTTGATCACCTATGACAATCTTTCCGCGACCCCTATTTTGGAAATCGATTCCAACAACGTGGCTAAAGGCCAGCAGCTGCCGGGGATTTCTGATATCGGCAGCGGGAAGTCGAGCTACGGCACTTATAAATTTCAGAACGAAGCTTCGAAAGAGCTTTCTGATTCTGAGTTTGGACATGGTAAACTCGATTTCGAAATCCGTTCACGCGTCATCGATGGAAAATTGGTTGAGATCGTTCGTCTCGTCGATACCCGGACCACTCCAGACGGCAAAGAATCCAAGACCGTTAAAGAATTTGTTCGTGAAGGTGCAGATGTCGGCAAGTCGATTGAGTCGTTGCTGCCACAGATGCACGCCGCTTCCGCTGCTCCGACGTTAAACATTGAGTCTGATATCAACGTGCCGACCATTGGCAACGTTACTTCTGGTCCGGTTAACCCGCTGGTAAGCGAATTCTTCATGATCAACTCCGAACTCTCAGCAGTTCGTGATGCCATGGCTGAGAATCCAGCCGGAGCCGAGTTGAAAGCACTTGAACAAAAGCTCTCCAAACTGATCGAACGTCAGGAGACCTTGGGTCAGAAGATGGAACGCAGCTTCGGTGGGATGTGATTCCTTTTTCGAATGGACAGGTTGCGTTCGAAGAATGACTTCCATTCGATCAAGAATGCCAAGATCAACGGAGATCAGAAATTCAGCGATTCGCCTTATTAATGAGGCGCTAAATCACCTCCCGGACACCAGGCCAAAAGATCTCCCGCCGACTGAACTGATTCCCGAAGCTTCCGAATGGCACAGTTTCGAACACGAGTTGTGGAGGCTAGGCGAAGAGGTTTGTAGTCTGATCAGCAAAAGAGTAGCTCTACGACGAGATTTAGATCTCTAGTCTTGTTTCTTCGAAATTGTGAAAAACCGCGCAGGTATGCGTGGGCGCCAGAGTTAGGTTCTTCTCTTTGCATACAAGCCCTGTGCTTTATGGGATTCCAAAATTGCAGGGATGCTCCCTGATCCTGACATTGAGGGACACGTGATTTCTGCCGTCTACAAGATGAGGGCATCCGGATTTTCCGACGAGATTCTGCCCTATCGAGGCTCTGGTGTCACATGGGTTCGTAAAGCTGCGAATCGTTACCTTGAATTTGATCAATCAAAGAACAGCTGAATCGAGCGCAGTGGTTGTGCCTGTTTCGAAATAGTCATCGGTATCCTAGCAAGAATGCTGATATTCATGGTAACTTCCTAAGGTGATTGGCACCTCTTCACGCAATCACCTCCCGAATCGGATCGGCGCCTTCAACGCCCACCAATTTCTCATCGAGACCGCTGTGGAAAAAGCTCAACCCATTTGGATCGAGGCCCAGTAGCGTGAGGACCGTTGAATGGAGATGTTTCACTTGATAGCGGTTGTCGACAGCCATTGAGCCGAGCTCGTCGGTCTGTCCAACGCTCACACCGCCTTTGGTGCCGCCACCGGCCATCCACATGGTGAATCCGTAACTGTTATGATCGCGACCCGTGCCTTTTGCGTATTCTGCGGTGGGTTGGCGACCGAATTCTCCGCCCCAAACGATCAGAGTATCGTCGAGCATTCCGCGACGTTTCAGATCTTTGATTAAACCGGCGATTGGTTTGTCGGTTTCTCCAGCGTGAAGATTGTGGTTCTTCTCCAAATCACCATGAGCATCCCAGTTATCGTCATTGTGGGCGCCGCCAGAATAGACTTGGATAAATCGGGTGCCACGCTCGACGAGACGACGGGCGAGAAGCATTTTCCGTCCGAACTTTTCTGTCTTAGGATCGTCGATGCCATACAAGCTCTGCGTTTCGGCGTCTTCGTATTCGAGATCGATCGCTTCAGGCGCGGTCGATTGCATTTTGTAAGCCAACTCGTAACTGGCGATTCGCGCAGCGAGATTGGTGTTGTCAAAACGATCCGCCATGTGGCCGGAATTCATGTGGTTCAGCGAATCGATCAGCATGCGCTGCTCAGTGCGCTCCATACCATTCACGTGTTGTAAGTTGAGAATCGGATCGCCTTTGGAACGGAAAACAGTTCCCTGATAACTCGCGGGCATGAATCCACTGGTCCAGTTTTTTGCACCTGAGATTGGGCCGCCGGACTCATCGAGCATCACGACATAACCGGGTAAATTTTCGTTCACGCTGCCGAGTCCGTAGTTCACCCAGGAACCGAGCGATGGCTTTCCGGAAATAACGGAGCCACTGTTCATCATCAAAAGCGCAGAGCCATGAATCGGCGAATCTGCCGTCATCGAATGAATGAACGCGATGTCATCGACGCAGGAACCGACATTTGGAAACAGATCCGAGACCCACTTTCCGGATTTGCCGTATTGCTTGAATTTCCATTTTGGCTCGACGATCCGGCCCTGACTCTTCTTGCCGCCGCGACCAAAGGTTTTCACATCGATCGTCTTTCCATTCATTCCGATCATGTTCGGCTTGTAGTCGAACGTGTCGATATGGCTGGGGCCGCCGTAGTTGAAAATGAAGATGACGCTTTTGGCTTTCCCGGGAGTCGTGGCAGGTTTTGCTTCGAGCGGGTTTGTGAAACCACCACCATGAGGGGTCGCTGCATTGGCTTTATTGAAAAAGCCGTCTATTCCCAGCATACCCGTCAAGGCAAGGGCAGGGAAGCCGCCAGCGACGTTGTGGAGCATCTCACGGCGATTGATGTTGCCGCAGAACGTTGATTTCGGTTTTTGATCTTTCATCGTGGGTGTCGTCAGGGCTGGGGTTAATCCAAATATACAAACTCATTCAAATTCAGTACCAACAAGGCGAAACGTTCGAGGGCTTGTTCATCACTGAGTTCATACTGGCTTTTAAAGGTTCCGATCATTTCGACGCAATGAGCAACTTCATCCGCATCAGGCGTCCGCTGGAGCGCGAGCTCCAGACCTTTGGTGACCTGATCCTTCACCGACTTCAAATCAGCATCATCTCGCAACCGCTGAGCCAGTAGGGCGGCTTGGTCATTCACGAATTTCGAATTCAACATCGTGAGCGCTTGTGTCGGAACCGTTGTTGCGAAACGAACCGCACACGGGCCGTCGGTATCCGCCTGGTCAAAATCGGCCAGCATCTGGTGACGCAGACTCCGTTTCACATGAACATAAACTGAGCGGCGATAGTGATCCGCTTCGTTTTTCGAGATTGGCCATCCCGCACCCGGCCTCGACGCTGTTGCGAGGACTTCTTTTGGAAGGGGTGGGAAAACCCATTTGCCTCCGAAATCTTCCAGATTCAGCTTTCCGGACAGGGCCAGCATTGAATCACGCATTTCCTCAGCAGTGAGGCGGCGCATGTTGTAGCGCCAGAAAAGATTGTTCGTTGGATCTTTAAGCAGGTTCTTCTCATTCGGTGCCGACGACATCCGGTAGGTCTGACTTTTCATGATCAGACGATGCATTTCCTTGAGGCTCCAGCCTTTCTCCACCAACTCAGCAGCAAGATAAGTGAGTAGTTCGGGGTGAGTCGGACGTTCTCCGAGCTGTCCAAAATCGTTGGTGCTCGCCACGATGCCACGTCCGAAATGATGCTGCCAGAGCCGATTCATCATAACACGACCCGTCAGTGGATTCTCAGGGCTGGTCATCCATTGCGCCAATGCGAGGCGACGTCCGGTTGATTTCACCCCGCGTTTTTCAACAGGTTCGAATGATGCTGGTTTCGGGCCTGCGGTTGCTCCCAGCACGGTAGGGAATCCCGGCTCAACCTGATCTCCCGGTGAATGCGCGGATCCTCGCAGGTGAACAAAAAGCGGACCAGCCTTGGGGCCGGATTCGGTCACCACGTTGAGCGGCGTTCCCGGCATTTCGCGGCGTATCTGACTGATCTTGTTTTTCGTGTCGCGCCATTCTTTCACGATGTTGCGCTTAAAATGCTTCTCCAGCTTCGTTTCGAGACGCTTCCCGCCGCGCCGCAATGCTTCAGGCAAACTGTTCGCCTTTGCGGCACCCGTTCGAAGGGACAGGTCGATGAACTGGCCGCCCCCGGTTTGTTTGCAGTGAACCGCGACGACGTTCTTACCGGTTTGGAAGGCTCCGATCGCTTCCTTGCCAAGCTCGATCACTTCATAATCAGTTACATGGCCTGCCGCTTTGTAAATTTGCGTTCCATTGAGAAATACCTCGACGTCTTCGTCGTGATACAGCTCGAGCACGAGTTTTTCAGGAATGTCTTTCGATCCGAAATTGGTGCGCATCCAGATATCTTTGGTTTTCCATTCCGTCGTCACATTAGAATTTGGCGTGCCTTTAGTTCCGAAACCACCCTGGGACTTGGTCCAATCCTTCATCACTTGGCCAACGTCAGCCCAGCCGGGAGCAGGCCTTTTTGTCGTAAAAGACCACGTCGCTGGAGTGTTTCGCGCGTCTTCCACAAACGTCTTCACAGGAACTTTCGCGTCTCCTTTGGCCGCAAACGCACCGGCTTCCTGCAAATGAGTGGTCATCTCGGCTTCCATCTTTTTCAAGGCGCCTTCCGCGGATGCAATTCGTTTGCCGCGGACTTTCTCGAAATCCGCAAGCACCTCTTTATCGGCCCACGGGCGAATCGTGCCCGGGGTTTGATACGGCGTGATCCCATTGTAAAACGCCATGAAGGCATAAAAGTCTTTCTGCGAAATCGGGTCTTTTTTGTGATCATGACAACGAGCGCAGCCCAGGGTCATAGCGAGAAAGGCCTCGCTCGTAACCAGGACATTATCCGCCAGCACATCGTAAACATGCTGCTTGCGATCTGCGGGCTCGTCGTCCCACTGCATCAGGCGGTGAAAGCCGGTCGCTGTGAGTGATTCCTGAGTCGGCTCAGCAATTTCATCACCGGCAATCTGCTCGGTCACGAATTGATCATACGGCTTATCCCGATTGAAGGCGTTGATCACGTAGTCGCGATAACGCCAAATCTCCGGCTTCGGATTGTCACGCTCAAATCCGTTTGACTCTGCATAGCGAACGATGTCCAACCAATGACGGGCCCACTTTTCGCCGTATTGAGGGCGGGCCAGCAGATCATCAATCAACTTGGAAACTGCAGCATCTTCATCCTTTGAAAAATCAGCTTCAAACGCAGCCACGTCACCTGGTGTTGGCGGGAGTCCGATCAAATCATAATACATCCGACGAACTAAAGAACCTGCAGGCGCGGGGGAATTCGGCGCTAAATCCGCTTCCTCCAACTTATTCAAAACAAACGAGTCGATCGGGTTTTTCACCCATTTTGAATTTTTGACTGCCGGAACGTTATCTCCCGTGATGAGCCGGTAAGCCCAGTATTTACGGTCTTCATCGGTGATCGAAAACAGTGTCGGTCCTTCTCCCGCAGCGCCCTGAATTTCGAGTTCAGGATCATACGGAGCGCCCATTTCCACCCACTTGGTCAGCAGGGCGATCATATCTGCCGCCAGCTTCTTCTTGGGAGGCATTTGGTATTCGTCGCTGACGTAATTCACCATGTCCAAAATCACGCTCTTCAACGGTTCCGATTCATCCACACCGGCCCCCAATTCGCCACCGCGCATCAATCCTTCGCGACTGGTAATCCGGAATTTCCCTTTCAGTTTTGCTTCGCCGCCGTGGCATTTGAAACAGTTCTCCTTGAGAATGGGGTGGATCTCTTTTTTGTAGAAATCTGCACCTTCATCACCACGAACCGAAAATGACAGTGCACAAAGCACTGCGGCGGGAAATACGATCCAATAGTAATTTACAACCGGCATAAGCCTGCCAAAACCCCACCAATTCTCGACAATGCAATTTCTGAACTTCAATGAATTGAGGCCTGACGTGATTTGGTAAGATAGATTCATCGAGTCAATAGGGTATATCCAACGATCCAACAGTATTGGATCGTTAAGAATTGTTTTTGTAAAATTGCGACAAAACCGATCAAAGGGGCATGGCGCAATCGAGTTGCTTCTTATTCTATTTCGAGCTAAAACCAGCCTGAAGCTCTAGCTGAGCAAGGCGGAAATTGACTCTGAATACAGCAATGGGAAGCGCAGCGCCACTTGCAACGACAATCCGAAGCCCTGCCACGACTGACAGACATACAGAGTTACGACGGTCAGCAGAGTATTGATCGCAGCAAACGCAAGTGCGGCTAGCATCGCTCCTTTGGCATCGTCGAGAAACAACAGCACAGAAAGCCTCGCGATGAAGATCACGAGGAGAAAACTTCCCACGAGGGCAACGCGAAACGATGCGATCTCCGTTGGCGAGAAATTCAGAATTTCACCAATGGTGGTCGCGTGATAAATCAGAATCAAAGTGATCACAGCCTGAACACCATAGAGTTGGCCGAATCCTGAGGAGAAGGCGCGGGTCAATTCAGCTTTGATATGGCGAATCGTTTCGATGGTTTCGCCATTTCGAACAGCATCAATGAAATTTCGTTGCGACGGCGTGAAATCAGTTCGGAGATGGAGGAAGAAAAAGGCAATCCCCGGAAGCGCGGAAAGCATCGCGATGCGTAAATCTCAGCTGCCTTGTCCGTGCTGAAACGAGACAGGAGGGCGATCGCGTAATCTCCCCGCAACGAAACAATCGCCCCGAGGCAGTCGGTTAGCCAAATTGATTGCTGGAGTTCGGTCACGAAATGAGTCTGGTCGTCCGCCGTGAGTTTTTCGGATTCCGGCGAGAAAATGATGAGCCGTGACGCAATGTGTAGGTTTTTCTGAGCATCAAGTTGTCCCGCAAGCGTTTCACCATCTTATCAAGCATCGATTCCATCCGTTCATGCGTTGCCATCACTTAGCGATGTGATCCTCCGACCATTATTTCAATGACGTTCAAATAAGGGCTGATCGATGAACCAACCCTGTTGGTTCGTGTTAAGCGATCACATCCTTCACGACATTTCCGTGAACATCAGTCAGGCGAAAATCGCGGCCCGCGTATCGATAAGTGAATTGTTTGTGATCAATCCCTAACAAATGCAAAATCGTGGCGTGGAGATCGTGAGCGGACACGGGATTTTCAACCGCTTTGAAACCGAATTCGTCGGTCGCACCGTAAATCGTGCCGCCTTTGATCCCGCCGCCGGCCATCCATAGGGAAAATCCCCAGTGATTGTGATCGCGCCCCAGCGTTGCCCCGCCGCCTTGTGTTCCCAGCTCCACAGTCGGAGTGCGGCCGAACTCTCCTGAACAAACAATCAGCGTTTCATCGAGCATTCCCCGTTGATCGAGATCGGTGATCAGCGCCGCCAATCCCTGATCGCATTGGTTCGCGACAGTCCGGTGTGAATCTTTAATATTGTTGTGGCTGTCCCAGGGCTGGCCTTTTCCATGCCAAAGCTGAACAAATCGCACCCCGCGTTCGACAAGTCGACGTGCCATCAGCAATTGACGATTCTGGGCGCCTTCACCATACATTTCCTGAATGGGTTTCGGCTCTTGGCTGATATCGAAAGCATCCGTCGCCTCCGCCTGCATCCGATAGGCAAGCTCGAATGATTGAATGCGAGCTTCGAGGGCTGCTTCTCCGGGGCGAGCGGCAAGATGTTTCGAATTCAATTGCTGCAAAAAGTCGAACTGCTGCCGCTGCTCATCTTTCGTGAGGTGCGAATTTTGAATGTGGGCGATCAGTTTTTTCGGGTCGGTCTTCGACGTATCAACGAGTGTTCCCTGATAAACGCCCGGTAGAAAAGCAGACCGCCAATTGTTCGTTCCGCCAACGGGAAGGCCACCTGGGCAAAGCGCAACGAAGCCGGGCAGGTTCTGATTTTCTGATCCCATCCCCCAATTCAACCACGAACCGAGGCTCGGACGGACGAGGCGCTGGTCACCCGAATTCATCAGCATGAGTGACAATTCGTGGCTGGGAAGCTCCGCGTGCATCGAGCGGATCACGGCCATTTTATCGACGCATTTTGAAAGATGCGGAAAGAGATCGCTCACAGGAATACCGCTTTCGCCGTGTTGTTTGAACTCAAACGGAGAAGGCAGCGCGACGCCCGTTTTCCGTTCGGTTTGGAGATTGTCGAACGGCAGCATTTCCCCGCCACGACGGGTCAGTTCCGGTTTCGGATCGAAGGTATCGACCTGCGACATGCCACCGTTCAGGAAAATATGGATGACCGATTTCGCTTTTCCAGGGTAGTGAAAACCGGCGTTCGTCTCGCGCCCGACGAGTTGCGCGAGCGCAAGCGAACCGAATCCCATTCCGCTGCGGCGGAGGAAGTTTCTGCGGGAAAAATCGTTGCTGTGAAATGGTAGTGACATCAATCAGTCGACAAAGTGAAATTCGTTCGAGGCGAGCAAGGCATGCGCGAACCGCAGCCACGTCTCAGCATCCGCATCTTTCAGAAACTTGAGGGCGGTTGTGGTTTCATTAGAGTCCGGTGCCCGCGAATAAACGTGCTGATAGATTAGCCGCACCTTTTGCTCATCTGATTTCGCTTTTTGGATATCCGGGAGCGCTACCAACGCGTTCGCTCGATCCCTGATGAAATCTGAATTCAACGCGAAAAGCGTCTGTTGCGGAACCATCGTTTCCTGGCGCTTCACCGTGCAGGAACTGGGATCTGCTCCATCAAAGGTCGCTGCCATCGCCGAGATTACATCGCGATTCAAAAACGCGTAAACACTCCGGCGGGGAACGGTTTTGGTTTCGGTCTCGTCGAACGGTTGACCACCCGGCGTGCGATCCAACTCGCCGCTCACAGCAAGCAGAGAATCACGCATCGCCTCCATCCCCAACTTTCGCGGTGGCATTCGCCACAGCAATTGATTGAGCGGGTCTTTCTCGCGGGCTGCTGCGTTCTCGACCGAACCTTGCTGATAGGCTTTCGAAAGGATGATCCGGCGATGCATCTGTTTGATCGACCACTTGTCTTCCAATATTTTAGTCGCGAGAAAATCGAGTAGTTTCGGATGCGATGGCGGATCTCCGCGCGTCCCAAAATCATCTGACGTTCGAACCAATCCGCGGCCAAAATGATGCTGCCAAATCCAGTTCGCGATGACTCGCCGAGTCAGTTGATTTTCAGGATCGGTTATCGCCTTCGCCAAATCGAGGCGGCGCTGACCATTTGAAAACGGCGTTGCTTCTTTCCGAGACAATGCAGTGAGGAATGCTGGAACGACCCGCTCGCCACGCTGAATCGGATTTCCCCGCAAAAACACAAATGCTTCATTCGGTTCTTCGGCTTCGCTCAGAATCATGGCACGTGGCGGCGCGGTGGAAGAGCCATTCAGGGTTTCGATGGCTCCTCGCGTTGCGCCTACACGATCCCGAACGCCGCGATTCAACATGGTGACATGTCCGCCCTCCTTCATCGAAACCGATGTCGGCGACTCCGGATCGTAAAGATGATGCCGCAGTTGCCGCTCAATCGCACTGTTGACGACGCGATGCTTCGCGTCCTGGTCGGCTACGATTTTTCCACCCGGGCTGGCTTCGATCGAAGCCTCCAGCAGCGAAGTGAGCCAACGCCGGTGGGCTTCCGCGAAAACATCCCCGTAAACTCCCGCCACCTCGACAAACGATTTCGGCTTTTTCGAAGCGAGAATATCGAGCACGCGTGGATTCCATTTCGGTGCATTTGTCGCTAGCTGGTGTTCGTTTGCGAATTTCTTTGGGTCGCCGTTTTCCTTGATCAGTTCTGCAACGAGTGCCGTGCATTTGTTCTCGAAATCATCAGCCTCAATTTTCGAAAGCCGATGCCATGGCCCGAATACAGGATCTTCGCCATCGAGCTTCTTCAGATGGACTCGCCATCGCTCGAGCACGACCGGGCGCAATTCATCAGTGCGGTAGGAGAGAAAGAAGGTCGACGTGTCCTGCTCCGGCGTGCCTTTCGCCAGTTCTTTTAAATACAAACCAGCCTGCATCCGGAGTCTTCCCTGAAACACCAACTCCTGTTCGCGGGTGATGTCATCGCGAGCGCGCTCCCGCTTCGCCAGCTCCAGTTCGTATTTCTCATCCACCTCGGGTTTCCCCACAACCGGCAATTCCTCCGGAACTCGGCTGCTCGAAAGCGTCGCGTAGAGTGAGTAATAATCCGCCGTCGGAATCGGATCGAATTTGTGATCATGACAGCGAGCACAGGAAACCGTCAGCCCCAGCAAGCCGCGTGATATCACATCGATTTGATCATCAACGCGGTCATGAACGTTTCGAAATTGTCGCCCCACCGTGAGGAAGCCCAGCCCTGCGTGAGCCGGATCATTCTCATCGAGTTTCATTTGATCCGCCGCGATTTGCTCGAGAACGAATTGATCATAAGGCAAGTCGGCATTGAAAGCTGAGATCACATAATCCCGATACGTATATGAAAACGGAAAGCGCTTGAAGCCAATTGCGCTGCCCCCATGAGTATCCGCATAGCGCGCCAAATCCAGCCAGTGTCGCCCCCAACGCTCGCCGTAGGCGGGTGACGTGAGCAAACGATCGATCACTTTTTCAAACGCATCTGGGCTTTGGTCATTCTCGTAGCCTTCGACCTCCGCCCAAGTCGGAGGCAATCCAGTCAGATCAAAAGTCGCGCGTCGGATCAGTTGATTTTTTGAAAGTGGTGGCGATAGCGAGAGTTCGTTCTCTTTCAATGCAGCGGTGATAAATCCATCAATTGACGCCAGTGGGTCAGGTTGTTGAATCGGCTGAAACGCCCAATGCGCTTCGTATTTTGCGCCGCTCTCAATCCAAATCTGCAGCGTTTTCTTCTCAGCGTCCGTGAGGGACTTCCCAGAATCACCCGGCGGCATCACTTCGTCGGGATCATCGGAGTGAGTGCGCTCAACGATTTCATTCCCTTCGAGCGATTGACCCCACCCATCGGTATCCAGTCGCAACTTCGCTTTTCGCTCGCCTGCATCCGGTCCGTGGCAATGGAAACAGTTTTCAGAAAGAATCGGCAAAACCTCACGGCTGAAATCGACTTCTTTTTCTGCGGCGAAATTCACGCCTGAAGCAAGAGTAATTGCCGCGAAAACAGAATATTTGAATGTGGAAAAACGATTCACCACTTCCAATCTAAACAAAATCCACAGTTTTGTCGCGGCACGGATTGCCGTGTTGAAATGAGAAACAGTGACTCAGAACTTTCTCATTCATGGAGGACTTTTGAGCCGACTTGCGAGGGCCTTCCTCGAACATCTGGAGGTCGCATTAGTTCTCCACCTTCGAATCTAGGACGCCCCCAAGCGGCAATTCGGTTCGAACCATGAACATCGTTCTGATCAATGTTTCGACAAGTTCTTTCGATTTAAACAATCCCCGACGCCGAGCCATGTTTCGTCGTAATGAAAATAAAACTACACATACTGTTTAAATTCATCCCCGCTCTATTTGTGGCATTTTTTGCCACGGAAGGGCAGGCAGCGGGAACTCTGACGCCGAAAGGTTCGCCTCATGCGCCGATCAGAATTCTCGATCATCATGTCCAGATCACCATCAACAACGGCTTTGCCCAGACGGAGGTGACCTAGACATTCATCAACCCGAACGATCAGGATCTCGAGGCAATCTATCGATTCCCGCTTCCGGTCAGCGCAAGCCTCTCCGAAGTTACGCTCACGATCGGCGAGCGCGACATCAACGGCGAAGTCGTTGGCCGGGGAAAAGCAGAAAGCATCTACGAAAACGAGAAACAAGCTGGCAATGATGCCGGACTCGCGACCAAGGAAGGTTATCAGGCATTCGAATTCAAAGTTCACTCGGTAAAAGCGCAGGGCGAAACTCGGATTCGGATTGTCTATTACCAACCGATTCAGATCGAGACAGGAATTGGGCGTTACCTTTATCGACTGGAAGAAGGTGGGACCGATGATGCTGCGGCGGCTGGATTTTGGAATCCGGTCAACAATGTCGTCGAAGGCACGTTTTCTGCCTAGGTTGTGCTCAAATCAGCCTGGCCGCTTAAAGATGTTCGCTTGCCTGGTTTCGAAAACGAAACGGTAACGGACAAAGTCGATGACGGGCACTACAAGATGCGCCTTAAACGCAAAGGCCAGCCGCTCAATCGGGATTTGGTTGTCTACTATTGACTGACAGAAGATCTTCCCGGTCGTGTTGAAGTGATTCCTTTCCGCGATAACGAATCTGGGCATGGAACGTTCATGATGGTGGTGACTCCAGGGCTTGATTTGAAGCCGCTCACGAACGGTGTAGACTATGTTTACGTTCTCGACACCTCGGGAAGCATGTCCTCAAAACTGCACACGCTTGCTGATGGCGTCAGTAAGGTAATTGGAAAAATGTCAACTAACGATCGCTTTCGCATTGTCACCTTTTCGACTCAGGCGAGCGATCTGACGGGAGGCTAGAAATCAGCGACCCCGAAAAATGTTGAGCGGACCTTGAAGCAAATCGGAAATCTAAGCACGAACGGCAGCACCAATCTCTACGAAGGCATTGCCATGGCGATGGATGATCTCGATGACGATCGCGCGACCAGCATTGTTCTTGTCACCGATGGAGTAACCAATACCGGGGTTATTGATCCGGTGGAGTTTCACAAGCTTTCCCAACAACACGATATCCGGATCTTCGGATTTCTCCTCGGGAACAGCGGCAACTGGCCGCTCATGCGCACGGTTTGCGAGGGAAGCGGCGGCTTTTATGCTGGCGTTTCGAATGCCGATGATATCCCCGGACGAATCATGATGGCCAAGAGCAAGATCCTTCATGAGTCCCTTCACGATGCTGAGTTTCAGATCAAAGGCGTCAAGACCTTCAATACCACGGGGCAGATGCCGGGGAAAATATACCGGGGCGAGCAGCTCGTCATGTTTGGTCAGTATGAAAAAGGCGGTGAAGCCGAGCTTGTCCTCAATGCCCGGCTCACAGGGGAAGACAAGACCTATCGGACCACCTTCAACTTCCCCGATGTTGATACAAAGAACCCGGAAATCGAACGGTTGTGGGCGCTGGATCAAATCGAACAGATCGAACTTAAGGCCAACGCAGGGAAAATCCCTGCGAGTGAGTCTAAAGATGCCGTCCGTGACCTGGGACTCCAATACCAGCTTGTAACAGATGAAACCTCGATGCTTGTTCTCGCGGATGAAGCCTTCGAACGCCACGGCATCGAGCGGAAGAATCAGCAACGTGTCGCTCGTGAGCGATCCGCCCAGTCGGCTCGTCACGCAGCCGCCGCCGCAACGAATCGCCGAGTTGATAAAGCAAAGCCGTTCACGCCGAAAAAAGCCCCTCGCTTTTCTGGCGGTAGTGGAGGCGGAGGCGGCGGTGCTTTCCCGCCACTGGCTGCCTTGTTGATGGCTCTATTCGCAGGAATCGCCGCAACATTCGGACGCACTCGCCGCAAGGCTTGATTGCCCATGCAACTCAACATCACCATCGAAATTCAGGGCTTCGGTCCCGTTGTTCGCTCGTGCAATGCGAGCATGGCAACGGCGGCCGGAGTCGCCCTCCTCGCAATCCTTTTTCAACTGATTCCCAGCTTGGGAGAAATATTCCAATGGCAACGCGGAGGATCCCTATTGACCTATCTTACGGGCCATCTCACCCACTGGTCATGGAATCATCTCATCTGGGACCTGGCGGCTTTTGCCACACTTTCATTTGCCGCCATCCGCCTCATCCCGCAGCGGTTTCTGCTCTGCCTACTCGTCGCCGGAATCGTCATCCCGTTGGAGATCGCCCTGAATCAGCCTCAGTTCGAAACCTACCGCGGGCTGTCGGGAATTGATTCAGCACTGCTTGGACTCATGATCGCCGGGCTTTGGAAACTTCGTCAGACCTCAAGGTTCATCGCTGCCATCGCACTGATCGCCTTTGTCAGCAAAACGATCTACGAGCTCACCACCGGCGACACGATTTTTGTTGAACAAGCCCAGCAAGCCTTTATTCCAGCGACCTCCGCTCACATCTCAGGTTTTCTCGCTGGGCTGGCATCGGGTCTGATTCCGGCGCTGGGTCGGAGCCCCCAAACCGATGCAGTTTAGGCATTTTCGAACCAACCCTATCGATTCATCGAACAGACCCTGTTGGATCGTGAGCGGGGGGCAGTGGTCGTGGCAGACTTGACATGGAATGTTCGCCATCGCTACGGTGAGCTCCAAATTTCGACAATGCCGGTCAGATCGAATTCGACTCCTAAAACGAAACAAAAGTTATGAAAATCATTCTCATACTCTCAGTCACCATCTTGACGGGTGTAGCAGCGCAGGCCGAGCTATCGAAAGACGAAGCCAAAACAATGGGAGCCAAGCTTTGGGCTGAGCACCAAGCAGCCATCAGGAAGGAGCGCTCCGCGGAGATGGATTCGAAAGTCATCCAGATCAACGAACACACGTTTCGCTTCGAATCAAAAAAGTATGGCAAGAAGCCGGACAGGGGATGGGATCTATTCATTTCGATGCATGGGGGAGGCGGCACCACTGCTGAGATGAATGATTCTCAGTGGAAAAATCAAATACGCCTCGGCGACGCCTACAAGCCCAAAAATGCGATTTATGTCGCGCCGCGAGCTCCAACCGACACGTGGAATCTGTGGCATCAGGGACACATCGATGAATTGCTGGATCGACTGATTGAAAATTTCCTGAACCTCGAGGACGTAAATCCGAACCGTGTCTATTTGATGGGTTATTCCGCCGGTGGTGACGGTGTTTATCAATTGGCTCCGCGGATGGCAGATCGCCTCGCAGGAGCAGCCATGATGGCGGGGCATCCGAACGATGCGTCACCCCTGGGATTGCGAAATATTGCTTTTGCAATTCATGTTGGTGAAGCGGACCGCAGCTACAAACGGAATACTGTGGCAGCAGATTGGGGAAAACAGCTGGACGCTTTGCAAAAGAGCGACGCAGACGGTTACGCTAACCAGGTCCAAGTCCACAAAGGAAAGGGACATTGGATGGACTTGGACGACAAAGTCGCGGTTCCCTGGCTGCAGAGATTTTCACGAAATCCGCTTCCCCAAAAAGTCATCTGGCGCCAGGACGACGTGGTGCATGAACGTTTTTATTGGCTGGCACTGCCACCGGGTTCAGAAAAGAAAGGCCAACTCGCGGTTGCAACGATTGGAGGACAAACCATTCGCATTGAGAAAACAGAGGAAATTAACACCCTCTTAATACGATTGAATGACGACATGCTTGATCTCGACCACCCCGTGAAAGTCTTCGCTTCAGATGGATCCGAATTGTTCGCGGGAAAGGTGGCGCGATCTGAAGAACTGGCGAAACACACGCTCAAGACTCGCGGTGATCAGCAGTTGATGTTTTTTGGGGAGATCGAAATCAGTCTGGAAGCTGAGAAAGGTAAATGACCCGTGCCTTCATTTTACTGAGGCCGAATCAGCCGCGCAAAAACAGAGAATTCATCGGTTCCCCTGATTGCGGCGCTTGAAGCTGGACTTAAAAATATGCGACCACTCTTGCTGCTAGCATTTGTTCTATCGT
>ERZ887942.1233-NODE-1233-length-18228-cov-57.676223_pt1 | contig 18228 bp, 20 predicted proteins | sample MGYA00521099_ERZ887942 | MGnify/ENA primary metagenome ERZ887942 (study PRJEB32303, sample SAMEA104408605) | aquatic metagenome | biome: Brackish water; feature: Pelagic; material: water | place: Baltic Sea | collected 2014-06-07T06:48:00 | depth 16,251 m ...
GGCCGAGTTGGAGCGGCAATTGCGCTCGCCGCGCTCCCCTGGCGGCCATGCCCCCCAATCGTTCTCCGATCCCCAGCCATGACGGCCTACTGCCTCGGTTCGCTCCTATACGAAGGCAAGGCCAAGCGGGTCTATGCCACCGATCGCCCCGACCTGGTGGCGGTTGAGTTCAAGGATGACGCCACGGCCTTCAACGCCCTCAAAAAGGCCGAACTGGCGGGCAAGGGGGAGCTCAACTGCCAGATCTCGGCCCGACTATTTGAGTACCTCGCCGCCCGTGGGGTGCCCACCCACTATCTGGGCGTGGGGGACACCCGCTGGATGCTCGTGCGTCCGGTGCGGGTGATTCCCGTTGAAGTGGTGATCCGCAATGTGGCCGCCGGATCCCTTTGCAAGCAGATGCCGATCGAGCTGGGCACCTGCCTGGAGCCCGCCTTGTTGGATCTCTATTACAAGGATGATGCCTATGGCGATCCCCTGCTCACCGAAGCACGGCTGGAACTGCTTGGGCTGGTGAATGCCGATCAAAGGCGCCGCCTCGAAGAGCTGGCTCGCCAGGTGAACCGGGAACTGATGGCCCTGTTCAGCTCAATCGGGCTGCAGCTGGTGGATTTTAAGATCGAGCTGGGCTTTACTGCCAGCGGTGACCTGGTGGTGGCGGATGAGATCAGTCCCGACACCTGCCGGCTCTGGGACCGGGCCGTGGCTGATGTCAGCGACCGCATTCTCGACAAGGACCGATTCCGCCAGGATCTCGGCGGCGTTGTCGAGGCCTACGGGGAGGTCTGCAAACGGGTCCAAGGGGCATGTCCCCAACCCAGGGTCTACGGGTAAGGTCATCGGCATTTGCGGCCCTGCCGCTCTGCCCCCCCATCACATGGCTGGTTTGCTGGGTTTAAAGGCTGCGGTGTCCCTGCTGGGCTTTGCCCTGCTCGCTGCTGGCCCGGCCCTGGCCCAGTCTGGGGATGCAGCGCCGCCAGGCGGGCAACCCCAGCCCGCTGCCCAGCAGCTGGACAACCCACTGGCCGATCCGGCGGCCCCAGCTCCAGCCCCGGCCCAAACCTCCCCAGCCCAGCAGCCGGCCGCCAGCCCCGCGCCAGCTGCCAGCACCGAGCCAGCGCCCAAGGCCGAGCCCAAGGTATTGATCGCCGAGGTGGCAATCGAGGGGCTGCAGGACCATCCCGAGCGGGAGCGGCTCGAACTGGCGGCCTATGCGGCCATGGCGGCCACCCCGGGTTCCCTGGTCACCCGCACCGAGCTGCAGACCGATCTCTCGGCGATCTATGCCAGCGGCTGGTTCTCCGATGTGCGCATCCAGCCTGTCGATGGCCCCCTGGGTGTGCGTTTGGTGGTGGTGGTGGTGGCCAACCCCGTGCTCCAGCAAATCAAGCTCGATCCGGCCGATCTCAAGCTGCCCGCCCAGGTGGTTCAGGACACCTTCGCGGCCGACTACGGCAAGACGCTCAATCTCAACACCCTGCAGTCCCGCATGCAGGAGCTGCAGCGCTGGTATGCCGACCAGGGCTATTCCCTGGCCCGCATCACCGGCCCCAGCCGGGTCAGTCCTGAAGGTGTGGTCGAGCTGTTGGTGCGCCAGGGCACCGTGGAGGGCGTTGAAGTGCAGTTCCTCAATAAGGAGGGCTCAGCCACCAACGACAAGGGTGAGCCGATCCGCGGCAAAACCAAACCCTGGGTAGTGACCAGGGAGGTGTCCCTTCGCCCGGGCCAGGTTTTTAACCGCCGGGAGCTGGAGGAGGACATCAAGCGTATCTATGGCACGGGCCTGTTCAGCGACGTCAAGGTGACCCTCAGGCCGGTGCCCGCTGAGCCCGGCAAGGTTGTGATCATGCTGGGCATCGTCGAGCAGTCGAGCGGCTCCCTATCTGGTGGTATCGGCTATAGCCAGAGCCAGGGTGCATTTCTTCAGATCCAGTTGAATGACAGCAACCTCTTCGGCCGCGCCTGGGACCTGGGCACCAATATTTCCTACGGCCAATATGGCGGTCTTGGTGACATCACCTTCACCGACCCCTGGATCAAGGACAACAAATATCGCACTTCCTTCCGGGCTCGCGTTTTCTTCAGCCGCGAAGTGCCCCAGCTCTTCCAGAGCGAGAATTCATCATTTAGCTATCAGCTACAGAACTTTACCGGCAGTGATTTCGATGTAGTTACCTCATTTGACGAGGACCCTGCCGGCTCTAATCAGGGCACGGGCACAACAAACTTTGACACGGTTGCGATTCAGCGGATCGGCGCAAACGTGCAGTTTGTGCGGCCGCTTAATCGTGGCAACCCCTTCAAGAAAGCTCCCTGGAATCTGATTCTCTCCTTTGGTGGCCAGGAGGTCACCCCCATGGATTTCTCTGGGACCAAGTATTCAAGGGGCGTGGTGGGCAATCTTCAGTCTGATGGGGGCTTTAGCACCAGCAACGGTGCTTCGGTGATCTGCCTGGCCTACAACTGCGCCTCGGAAAACCAGCTGGTGAGCTTCCGGGTTGGAGCCACCTACAGCACCCTCAACGATCCCCGTAATCCCACTAAGGGCAATTTCCTGAGCCTGGGCACTGAGCAGTTCATCTCGGTGGGTGAGAACTCCCCCACCTTCAACCGACTGCGGGGCAGCTTCACCCACTACATCCCTGTGGAGTGGTTGAAGATCTTCAAGGGCTGCCGGCCCAAGCCCGGTGAGACCAAAGACTGCAAGCAGGCCCTGGCTTTCCAGGTGTCGGCAGGCACCTTGGTGGGTAGCGATATTCCTCCCTATGAGGCCTTCTGCCTTGGAGGCGGCAACTCGGTGAGGGGCTATTACGATTGCGATCTCGGGGTTGGCAAGAGTTTTGCCGAGGCAACGATTGAGTACCGCTTTCCCATTTTCAGCATCATCAGCGGCGAGATTTTCTTTGATGCAGGCACCACTTTCGGCAGCCAGAGTGGTATCCCAGGCAACCCGGGTGGGCTGCTTGGTAAATCAGGTGAGGGCTATTCACCTGGTGTCGGACTGATTGTCACCACCCCGGTTGGCCCCCTGCGCCTGGAGGTGGCCACCCAGGAGTTCACCAGCGAGTGGCGCTTCAACCTGGGGGTCGGCTGGAAGTTTTAGATGATGCAGTGGCCCGCCGATTACTCCGGCTGCTGGACCATTCAAGACCCGGTGGAGCGGCGGGGGGTTGGTCTGCACGGCGGTCTTGAGACCACAGTTCGGCTTCAGGCCTCTGAGCGTCCGGGCTTTTGGGTCGGCTGGCTCGATGCTCCCCAGCTGCCCCTATGCCGCCTCACCCCAAGCCAGGTGAGTGATACCCGCCTGTGTACGGCCCTGCAGCTGGATCAAAGGCGTCTGGCCACCGTGGAGCATCTGCTGGCTGCTCTGGCTGGCACCGGGGTTACCCAGGCCGAAATCCTGGTCAACGGCGAGGAGATTCCCCTGCTGGATGGCTCAGCCCTCCCCTGGGTGCAGGCTTTGGCTGAGGCGGGTCTCCAGGCCCTGCCCGGCAGCTCCGGGGGCCTGGAGCTGGACGCGCCCATCACGGTCTGCAGTGGGACCAGCTTTGCAACGGCCCTTCCCCATGCAGGGCTGCGTCTGGGCGCGGCCATTGAATTTGCCGATGGGGCGATCGGCCGCCAGTTGTTTTCCCTGGACCTGAGCCCCACCAGTTTCGTTGAGCAGATCGCTCCGGCACGCACCTTCGGTCTGCGCTCCCAGGTGGACCAGTTGCGCTCAGCGGGCTTGATTCGAGGGGGGTGCCTGGAGAATGCCCTGGTATGTGACGGCGATCAGTGGCTCAATCCACCCCTGCGCTTTGTCGAGGAGCCGGTGCGCCATAAAATTCTGGACCTACTGGGGGACCTTGCCCTTGTGGGCCTGCCAAGGGCCCAGGTTTTCGCCTATCGCGGCTCCCATGGGCTCCACACCTCGATGGCGGCTGTTCTGGCTGGTCTGCCGGCAGTCAATTCCCCCTCCAGCCCCAATTCCGCCCATCCCTCTCCCGGTTGATGCCCTTGTCTGAATCCAGCGCTCCCCAGCCCCCTTTATCTCCCGCCAACACTGAACTTTCAGCAACCAGCGGGGTGATTCTGACCAACGAGCAGATCCAGGGCTTACTTCCCCACCGCTATCCCTTTGCCCTGGTCGACCGGGTGATTGAGCATGAACCGGGCAAACGGGCCGTGGCCATCAAGAACGTCAGCTGCAACGAGCCCCAGTTTCAGGGGCATTTCCCTGGTCGCCCCCTGATGCCAGGTGTGTTGATCGTCGAGGCGATGGCCCAGGTGGGTGGGTTGATCGTCACCCAGATGCCCGATTTACCGAACGGCTTGTTTGTCTTCGCGGGAATTGATGGAGTGCGTTTTCGCCGGCCCGTCGTGCCTGGCGACCAGTTGCTGATCAGCTGTGAGCTGCTCAGCCTCAAGCGCAGGCGCTTTGGCAAGGTGAAGGCTGCAGCCACCGTGGAGGGCAAACTTGTCTGCTCCGGAGAACTGATGTTCTCGCTGGTGGACTGATGGCGACGTTGATCCATCCCACCGCCGTTGTGGATCCCAGGGCCCAGCTGGCCGATGGGGTTGAGGTGGGCCCCTACGCCGTGGTCGGCCCGGATGTGGAGATCGGAGCCGGTTGCTGGATCGGGCCCCATGTGGTGCTCGACGGTAGGGTGCGTTTGGGCAGGGGTAATCGCATCTTTCCAGGGGCCTGCATCGGCCTAGAGCCCCAGGACCTCAAGTACACCGGCGATCCCACCGAGGTGGTGCTGGGCGATGACAACACCATCAGGGAGTGCGTCACCATCAACCGCGCCACCACTGGCAACCAGCAGACCCGCCTGGGCAGTGGCAACCTGCTGATGGCTTACACCCATCTGGGCCACAACTGTGAGTTGGGCGATCGGATCGTGATTGCCAATGGGGTCGCCGTGGCCGGCCATGTGGTCATCGGAGATCGGGCTGTTATCGGCGGTGTGCTCGGCATTCACCAATTTGTGCACATCGGCACCCTGGCGATGGTGGGGGGGATGAGCCGCATCGAGCGGGATGTGCCCCCCTTCACCCTGGTGGAGGGCCACCCCGCCCGGGTGCGGGCCCTCAACAGGATCGGTTTGCAGCGCAGTGGTTTGATTGACCTCGATGGTGGCCAGGAGTTTGAGCAGCTCAAGCGGGCCTGGACCTTGATCTATCGCCGTGGGCTCACCCTTGCCGAAGCCTTGGGGCAACTCACCCTGGAGCCCCCCCGGGGCGCCGTCGCCCAGCTCTGTGCCTTCCTGGAGGCCTCCCTGGGCCCCTCCCGCCGCGGCCCGATTCCGGGGGGTCGCTGATGCTGCGCCTGCTGGTGAGCACGGGCGAGGTGTCTGGGGATCTGCAGGGAGCGCTGTTGGTCAAGGCACTGCACCAGGAGGCCAGCCGCCGCAAGCTGGATCTGGAGATCGTGGCCCTGGGCGGCGAGCGGATGGAAAGGGCCGGTGCGGAACTGCTGGCCAACACGACCCGGATGGGGGCCATTGGCCTGCTGGAGGCCATTCCCTTTGTGCTGCCCACCCTGAGGTTGCAGCGCCGCCTGAAGCGCTGGTTCAGCACAGACCCGCCCGATGGGGTGGTTTTGATCGATTACATGGGCCCCAATGTGAGCCTGGGCTTGCGGCTCAAGCGCCGCTTTCCCCGGGTGCCGGTGACCTACTACATCGCCCCCCAGGAGTGGGCCTTCAAGTTTGGCAATGGGGGCCGCTCCAATCTGATCGGATTCACCAACCAGATCCTGGCGATTTTCCAGGAGGAAGCCCGTTTCTATCGCTGTCGCGGCGCCAAGGTCACCTACGTGGGGCACCCGCTGGTAGATACGCTCGGCGAGCTCCCCAGCCGCCAGGAGGCCCGCCGCCAACTCGGGCTGCTCGATGCTCCGGTGCTGTTGCTGATGCCTGCCTCCAGGCGCCAGGAAATCCGCTACATGCTGCCCCACATTGTGGCTGCTGCTGCGGAGCTGCAACGCCAGCGCCCGGAGCTCCAGGTGGTGGTGCCGGCTGGGCTGCCCGGCTTCGAAGCCCATCTGTCCCTGCAGTTGAGCCAGGCCGGGGTGCGCGCCGAGATCATCTCCGCCTGCGACTCCGATGAACTCAAGGCCTGTCTCTGCGCCGCTGCCGATCTGGCCTTGGCCAAGTCGGGAACGGTGAACCTGGAGCTGGCCCTGCGGGGCGTGCCCCAGGTGGTGGTGTACCGGGTCAGCGCCGTCACCGCCTTTGTGGCCCGCCACATCCTGCGCTTCAGCGTGCCCCACATCTCGCCGGTGAACCTGGTGCTGGGCGAGCGGCTGGTGCCGGAACTGCTCCAAGAGGACCTCTCGGCTGCGGCGATCGTGCGGGAGGCCCTGCCCTTACTTGATGGCGGCAATGCAGCTCGCCAAACCATGCTCGAGGGCTACCGCAGGCTGCGGCTGGAGCTGGGCGAGCCCGGCGTGACCCAGCGGGCGGCAGTGGCCATCTTTGACCAATTACTGGCAGCCGGATGAAGCGATGGGGGAGGCCGATGGCCTGGCTGCTCGGCCTGGTGCTCTTGCTGGCCAGCTGGGCGCCAGCTCCGGCTCTGGCAGCACCCACTCAGGAAGCCGTGCTGGCGGGGGGCTGCTTCTGGTGCCTGGAGCACGACCTCGAGGTTCTTGCCGGAGTGCTGGATGCCCAGAGCGGTTACAGCGGCGGCTCGCTGGAGAAACCCACCTACGGCCAGGTTTCGGCGGGGGGGACCGGCCACCAGGAGGTGGTGCTGGTGAAGTTTGATCCGGCCCGGATCAGCTACGGCGACCTATTGCGGGCCTACTGGCGCAATATCGATCCCCTTGATGGGGGCGGCCAGTTCTGTGATCGCGGCAGCTCCTACAGCCCGGTGATCTTTGTCAGGGGGGATCAGCAGCGGAGCCAGGCCCAGGCCAGCCTGCGTGCGGCTGCAGCCGAACTGCGGCGACCTGCTGAGGCGCTGAAGGTGCAGATCAAGCCCCTCAAGCGCTTCTGGCCGGCGGAAAATTATCACCAGGATTACGCCGAGCGCAACAAGGTCAAATACAACTATTACCGCTGGGCCTGCGGCCGCGATCGGCGCCTCGACTCAGTGTGGGGCTCCCGGGCCCGCAGCGGCCGGGCCTGGATCGTGCCAGCGGCTAAAACCTGACCCCCACCTAGGGCTTGCGGCCTGGATAGCCCCGCAGCAGGCCGCTTTCGATCATCAGGCCCACCCCCGCATTGATCAGAATCAGGCCGAAGGTGCCATACCAAAACCAGGGGCCGGGTGTGGTCAGGGTCTCAACCTTTCCCGTCGCCGCCAGCACCTGGATGCCCTTGCGGATCACGGCCTCGCCGAATAGGCAGAGCCCGGCCGGCAGCAGCAGCACGCCGAGCTGGGCTTTGACGTACCAGCGGATTTTCTGAGCGGCCATCAAGGGAGCTGGGGGGGCAAGGCCCCAAACCTAGGCCGTGGTTCCGGAGGTCGCACCGGAGCAGATCCAGTGCACCAAGGTGCGCACCCCAAACCCCGTTGCGCCGGCTGGATCCGCGCCCCTGCCCTTGTCGCTCCAGACGGTTCCGGCAATGTCGAGGTGGGCCCAGGCCAGCTTCGGGGTGACGAAGTCCTGCAGGAAAAGGGCGGCGGTGATGGAGCCCCCCGGGCGGGGGCCGGTGTTCTTGAGGTCGGCGAACTGGCTTTTAAGCCCCGCCTTGTAGGAGGAGCGCAGCGGCATGCGCCAGAGGTCCTCCCCTTCCGCCTGCCCCGCAGCCAGCAGGGCATCGGCCAAGCCATCACTGTTGGACCACAGGCCGGCAATCTCCTCGCCCAGGGCGATCACGCAGGCCCCGGTGAGGGTGGCCAGGTCGACCACCGCATCCGGTTCGAGTTTGCAGGCGTAAACCAGGGCGTCGGCCAGGGTGAGGCGGCCCTCGGCGTCGGTGTTGTTGATCTCGATGGTCTTGCCATTGGAGGCGGTGAGGATGTCGCCGGGGTGCACGGCGCCGCCGCTGATCATGTTTTCGCAGGCGGCCACGATCACATGCACCTCCACCCCGTCGGGCTTCAGCTCGGCGAGGGCCCTGGCGGCCCCCAGCACCGCAGCGCTGCCGCCCATGTCGTATTTCATCATTTCGATTTGGGATCCCGCCGTCTTGAGGTTGTAGCCGCCGGAATCGAAGGTGAGGCCTTTGCCCACCAGCACAACCCGGCGCTGCACCGACCCGGCGGGCCTGTAGGTGAAGTGGATGAATTTCGGGGCCAGATCGGAGCCCTGGGCAACGCCGAGGTAGGCCCCCATGCCGAGGGCTGCGCAGTCGGCGCGCTCCAGCAGCTTCAGCTCTCCGCCGAAGTCGCGCGCAATGGCGGCGGCGGTGTCGGCCAGGTGCTGGGGGGTGGCCACGTTGGGGGGGGCGGCCACCAGTTGCCGCGCCAGTTCAACTCCGGCGCAGATGGCCCCCACCCCTGCCAGTGATGGCTCGAAAGAGGCGGCCACCCCGATCAGGCTGATGGTTTCGGGCAGGGTGCGGGGCTCCGCCTCGCCTTTGAAGCGCTGGTCGCTGTAGGGGGCCAGCCGGGCTGCTCCAGCCATCGCTTGGGCGGCGGCGCCTGCCTCCAGGGCCTCGAGGGGCATGGCCAGGGCCAGATGGCGGCAACCTGCCGCAACGGCCGCCTGGCTGGCGGCGGCGCAGGCCTGGCGCAGGCCGGCGAGGCAGAAACTGGCCGGTTTGCCCAGGCCCACCAGGATCAGGGTTTGGGGTGTGGCCCCCAGGCGATCGAAGCTGAGCGATTCCCCCGGCTTGGCCTTGAATCGTCGCCGCTGGAGCGGCTCGGCCAGGGACTGGCCCAGCTCAGCTGTCAGCTGCTCGAGCTGGGGCTGGTCAGGCCCGTCTTCAGACCCCTGGAACAGGCCTACGGCAAGGCAGTCGCCCTGCCAGTGCTCAAGGGCTGTGGGCAGGGCGTCGGGGATGCAGCGAAACTCCATGGGCCGGCCGGGGTGAGGGGCGATCGTAGCCAGCGCCGCTAGGCCGGATCGGCCTGGAAGGGGGTGGCCCAACGGCTGCGGGTCTCCTTGTTGAAGGGCGGCAGCCAGCGGCGGATCAGCGCCTGTTCGAGGGCGCGGCGAGCTCCTATGGCGCTGGGCACATCCAGCCAGAAGCGGATGCTGAGCTGGCAGCCCAGGTTGGCCTTGAGCAGGGCTTCGCCGTAGGCGGCCAGGTAGGCCTTGCAATCGTGCTCGCCTTTCCAGCGCTGGTCGGCCCGGCCGGTTTCACCCACGTAGAGCAGCAGGGGCTGGCTCAGGCCTGCTGGCCGATCGGCCACGAAATAGAGGGCACAGCCGTGCTGGGGGGCGGCGGGCCAGCGCCAAAAGCTGAGGGGTTGGGGCTGGAGGTTCAGGGGGTTGAAGTGCTCGGCTTGCTGCTCGGCCGTGTCGCCCCTGCTGCCGAATAGGGAAATCTGTTCGGCAGCAGCCTGCTGGTTGGCGAACAGGGGCCCTTGGTGGCAGGCCAGCCGCCCCTGCCATTGCTCCAGTTGGTGGGCCAGCAGGGGGATGGCCCCGGCCCCTATCTGGCCCAGTTCGCCAAGCTGCGATCTCCCAAACAGTTCTCCCTGACGTGCCATCGGCCTAGGGCCCCTTGCTGGCCGGTCCTTTGGCGGCGGGCGGCAAGACAGGTCCGGCGGGGCCTGGACTGAACTGCACCCGGCCAATCCAGCTCTCCACCAGGGCGGCCGGAAGCTGGAGCCGCTGTTGCAGGTCGGCCAGGTCGAGGAAGGGAGCGCGGTTGCGTTCGAGCAGCAGCCGGCCCAGCCGTTGGCTGTCAAGGCCCAGCGATTGGAGTTCCCCCGCCGCTGCCCGATTGAGATCGATCCGCTTGGCGGGCATTGCTGGCGGGGCGGGCTCGCCGTACCAGCGGAACTCCAGCAGCGGTAGCCAGGTTTGCACCAGGGATTCGGGCAGCTCCAGTAACCGCTGCAGGTCTTCGCTGCAGCTGAGCTGGATTCCACTTGCCTGGAGACGCAGCAACAGATCCACCTGGGAGGCGGCCATCCCTGGCAAGCGCAGCCAGTCGGCGGCGGTGGCGCGGTTTACATCCAGGCGCCAACCCAGGGCGGAGGCCCGCTGCACCGCAGTGGCATCGTCTAGCCGCAGGCCTGGATTCTGCTGCAACTTGAGGGCGAGCAGCTCACGCTCCACCTCTTCTAAGGCAAGGGGAGGGTTGGGCTGCCGCGCTGCCGCCGGAATTTGACCGGTTGCCCGTAGCACTTGACGCGCCAGGGGGTCCAACCAGTGCCTCTGGGCCATGGCGGAACGCTGCCGGTTCGAATTGACTGAACTTAGCTGGGGTCTTCGTCGTTCGGCCAGTCGATCAGCCCCAGGCGCAGGCCAAGTACGGCCGCGTGGGTGCGATCCCGGGCCTGGAGCTTGGCGCTCAGATTGCGCAGGTGGGTTTTGACCGTGTCGGTGGCGATGAACAGCTGCTGGCCGATCTGCCCATTGGTCTCACCGCGTGCCACCAGCGTCAACACATCCCTTTCGCGCTCGCTGAGGGGTTCGATCGGCCCCGTTGCGCCGGGCCCCTGGCGGAACAACTCCGTGAGGCTGCGGTCGATGTAGACCCCACCGCCGCTGATGGCGTGCAGGGCGGCGGCGGCGCTGCCCAGACCCAGGCGCGATTCCACCAGCAGGCCATCACAGCCGGCCTGGATTGCCTGCTGGATCGGTGTCTGCCGGTGCTCCTGGGTGATCAGTAAAAGGGTTTGGATCGAAGGCCAGCGCCGCTTGATCTGCTGCACCAGGGCAATCCCCGAGCCCTGCTCCAGGGTGTCGCTCAGGAACACCATGGTGGGCTGGTGTCGCTCCACCAGGGCCAGGCCGCTGGCTTCGCAGGTGGCCGCGCCCACCAGCTGTCTCTGGCCGATCTGGCTGCCCACAAACAGGCTGAGCATGGCCCGGTTGCCCAGGCACACCACCAGCCGGGCGTCCCTCAGCAGGTTGTCGATCTGGCCAGTGTTCTGGCGGATCTGCTCGAGCCTTGGGGTGAAGTCCATGGGGGGGATTCGCGGTGACAACGCATGGCCCCATGCTGATCAAGCCCACGCAATTACGCCTATCCGCACTCCCCAGAACTGCCTGGATTCACCAGAATCAACCAACCGCAACGCTGCCCGGCTCCATGGCGTTCTTTGAATCCGAGATCGTTCAAGACGAGGCCAAGCGTCTGTTTGGCGATTACCAGCAGCTGATGCAGCTGGGCAGTGAATATGGCAAGTTCGATCGGGAGGGCAAAAAGCTCTACATCGAAAAGATGGAAGACATGATGGAGCGCTATCGGGTGTTCATGAAGCGCTTTGAGCTCTCCGAGGATTTCCAGGCCAAGCTCACCGTCGAGCAGCTGCGCACCCAGCTGGGCCAGTTCGGGATGACACCCGAAACCATGTTCCAGCAGATGCACCAGACCCTCGAACGGATGAAGAGCCAGCTGGATGCTCCCGCTTAGAGGCTGCTCCCGCCCAGAGGCTGCCTACGATCCCGCCACAGAGTCAGAGCGGGTAGCAGTTCCAATGACACCAGCCCATCCGCCGCTCGGGCAGATTCCCCTGCCGGCCTGGCTTGAGCGGGGCATGGCGGACCTCTTCCCCGCTGGTATGGCAGGGGATCCCGACCAGCAGCTTGCCGCCCGCCTGGAGGGGTCACAGAGCAGCGGTGTGCAGTTGAGGGTGAAGCTCGGTATCGACCCCACCGGCTCCGCCATCCACCTGGGCCACTCGCTCCTGTTCCGCAAGCTGCGGGCGTTTCAGGATGCGGGCCACACAGCGGTGTTGATCATTGGCGATTTCACCGCCCGCATCGGCGATCCCACTGGCAAGGGCACTACCCGGGTGCAGCTCAGTGAGGCGGCGGTGGAGGCCAACGCCGCCACCTATCTGCAGCAGCTGGGCCAGGGGCAGGCCCCCGAGCGCGCCCTGCTGGATTTCACCACCCCCGGGCGGCTGGAGGTGCGCCGCAACAGCGAGTGGCTCGCGGGCCTGGATCTGCCCCAGGTGATCGAGCTACTGGGCATTAGCACCGTGGGCCAGATGCTGGCCAAGGAGGACTTCGCCAATCGCTACGGCTCGGGCACGCCGATTTCCCTGCACGAATTTCTCTATCCCCTCCTGCAGGGCTACGACTCGGTGCAGGTGCGGGCCGATCTGGAGCTGGGCGGCACTGACCAGAAGTTCAACGTGGCCATGGGCCGCGACCTGCAGCGCCATTTCGGCCAGCGGCCCCAGTTTGGGATGCTGCTGCCGATCCTGCCGGGCCTCGACGGGGTGCAGAAGATGAGCAAGAGCCTGGCCAACACCGTGGGCCTGGCTGAAGACCCGCTCTCGATGTATTCCAAGCTCGAGAAGGTGCCCGATGGGGTGGTGGACGACTACCTAACCCTGCTCACCGATTTGGATCTGGCGGCTCTGCCGGAAAATCCGCGGCAGCGCCAGAAACTGATGGCCCTAGAGATCACCAGGGCCCGCCATGGGGCGGCGGCGGCCGCGGCGGCCCAGGCCGATGCAGCATCCCTGGTGGGCGGCGCGGCAGGTGCCGGTGCGGCAGAGGCCGAGGTGCCAGAGGCCTCGCTGGCGGCGGTGAACTTTCCGGCCAGGGCCTTTTATCTGCTCAGTGCCGTGGGGATCTGCGCCAGCAGCAGCGAAGCCCGCCGCCAGATCCAGGGCGGCGGCGTCAAGCTTGACGGCGAAAAGCTCGCCGATCCCAACCAGGAGTTCGCCGGCCCTGAAGCCCTCGCCGGCAAGGTGCTGCAGCTGGGCAAGAAGACCTTCCGGCGCCTGGTCGCGGGCTAGCGGCTGCCTAGCAGGTCTTCCCAGCTCGGGGTCTGGACAGCTATTGCATCCCCGGAACTGCAGGGAATGGTGATGACGGCATCGCCCATGGGGTGCCAGGCAGGCAGGGGGCAGCATGGGGCCGGCTCCAGGCTGAGGGTCACCGGCAGGGGAGTGGACTCGGAGAAGGCCATGGCCACGGCTCGCGCCAGACCAGCCTGGGCGGGGGGATCGGGTCCCTGGTGCAGTCCTGATGCCATGGCGATGTCGCCTGGACGACGCGCTCCCTAACCTGCAGCCACGCTGCTGGCGGCCCTTGCCCGAGCCCACCGACCGAATCATCGTGGCCCTCGATGGCATGGCGCCGGAGCAGGCCCTGGCCTTTGCCGCGGCGGTACCGCAGCTGTGTTGGGTGAAGGTGGGCCTGGAACTGTTCGTGGCGGGCGGGCCAGCCGTGGTGCAGCAGCTGCGCGATCAGGGCAAGCGGGTGTTCCTGGATCTCAAGTTCCATGACATCCCGGCCACCATGGCCGGCGCCTGTCGCAGTGCGGCCCGGCTCGGCGCCGAGCTGATCACGGTGCACGCCTGCGCCGGCACCGAGGCCCTGGGCGCGGCCCAGGCGGCGGCGCTGGAGTCTGCTGCGGCGGTGGGCCTGCCTACCCCCACCCTGCTGGCGGTGACGGTGCTCACTAGCTGGGAGCAGGCCCGTTTTGCTGCTGAGCTGGCGATTGGGGAGCCGCTTGCCGCCTACGTGCCCCGGCTGGCTCGGCTGGCCGCAGCGGCCGGCATCGGCGGCTGCGTCTGCTCACCGCTGGAGGTGGCTGCCCTGCGCTCTGCCCACCCCGAGCCCTTTGCCCTGGTGACTCCCGGCATTCGCCCGGCTGGAGCGGCCCATGGGGATCAGCAGCGGGTGCTGACGCCCGCCCAGGCCGTCGCCGCCGGTGCCAGCCAGCTGGTGATCGGTCGGCCGATCACGGCGGCGCCCGATCCTGCCGCGGCTTTTTCGGCCTGTTGCCGGGAGCTGGCCTCAGGCCACCAGTGAACCCTGGGGCACCAGCTGGCCGTAGAGCACTTCAAGGGCGTCGATGTTTCCCTCCAGGGTGTAGCGCTCCAGGGCTCGCGCCCTGGCCCGACGGCCCAGCTCAGCGGTGAGCACCGGCTGGTCGCGCAGCACCGGGATCAAGGTGCGCAGTTGGGTGGTGACCCCCTGGGTGCTGATCACGATGCCCGCACCCCCCTCCAGCACCTCGCCATCGGCGCCGGCATCGGTGGCGACGCAGGCCGTGCCGCTGGCCATGGCTTCGAGCAGGGCCAGGCTCAGCCCCTCCACCAGCGAGGGCAGCAGGAACACCTCCGCCAGCTGCTGGAAGGCGACCCGCAGCTCCAAGCTGGGTTCGTAGCCCCACCACACCAGGTCTGGTTCGGCGCCGGTGGCCTGCAGGGAGCTGCGCAGGGGGCCATCGCCCACGATCACCAGCACGCAGCCCGCCGGGCGCACCAGCCGCCAGGCCTTGATCAGGGCCTCCACGTTTTTTTCAGTGGCCACCCGGCCCATGTAGAGGAAGACGCGCCGGCCGGCAAAGCGCCGGCGCAGGTCCTGCAGTTCGGGGCTGGCGGTGGGGGCAAGCGATGCCGGCCGCCACATGGTGGTGTCGACGCCGTTGGGGATCACGGCCAGTCGCTCGGGCCGCACCCCCAGGCGCTGAAGCATCTCGGCCTGCAGCTCCGAAAAGACAATCACCCGGTCGAATTTGGCCAGGGTGGGCCCATAGAGCTGGTAGGTGAGCTGCTGGGTGCCAGCAGACAGGTTGCGCAGGCTGGCATCGAAGGCCGGGTGGAAGGTTGCCACCACGGGCAGTCCGAGCTGCTGGCAGAGGTCGGGCAGGCGGAAATCGAGCGGAGAGAGGGTGAGGCTGGCGTGCACCAGGTCGGGTTTGAGCCGCTCCAGGGATTCGCGCAGCTCCCGCTGGGCCCCCAGGGACGGGATTGTGTACACCTGGGATTTCACCAGATAGGGCAGGGCCACCTCGGGGCCGCCGCCATTGCTGTCGCCTTGATTCTCAACCTCTGGCAGGCCATCAGCGGAGCGGGCCAGGCTTCCAGGCGGGGTATCGAAGTGGATGAAGCTGATCCCGTGGCCCCGCCTGCGCAGCGCATGGGTGGTACTCAGTCCGTAGGTGACGTTGCCGCAGAACGGGGTTTTTTTGCCCAGCCAGGCAATGTGGACCACCGGGGCGCGCGCATTCGGCATTTCACGCTAACAGCGCTGCCACGGACGCTCCAGCAGGGCTGCTAGCAGGGCGATGGCAGCCAGGGCCCACAGCACCGGCAGCAGGCCGTAGCGGCTCACCACCGCGCCCGCCAGCACCAGTGGCAGGCTCAAGGCGATGTTGATCAGGTTGTTCTGCAGGCCAAAGACCTTGCCGCGCAAGTCCTCCGGCGTCTGCTCCTGGATGGTTGTCTGGGCCGGGATCGCCAGCAGGGCCGAGCCCACCCCCAGCATCCCGCAAAGCAACAGGGTCAAGACGAGGTTGCCGCGCAATTGGCCCAGCAACACCAGGCTCCAGCCGATGGTGCCCAGTCCCGTGGCGGCCAGGCGGCGGCGGTTGAGGCCCTGACCCAGCTGGGCCACCGCCAGGGCGCCGATGGCCAGGCCCAAGCCGCTCATCGCCAGCAGGGTGCCGAACTGGGTGGGGCCCAGGCCCGGGATGGCCGCGGCCAGGCTGATCGCCAGCACATATAGGGCAGCTAGGAGGCTGTAGAGCAGCACCAGCTGCACCATGGCGCCCCGTACCCGCGGCCGTTCTCGCAGCACCTGGAGGCCTTCGCCGATTTCCTGCCACACCGAGCTGCGACTGGCGGCCCGGGGTTGCTCCTGCCAGCGGATCCGGCTAATCGCCACAGCCGCCAGGCCGTAACAGAGGGGTAGCAACAGAAATTCGCCGCCTTCGATGCCGATGCGGCGCAGGCCCAGATGGAGCAGGCGCAGGATCGGGTCGCCCAGGGCGAAGCCCACGATCGTGGCCGCCATGCTGGTGGCCTGGTAGAGGGAATTGGCTGCCAGCAGCTGGTCTGAGGGCACCAGTTGGGGGATGGCGGCCTGTTCGGCCGGTGCGAAGAACTGGGTGAGCACCGACTCCAGGAAGGTCATCAGCACCAGCCCCCAGTAGCCCCAGCTCAGGCCCAGCCACAGGGGCTCCTGCACTAGGCAGAAGGGCGCCAGCAACACAAGCGCAGCCCGCAGGCCGTTCGAGGCCACCATCACCGAGCGCTTGGGCCAGCGGTCGGCCCAGACGCCCGCCACCGTGCCCAGCAGCATCGCTGGAATTGTGTTGGCCACGTAGATCCCCGTGGCCAGCAGGGTGATCATTTGGGCCCGGGTCTCGGGCAGGTCGAGGCGAATCGCCGAGGCGGCTTCAGCCAGGGCGGGATTGGCTTCCGGCGTTCCCCTCACCCAGGTCTGGGCGATCAGAAACACCATCAACACGATGTAGAACTTGTCGGCCAGCTGCGAAAAGATCTGGCCCACCCACAGACGCCGAAAATCAGCCAGGGCCAGTACGCCCTGCAAGCCCGTGGTGCGAGAACTGCCGCTCAATTTTGCCCGCACCTCCGCTCAATTCCATGATGGCGCAGGGCTGGTGCTGAGGCTGGAGCGCAGCATGTTCAGGGCGCGGGGCCGGCGGCCCAGATGCTCCTGGCACCAGTGCTCCACCAACTCGAGCAGGTGTAGCCACACCGCCAGGGGCCCCATCAGTTCGCCATCGCGCCGGCGGGGCAGGTTGGGCCGCAGCAGCCGCTGCAGCAGGGCCAGCTCCGAGGCGTTGAGCACCACCCGGGCGCCGGCGAGCGCGCCGATCACCAGACCCTCACTGGGGATCAGGCTGCAGCGCCAGTCCCAGTTGCCCACGGGGGGCTCGAGCGGCTCGCCACTGCGGGCGCAGCGGCCCAGGGGCAGGGCGTAGCCGCCGAGGGCAAGCAGGTGGACGCTGCCCTGCACCGCAATTGCCAGGGCCTCAAGGTCGCAGCCCCGTTCCCGCACCAGGGCATCTAGACGGCCCAGCTGCATCAGCAGATCCGCCAGCACTCCCGGTGCGGGGGCATCGCCGGGTACCAGGGCCAGGCAGAGCTCGCTGAGGGCCTGGGCGGCGGCGAGGGCCTCCAGCTGCTGGGCCAAACCGCTGTAGCTACGCAACACCTTCAGCTGTCGCACCCGCCGCAGGCCGCTGCCCCCGCCCACCAGCAACTTCAGGTGGCTGAGGGGGACGGCGGCGGCCAGGCTGCTGCGGGGTTTGCGCGCCCCGGGCACCGCAAGCCGGATCACGCCTTGGTCTTCGCTCAGCAGGGTGAGCAGGCGGTCGTTTTCGCCGAGGGGCTTACAGCTCAGGGCCAAACCTTCGAGGTTCTGTTCCGGCACGGCTGGATCAGCCCCGCAGCGCCTGGGCCAGGGCCACGCCGCGGCTGGTGCCCAACCGGGTGGCACCAGCCTCCACCAGGGCCAGGGCCTGCTCGAGGCTGGCGATGCCACCGGAGGCCTTGATGGCCGCGCGCCCCCTGGCCAAATCCCGCAGCTGCCCTACCTGCTCCACGGTCACCGGCGGCCCGAAACCACTGCCGGTCTTGAGGAAGCGGGCGCCGGCATCGATGCTGATCTCCACCAGCAGGGCCAGGGCCTCGGGATCGAGCCGCCCGACCTCCAGGATCACCTTCACCGGCAGGCCCAGCTCGCAGATCGCGGCGAGTTCGTCGTGGATCGGAGTGCTGCTGCGATCCGCCAAAGACCCGAAATCGGGTACCACGTCGAGTTCGTCGGCACCCGCTGCCGCCGCGGCCTCAGCCTCAGCCTGCTTCACCCCTGCCGGCACGGCTCCAAAGGGGAAGCCCACGACCGCAATCAGTTGGGGGGTAGGGCCCTTCCCTTCCCGGGGCAGCTGGTTCCTGGCGGTGGCCACCCAGCGGGAGGCGACGCACACCCCGGCAAAGCCGAAGTGGCGCGCTTCCGAACAGCACTGCAGGATTGCGGCTGTGCCCTGGTGGGGGTCCAGCAGGGCATGGTCGATCAGGGGGGCCAGGTCGGGTCGTTCTGCCCTCATGCCTCCTTGGCCTGGATCACGCCGAACCCCCCGTGGTTGCGGCGATAGGCCACTTGGATCTGGCCGCTGGCTGAGTCGCGGAATACGTAGAAATCGTGATCGATCAGCTCCAGCTGGTGCAGGGCGTCATCGAGGCTCATCGGCGGCATGGTGAAGTACTTGCGCCGTACGCCCGGGCTGGGCAGTTCCGGCTCCTTGCCATCCACCAGGGTGCTGCCGGGTGGCGGCAGATTGGCGGCGGCGCCTGCCTCCTCGTCGCGGGCGGAGCGGTGCACGGGCCCCTGGCTCTGTTCCTGGATGCGGTCCTTGTAGCGGTGCAGCTGGCGGCTGAGCTTGCTGGCCACCA
>ERZ887942.1234-NODE-1234-length-18217-cov-4.988107_pt1 | contig 18217 bp, 8 predicted proteins | sample MGYA00521099_ERZ887942 | MGnify/ENA primary metagenome ERZ887942 (study PRJEB32303, sample SAMEA104408605) | aquatic metagenome | biome: Brackish water; feature: Pelagic; material: water | place: Baltic Sea | collected 2014-06-07T06:48:00 | depth 16,251 m ...
CCTTTGGATGCCTTGGCATCATGAAGAATCCAGGCTTCTTCGTGTTCTCAACATCGGTGTGCCGAGCTACCCACGCCCTGAAGAGTGATCACCTTGGCAGAGGGAGCTTTCATGCCATCAACGTGGTGGGACGTGAATGACAGAGCGCCGGGAGGGCTACCTGTTAGCACGAGGTTGAGACCGTGGATTTCGCGGAAGTCGATCGTTGATTGGTTTGGGTTCTCGACGATCTACTTTGCTAACTGACGTTGGCCAGCGTGCCCTGACGCAGTTGCACGGCATCACGCATGGCTTGATGCTCGGGGTTCTCCAATTGTGGGTCGTTGGTGAGGATTTGTTGGGCGAGTTTGCGCGATTGTTGCACGAGCGCAGCATCGGTGAGGTAACTCACCATGCGTAGGTCCGGCAATCCGCTCTGAGCGGTGCCAAGGATATCTCCAGGGCCACGACGCTCGAGATCGGCTTCAGAGATTTTGAAGCCGTCTCGTGTTTCCGCTAGGATAGCAAGCTTGCGCTGGCCTTCTTCATTGTCAGGGGCACACATTAGAATGCAGTAAGATTTGTGTTCGCCACGCCCGATGCGACCTCGCAGTTGATGGAGCTGTGCTAGACCGAAGCGCTCGGCGTGGTAGATCAGCATCAGGTTGGCGTTGGGCACGTCGACACCAACCTCAATGACAGTGGTGGCTACCAGGACCTGGGTTTGGCCACTGCGGAAGCGGGCCATGATGGCTTCTTTCTCTTCGCTGGCCATCCGGCCGTGCAACAAGTCACAGGTGATCTCATCGCCTAACTCTTTGAGCCATTCTTCATGGGCTTGAGTCGCGTTGGCCAACTTCAGCTTCTCTGATTCCTCGACCAGCGGGTAGACGATGTAGGCTTGGCGCCCTTCAGCGATTTGTTCTTTCAAGAACCGCGCTGCGTCAGGGGTTTTATCCATGGTGCGCACCGCGGTGACGACTTTGCCACGTCCTTTCGGCATCTCATTGACAATGGAGACGTCTAAGTCGCCATACAGGGTCATCGTCAGAGTGCGCGGAATGGGTGTGGCGGTCATCACCAGGACGTCGGGCCGTGAGGCACGTTCCATCAATTGGCCGCGCTGCAGCACGCCAAACTTGTGTTGTTCATCCACCACGACCAGGCCCAGCTGATCGCTCACTTCGGCTTTCTCAAACAGTAGTGAATGAGTGCCAACGAGAATCTGCGCTTCTTCGCCCCCTGCAAGTAGGGGAAGAAAGCCATCTTCGACGCGATCCGCTGTGCGCAAGCCAACGCGCACACCAAGCGGCTCTAGCCATTTTTGAAAGGTGAGAAAATGTTGCTCCGCGAGGATTTGCGTGGGTGCCATCAGCACAGCTTGATAGCCATCTTCCACCGCAAGCAACATCGATGCTAGTGCCACCAAAGTCTTGCCGGAGCCGACATCGCCCTGCAGCAGGCGATTCATCGGCATGGACGAGGCCAGGTCTTGGCGAATCTCGGCGACCGCGTTGTGTTGCGCGTTTGTTGGTTCGAATGGCAACGTGGCGTAGAATTGTTCTAGCAAAGCGCCTTCACCACAATGTTTCTGGCCTTGCTGCCGCCGGTAGTCCTCGCGGCGTGCGAGGATGGTGAGTTGAAACTGGGTGAATTCCTCAAGCGCCAGGTAACGCCGCGCAACCTCGGCTGCGGCTTCAGAGTCTGGAAAGTGCACGGCTTGCAAGGCTTGCCAGCGCGTCAGGTCAGGCGCCGCTCCCGGTGGCAAACGATCCGGGACATCAGCCTTCGTCACCAAGGTACGAATGTGATCCTGCCATTCGCGCATGGGGCGCTGGCTCACCCCTGCGGTGAGTGGGTAAACTGGCGTGATACGACCGAGATGAATCGAGTTGCTGTCTTCCAAATCCTCGACCAACTCGAAGTCAGGATGATCCATCACCAACCGTTGGCCACTGCGCTTGGCTTTGCCATAAAAGACCAGCTGCTGATCGACCGCAAAGGTCTTGCCGATCCACGGCATGCCAAACCAGCGGCAGACCAAGGGACTATCAAAGGGACCAGGCTCAGGATTCTCGACTGTGATCTCAAAGAATCGACGTCGACCAGCAAATCGCTGCTGGGTGTTGGTCACCACGCCACACAAACACACGGCACGCTCCATCGGTTGGTTGGGAAAGACATCGAACTGCTGGCGATCCTCATAACGATGTGGTAGGTGTAAGAGCAAATCACCAACAGTCTGGCAACCGAGGGTGGCCAGACCTTGGCGTTGTTTCGCACTCAGTTTGAGTTCGGGCACCTTGTCTAAGCTGGTGGCCAGCAACGCGCTCATGGCTCTTGGAGAGAAAGCGTTAGTAACATGACCGCACATCGGTCACATGGATCTGCAATGACTGGCGGCCGCGATACTCGTTGCGCTGGATGGTGAAGGCCACGTCCCATGGTGGCTTCGGCAACTCAAGCTCCGCACCACCGAAGTAGATGGCCTCACGAATGGCACCATTCTGATAGAGTTCGAGTCGCAAATGCTTCTTACTGAGAATGGAAGGCTCACCGGCAAGCTGCACATCGCGGCAGATCAGCAATGGCTGAGGGTTGTGCGAACCGAAAGGCTCCATCAGTTCATAGCTGTCGAGCAGTGACAATGTCAGGTCTGACAAGTCCGTCTCGGCATCGACGTGGAGCTTGGGCACCAAGTACTCAGAGCGCGCATTGGAAGCCACGATTTCTTCAAATCGCTGCTGAAAGTCTGGGAAATTCTGTTTCCAAATGGTCAAGCCAGCCGCCATCTCATGGCCGCCGCCTTTGATCAAGAGATCATTGCACGAGTGCAAGGCCGTCACCAAGGAGATGTTTTCCACACTGCGGCCACTGCCTTTGCCAAGACCCGTCTCATCAAAGGCCACAATGAAGGTCGGACGATGAAAGCGACGCATCAGGCGTGAAGCCACGATGCCGACCACACCGGGATGCCAGTCATCGGATCCTAGCACAATGCTGCACCGATCCTTGGGTTGGCTGCCATTCTCCAACATGGCCATGGCTTCGTCAAACATGCGACTTTCCAACAACTGCCGCTCTTTGTTCTGATCATCCAGTTGTTTGGCGATGGTCTGAGCGCGCCCTAGATCGCGTTCTAACAACAAATCCAAGGATGCCTTGGCCGTGTCCAAGCGCCCAGCGGCGTTCAAACGTGGCCCCAAGCGGAAACCGATGTCCGAGGTGAAGACGATCTCACCCAGCTTGGTTTCTTGTTTGAGCGCGATCAGGCCACAGTTGGCCGTGTTGCGCAGACAATGCAGGCCTTTGCGCACCAGGATGCGATTCTCACCGATCAGTGGCACGATGTCTGCCACGGTGCCTAGCGCAATGATGTCCATGTAGGACTTCAGATCAATGGCAGGGTTGGGCCGCGTCTTCAGCAATGCATGGGCGACTTTGAATGCCACGCCAGCACTGCACAGGTAGTGAAAGTCATCACCCACCTTTGGATTCACCAAGGCCAGGCAGTCCGGCCGGGCATCTGGATTGCACTCATGATGATCGCAGACGATCACCTCGATGCCCTTCTCTTTCAGCCAAGCGATTTCTTCGATGGACGTCGTGCCGCAATCGACCGCCATGATGAGGTCGGGATCGAATTCCTCCAAGCAGCGCTCCAAACCGGCCTTGCTCATGCCGTAGCCCTCCGCCAGCCGATGGGGGACGAAGCAATGGGTATCCAGCCCATAATGAGTAAAGACTTCCTTCAACAAAGCGACTGAGGTCACACCATCGACATCGTAATCGCCGAACAACGCCACCGTTTCCTTGTTATCAATGGCTTGCAGTAACCGCTCAACCGCGATCTCCATGTCAGGAATGAGAAAGGGATCAGAAAGATCACTGAACTTGGGGTTCAGAAAGCGTTCAATCTGGTCAGGCTCGACCACGCCACGTTGAGCGAGAATGCGCCGTACCAGCGGCGGCAAGGCTAGCGTCTGAGGGTCCTGATCTACTTTGGCTAGGTGTTCTGGGCAGACCTCTTTGACGATCCAGTTCGCGGCTTCCTCCATTGAGGACTGATTGAAGGAGAAAACCGCCATGCACGCAAGTGGTTCACCGAGTTTCTTTCTGGAATGACTGACAAACTAGCAAGAGAAGTGATCCCACGCTGGTTCCAGCGCAGGTTGGACGGCGGATCGGTCGACCTGGATCAGTCGCTCATCTCCTTGTTAGACACGGCCTTGAGACACACTTTGTCGTTCACCAATGAGAGCTGCAGCGTCTGCTTCTCCAAACCTGGATGCTCCACCAAGAATCGCGCCAAGGTCGTGGTGACCATTTCTTCAATCTTGCGCTGCAAGGGGCGGGCACCATAGGTGGGATCAAAGCCAGCGCGAGCGACGCTGTCGATGAGTTCATCGGAAAATACCAAGGTCAGATTGCGATCTAACAAGCCTTCACGAAGGCCAATCTCATCCAGCTCCTTAACCGTGACCTGACGAATCACGTCATGGCTCAGTGCTTGGAATGTCACCACGCGATCGAGCCGATTGAAGAACTCCGGCCGAAAGAACTGCTTCACTGCGGAGTGATCCACTGAGCTCGGCAGAGACTGCTGCCCTTGATTGCCAAAGCCCAACGGTCCAGACGCACTGGCGCCAAGGTTGGACGTCATGATGATGATGCTGCTGTGAAACGACGTGGCACGTCCGAAGGCATCGGTCAGCCGACCTTCTTCGAAGACGTTGAGAAAGATGTCGAACACCGCATCGGAGGCTTTCTCGATCTCGTCCAATAGCAGTACGGTGAACGGATTGGCGCGCAAACGACGGATCAAGTCGGAGGGCTTGCCCAGCGGGTTGCCTAACAAACGCAGCGATGCGTCATACCCGGCGTACTCGCTCATGTCCAAACGAATGAGCCGGTCCTTCTCCGGCTTGCCAGCGAACAGCAAGTTTCCCAAGGCGCGAACCAGGGCGGTCTTGCCGACACCAGTAGGCCCACAGAAGAGGAACACACCAAGCGGGCGACGTGGGTCGTTCAGTCCCGATTTGAATTTCGTGAGGATCCCAGTGACTGATCGCACGGCCTCATCTTGACCAATGACCTGCCCGGAAAGATCCTTCATCAATTGGCCCTCTTCTAGAGAGACATCATCGCGCAGAAACGCTTCCGGCAAACCCGTGACCTGGCCGAAACTCGCACGCACGTCATTGGTCGTGATGGCCGTCTCATTGCGATCATGCGCCGCTTCGGCTAGTTGGCCCATGAAGTCCATGACCTTTCCAGGGAAGGCCACGTAGGGTTGGAAGCGCTTGAACATCTGATAGATGCTATCGATCGCTTCTGGAGCAAAGGTCACTTTCTCTTGTTGTTCGAAGAAGCTAGACGCGTGACGCATCAGCCGCAATGACTTGCTCTCCTCGAGCGGTGCCAGCCTAAGCAACTGAAGCGAATCCACCAACCCCGCTAGCATACGATCGCAAGCTTCCAGCTCCCGTGGCGTGGCTTCTGCAACGAGACGCAATTCGCCATTCTGCACAAATGGTAGAATCAGCGCTCCGATGCTCGACTCCGGACCTTCGCCACCGAGCTGCACCAGATCGAGCAGATTCTCGACGCAGAGGATGCCACGAATCTGGCCAAGCTCCTTGACCGCGTCTTCAAACCGTTCCTCCCACTGTCCCAAGTAACGCATGCCTGAGACGATGCGCCCTGCAGAGGTCAGCCAGAACAACTTGGGTGCTGATTTGCCCGAGTCCCGTTGGGTGCGATGCAATTCGATGCGCTTGGCGGCCTCGGTCAAGATGGAGGTCTTGCCACTACCAGATTCACCAACCAAACACACGCTGGTGCCATCCTCGCCGAGGATGGATTCCAAACGGACCACTTCGTCTTGCCGTTCCCAAGTGCGACTGCCTCGGCGAAAGGTGCGAGCCCCCAAGTGATCAGCAATCGCGCGAAGCTGCTCGGTCGCATCGTCATCAGTGTCATTGTCAGGACGTTCTTTGATGGAGACCACCACTTCATCGAGCTCCACCAGCTCGGGAGGCAAGCAGCGTGACAAGGCCTGCGGCGTCTCACCTTTCAATTCAGCCTTCACATAATGCTCTGCCAATTCACCAAAGCTCTCTTCGTCGTGATAGTCGAAGGCCACATCGATCGTGGGCAACAAGGCAGTGAAAAGTCCAGGGGCACGTTCGCCAGTGACACACGGCAAGCGCAGCCGAACGCGTTCGCAGGCAAAGGTGCGCTTCTTGTCCTTCTCTTGCTTCTGCTTGGGACCGGTATCCTCGGCATACTCTGGATAGACGGATAACTTCACCTTGCGCAGCTTGGGCGACTTGAACTCCGGGTCGAAGACATAGCCAAAGCACTTGTGATAGGCCTGCAAATAATCCTTCAATTGCGACAGCACTTCCTTCCGCGTTGCGCCCACCGCCACGCCATCGTCATCCTCATCCAGCAAGCGCCCAGTGAATAAGCCACTCGCCATTTGCCAAAGGACCACCTGAAATCGTGTCGTCTTAGCCATGATTCAGCACTGCGTTGAGTTCGTCCGCGAGCGGCAAATGAGGATCGATGTGATCCCAGCGCGGATGGCCTAACTGATCGGTGATCACGCCTGTGCGTAGGTCAACCGAAAGCCCACATTCATGATGCAAATGAATCACCTGTGGCGTGGCTTCCCCACAGCGCGTCTCCAAGTATTGATGGCTGCCATCTTTGCGGAAAAACAGATGCACCCCGTGCTCAAAGCCTAACAAGGTCGATGCCGCCAGGCCTTGCCAAGCAAAGCCTTGCACGGGCCCGTGCTGCCAGCCATCTTCAGGATCCCAATCCAGGTCTGTGAAGGTCTCCTCGTAGCCTTGAATGAATGGTAGGTAAACATCCTGGATCATCGAATCCGATTTCAAGGCCACTGGGCCGCCCGTCGCAGGAGGCGCATTGCCACCAAAGGCAAGCGTAACGGTTTCCATCGCGGCACGATCGGCCAACTGCACTTCCAGGCGGCTGATGCTGTAGATGAGGTTCTCAGTTTGGAAATTCAGCATGTCTTGCACCTCCGCTTGTTCAACCAAGTCAGCGAGCACTTGCGCACTATTCGCCGCTTGGCTCACCGCGGTGAGAAGCTCTGCACGCACCTCCAGAGGCAGTCGCAGCCGCGTCGCACGCTTGCCAAGGCGAGGCGGCGTGGTTAGGCGTGTCGTGTTGCGCGGGTCTAACAAGGCTTCCGCCTCACGCAAGATGCGTTCACGCTGGTTGCGAATCCAGGTCAAGTGTTCGCGCAGGTCATAGTAGGTGGCGCGACCGGCGTAGTCATCTTCAGTAAACGAAGCATCCATTTCCTCCAAGGTGGCATTGGCACGGTGAATGAAGGCCTTCACGGCCTCCAGAATGTCCAACACATGAGTTGCCGTGACGGGTGGCAACTCGAACGGCTCCACGCTGGTGACCGCTTCAAACGAAGACTGCTTGAGGATCGGCTTACCTTCCCTGCCCAACACCACGCGTACCGTGGACACACCATGCCTTGTCGCACTGGCCAGGATGCTCGCCAGCGGCTGAATGAGATGATCTTCGATCGCGCGCCGCAAGGCTCTTGCCCCATACTGCGGGTCGAAGCCATGATCCGTCAAGTAGGCATAAACGTCAGGGTCGACCTCAAGCATGAGCTTGCGTTGGCGAAACCCAAACCGGGCCAGCGCCGCCCGAGCCAGCCGTTCCACCATGCCTTCGATGTGCTTGCGTGAGAGTTCATGAAACGGAACCACACGGTCGAGCCGATTGAAGAACTCCGGCCGAAAGAACTTCTCTGCCGCTTCCACATAAACGACCGTGGCGTCGTGATCCCCACTGGAGAAGCCCAGGGGCACGCGACTCTGCCGGGCACCCAGATTGGAAGTCAGGATCACGATGGCATTGGTGAAGTCGGCCGTCTGACCATGGAAATCAGTGAGCCTACCTTCGCCTAGCACTTGCAGAAGAAGATCAAACACATCGGGATGAGCTTTCTCCACCTCATCCAACAGCAACACCGTGTATGGCTGACGTCGGATCGCTGACGTCAGCACCCCTTGACCAGTACCGTGACCTCCAATCAAGCGTAAGGTGGCGTCATAGCCGACAAATTCATTCATGTCCAAGCGCAGCATGCGCTCGCTTGAGCCAAAGGCCATTTCGGCCAGCGCTTTGGCGCATTCGGTCTTACCAACGCCTGTTGGACCGAGAAAGAGCAACGATGCTAGGGGACGCGTTGGGTCATTCAGTTGCGCCTTGCTAAGCGCCACCGCGTCGACCATGGCGTCCACCGCAAGCTCTTGACCTACGATGCGCTCATCGAAGAAAGCCTTCAGTTCACTGCGATCAAAGGCCGTCGATTCATCCAGAAAGAGTGATGTTAGACCCGTCTTGGATTGGAAATGCGCTAGAGCATCGTCACCGGTGATCGGTGTGCCTCGCGTGGACAAGGACGCCGCCAATTGCTGCAAGAACTCAGCGCCCTTGCCAGGAAAGGAACGCGCTCGCGCGTAGCGACGCTGCAGCTGCACCACCTTGGGCAACACCTCAGGTGTGAAACGACAATCGCGTTCGGATTCCAATTGATGCAGGTAACGGATCAAGATTCGCAGCGTATCGCCCTCACTCGGTTCGCGCACGGGGATCACATGGAACAAATCAGCCAGGCTTCGATCGATCTCCTTCAACTTGCGCCACGCTTCTGGTGTGCATTCTGCTAGGACTTGCAACGGAGCCTCTTCCAACTGTGCCTTGAGCAGTGTGCCCGCATTGAGGACGCTATGCTGCGTCTTTCCCGCTTGAAACAAACCAAGCAAGTCATCGAAGTAGACCACCAACTTGCGATCGCGCGCATGCTTCATGATGGCGAGGAATCGCCCCTCCCATTCTCCCACGTGCGACATTCCAGAGATCAGTCGCTGCGGGTTGAGCAACCAGACCGGACCACGTTTCGAGACCTTGTCCTCACAACGTCGAAACACAAACTCATGAATCAGCGCTGTCTTACCGACTTGGCTCGGGCCGACCAAGAGCACCGGGCGCATCGAATCCGCTTTGCCAGTGAACAAGGCCAACAACTGACTGACCAAATCATCGCGCATGAGCGCACGTTGTAGCCGATTGGGATACAGTCGGTCCAAGCAGCGACCAACGCGCTCCAGCTCCTCACCACCATCGACTTTCTCTGTCGAAGACAGGTCGGCTAGCGGCAGACCGCCCTCACTCATCTCATGCTTCTGCACCACGGTGGTTTCCACCTCCACTTGGCTCAGTCTCGCAAAGTGCGGCGACGCATAAGCGCTTGGATCAGCGGTGCCATCACGCTCCAGAGAACGAAAGTATTCTGTCAGGACTTCGGTGGCGCGGTCTTCGATGTTCTCCCCGCGACGCCATTCGAAATTCACCTCACGCAGGCGCGGACAGAACACCACCCGGCGGCCAAACTCAGGAAAGGCCACGAGAAGAAACCGACCAGAGTACGTTTGCTTCCGAAGCCGCAGTTGAAGTGGCAAGTGATGCCGGGACAGCGGCGGATGAAAGCTCTGCACCGCCACCAGATGATGGTTTGGATCCCTAGCCGCACCAACCAAGTGCCTGCGCAAGTCGCGCTGCAGGTGCTCAATCGCCTGATCTTCCTGCGTTGCTTTGGCTTCAAAGCCATCGAAGAACACCGGCTGCACCTGATAGAACGCAGGCTCGCCTTCAGGACGCACCTTTTCAATCGTGATAGGAATGGAGAGCCGAATGTTTGCCATCTATCTAACTACATCGAATTGATGGCCTCCACCGCATCGTTGAGCAAGGCCTGGCGACTCAGGTGTTCTATCAAATCCACCGAAAGGCCTTGTTTGCCTTTCTCCTCCAAGTGCGTGTCACGGTAACCTTTCACATAATGAAACTCACGCCTGACCGCAACCGTCTTGGCCGAAACGATGCGTTCGAAGAAATTAGGCTCCAAGACATGGGTGCTGAGCGGTTCGGTCAACACGCTCACCAGCGCGCTCGAGCGTTTGTCTTCCGCCGATTGGTGCATGTGCTGGCCGCTTTCGTGTCGCAACGTTAGCCAAGCAAGTGGCGCCTGGATCTCCAAACCCAGCGCACCACACTCTTTCGGAATCTTGGCCAACAACTCGGAGAGTTCCTTCCCTGAATGAAGATGTGGCTTGATGACGGCATTGCCATCTTCATCGGTCCCCTGATATTCCTTGCTCGGGTGGCGGTAGTACACGGCGCCTGTGAGTCGCGCTACGTCGGAATCAAACAGGGTTGCGTAGAGCTTGACCAATTGATGCAACCAATCGCGATCATCAGCCACAAAGAGTAAGGTCGCCGTGTCCTTGGTGTTCTCGTAAGTCGCGTAGCAATCGATGAGAAGGTCTTGCCGATCATCATCGGAAAAGGCCAGCGGTTCCGTTGGCACGGTCTCGCCCGCCAAATGGTTGGACTCGTAGAGGTGTATCAAAGCCGTTTCTTCGAAATCAACGACCATCCGCAAGCTTGAATCCAATCTCCCTAACACACCTTCTATATGAGCCAAACGAGATTCAGCTTTGGGATCGAAGGGCAAGAACCAGCTCTCTTCTTCCTCCTTCTTAGCGCCTGCCTTGCGACGAGCGCGACGCTTCTCCCACGTCTTGGCCTGCTCGATCCGAAACTGCTCGCTGCGCAACTCGCCCACCAAGGAACTCTTGTGCAAGCGCTTCAAGGCATGACGAAAGCGCCCCGCTTCACCAATCTGTCGGTGCAACCAAGCCGCAGACTGCGGCGAGTCCGTCTCGCAATTGGCTTTGCTAGCACTGAACTCAACGCGTTCGCCGACATGAACACGCCCATCCTGATGAGAGGTGGCATTGAGGACATTCGCCACGGGGATCAAGATACGCCGCTCAATGGCACGTTTGAGAGGGCGTGCGCCATAGCGTGGGTCGTAGCCTTCATCGATCACGCGATCCAGATACTCGCGTTCCACGTCCAACTCCAAATGATGGCTGGCCAAGCCCGTGCGGCGTCGGACCAAGTCCAATTCACGATCCGCAATTTGCCGCACAGCAGCGCGCGAGAGTGGGAAGAAGGGCACAATCTGATCGATGCGATTGAAGAACTCCGGCCTAACCACGTTCTTAACGGCGGCTGTGAAATGATCGATCGCTTGTTGATCCGCGTTCGGATCGCCATCAAAGCCTAACTGATGACGGCCAAAGGTCGCGGCACCGAGATTGGAGGTCATGATGACCACCGTATTGGTAAAATCCGCCAAGCGACCTGCTCCATCCGTTAGGCGACCTTCGCCCAACACTTGCAGGAAAAGATCAAAGACATCGGGATCGGCTTTCTCAAACTCATCCAACAAGATCACGGAGAACGGTTCATCACGCACCGCAGCCGTGAGCAGGCCTTCGCCTCCAGTAAAGTGATTGCTAATGAGTCGCTGGGCGGCCGCAGGCGAACCGTATTCGCTCATGTCGAATCGGATCATGCGATCTGGGCTGTTGTAAAGATAGGCCGCCAAACTCTTGGCTAATTCCGTCTTACCAACCCCCGTCGGGCCGATGAACATGAATGATGCCAGGGGTTTTTGCGGCCGAGACAAGCGCATCTTGATGGTGGCCAGGGTGTTGGTCACCAGCGAGGTCGCGGTAGACTGCGCCATCACCCTGGCAGCGAACCACGCACTGACTTCATCGTGATCAAAACCAATGGCGTCGTCCAGAATCACTCGCGGCAAGCCAGTCTCGGTAGTAAACGCATGAATCACGTCAGCGGACGTGATCGTAGCTCCCTCAGCCGCGTCCAAACGCAATCGACGCAAGAAACGTGCAGGTCGCCCAGGGAAGGCCGAGTACGTGGCGTAGCGACGATGCAAGGCATCGATCCGGTGCAAAGCCTCAGGTTCGATCACCGCTCGCGTGAGTGTTGGCTCTTTGCTGATCTTGGTGAGGATCTTGTTGGAGGTCAACTGATCCGGTTCCGATAGGCTGAGCTGACGAAAGGCATCGAGCAATTTCGGATCGTGCGTTTCGATCGCGCTCAGTTGTTCAGGCGAGCACTCCACCACGACTAACAATTCGCCACGCATCATGGAAGGACGCAGGAAGGACGCAATGCTCTCTGAACTCGCCGAGCTCTGCCCCACTTGCATCAGTTCGAACAGATTGCCCAAGTAGAGCAAGGCCGGGTTCTTCCGAATCTCTTCGATCAGATCACGGCACCGTTGCTGCCACATGCCAAAGCCCGTCTGCCCAGCAATGAGTCGACTGCCACTGCTTTGCCACAGTGTCAGATCCTTGAACACGCCCGCACTCTCTGTGCGGACCATTTCCTTCACCAAGGCCGTCTTGCCAGAGCCTGGTGGGCCAATGAGCAAGACACTGCTCTTGCGTCGCCCAGTCAAGAGCTGCACCAGCCGTTCCACATCAGATTCGCGATGATACGCCTTGGGCATCTCCTTGGCCCGCAATCGCATTGCCACATGCCGCAGCACATCGGCCTGTCGAGCATTGGGTTCGTAGAGATCCCGGAAACGCTCGGCCGCCGTTGGCGGGTTGGCATTCCACACCAATTGCTCCACTTTCAACGCCCGCGCCCGCTGCACAAACGCTAACGGAAGCAGGGATTCATTCAGTCGACGCCGACGCAAGGCCGACAACACATTCTCAGTCAACTCTTTCTCTAAAGAAGCCTCCTCACTGACAATCACCTCAATGCGCAGGGCAGGGACGTAGGCCACGATGGCTTCCTTGGCATGGTGCCACTGCAAGTAGGGCAACGCCATTTCCACCGGCTGCGTCCATGCTGCGTGACCACGTGGCGCATCAACAGACAATGCGAGAGTCTTGACATCAAAGGTTGCTACGATCTGACGCCGATGCAGCCCATCGAGCGCTTGCCCGCGGATCACCGACTGCGCGAGCCGCTTGCCTTCTTGCCGCAGACGCGAGTCTTTGTGCCCATAGGTCAGGATTTCCGGGAAGAACAGCAACTCGTGCAAGGCCTGCGGTCGCCCATCCGGAGTCGCTTCCAACTCTTGAATGATTGATAGGACTTCCGAATGTAGATCCGCCATGCTGATTCCCTCCCCCGCTTGGAACCTATTCCTAGCGTCTCACGACTCGGATGCAACCGATTGCTTATGGCTCAGATCCGTTATTCGACGTTTGTGACACCCACTTCAGCCAGCAAGTAGATCGCGAAGGAAGCCAACCAATGTTCACCTTCATAGTGTCCGGTGAAGACGTAAGACAAACCAGCTTCGGCGTGTTTGGCAGCCGCGCCCTGAAGCACGGACCGGCGCGGATCTTGGTCATCGATCAGCGCCTTAGCAATGCCATTCATCGTCCAGGCACGGGTGAGATTAAGTCCGGCAAGGTGCACGAGATGGCCATCCGTGACATCGCTTACGTTGACGGGAACTAACAAATTGCCGCACTTCCCACTGGCCAAGCCAGGGAAGAATTGATCGAGCCAGATGCCATAGATCTTTGGATCTAGAACACGGCGCATGAGATCCGCTTCGTTGAGGCCTGCAGAGAAAAAATCGTTGCCAGAGGGTTCGTAGGCCGCCGGGTAATTCTGGTCGTTCTGATAGAATGTTCGGCTCTTGGCGAGAATCAGGGTTTCAAATTCATGGTCACCGACCGTACGCGCGTAATCAAGGAACTGACTCAAAGCAAAGGCACTCTCTGGATGGAAGCCGCAACGAATGGGCCAATCCAGCTTGGGCAAATAGGCTTTGGCCAATTGGACGATCCTGTCCTCCAAGGGCTTGTAGCTGGCAGCCCACTTCTTGCCCATGGCATGGTCCCAAGCATGGAGCTCTGTCGCCAACCGCAAAGCCCAAGCCCACCCATACATTCTCTCAAACGATCGGTTCTCCTTGTCATCAAAGTAAGCCGCTTCAGCCAACAGACCTTCTTTGCTGAGGCGTGCGTCCAGTCGCTGAGCAATGGTCGGTGCAGTCGGAGAATGTGGGTAGGTCTTCAACAGACGAATCAGCATCCAGTGACCGTGGACCGAGGAGTGCCAGTCGAAATGGCCAAAGAAGACCGGATGCAACTCCTTCGGCGACCTAACCGAATCGCGCGTCGTCATGACGTTGCTTGGTTTGTTAGGAAACTCACGATCAATCCCTGAAAGCGCGAGTTTGGCGAAGGCCGCAACTTGTTTTTCAGTCATGGTGTCTCCGATCGCAGGGTGCGGCGGCGCGGCAAGCGCCAGTGGCGCGAACAAGCCAACAAACACCCACGCAAGGTGCATGCCGAATCGTCGATGTCGGCTCAAGAATCCTTTCGTTGGCTGCCTCATAGGAACGATCCTTCAGAACAGGCGTTGACCATGCAAGGGATTTGTCCATGTCATTGAAATCGATGTCATGCTATGGAGGCTGCATGAAGCCGCTTGTTTCCATTGCTCTTGGCGCCGTTCTCACCGCAGCCTTTCTTGGTCCTGGCACAGTCACGACCGCCGCCAGTGCCGGAAGCCGACATGGCTATGCCTTGCTGTGGGCGCTGCTTTATGCGGTGGCAGCTTGTTGGGTGCTGCAAGAAGCCTCAGGCCGACTGAGCATTGCTTCAGGCAAGAGCTTGGCCGAGGCGCTGCGAGAGCGCTACACACGCGGTTGGCGCGCGGTGGTCATCATTGGCCTGGTTCTTGGCGCCATTGTGTTAGGCTGCGCAGCTTATGAAGGGGGAAATATTCTGGGTGGCGTTGCCGGAGCAAGGCTTGCTTCTGATGTCTCCCCTCAAGTCTTGACTCTTGGTTTGAGTCTGGCTGCAGCGATCTTGCTATGGTTTGGCTCTACCACGGTGATCGCTCTCCTGTTAGGATCTTTGGTCGCCGTCATGGGCCTTGCATTCGTGGTCACCGCCTTGCTTCTTCAACCGCCTGCGAGTTCGATCACGCAAGGATTGTTGGAGCCATCGGTTCCTGATGGATCGATTCTCCTGGTCTTGGGTTTGGTGGGCACGACCGTGGTACCTTACAACTTGTTCCTTGGATCGGGCTTGGCGCGTGGCCAAACATTGCCGTCTCTGCGCTTTGGTCTCGCTGTGGCCATCATTGGTGGTGGCTTGGTATCCATGGCAGTGCTGGTCGTTGGTCAATCGATTGCCGGAGAGTTCTCTTTCGAGGCCCTGGCAACCATTCTGAGAGTTCGCTTGGGCCCGTGGGGCCACTACCTCTTTGCTGGAGGCCTGTGTGCGGCAGGGTTCACCTCCGCCGTGACAGCCCCCTGGGCAGCGGCCATGACAACGCAAGGCCTTTTTGCCAGCTCGCAGCACGATCCATCATGGGCGGCGCATTCGATGAAGTTTCGAGCCGTTTGGTTAGGCGTGCTTTTGTCAGGAACCGTCTTGGGCGTTCTTGGAGTAAAACCCGTTCCGGTCATCTTGTTAGCGCAAGCATTGAATGGGATTCTCCTGCCCGTGGTAGCAATCGTTCTCTGGCGCATGGTGAATGACCCGGTCGTCATGACTGGCGGCAAGACTGAAAGTGCAGATCACACCAATGGCCGGTGGGGAAACTTTGCCATGGCATTCGTTGTTGGCATCGCCATCCTCCTGGGTGGTCGAAGCCTCTGGCAAGTTGTCAGTTCTGTGTTCTTCTCTTAGAGTTGTTCAGCAACTTGGGGATCTCTTGCTCACGTGCTTTGGGCGAATGCCAGGGTCGGTATTCTTCGGGAGCGAGTTCACGCCCTAAGATCTTCTCGACGGCAAACATGCCAAAGAAGCGATTGGAGGGTACAGGGTCATTGAGGATGGGTAGCACGCGACGCAATTCTTGTTTGCCAAGTGGGCTTTCGCCATAAGCAGACGCAGCAGCTTTGCGCACCATGGGGCCTGGATGTTGTAGCCAAGCCAGGCCGACGGGAGCGTCGAGTTTTGCGCCATAGAAGCGCGCCCACTGTTGAGAGGGTGTCACATCGGCATCCCACCCTTTCTTCAATTCCGTGACGGTCCAATTGATGGATTTGTCCAAGTGACAGAGATTGCAGGCGTTCGGCGCGCCGACACCGAGCATCTTGGGATCGGTGGGTGAGGAGATGTGATGTGAGTGCACCATGTGATCGCGCCCATGCACAATCTTGGGCATGTGACAGTCAAGGCAGCTGACCTGACTTGAAGGCGGGTGCTTGGCATGCACAGCGGCCGCTTGTGGGTCGCGATAAGGTTCGTGACAACGGACGCAAGCTTGCACGGAGTGCATCAGACCATGATTGAGATCTGCGCGAGGGTCTTTCGGTAGCGCACGGTGTGGGTTGTGGCAATCGATGCAGCGAATTTCCGTTGCGCAGGCGCCACCCTGCAAGTCGAGGGATTCAGAGGAATTCCATGTCGAAGCATTATTGGGAAACTTTGGCTGTCCAGCCGAATGACATTGAGCGCAGATCGCGTTGGTGACGTAGGGACTTTGCCTCGCATTGTCCGTAAGTTCGAGTGTCGCTTTGGGAAAGTGCAGATGCTCGCCATGAGGAAGGAATCGAATCTCCCGCTGCTCTTGCACGTGTTCCCGACCGCCAAAGTGACAGCTCTCACAGCTGATGCCCATCGTGCTGAGGTGCATTTCTGGAAGCGCATGGGCGCGCAGCGAATTTCCAAAGACGATGGGGTTAAGCACTTTCTCCAAGGTAACATCCTTAGGAGGAAAGCCGCCCATGCGCTTCTGCAATCGCGCGTTGTAGGGGTAAGTATTGTGACACCACAAACAGCTCTCTTGCCAGACAGCTCGGAAATTGCGCGTGTGGTAAGCATGATGCTCTGTAAGTTGGCCAGAGGCATCGTACTCCGGCCGATACTGCGGCTCATCATACGTCTCAGGAAGCCATTCGCCGCGCTTGATTAAGTAGGTGAACGGCAATTTGCGTTCTTGCTGGTGTATCGGATCGGTCTTGGGCTCTGGTCCAGCGATCTGTTTGCCGATGTACATTTGAAACACTTTGGAGCCAACAGTGCGTGTGACTTGGTAGCGTCGAACAAATTGCTCCTTGTGATAGATCACCATCTGATACTCCCCATCGCCGGTGGTGAATTCCACATAACCTTCGCCATAGTGTAATTTGGTGCCCGAGAAATCGCCAAGCACGGCGGCTTTACTGACATTCTGATTCATCTTGCTGTGTGGGTGCGCTTTCCACAAATCGACTTGCTTGCCATGACAGGCTGTGCAGGTCTCTGGCCCGACATAATCTTCGGCGTAGATGTTGCTGTACGGGTCGGCTTTACGTGCTGCGGCATTGGCAATGGCCAGATGAGTCTCCTGCGTGGCCAACTCGGTGGTAGACGTTGGCTCATTTGGGTTTTCGAAACGAAAGCCAGGCTGTTGACCTCCAATCTGATAGTCCAAGGTGGCACCGTTCAAGAGGCCGACGCTGTTCTTTGCGATTGCCACGCGAATGCCTTGCACCTCCGATGGGAGCACGTCCTTGGCTTCAATTGTGCGCAGGATCTGCACATCGTAATCCAACACTCCGTTCGCATCAGGCGTGGCACCCACGTAGAGGAAGAAAGGCTGATCCTGCACAATGCGCGAGGCCATCTGACGCAGGGTCAAGACCGCATTCTCGGTGAGTTTGAAATCGACCGAAGCGGGTTGTTCAGCCGAAGTGGCCATATCTTCGGGCGTCGTGTTGGGACGCTTGCAACCGATGGTCATCAGAACCAAGATTAGGACCCAAGGCCTCATGCGCTGCACGATAGATGGATCGGTGTTGATGCGACAAGGATCTTCGAGTCCCACGCCATTCCCTAAGCTCGACAGGGACTTTCAGACGGGCTACTCTACCAGCACATGAATCCCTTGTCTCCTTTGACCTCCTCACGGCGCACGTTCCTGCGTCGTTCAGGCGTTGGTATTGGCGCGACTGCCCTCTCCTCATTGATGCACGCGGCTTCCGAGCAATCTCTGCTTCAGCAGCATTGGAATGGGTTGATCGATCCCATGCACGTGGCGCCGAAAGCAAAGCGTGTGATCTTTCTCTGCATGGCTGGCGGGCCCTCGCATTTGGAAACGCTCGATCACAAGCCGATGTTGGCCAAACTGAATGGGCAACCAATGCCAGAGTCGTTCACCAAGGGGCAGCCGATCGCACAGCTTCAGGGACAGAAACTCACCTGTCTCGCACCGCAACATCCGTTCAAGCGCTATGGGAAATCGGGCCAAGAAATCTGTTCCATCTTACCTCATATTGGTTCCATCGCCGATGACATTTGCATCATTCGATCGATGAAGACGGAGC
>ERZ887942.1235-NODE-1235-length-18197-cov-17.632179_pt1 | contig 18197 bp, 14 predicted proteins | sample MGYA00521099_ERZ887942 | MGnify/ENA primary metagenome ERZ887942 (study PRJEB32303, sample SAMEA104408605) | aquatic metagenome | biome: Brackish water; feature: Pelagic; material: water | place: Baltic Sea | collected 2014-06-07T06:48:00 | depth 16,251 m ...
ATTACATGTTACGTCGATACGCGCCGCCCACTTCAAACAAAGCATCGGTCAATTGGCCCAACGAACAATGCTTGGTCGATCTCAACAAGGCTTCGAAGAGATTTTCACCCGCCACGGCCGTACGCTTCAGCTCGACAATGGAGGCCGTTGATTCGCTATCGTAGCAAGCGTGCAATGCCGAAACATGATCGAGTTGCGCCTGTTTTTCTTCCACTTCAGCGCGAATAACTTCGCCCGGAGTCAGGGTGGGAGAGCCGGTCTTCGACAGGAAGGTATTCACACCAATAATGGGGAATTCGCCGGTGTGCTTGAGCATTTCGTAGTGCAAGCTTTCCTCTTGTATGCGTGATCGTTGGTACATGGTTTCCATCGCACCCAACACGCCGCCGCGTTCCGTAATCCGATCAAATTCAAGCAGCACCGCTTCTTCCACCAAATCGGTCAACTCCTCAATGATAAACGAGCCCTGCAGCGGGTTTTCATTCTTGGTGAGCCCCAGTTCTTTGTTGATGATCAGCTGAATGGCCATCGCACGGCGGACACTGTGTTCCGTCGGTGTCGTAATCGCCTCATCATATGCGTTGGTGTGCAACGAGTTGCAATTGTCATAGATCGCATACAAGGCTTGCAACGTCGTGCGGATGTCATTGAAATCGATTTCCTGCGCGTGCAGAGAGCGTCCGGACGTTTGGATGTGGTACTTGAGCATCTGCGCTCGCGACGATGCCTTGTATTTCTCGCGCATGGCTTTGGCCCAAATGCGGCGCGCCACCCGTCCAATGACAGCGTATTCCGGGTCGATGCCGTTGGAAAAGAAGAAGCTGAGGTTGGGACCGAAGGCATTCAAATCCATGCCCCGACTCAGATAGTATTCCACATACGTGAATCCATTGGCCAAGGTGAAGGCCAATTGGGTAATGGGATTGGCTCCTGCCTCGGCGATGTGGTAACCGCTGATGGAAACTGAATAGAAGTTCTTGACCTTGCGGTCTATAAAGCTTTGCTGGACATCGCCCATCAGGCGCAAAGCAAATTCAGTGGAGAAGATGCACGTGTTTTGGGCTTGATCTTCCTTGAGAATGTCGGCTTGCACGGTTCCGCGCACCTGCGTGAGGGCCTCGCTGGTGAGCCGCGCATAGGTGTCGGCAGGAAGGATCTCATCTCCTGTACATCCCAGCAATAACAGACCCAAGCCGTTGTGGCCATCGGGCAATTCCCCATGGTAGGTGGGCCGTTGCAATCCCTGGTCGTCCCACTTCTTTTTGAGGAGGGCTTCAACGTCTTTTTCAAGTCCTTCCGTACGGATGAATTTTTCGCACGTTTGATCGATGGCGGCGTTCAAGAAGAAGCCCAAGATCATCGGGGCCGGACCGTTGATGGTCATGGACACACTGGTCGCAGGATCGCACAGGTCAAATCCGCTGTACAATTTCTTGGCGTCATCGAGCGAACAGACGCTCACGCCGCTGTTGCCCACCTTGCCATAGATGTCCGGTCGAACATCGGGGTCACGCCCGTACAGGGTGACGCTATCAAAGGCGGTTGAAAGGCGTTTGGCCGGCATTCCGACAGAGACATAATGGAATCGCTTGTTGGTGCGCTCAGGTCCGCCTTCACCGGCAAACATGCGGGCGGGATCTTCGCCTTGTCGCTTGAACGGATAGATGCCGGCGGTGTAAGGGAATGAACCGGGTAGATTCTCCTGCAAAGCCCATCGAAGCAAATCCTTCCAGCCGCTAATGCGGGGGACACTCACCTTGGGAATGTCCAGTTGAGACAGGCTCTTGGAGGTGGTTTCGATGTTGATTTGCTTGCCGCGGACATCAAAGCTGTAGACCGCATCGCGATACCGCGCGCGCAGTGCAGGCCACTGGTCCAGCCACGCCATCAACTTCGGGTCGAGCTCCATCTGCACTTCCTCGGCTTTTTGGATCAACGCCTGCTGATCAGCCGGGTCGAGGAGGAGGGTGGCTTCGCGCAACGCTTGAAGGTTGCCCGCCACTTCGGCTTGCTCTTCACACCACGTATTGTAAGCGCGGTTGGATTCGGCAATCTCACTCAAGTAACGCACGCGTCCCGGAGGAATGACAAAGAGCTTTTCGCTTTCGTCTTGGCTCACGTCCCAAGTGGATTTCAAGTTGTTGCCGGTGCGCTTGGCCAAGTGATCCATTAAGAGCTTGTACAACCGATTGGTTCCGGGATCATTGAATTGCGAGGCAATGGTGCCAATGACCGGCAAGTCTTCGTCGGTCGCTTCCCATAGATCGTGGTTGCGCTTGAATTGTTTCCGCACATCGCGAATGGCATCCAATGCGCCGCGTTTGTCGAATTTATTGATGGCGATGACATCGGCAAAATCCAGCATGTCAATTTTCTCCAGCTGCGTCGCAGCGCCAAATTCAGGTGTCATGAGGTACAAGGCCACGTCGCTGTGGTCCATGATCTCGGTGTCGCTCTGGCCAATGCCGCTCGTCTCCAAGACGATGAGGTCGAACTGGCTCGCCTTGAGCACTTCCACCGCTTCGGATACGTGCTTGGACAGCGCCAAATTGGATTGTCGGGTCGCCAGTGAGCGCATGTAGACGCGCTCGTTGTGGATGGCGTTCATGCGAATGCGATCACCCAACAAGGCGCCACCGGTCTTGCGCTTGGAAGGGTCTACACTGATCAAGCCAATGCGCTTATCCGGAAAGTCCATCAAAAAGCGACGCACCAATTCATCGACCATCGACGATTTGCCCGATCCGCCAGTTCCCGTAATACCCAAAACAGGCACTGCAGCCACATTGGGTTGGGCGGCTTTGAACGCGGCGGAAAATCCATCGGGGTCATTTTCCGCGGCGGTAATGCAACGCGCAATGCCCCGGTGACCGGCGTGATGCAGTTGCTTCAATTCTTCGGCAACATCCGCAACGGAATGCACCGTTTCAAAGTCGGCTCGTTGAACCAGATCGTTGATCATGCCCTGCAGTCCCATCGCACGGCCATCATCAGGATGGTAAATGCGCTCAATGCCGTAGGCATGCAATTCCGCAATCTCTTCGGGCAGGATGGTGCCTCCGCCGCCGCCAAAAATGCGGATGTGGCCGGCTCCTTTTTCCTCCAGCAAGTCCTTCATGTACTTGAAGTACTCCATGTGCCCTCCTTGGTAGGAGGTCATGGCAATGCCTTGGGCATCCTCTTGAATCGCACAATTGACCACTTCATCGACACTGCGGTCATGCCCCAAGTGAATGACTTCACAGCCCGACCGTTGCATGATGCGCCGCATGATGTTGATGGCGGCATCGTGCCCGTCAAAGAGGCTCGCTGCGGTGACGATTCGGACCTTGTTTTGGGGGTGATAAGGAGGAGCTTGTTCCATGGAAGATTGAACCATTGCATTGATGGTGAACGCGAGATTCGCTGTGAATCTGAATGCAAAGGTAGGAAGTCAAGGATGGATGCTTTGGCTGCATACCTTTGCGCCATGGAGGAATCTCAGCCAAGCGGCAAACGCATCAATAAGTACCTCAGTGAAATTGGTTATTGCTCGCGACGAGCAGCCGATAAGCTGATTGAATTGGGGCAGGTGACAATCAATGGTGTAGTCCCTGAAATGGGCACCCGACTGCAGCCTGGCGATGTGGTCGCTGTGAAAGGCGAGGAGGTTGGAAAACTAGAAGGTGCGGCGCCGGTTTACATCGCTTTGCACAAGCCGGTTGGAATCGTTTGTACAACAGATCAAGTCCGCGAAAAGGACAACATCATTGACTTTATCGATTACCCTACACGGATTTTCCCGATCGGTCGATTGGACAAGATGAGCGAAGGCCTCATTTTTCTGACCAATGACGGCGACATCGTCAATAAGATTCTACGTGCCCGTCACCAGCACGAAAAGGAATACCATGTGATGGTGAACCGCGAATTTGACGATGCTTTTCTCGAAAAAATGAGTGCAGGGGTTCAGATTCTGGACACCATCACGTTGCCGTGTGCTATCGAGCGAACAAGTGCAACGACGTTTCGGATGATCTTGACTCAAGGTCTGAATCGCCAAATTCGACGCATGTGCGAGGCCTTAGGACACCGTGTGATTCGCTTGCAGCGTTCGCGAATCATGAATGTTGATTTGGACATGCCGATGGGCGAATGGCGGCATTTGACTGAAGAGGAATTGACTGAGATTCATTTGCGGATTTCCAAAGTGGGTGAGGGTCAAGAACCTGATTGGGTTGAATCCGAGGAGCCAAACGTGGAAAACGAATCGGACCAGCCGAGTTGATCGAGCGTCTGTTTCCAGTGCTCAGGCAACGGAGCCTGCACGGTTTTTTCCAACGCAGTGTGAGGGTGTTTCAGGGTGAGCTCACCTGAATGAAGCAACAAATACGGTTGGTTTAAATGCTGAGCGAAATAGCGGTTATGGGGCTTATCACCATGCGCCGTATCTCCAATGATCGGGTGTTTGAGGTGCTTGAGATGCAATCTAATCTGATGGAAACGTCCCGTTTGAGGCGTGCATTCGACCAGGCTAAATCGACTTGTTTCATACCGCGTGATGGCCAGCAGCAATTCAGCCCGACCCAAGGTTTTGTAGGTGGTGATGGCTTCTTTTGGAGTGCTGTTGTGACTCGTCGGTAAAGGCTTTTCAATAACACCCTCATCCTCGGTCCAACCTCTGACGATTGCCAGATACGTTTTGGCCACAGCGTGTTGCGCGAACTGCTCAGAAACCATTTTCAGGGCGTCAACGTCGCGCGCAACAAGCACCAGCCCGCTTGTGGGACGGTCCAATCGATTGATCGGTTGTGCAAATGACCATTCGGTCGTTTCCAAAATCCAATCCTTCAGGTTGAGCAGATCATGCATGGCCAAGTCTGTTCTGTGGACCAAAAGATGGTTGGGTTTCCACACCCAAGCCAAGTGATCATCGCTTTCTAGAATACGGGGAATTTCGTTGGCGACAGGCAGCGCTTGAGCGGTTGTAACGATTTTCATGTAGGCATTGAATGGTGATTCCGAGGAATGAAGGTAGCTATATGGACGAAATCCGCTAATTTGCGCGCTCAACATATATCGATGCAACGTTTGCACGCGATATCTTGTTTTGTTTCTAAGCCATTGAATCTGCATTCATGAAAGCAATAGAGTCACGTCTCCCTGTATTACGGATCCCTTCCGTCTTGTCGCATTTAACGACTGTTTGGGCGCCTGCCCTGTTGTTTTTAATGTTGTTTGCAGTTCAAACGAGCTCAACTTCCCAAGTTGTGGGCATTGAAATAGAGGTCGATACGGCATTCTATGCTCCCACGGGTGATGATTTTGATCTAGAAGATCTACTCAATGGCTATGTGACATATGATGTCTACGCCGTTTTTCAGAATGAGACGGACCAGTTGAGTGCCATGTATGCTGACAATACCGTGGCATTTACCGATCCATTGTATATGAATGCTCCTTGCGGATGCTTCAATCCCTTGCTCGGGGATGTGCTGTTAGGGTCAGCTCAAAATCCGGGACTGTTGGACTTTTTTCCAGAAATTGAATACGACACGTTTTGGACATTGGGCTTCGCGCCCGGTGAACAAATTGTCTCAACGAATACCGATTATTCGAGCACAACCATGTGTTCCGAGCAAGTGATTGAAGGAACGGTTTTCACCATCGCACCGGTTGAAGCTGGTCCTGACATGAGGATACAAATTGCTCAGGTGACGACGTGTGGCCCGTTTTCGTTCCATGCCTGTTTTCAAGTCTTTGTCGAAGGCGATCAAGGCGATATTGATTTGTGGTGCATGGAAGGCGATGGCGGCGGCGCTATGACCGTGCCCAATCCCTGTGGTGAATTCGCTGCATCCAATTCAGAGGTGAATGTGACGACTCCAATCAATTGTTTTGGAGAAACAGCCACGGTTGAGGTGAACGCCGATGGAGCGAGTATGAACCCGGTGACCTATGAGTTGTATGATGCTTCTGATTCAACCTTGATTCTGTCTCAAGATGACAACGGTACATTTTCGGACATTGGACAAGGCGATTATTTTGTTGCCATTTTGGACGGCAATAGCTGCCGCGATACGACTGACCTGTTTGCCTTCATCGACCCCCCACAGTTGAATGCCAACTGGGAATTGCTGCAGGATAACGAGTGTCCTGGTGATCAAAACAGCGTTGTGCAAATCAACTATCAAGGTGGTTCAGATCCGTTGGATATTGTTGCCTATCCGTTAGCGACTCCAGGAAATGTGCAAGTCCCTGTTGCTGAACAGTGGATTGGCCTTCCTTGTGTTGCTGGAGATGGCCAATGGACATTCGAGATTACGGACCTCTACGGCTGTTCAGTGGATACGGTCATCGAATTGAGTTGCATCGATCCCTTTGAACTGATTTTGAACGAAACGGATATCTCTTGTTTCGACTATGGTGATGGGCAAGTTGATGGAAGCATGTCCGGTGGTAGCGGGACCTTAACCTTGACTTCTGATCCGGCATTCCCGGAAACCATAACGGGCGAAGGCAATGTGGTCATTGACTTGGACAACGTTTTGCCAGGGCAATACAATGTGACGCTCACCGATAGCAATGGTTGCACGGAAGAAGCTCAAGTGACGTTGATAGAGCCTTCTGCGGTGGAGATTTCAATTGACCCATCGGATTTGTTGTGTGCGGATGCCTGCAATGGCGAAGTCGTCATAGTCGCGACAGGCGGGACAGGCAATTTCGATTATTCAGTAACCGATGAAGAGGGTACCGAATTCAACGGAAATGCTTTGTGTTCTGGCGCATTTATAGCCAATGCAATTGATGACAACGGTTGCGTAATCCAAGATGATTTCTTGATCAATGCACCGGACTCCATTCAGTTTGACTTAGAGCTTTTGGATGTGTCATGTGCAGGAGAGTCGGATGGTGAGATTTGCATCGTGAATGCGCAAGGAGGAACGGGAGCGCTGTCTTACCAAGTCGATCCTCCAGCGGATGGATTTGGGATTGAACCCTGTTTTGATTTGTCGGTTGGAACCTACACATTGAGTGTTACGGATGAAGCCGGTTGTATTGTCAATTCTGAGCCGCAAACACTCATCGAACCGGAACCGATTCAATTGATTTTGTCATCGACCCCGATCTCATGTACGGCCTATGGCGATGGCACGGTGTCCGTCGATGCCGTTGGAGGTACGGGAGTTTTGACATTGCAATCCCCTGAATCGGGAGTGCTGCCTTATACGGTAGAGAATTTGAATGAGGGAAACCTCGATGTCATTGTTGAAGACGAGAATGGATGCTTGGTGTCCGGCATGCAGGCGGTATTTGAACCTGATTCTTTGGTGGTTGAGCTGTTGCTCAGTGAAAATGTCGTTTGTGGGGGTGATTGCGACGGTTCAGCTGTTGTGGACTTTGCAGGAGGAACAGGCGACGTCATGTTGACGCTCAATGCCAACGAGACATTCAACTTCAGCGCCCTGTGTGCGGGCGATTATGCGGCGCAAGTGATTGATGCCAATGGATGCATGGACTCAGCCTTATTTGAGATTTTGGAGCCAGATCCGATCGAAGTGCTGATCAACGTGACGAATGTCACCTGCACCGGAATGAGCGATGGGGCCGTCAATATTTTTCCGGTTGGAGGAACAGGCGATCTCGTTTGGGAAATTGAAGAACAAGGAATTGATTTATTCAATTTGTATGAGGGAGTGTATCATGTGACCGCCGTGGATGCAACAGGTTGCATTGAGGACACGCTATTTGAAATAGGAGCAGAGGAGGATACGGATATGATCCTCACCATGTTGAGCAGTCCGGTCACCTGCTGGAATGAACAAGACGGCACGGTTACCGCTTCGGTCGATGGGGGGCACTTGCCCATCCAATACCTCTGGAGTGACTTCTTAGCGCAAGAAACAGCCACGGCGACGGGGTTGTTTGAAGACACCTATGCGGTCGTCATTACGGACAGCTTGGGATGCACTTTGTCTTCAGCTGTTGTGGTGGAACCGACGATCGGATGCTTTTTCATCGCGGACGCCATCACTCCCAATGGAGATGGATACAATGATGAATGGATTGTAGGGGGGCTTGAATTCTTCCCATCCTCCAAGGTATCGGTTTACAACCGTTGGGGACAGGAGCTATTCAGCTCTCTTGGCTATGCAAAGCGCTGGGATGGCCGTTTCAACAACGCGCCGTTGCCGATGGCGGATTATTATTACGTGATCGATTTCAACGGTGATCAAGAGCCTATTACCGGAACAGTAACCTTGAAGTATTAAGGAGTATGTGGATACAAAATAAATCACTCATCGTTTTTGCTGTCAGCGCACTGATGCTTACAGCTATCGGAAACGTTCAGGGTCAGCAGTTGTTTCGGAGGTCGCAATTCATGACCAATCCGTATCTCAGTAACCCTGCGATTGCGGGGACATTGCCCGAGACTCCGATTTCGATGTCGTATCGGAACCAGTGGACAGGTTTTGAGGGTGCCCCAACAACCATGACGTTTAGCGGGCATACGTCGCTTCCCAGCAACATTGGTGTCGGTGGTATCGTCTATTCGGACAACACGGGAGGAGCGATCAAGCAAACGGGTATGGAATTGACGGGGTCGTATACCATCGATTTGAACAACTACGATGCCGTCTCATTTGGATTGAGTTTGATGGCCAACCAATGGTCGTTTGACAATGCCTCTCTTGATGTTTGGGATGTCGAAGATCCGGCATTGCAGTGGGGCATGGAACAGACGACCTCATTGGATGCGCATTTTGGTATGATGGTCTTTAGCGAAGCGTATTCATTCGGTTTTGCCATTCCAAATTTGCTTCAATCATCGACGGGATTGGAGGCCAGCCCTTTGTCGGGTGGTCAAGAAAACATCGGAGTGCGTCATTTTCGATTCATGGGGACGTACCGCTATCAAGTCAGTGATGTCTTTTTGTTGGAACCGTCTGGAATTGTGCGTTTAACAGAACGTACCCCAGCTCAAATGGACATCTATGTCCGTGGCTGGTATGCCCAGATGGCCTGGTTGTCTTTGGGATTCCGGACCAACGATGCCTTGATTTTAGGTCTAGGTGGGGAATACGGTTCATTCGGTTTGTCGTACGCTTACGACGTAACAAACACGGGGGCTCAGTACTTCAGCCCGCATACGCACGAGATGACTTTAACGTACTTTGTTCCTCGTTCAAGTGGATTTAATTCGAAATCCATGGGAAATCGTCGTATTTTAGGTAGAAATCGTCTGGTGAAATAAATTCGCTAGGCCGAAGAAAAAATTGATCATGCGTTTGAATGCCCTTGCTGTTGCCCTGTTGCTGTTGCCCGTTGTAGGGAGTGCTCAGTTCTCTCATTTAGAGGTAGAGCCTGTTGACAATAATGGTTCTGTTTCTGGAAATACGTATCGAGTCTACGCCGTCATGGAAAGTGAAGGCGATGTCATTGATGCCATTTTTGGAGAGGCCGGAAAATCGCTTTACATCCGTTCAACAAAGCCGTTTTATCAGCATCCCAGAGGAGGAGAGTTGGCATCACAGGTGCAGCGATTCGATGTGGAAAATGATGCCACATTGGCTTTTGATACATGGGTGACAATCGGCTTGGAAGACAACTACATGAATTCATTGACGGGCTTCCTCATGGATTTCACAGAGTTTGAAAAGGGGAATGCCTTGGAAACGGACAACGGAGCGTGGTTTGTAACTCCGGACAAGCGTCAGGCTTTAGCGCCAGCTGACAAGCGTATTCTCGTTGCACAACTCACGTCTACCGGTCAAATTACCGGCATGATCAACATCCACGGCCGCACCAAAGCGACGCAAAAGGATGACGGTACCATTGAGGGAGGAAACATGATCCAAGCCGAAGGTGTGACCTTCAGCTGTGGACAGTAACTCTGAACATAGCCTAGTGCTGCTCTCCCTTGGGAGATGCTTCTTTGGAAGCAATAGAATCGTGCTCGAATTGTAAGGAAACGCTGTTGATACAGTAGCGCAGTCCATCCGGTGCAGGCCCGTCATTGAATAGATGGCCCAAATGCCCACCGCATGATTGACACAATAGTTCTGTCCGAATCATTCCATGTTCACGATCGACACGCGTTCGGATATTGGAGGAATCCAAAGCCCCAAAAAAACTGGGCCAACCGCTACCGCTCTCGTACTTCGTCTGACTGCTAAAAAGTGGCGACCCGCATCCTGCGCACTGATAGACTCCTCGTTCATGGTGGTCCCAAAACTTACCTGTAAAGGGCGGTTCAGTCCCACATTGTCTTAGAATGCGGTATTGTTCCGGTGAAAGTTCGGCACTCCAATCGATGGAAGATGTTTGCGTTTCATCGTTTTTTGTGTCCTGCTGTGCGGATGTACAACCGGCAAAAAGAAGGGCGACGCAAAAACTCAACAGCATAAATGGAGTGTGTTTCATGAAATCAGTTTGGGGCGAAGATGTTTCGCGGTTTTGGAGTCCTTGCAGTCTAGCAATGCTTGCGGTGTGCCTTGAAACACGCACGTGCCTCCTGCATCACCGCCGCCGGGTCCCATGTCAATCAAATGGTCTGCATGTGCCATGACATCCAAGTGGTGTTCAATGACAATGAGCGTGTGTCCTTGGGCAAGCAAAGCGTGGAAGGTCGTCAACAACTTCTGCACGTCGTGGGCATGCAAGCCTGTTGTGGGTTCATCGAAAACAAATAACGTGTGCACTTGCCGGTCACCACGCGAAAGAAAAGAGGCCAATTTGATGCGTTGGGCTTCACCGCCACTGAGGGTGTTGCTGCTTTGTCCCAAGGTGACATAACCAAGGCCAACTTCACACAGGGGTGTGAGCTTGGTGATGAGCCTTTTCTGTGCAGCAGGGACCTTCTTGGCAGTGGGGTCGGGAAGAAAAAACTCCATGGCATCGTCAACGGTCATCGCTAGTACCTCCGAAATGTTTTTCCCGTTCCATTGGACTTCCAGTACTTCATCTTTGAAACGCTTGCCATGGCAGGCATCGCATTGCAATTTTAGATCGGCCATAAATTGCATGCCAATGGTGACTTCGCCTTCGCCTTCGCAGGTGTCACACCGTCCTCCGGTGACATTGAAGCTAAAATGGGCAGGTTTGTAACCGCGTGCTTTCGCCGGGACCGAATCGGAAAACAAACTTCGAATTTCATCGAACGCTTTGACGTACGTCACCGGATTGCTCCGCGATGATTTGCCGATCGGGTTCTGATCGATGTATTCAAGCGCTCCAATCGATTCAACTTTTCCTTCGAGGGATCCATATGCATTTTTCAATCCTCCCAATCCTTCCAGATGCTGGCGAATCAAGGGAACCAACACCCCATTGATCAAGGTGCTTTTTCCTGATCCGCTGACTCCCGTTACGGCGGTAAGTGCGTGCAAGGGGAAGTTGACATCAACTCCTGTGACGTTGTGCAGATGAGCGCCGCGCAGACCGATGTACTCTTTTGAGCGGCCAGTCCGTGTTGGAATACTGACACGTTGGCGCCCACTGAGATAGGCGGCGGTCCAAGAAGGGTGGTCGAGGTCGAGCGTGTCCAATTCGTGATGGCTCCCAGCGAAGACGACTCTGCCTCCATGGGTTCCTGCTTCAGGCCCCATGTCGATGAGGTGGTCAGCAGCTTTCATGATGTCCTCATCATGCTCCACAACGACCACGGTATTGCCCAAGTCGCGTAGTTTTTCTAAAATGGAAATCAGGCGGGCGGTGTCTTCTGGGTGAAGGCCAATGCTGGGCTCGTCCAGGATGTACGTACTTCCCACAAGGCTGCTCCCCAAGCAAGCGCTCAAGGCGATGCGTTGAGCTTCACCGCCACTCAACGTTTTACTGGAACGATCCAGAGTCAAATAGCCCAACCCAACATCGCATAGATAGGAGAGGCGTTGTTCAATTTCTTGAAGCAGCCGCTTGGCAATGGACCCATCATTTTCGGTCAATTCAAGGGTGCGCATGTGATTCAAAGCTTGCTCTGATGTCAAACGCAATACATGGGTCAAATTGACGCCAGCTACATGGACATGCTGGGATGCGACTCCAAGACGAGTCCCATGGCAATCGGAGCAGATGGTTCTACCGCGATACCGGCTCAGCATCACGCGGAATTGAATCTTATAGCTCTTCTCCTCGAGGTAGGAGAAAAAGGCATGCAATCCCTTGAACCCGGGTCCGCCGTCCCACACAAGCTTTCGCTGGGCGTCAGAGAGCTTATTCCATGGTGTGTGAATGGGCAGGTCGGTCTTGTTGGCATTCAAGCATAGCCTTTCCTTCCATTTTCCCAGGCGATCTCCGCGCCAACAAGCAACGGCATCTTCGAAGATGGACAGCCTCGGATCGGGAACCACACGTTCCGGATCGATTCCAATCACATGGCCAAAGCCCTCACACTTTTGACACGCCCCGACTGGATTGTTGAACGTAAACAAGTCCGGGGTCGGCTCGATAAATGTCATGCCATCGCGTTCGAATCGATCGGAAAAAGAGTGTTGCTCTATGACTCCATCTTCAACAGTTACAATTTTGCATTCTCCTTCGCCTTCGAAAAAAGCGGTTTCAACGGAATCCATGACCCGAGCCTGAAATTCGTCATTTTCACGTTCTACGACGAGGCGATCGATTAGGAGCATCCAAGAATTGGGGGCGTTGGACAGGATGCCGTCTTGCTCGTCTGAGGCAAGGATGTCGTTGATGAGTTGCGGCTTGCCTGCGGTGTCGATGACGCGACTGAACCCTTGTTGAGTTAGGATTTCCAATTGCTGTGCCCACGTGCGCCCTTCTTTAAGTGAGAGGGGGGAAACCACCATGAAGCGGGTGCCTGTGGCGAGCCGCAAGGTGAAGTCAAGGACATCTTCGGGACGGTCTTTGCGGACCTCTTCACCTGAAATCGGAGAAATGGTACGTCCGATTCGAGCGTACAAGAGCCGCAAATGGTCATGGATCTCCGTGCGGGTAGCAACGGTCGATCGCGGTCCTCCCGAGGATGACCGCTGTTCAATAGCAATAGCCGGGGAGATGCCGTCGATGGAGTCAACGTCAGGCTTGTCAAGTCGCCCCAAAAACTGGCGGGCATAGCTGCTGAGGCTTTCTACGTAACGTCGTTGGCCTTCCGCATAGAGTGTGTCGAACGCGAGCGAGCTTTTTCCCGAACCCGACAAACCGGTAATCACCGTCCATTTCCGTTTGGGGATGGTGACGGAAACGTTTTGCAGGTTGTGCACTTTGGCACCTTTAATCTGAATGTCCATTCTCGTTTGTTAACACATCAAAGGTACCTGTGGTTTCATTTCATTGAAATTTAGTTGTATATTCACAATACACGAATCAAAAAGCACGCGATCGACACATTTTACGCTTCAAAGTAAGGCCCCAGAATTGACTGGGTTTTGTATTATCCTTAATTGCGTGAATCATGCGTGCATCACTGACGGACCGTCAATTGATCGATTTGTACCTCTCCGGTGACGAGAGGGCATTTGAGTCCTTGTTGAATAGACATCAACAACAGATCTATTCTAAAATTTACTTCATTGTTCGAGATGCAGATCTTGCCAATGACTTGTTTCAAGACACCTTTATTAAAGTGGTCAATACGTTGCGCAGCGGCAAGTACAACGAGGAAGGAAAGTTTCTTCCCTGGGTGATGCGCATTGCACACAATTTATCGATCGACCATTTCCGAAGGAATAAAAAGATGCGCATGGTGCGTGCCACAGATGAATTCAATGTGTTCGACACCCTTCACAGCGACGACCTGCACGCTGAGGATGCATTGGTCCAAGACCAAATTTATCATGACGTGCGGCACTTGGTGCAATTCTTACCAGAAGACCAGCAAAACGTGGTGGCCATGCGGATCGAACGGGACTTAAGTTTCCAGGAGATTGCGGATGAAACAGGGGTTTCAATCAATACTGCTTTGGGCCGTATGCGCTATGCGCTCATCAACTTAAGGAAGTTGGTGGATGACAATGGCGTACAGCTTACAGCGCGCTAGGAACGTTAAATTCGATGTCAACACAATAGTCGAAAAGGATGAGCGTTTAGGGAGAGAATCAACTCTAAAACAAGAGCCCATGGCACATGTTACCCTCAGCGATTTGACTTCTGATTGGTGTGATGACACGATGAAAACAGGCAGCCTAATGCCACGCCCGAGTGCGGTGCGGAACATCCTAGCGTATTCAGCTGGAACCCGCATGATTTCAACCGAACGTTTAGGATCGGTTTGCACCCCACTGAATTGAAGAATCAAATAATCGAGAAAAGCTGCCTCACAAGGGTGGCTTTTTTTTGTGCCTACAAATCGGGTGCTTAGGACGTTGCCGTAATTCGCGAGCCGTTATGGGGCAGGCGAAACGATTTGAAACGTCGCTTCTCCTGCACTGCGTTCTTTCAACGCGTGCTCGATGATGGCATCGGTGGTGGACGAGCCTTTCTTGAGTTCGATGAGGTGTTCGATCTCTTCGAAATGAGAAATGGACTGTTCGGTAAACCCCCATCCCTTCAAGCTTCCATTTTCAATCAAAATGACGGCTTTCTCTTGGGGAGATCGACCAGTTTCGATGATGGCGAAGTGCTCGTTTTGGGCACATCGGTCAAGGATTTCCTGCAAAGCACGGTTGTGGAAATCGGCAGTCTGGGAGCGCTGTGCTTGAGCGCCATCGGTTCCCAATCCCAACAATTCGGGGTCCAGTTGAAACTCCTGTGCGTTGGCGTGCAGCCACGATTTGGCGTCTTCAGCGCGAAAGAAACATCGGACGGCATCGCGGGTGTGGCGTTGCTGTCGCAAGGAAAGCCGCATGTATCCCAACCGGTCCGTGTACGGGACAATCGCGGTGCGCATGGGAATTGATTTTTGAGCGCGGTTGTGAATGGGCCAATTTTCTCGAATCAATTCGTCTTCTAACAGCCGGGCGATCAGCGTTGAACCGGTCGATTCTGCTTCGATTTTATAGGTATCGCGCAAAAAGGCTTGTCTTCTGGCACTCGACATGCTTCCTCCAAAGTGTGTCCGGACGCGGTGTTTGACCTTGTGTGACATGCCAATGTAGATGGGTACGCCCGATTTATTTAAAAACCGATAGACGCCCGGCCCATTGGGGAGCTTTTCGAAATCATCCGATTGCACATGCTGCGGCAACCAGGATTCACGTTGGTTGCGCTGGAGCATGCGGTCCACCGTTTTGGAGGCTTCAGGCAAAGCCATCATGCGATGAAACAACTCCAATGTCGCGGCGCAATCCCCCATAGCGCGGTGGCGCGCGTCGTTTCCGATATCCAAATCACGGCACAGGTTGCCGAGGCTGTAACTTCCATGACCAGGCAACAGCTTACGAGCCATGCGGACTGTACACAGCTTGGGGCTTTTCCAGGTTTGTCCGAGGAACTCATAGTGGCCTCGAATGAAGGAGTAGTCAAACCCAACGTTGTGCGCTACAAAAACAGCATCGCCCAACCACTCGCGCAGCTCGTCTGCGATTTGATGAAAGGGGGGGGCTTTGGCGACCATGTCGTCGTCAATTCCGGTCAGGCGCGTGATGTGAAGAGGGATCGGCGCGCCAGGGTCTACCAAGCTTTCCCAGCGCTCCAGCTCCTTGTTTCCATCACTGATGATGATGGCGATTTCGGTGATGCCATGGCCTTTGGCGTGGGAACCGGTGGTTTCTATGTCGACAAGAGCAAAGCGCATGGATGGTAAATCTCCACATTATTTGACGCTTCTCGCCATTTTTGAATCGCCTCAATGAAAAAAACAGGGTTGTAGCTTTGCGACATGCACAGGAATCGAAGTTTCGCGCTGGTGATGGTAATCGGGTTGTTGGGGTGCTCTGAACCGCAACAAGACGCAGTGGGAACTGAAGCGGACCCCGCGGTGGTCGAACAGGTTTCTGTGATCCCCGCGGTTGTCCCTGAGGCATTGGCAACAATGCCAGAGGCTTACGCGAGCCTGACCAATGCCAATTGTGAGTCATTTTTGATGGATTGGCATGAAGAGCACCGCGATCGTTTTGTTCGGATGACCACGGATTGGGGAGAGATCGTTGTGGAGTTGTTTGATGATGTTCCCTTGCACGCAGCAAACTTGCGTTACAAAGTGCACCGCGGGTATTACTCACCCACTGAGATGGTGCGGATTGTTCCTGAATTTGTGGTGCAAGGAGGCAATTCAGAAGAGGACCTTGCACAAGAATTGCGCTGGCTCATTGGCAAGCATACGTTGCCGTCTGAATTCCGAAAGGATCGCCTGCATTATCGGGGAGCGTTGGCCATGGGCCGCACGTACCAGGGAAATCCAGACAAGCGTTCGTCCTCTTATGACTTTTATGTGGTCGTCGGTAGGAAGGTGTCTTCAGTGGAACTTGCGCAACTTGAAAACGAAAAAGGTCGGACCTATACGGCGGCTCAAAAGGCACGCTACAAGAAGGAGGGGGGAGCACCTCACTTGGATGGGGAGCACACGGTATTTGGCCGCATGGTGTCGGGTTGGGATGTGCTCGATGCGTTGGCCGCGCTGCCAACCGACAACAGCGATTGGCCCCTCAATCGTGTGGAGGTCCGTATGGAATTGGAGCCTTGATTCAGCCTGTTCCTGCTTCCTGTCGTAAATTCGAGCGAGATGATGCAAGTGTATACTGTGAAAACGGCCTTTCGTGTAATTTGCTTAGCAGTTGCAGGCATGGCGACTGCTGCCCAAGCGCAAGACTGGGACGATTGGGATGACCTCGATGATGCGTATGTGCCTGCCCGTAAGGGGATTGAATTCGCTTTGAATTTTGGTATTTATCAGGGGAATCATAAAGCAGCCAATGCCTTTTACAATGGGTATGCAGGTGAATACTATGACCTCGGAGACAATACCGCCAACCTCATGACCATTGAGCAGCGATTGGGGCTGGACAATCCCAATAGCCAGGTGTGGAGTCAGGTGATGAGCTCGATTGGATTGGAAGCCGGAGAATTCAAATACATAGAATATCCAGGGCTTTATGGGATGCGCTACACACCCGGCACGTTGATGGGGTTGCAAACGCTTTTTTTCTTCAATCCTGAGAGCGCCTTTGTATTGCATGTTGATGCGATCAACGGGTTGAAATCGCAAGGAGGCTGGAACATCGTTTCGTCCGATGTGGACACCGGTCAGGGATCTGAACGAAGAACGACATACGGTATTTTCAGTGAAGAAAACCGATTCCAACTGTCGTTGGGATACCGGTCAGCAGCCTATATTACAGATGAGGTAAGTTGGGTTTTTGAATTGGGAGGCAGCATGTTAGCTACTCAATTAGAAAGTAACTATGTACGCATCATTAATAGCAATTACCAGCTGTTGACGGCTCAAGTTGGGAACCAGTTTACAGGACCAACTTCGAACCTTACATCCACAGGCTATGGCGCATATGTGGCGCTCGGAGTGGAGTTGTTTTTTGCGGAAGGGGGCAATTTGATGCTCACGGTACGTGGTAGCCGCGACCAGGTAAAAATGGGCAGCTATGAGGCCAATTTGATACACGGAGCCCTGTACCTCACGTGGGTAATTCCACCTCAATTAGGGAACTTCGTTCGAGCGAAATTCTAGCGCTTTATCTCCACTTCTTGTCCAAGCGAGTGATCCAACGCTCAACGCACTGCCGCAGCGGAAGGCTTTCCTGTCCCACGGTGGATTTCAGCTGCATCATGGCTTGTATGACACACGCGCATTCCGTCTTGTGTACAATGCGGAAGGAGGTCAGTTGAATGGCTGTGTAATGGATTCCGAGAGGAAGGGAGTTGTCATACATCAAATCCATGCCCAACTGAAGCAATTCAACCCGCTGTGTGTCGGTTTCCGTATCGGACCAAAGGGGACTCCCCAGAACCTTCAACACTTCACGAAGAACAGACGGGTCTTCGGTGTGGTCCAAGACGGTCGTCAGGGTCGACCGATGGTGCAACAGAGCCCGCTCGTCGAGCAGGTAGATATGGTGCAACATCCAAGCGGCTTTGCGCATGCCATCGCGATCCCAGCTGATGTGCCCCGTGAGAATGTCCAGCAAGCAGTCGATCCACTCCGGGTGTCTCAAGGCTTCGTTGGCCAGGGACTTGATGGAATTGACACCTACTCCTTTCTTCAAATGCTCCGTGAACTCGTGGGGTATATGTCGCGGTATCGGCATGTGTTTTCCTGGGGCCTTTTCGTACTTTGCAAGGTAAACCAACATTCACGATGCGCATTC
>ERZ887942.1237-NODE-1237-length-18193-cov-6.817620_pt1 | contig 18193 bp, 10 predicted proteins | sample MGYA00521099_ERZ887942 | MGnify/ENA primary metagenome ERZ887942 (study PRJEB32303, sample SAMEA104408605) | aquatic metagenome | biome: Brackish water; feature: Pelagic; material: water | place: Baltic Sea | collected 2014-06-07T06:48:00 | depth 16,251 m ...
CCACCCGTGCCTCATCCGGCCAAGGCGCACCTTCATTGATCCAATCCCGAATCCACCACGCCTCCTCCTCACTCAACGCCTCCGATTCTTTCGGCGGCATTTCATAATCTTCCTCCGTCCGTGTCGCCAAAATATAAAGAAAACTCTTCTCGCCCTTCCCATCGATCAAGACCTCATCGCCAAACGTCTCCCCGCCTTTCAGTATCGCTTCACGAGAACGCATATCGAACTCGCCTTTGATCTTTTCGGGCTCGTCACCATGGCACGCATTGCATTTCTCAGCAAAAAGCGGCTTCAATTTCAGTGCATAAAGCTTCTCACCTTCCGTCGCATCATCGATCGAAAACCCAGTCGTAGTGACGAACACTGCCGCCAAAAATCCAAAACATCTCATATCAAAAATTGCTTTCAAAATTAATCAGGTTTCCCAATTTCGTAAATCGCACGAATCTCCTCTGGAGACAGCACCGCATCAAAAAGTGCGAATTCATCAATCCGCCCATTCAGAGTTCGCAATTGCCCCTTCGGCCAAATCGGTTCCGTCCAGTTCCCCAAATCAGCTCCGCCAATCCGGAATTTCCTGAGCGGCTTCTCCATGTTTGTTCCGCCACTGCAACCCACCGCTTCGCCGTTGATGAAGTGAATCACTTTTTGCTTTTCAAGGTCAACCGTAGTCGCGAGTAAAAACCACTGACCACTCATTTCAGGCGTCCAAAAAACGTCTGAATAAAACCGCCGATTGTGAAGCTTAAGATCTTCGACACCCTTCGGACTGCTCGCAAAATGCAATCTTCCCAAATCAGATAACTGCCAATGAAATTCCTGCGGGTCGTAATAGTCCGTTAGGAAAAGCGAATTCATTTGACGATCCAATGCATCGATCCGAACCCACGCGTAAATCGACAAGTTATCAAACGCACCCGGAATTTGAAAACGGACCCGATCACCCTCCAACCGAAAATCCAACCCCGTTTTCTGAGGCCAACGTCCGTCCGCAACTCGCGCACCAACAATCCCACCATCCAAATCCGCCCCACCTTCATTCGCGGCTCGATTCGGCAACCGACGCGACAAGTTCGTCAGGTCCTCGAAGTCGTAATACGCAATCAAACGCTCATCCAATCGCCGCTTCAAACTCGCTTCCTTCCACCGCGCGTATCGAGAAACATCCCGATCCCCCGCACCGGCCATCACATCTGCGATCCCCGGGAACTCTCCAGCCGCATCCATCGCCTGAGGGCTCGACTTGCCATTGTTGAGGTGAACTGAATCCCCTCCAAAATAGGACTTCGGCGTTTCCTCGCCCGCCAACGTCCTGACTTCACCATCAAAAACGACCAAATCAGCCGCCCCACTTTCCGGATCCGCCGCCAACCCAAAACTCGTTCCCAAATCCTCAATCACGACCTCACCCACCCTGATTTCAAACCCCCGCGCCGCCGGAGGGACATCTGCTTTGATTCGCCCCCGATGCAAAACCGCCGCATCCCGACTGACCAATTCCAACTCTGCAGGTCCCGATAAACTGATCGACGCCCCGCCATAAAAATCAATCTGCGCAAGTCCCGAATTCAAAACCAACCGCCCTGGCTCAAGCGCCACCCCCTGCCGCAAATTCCGATTTTTATCAGTAACCCAAATCGCCTGCGCCTCCGCCGAAATCACCGCGACCCCATTCATCGGAGCCTGAGAAAACGCCTCATCTCCGCCATCATTCAAAAGAATTCCCACCCAGGCCGCTAACGCGACAATCGCCGCCGCCAAAACCCAAAGTGCAGGGGATTTCACAACTCCAGCCGATTGTTTTTCTGAAAAATAAATCACCTTTTCTTCCTCAAACCCACCATCCCGCAGCTCTGTATCAAGCCGCGCCAGTGAAGCATATTTAAGTCGCGCGGACTCATCAGAATCGAGACGTTCCTGCAGTTCCGAAAACTCAGTATCGCTCAAACGCCCATCCAGATGACCCAAAATTAGATCCTGCAGATCGCTGTCGTCATCCTTCATGCGCCCCTCCCTTCAGTCGCCGAGATCCGCGCTTCGATGCAGCTTTGCAGAGACTTTCGAATTCGATCCAACACCTTATACAAAGCCGTCGCCGATTTTCCGATATCACCCGCCAACTCCCGAATCGTCCGGTCCCCTTGATACGCCGCGCTGATCATCGCATTCGATTTTTCTGGCAACTTCTTCAGGCATTCCGCAAGCGCCTCTCGATAATGATCATTTCCATTTGCATCGCTCGCCTCCGTGGCTTCCGCGAGTTTTTTCATCAAATCCTCATCAAACACATGACGATCCCTCGCCATTTTCCGGCGAAATTTCAGCACCTCAAAACGTGCAATCACCCTTCCCCATTTCAAAAAATCCACCTCCGGATCCTCTCCTACCTCAAACTCATCCCACTTCCGCCACATCACCAAACTCACCGTTTGAATCACATCATCCACCGCCGTCCAGTCCAGCCCCATCGAACGCACAAAAATCCGCAACTGGCGCTCATTTCGCGCAAACAGCTGTACAAAGCGCTCCTCAGAATCGCTATTGTCGGAAAGGTTCATCATTCACAAACAATACTCCCGCTGGGAGGAACATTGCCCACAAAAAAGGCCAGAATCGCTAACACGTTTCCGCCACCCACCATCAGATCCTATTGCTAAAGCGATATCTTAGTGTTCATTTGAATGATGTTCTTTATTACAGTTCAAGGAACTTCCCTCTCTCTCAAATGGATCTTCAAAAGAAACTCGAAATTCTCGCCGACGCAGCCAAATACGATGCGTCCTGCGCCAGCAGCGGAACGACCAAGCGCGATTCCAGCAATGCTCCCAGCACAGGCCTCGGTTCTTCGGGCGGTGCGGGAATCTGCCACAGCTACACTCCAGATGGCCGCTGCGTTTCACTTCTCAAAATCCTGATGACGAACGCCTGTATCTACGATTGCCACTACTGCATCAATCGTCGATCCAGCGACAGCCAGCGTGCGCGATTCACCGTCGATGAAGTCGTTTCGCTGACGCTCGAATTTTACAAACGCAATTACATTGAAGGGCTTTTTCTCAGCTCCGGTATCATTCGCGATCCTGATTTCACGATGGAGCGCGTTGTCGAAGTTGCTCGAAAGCTCCGCGAAGATCACGACTTTCGCGGCTACATCCATCTCAAAACCATTCCCGAAGCCAGTCAGGAAATTATCGAACAAGCCGGACGCTACGCCGACCGGATTTCCATCAACGTCGAGCTGCCAAACCAAGAGGCGTTGGATAAACTCGCGCCCGAAAAAAACATCGAGCGTACCCAGCAGGCCATGGGCGGGATTCGCTACAAAATCGAAGAGGACAAAGATCGGCGCAAAACGAAATCGAAACAACACGCCCCGCCAGTGCCAGCAAAGCAGCTTCCCCAAAAATTGCGGCCCTACTCACCCGCTGGCCAAAGCACCCAGATGATCATCGGGGCGGATGATTCCAACGACCAAGCCATTCTCCAACAATCCAACCGGCTCTACTCCTCTTACCAACTTCGCCGTGTTTACTATTCTGCCTTCAGTCCCATTCCCGATGCTTCACCGATTTTACCGCTTAAAGCCCCGCCCCTCGTTCGCGAACACCGACTTTACCAAGCCGATTGGTTGCTTCGATTTTACGGCTATTCCGTTGATGAAATCGTGCCTCATCATGCACCGGATCTCGATCTCGAGGCCGACCCTAAACTTGGATGGGCACTTAGAAATCGGCACGCATTTCCCATCGATCTGAACCGCGCGTCCAAAGAATGGCTCGTCCGCGTTCCCGGCCTCGGTACTCGCACCGTGGGTCGACTGCTCAACATTCGCCGCTACACTGGGATTCGTCTCGTCGATCTACAAAAGCTGCGCGTGTCGCTGAAAAAAGTTCTCCCCTTCATCATCACTTCCGATCACACCCCAACTCGGCACGGTCTTGATTCAGATCAACTTCGCGCCCGAATGATCACGCCCGCGAAGCCTGAACAACTCGAACTCTTCTTACCACCGGTGACCGATCGTCTCGCAAAAATCAGCGCCGTCACCGGTCAACTCTGAACTTTACGAAGCAACAGGGCACGTTCGATGAACCAACCCTGTTCGTTCGAAATGCCAAAACGAAACAACCCTATTGGTTCGACGAACGTACCCTGTTGGTTCGTAACTTTAGAAAATGCAGACCATCACCATCGAACGAAATTTCCAAAGCTGGCGTGATGCCGCTCGTTCACAGCTGCAACTGGCAACCTCGCCCGACGATGTCTTTTGGGACGACGGAACGGCTGAAGGGGGACTTTTTTCCGCAATGGAAACCGTCCCAATTTTAGTCGGCGAGCCTCGTGAAGTTCGGTTGCCGCGAGATTTCGTCGATCTGGCAAAATGGGTCGCATGCCATGTTGATCAGGATCGTTGGTCACTGCTTTATCGAATCGCCTGGCGGATTGCAATTAACGACGAGCGCCATCTTTTAAATCTGGAAACGGACAACGATGTGCGACGCGTCTACGCAATGGCAAAAGAAATCCGGCGCGATCGCCACAAGATGACAGCCTTCGTTCGGTTTCGTAAAACAGGGATCAATCCCGAAAATGATCGCGAACAATTTGTCGCCTGGTTCGAGCCGGACAATTTCATCGTCGAACTCACCGCGCCGTTTTTCAAAAACCGATTCACCAGCATGGACTGGTCGATTCTGACGCCGGATTGCTGCGCACACTGGGACGGCAAGAACTTGAGTTTCACACCCGGAATTTCCAAACATGAAGCGCCGCAAACCGAAGACGCGCTGGATAATTATTGGCGAAGTTATTACTCCCATATTTTTAATCCCGCGCGGCTCAAATTGAATGCGATGCGCGCGGAGATGCCCGTCAAATATTGGAAAAATCTTCCAGAAGCCTCGTTAATCGCTGAGCTGACAAAGAAGGCGTCGCTTCGCATGACCGACATGATCGATGCCGGAGTCAATGAAAGCCGCGCGCATGTCCGTGAGAAAATTCCTGCTGGTGTGCCCATTTTTGAAACGCACGAAAACCGCGACCCTATCGAAGTTTTAGCTCAGGCGGATTCCCTTTCGTTGAAAGAAATTGTCGATTTTGGAAGCACCTGCCAAGCTTGTGGAATCTGCGAAAACGCTACTCAACCGGTATTTGGCGAAGGCCCCGAGGATGCGGATATCATGATCATCGGTGAACAGCCAGGGGACATGGAGGACATCACCGGACGACCATTCATTGGGCCAGCCGGAAAGCTTCTCGATGACGCCCTAGAACTGGCCGGGCTGAACCGAAGCAAAATTTATGTCACTAACTCAGTCAAAGGATTCAAGTGGAAGTCCACGCAGCAAGGCCGAAAACGGAGACTCCACGACACGGCCAATCGCGGTGAAGTGACGAAGTGCAAACCATGGCTGCTGACCGAATTGCTCAAAGTTCAGCCGAGGAAGATTATTCTTTTAGGAGCGACCGCGTCGAAAGCGCTACTGGGCAATGAGTTCAAAATCACCGATCAGAGGGGCGTCTTGTCGAATTCGCCAATCGCTGAAAAAGTGGTCGCTACGATTCACCCTTCTTCCTTACTTCGAATCCAAGACGAGTCCGCTAAACAAATCGAAACTGGGCGATTCATCTCGGATTTGAAACTCGCGAAAGATTAATCAAGCTGATTAGGTTGCCACTTTTTACAAAGAAAGTCGGCCAAGTTGAAAAGTTTAATCAGTGGCTTCTCGGTAGCGATGTGAAACAATTTCCATTTCATGATTCGACTATCTCATTTCGTTGCCCTGATTTTTATCGCGTTCACTGGAACCGGTCTAGCTGATGATTCGGGGAAGAAAGCCATTCGTGACGAAATCAAAGCGATCATTGAAGAAGGCTATTATCCGGGCGCTTCAATACTTCTGATTCATAAAAGCGAAGTCATCATGCGCGAGGCTCACGGCGTCGTAAATATTGAGACCGAAGAACCGTTTTCGGTTGATCAATTGTGCTGGCTCGCGTCGACCGGAAAAATATTCACTGCCACGTTGATGGCGAAGTTGGTGGATAAAGACGTGCTGACTTTTGATGATTCAATTGTTGATACCTTTCCTAAATTTTCGAAGATCAAACTTCGTGAAGGTGGGACTGCTCCGAAGCAGCCAATTTTGTTGCGCCATGCTTTGAGCCACACTTCGGGCATGCCGGGAAATCAGTGGATGAAACAAAATGGAATCATTGAGGAGGGCGGCAAATATCCCAATTACTTTTCCCCTAAAACTCCCGATGATTTTATCGACGGCTGCGTCGCGATTGGATTAGCCGCCGAACCCGGAACGCGGATGCTTTACGGGAAGCCGATTGACTTGACTGCGTGCGTCGCAGAAAAATTGACGGCGAACCGCTTTTTTGTGTCCCTTTTTTTGAAAGTTGAAGGCACCGCAAAGGAAACAGGTGACCGGGAAGAGATGACTCGGAGCCTGAACTTCTTGCGAATACCTTCGAACCAACCCTGTTGAATCGAAAAGCCTTAACGAAGTAATAGAGTAAGTTCGTCAATCATACCCTGTTCGATCGTTTTGCTTATTTTTTCACTTTCAGAAAGACGATCAAATCCGCCATTTCCTGCTTCGAGATCGCTCCTTCCAACCCCTCAGGCATCAGCGAAACATTGGCGCTGCGAAGGCTCGCGATGTTTGTCCTCAAAATGCCACGAGTGCTTCCATCCGGGAGTTTGAGCGTGATGCTCGTTCCGTTTTCGCTGGCGATCAGCCCGAACAACTGTTCGCCGGTTTTGAGTAAACAGTTGTATGAGTGAAATCCCGGTTGGATATCCAAATTGGGATCGAGAATATTCGCGAGGAGTTTTTCCGGCTCGTGATCGACCACGGTCGCTAAATCCGGTCCCAGCTCGCGATCACCGATTTCCCCATGTTTGTGACACGCGATGCAGGCTTTCTGAAATACCGCCAAACCGGCTTCGGCGTCGCCTTTCAGTTCGAGGGCAGGTTTGAAATCCGCGACAATTTTTCCCCGAGGTGAGGCATTAATCGATTTCAATATCTTTCCGGCTCGATCTCTCACGTTGGAGTTTGGATTTTTCAACAATCGCGTCTGCCGTGTTAGATCGAGATCAGACGGCAGAATAGTTTTTGATTCGAGTGCAGCGAGAAGCTGATTAGTCCATGCTACACGGGAGAGAAGTTGATCGATCACCGGCCCACGGACCTGCGGCGAAAGGCCCGGCCATTTTTCGAGCAGCAAAGTGGGAACCCCCGGATCGGCGGTTGAAGCCAGAGTTTTGAGAACAATTTTGAAATCTTCAGGCGGCGTCGTAGGGGCAATTTTTCCGGCCAGGAAATCGATGGCGATTTGCCGGTGTGACTTTACCCGGGCAAGCAACGCCGCACTTTCGATTTGATGGGCGATCGATTTGTCCTCATTTGCGAGGACCGATTTCGACTTTTCAATGAGCTTCTCAAAATTTGAATTCAATTCGGGGATTTTCAGGTCGGTGATCTCGAGCTTGGTGCGGCTGAGAATTTCGAGCATCTCGACAGTTGCCGAAGTTTCATCGAACGCCGTTTGAATCAACGTCGCCGCTAATTGTGAATCTTTGATCCCAATCGCAATCTCAACAAGCGGAGCCCGCAACTTTTGGATCGTTTCCTCTTCCAGTTCAGGCACCACCGAAGCAAAGTTCGGCAGGATTGAACTGAGGCCGGCCGCAACAAAAAATGGACGGTCCCGCTCTGAATTCAGGATTTTCACCAGGGTTACCGCCGTCTGTTTTGACCTGGTAAACTCGCCGATGGAGAAGGCGAGTTGCAGTCGTACTTTTGGAGCGGGGTCTTCGACCAACGCAAGAGCGGCATTCACAATTTCCGGACTCTGGTGACTTTCTGCCAGTCTAAGCGCATTTTCTCGAACACCCGGATGTGAATCTCTCAGGGCGGTCAAGATCGCTGATTCAGAGAGCTTACCCAAACCGTCCAGGGTGCAAATCGCATGAAGCCTGGCACGAGGATCGGTCCCTTCGGCAGCGAGTTTCTTCAGTTCTGTTACAAGCGAAATCTCGTTTCGCCAAAGGATTAACTGCTGCGCCTTGTCACGCACCCAACCGTTTGGCGATTTCAGCAGATCGACGAGATCAGCCTTCTCAAGATCGAGTGGTGCCGCTGGTTTCGAGCCGGCCTTTCGCACCCGCCAAATTCTTCCCCGATCATCGCCTTCGCGCGAAAGAGGTTCCAACTCTTCTTTACCTCCTGTCTTGAGCCACTGCATGTGCTCGATGACATATCGATACATGTCCGCCACCCAAAGGTTGCCGTCTGGTCCGTTTCTTATCATGACTGGACGGCACCAGCGGTCGCTGCTTGCAAAGAAATCGGGATCGCCTTCCGCACTATAGCGCGCGCCCTTGTACGACCCACCATCATCCTCGATTTTGATTCGCTGAGCCAAATTGTGAAACGGTTCGCAAGCAAATCCGTTGATTTCATTTTCGGAGAAAAGCGTACCGCGGAAGATCATGCCGGAGCAGGCCGAAGTGTAGTGACCGGAATGCTGCAGACTGTGAAATCGCTTTTGCGGCAGGCTTTTTGGGGCGACTGGCGGATTCAACTGACCGGGTATGAGCACCCGTCCCTCTGGCGCTGCAAAATGAAGATTCCGCCGCAGATAGTGATCTGGCAAGACATAGTGCCATAGCGGTCGTGAGTTCTGTGTCCCGAACCAGTGTCCCCAATCGTCGCGATTTCTCCCGAATTGGGTAGGCCCGCTTTGCGGTTCGACCTCTCCGGTATCCGGCCGAAACCGAAAATCCCGACTCCCGATTTTGACTTCAGCGTCTGCACGGGTGGATCGGATTTTGGTATCAATGCCGTATTTCCCATGGAGGCCGCCAGTTGCAACGTAGACCCAGTTATCAAGGCCCCAGCGCAATCCGTTCGCCCTCAGCTGCTGATTCCCCTCAGTCAAACCGGTAAGCAAAACCTCTTTCGAATCGGCTTCTCCATCGCCTGTTGTATCCCGAAGAAAAAGGATATCAGGGGCCGCGGTCACGATTACCCCGTCCCGCCACGTGATGATCCCATTTGGAAAATTCAGCCCTTCAGCAAACAACGTCGCGTGGTCCATCGTTCCGTCGCTGTCGCGGTCTTCCAACAATCTGATCCGACCGCCAGCCGCATTGTTATCGCCAAGGCCAAGCGGATAGTCTGCCATCTCCACAACCCAGAGCCGACCCTTGGTATCCCAATCGAAGGCGACCGGATCCAAAACCAGTGGCTCGGAAGCAACCAGGTCCAATACGAAACCCACAGGGACGTGAATTGATTGATAGGCTTCATCGGGAGAAAGCGGTTGAACCTTTACCGCAGGTTTTTCCTGCGCTCCGGAAATTTGAATCGCGCAGGTAAGCGCACAAGCGCTACGCCAAAATATCTTGAATAACATGTCCGTGCACATCCGTGAGCCTTCTTTCAAATCCATTGTGATAATAGGTCAATCGTTCGTGATTTAATCCTAACAAGTGCATAATAGTGGCGTGAAAGTCGTAAACTGTGACGACATTCTCCACCGCTTTGTAACTGAACTCATCTGTCGCGCCAAAAGTGAATGGAGCTTTCACGCCTGCCCCTGCCAGCCAGACTGTGAATCCTTCCGGATTATGATCGCGGCCGCTTGCACCTTTTTGAAACGTCGGCATGCGGCCGAATTCCGTGCACCAGACCACCAGGGTGTCTTCGAGAAGGCCTCGTCGCTTCATGTCCCGGAGTAAGGCTGCGCAGGGCTGATCCAAAACCGGTCCATGTTTCTTATATTGTGATTCAATCGATTTGTGGCCGTCCCAATTACTGACGCCCTCCCCGCCAGTTTGGTAGGCTCCGTTAAACAATTGCACGAAACGCACGCCGTTTTCTAAAAGCCGACGAGCCAGGATACAGTTTTTCGCGAACGCCGCTTTGAGTGGGTTGCTCGGATCATCGGCTCCGTATTCTTTCAAGATGGAAGCCGGCTCTGTCGAGAGATCACTGACTTCCGGCACAGACAACTGCATCTTTGCGGCCAGTTCGTAGCTGGAGATCCGGGCGGCCAACTCACTATCGCCGGGGAATTCCTCGAGATGTTTTTCATTCATCCTTTTCAGAAAATCCCGAGTCGCGACGTCGGTTGCAGCATTAACTCCCGGTGGTCGAATCAGATTTCGAAGCGGATTGGATGCGTTGAAGTCAGTCCCTTGAAAAGCCGCAGGTAGAAAACCGGGGCCCCAGTTGTTAACGCTCGACTGCGGCGTCCCGCGTGGATCGGGAATTGCCACATAGGCAGGCAGATTATCGTTTTCCGAACCGAGCGCCCATGTGACCCACGCGCCCATACTGGGAAAACCATCAAGGGTATTCCCCGTCGCCATAAAGTTCTCACCCGGTCCGTGCGTATTAGTTTTCCCCGTCAGCGAATGGATGAAACACATGTCGTCGACCAATTCACCAAGGTGCGGAACCAGATCAGAAACCATTTTCCCGCACTCTCCATATCGGCGAAATTCCCAGGGGCTCCTAGTCAAATTCCCTTGTTCCCCTTGAAATGTTTTCAATCCCTCGGCGCCCGGCAACGGCTCACCATTGCGTTTCACCAACTCCGGTTTGTAGTCAAATGTGTCGACTTGACTGACAGCACCTGAGCAGAAAATCACGAGCACTTTCTTAGCGGCGGCATGTTGATGGGTCCGCCGTGGCGAAAATGGACTTCCGGGATTAATCACCGGACGCATCGGTCCCTCCGAACCTAGCAGACCTTCCTGCTTCAGGAGACTGGCAAGCGCAATTCCACCGAGCCCGCGAGCGGTGTGATCGAGAAAATTACGGCGATTTAGAAGAGGATTCATTGGAGAAATACAAATTCATTAGCATTCAGCATAGCCCGGGCGAACTGGGTGAGGCCTTCAGCTTCGATAAATTCAGATGCACTTTCAATATCTGAGGCAGATGCGGATCGACCGAAACAACGTTGATACGCCGCCTCGACCTGACTCTTTATTGATTCGTGTTCAGCCTTCAGGCTCTTCGCAAAAACATCAGCCTGCTGCATCACAAAGCTGCTATTGAGTAGATTCAACGCCTGGAGTGGCGTGGTTGAACGGCTGCGTTTCGGGACTGCCTGACTAGCATCGGGACAATCAAACACCCCAAAAACCGAATCCCGTTCCTGCCGCACCTTTTGCATGTAAATCATTCGGCGCCAGTCTTCCGGTCCGTATACTTTTTTTGGATGATAGTGGCGTACGTTTTCCATCTCCACTTCGAAAGGCGAGAATCCAGGGCCGCCTGATTTCTTTAGATTCAGGGATCCTGTGACGGCAAGGATCGAATCGCGGATCCCTTCGGCTTCGAGTCGTCGCGGCGGGAAGCGCCATAAAAATCGAGAGGTCGCATCGACGCCGATCGCAGTTTCATCAGGCCGACTGTCTTGTTGCCAGGTCTCAGAAAGTAGAATCTTACGGTGTAGCTTCTTGAGCGACCATCCATCTCCGACTAACTCGAGGGCAAGCCAATCGAGCAGTTCAGGATGGCTGGGAAGGTTTCCGTTTTTTCCAAAATCACTCGGAGTATCCACGATGGCTGCCCCGAAATGAAACTGCCAGATTCGATTCGCAATAACACGTGCGGTCAGCGGATTATCCGGGGAGGCAATCCAATTCGCCAACAAAACGCGGCGCTTCTGTTCTGGAGCTGATTTTTCCAAATCAAGCGTTGTAAAAACTGCAATGGCATTCGGGCTGACTTCTTCGCGTTTCGCGTCCGGTTCACCACGATAAAGGCGATGAGTCGGTCCCGGCTGATTGAAACTCCCGGCATAGATTTTAGTGGAAGCCGACAATGTTTTGATTTCCGCAGCAGCGTTGTCGAATCGCTTCTTCAATTCTTTTCCGAAGGTGGTTTTTTCAGGGCCGAGGCGCGTGAAATCATAGACAGGCTCATCCGCTTTTTTACCGGAAAACGGTTTTCTTGTAGCGGAACTGGAAATTGACTTGAGATCGCCATTCGATGTCGCAGAGGCCTCGATCCGGTAGCCAATGGCGAGTCGATCTTTGTATTTCCCCAGCCGGTCCCTGCCCCATTTGATTGAATGAATTTTTGTCGGCTCTGCCAACTCGATCTGCACCCACCCGTCAGAATTTTTGCCCGAAATCCAACTGTTCGCGTTTCCGAATTTGCCGTCGTTAATCTGTTCGAGCTTGTGAAGCGGATGTACAAAATCTCCGTTGGATGTTGCCTTTGCACCTCTGCTGGCGAGAGCGACATTCTTATTTTTCGAATCAAACACCTCGATCTCATCGATGCACGCTGGCGCTCCGTTCGACTTTTCGATCGTGAACCGGACGACTTTTGTCAAGACGGGTTCAAAAGACTCGATGTTCTCCTTGAAGTTCACAGGTGGTTTGGAATTCGGGTCGACCGGTGTCTCGTAGGGCTTCAATTTGGTGAGCAATTTATTCATGCCCTTTTCAAACACCGCAATTTTTTCTTTGGTCAGAACGGGGAGAGGAAGTGCCCGTTCAGCATGCTGCACGCCTGCAAAAACGGCCTGCATCGAATAATAGTCAGCCTGAGTGACTGGATCGAATTTATGATTGTGACATCGGGCGCACCCTAACGTGAGCCCCAAAAATGCCGTCCCGGTGGTGTTGATCATGTCATCCAGTTCATTCATCCGCTGCGTTTGGCGGAGCTTTGGGTCCTGCCCTTTAACAGTGTCGAAGGGACCCGCCACAAGAAATCCAGTTCCAATATCCGCCCCGGTCGCATCCCCCGCGATCTGCTGACGAACAAATTGATCGTATGGTTTGTCGGAGTTAAAAGATTCAATCACCCAATCACGAAACGGCCAGGCGTTGGGCCGTTCCCGATTGGTTTCGAAGCCATTCGTGTCTCCGTAACGAGCTATATCGAGCCAGTGGGTGGCCCAGCGTTCGCCGTATCGTGGGCTCGCGAGAACGTCATCGATAAGTCGTTCCCAGGCGTCCGGGCGTTCATCTCTGGTAAAATCCTCAACTTCATCCGGCGAAGGAGGAAGGCCGTGCATGACCAAATACAGACGGCGAATCAGCGTTCTTCGATCTGCTTTTTTTGATAGAGCTAGATTCGCGGCAGTTAGTTTCTTGCGGACAAAGTCATCGATCGTTTGATTCGATTTTTCGCGCTTCGGCGGAATGAATGACCAGTGGGTCAACTCGATTTTTTCGACGTCACCGCCAAGCCGTTCCGGAGTCTTTGCCCCGTCATCGATCCATTTTTTGATTCGTTCAATTTCATCCGGCGACAATGGCGTGCCCTTCGGCGGCATTTCAAGATCCGGTTCGTTATGAGAAACCAGTTTTATCAGAAAGCTGTCTGCGGCATTACCCGGGATGACTGCCGCTTCGCCTGAATTGCCTCCCTTCAATAGCCCCCAGCGCCTATCCAATCGGAGCTGCCCCTTCTGCTTTTCACGTCCGTGGCATTCAATGCAACGTTCCTGAAAGATCGGCTCGATGGATTTCTCGAAATCAACAGCATTGGCCAGCGCCGGAATCGTCGCAGGGAGAAGAACAAAGAATGGAAAAAGCCAACGCATTTTATATTTCGAGCCACTGTATCGAATTTCTTGGGATCGATCACGACCTAATCGATACGTTGATACGGTGGCTTTAACGGGACCATTCCGCTTCAGATGGCAGCCGCAACTGCGTGATCAGAATTCAATTCTCCAATCCGGCAAGACGTGAGATCATTTTGCTGTTTCTTAACCTTAGAGGAATCACGCTATGCTAACCTTGACGAATGGGGGGCGGCCCCGCAAAAACGAACGCCACCTCGCCCGGCGTTCCGCTATCAAAGTGGGAACTCTCGGCGCGTTCGGGTTTTCCCTGGCTGATCTGATGAGTCTCAAGGCGTCCCAGCCGTCGCAGAAATCAAAGCTCAATGACAAATCGGTCATCCTAATCTGGCTCGATGGCGGGCCGACTCAATTCGAAACCTACGATCCTAAACCAGATGCGCCGAGTGAATATCGCGGCCCGTGGGGCGACATCAAAACCAACGTTCCGGGGATGCGGTTTTCGGAAATGCTACCGCTTCAGGCGAAACATGCCGACAAAATGGCGGTGATCCGCTCGGTTCATCATTCCACCGGTGATCACTTTGCCGGAGCCCACTGGATGCTGACTGGAAAATTTGGAAGCACTTCGGCGAACAAGGCTCAGAAGTCGCCCTCGGTAGGTTCTTGCGTCGCAAAGTTGACGGGTGAAAGGGTCAAAGGAATCCCTCCTTACATCGGGCTTCCTGCAGCCGAAAGCGTCTATTTGTACCCCGGCTACCAGGGCGCTGCTTACCTTGGCGCAAGCTACAACCCGTTTCAGTTGAACATGAAGCAGAAGTATCTCGCTTCGAACTACAAGGCGGCGATCAAGCCACCGCCATTTCTGGGGGGCATGGACGACAGTGTTGCCAAACGTCTTACCGAGCGCGACCAGTTGCTACAGAATATTGACGGGATCAACCGGCGGATGGATCAATCCGGGCTCATGGAAGCGATGGATACCCACCAACAGTCGGCCATTGAAATGATGCTCAGTTCCAATTCCCGCGAGGCATTTGATATTGAGAAGGAATCAGATGCCACCCGGGACCGTTATGGACGGGGCCCTTGGGGGCATTACACCCTGATGGCCCGTCGTCTCGTGGAGAACGGATCGCGATTTGTAACCGTCGATATGCCTCACTGGGATACCCATTCGAAAATCAAGTCAGCGATGGAGACACGTCTCCCGGTCTATGATCAGGCGGTGGCGGCTTTGTTGCAGGATTTGGAAGAGCGGTCTTTGATGGATGATGTCTTGGTGGTGATTATGGGGGAATTCGGGCGGACTCCAAAATTAAACAGCGGCCAACCTGGGATACCTATTCCAGGGCGGGATCATTGGGGCAATTCGATGAGCGTCGTGATGGCCGGAGGCGGATTAAACTGTGGTCAGATAGTCGGCGCGACGAACGCTAAAGGGGAACATCCTGTCGAAAGAGCCCTCGCGCCCTCCGATGTTCTTGCGACGATTTACCATGTGCTCGGGATCGATTTGAATACCATGCTGCACGATTATTCAGGACGTCCTATTCCAATCCTCGATAGCGGGAAACCGATCCGGGAGCTTGTTTCATAAATTCGAATCAGTCTTTCGCAGGCCGATGGCGCGGAATCGTGAGCGGGCCCTGCTGCACGTATGGATACATGTCGCGAAGCGTTTCGTAGGGAATCCAGTTTTGAAGCCCGTGAACTTTCGCCACACCCTCTTTTTCGTAGCCGAAGAAAAGTGGTTTTTGATGCATCACAATTTTATCCAGATAAACATCGAACAGGCACCAGCCAAAGGTTCCGCCTTTCACGATGGCTGTACCGCCGAGAACCAGATAATTCGTTTCCTCCTCTTTGGCGCCCCACAATCCCGTGTGATAGTGCCCACTTAGGCACAGCAGAACTTTGTGTTCTTTCATCAGTTCGCGGAGTTTGTCACGACCGGGACCGATTTGGTTGTATTTCCCCTTTCCCTTTTTGTTGTCTTGCCAGGGTGAAACGTGAAGTGCCAGAATGATTTCTTCACCGCCTTTTGATGCAGCAGAAAACTCCGATTCGATCCAGGCAAGCTGTTCTTCGGTGAGACCACGCTCATTTCCTGTCGCATCGACGACAACAAACCGAAGCCCTTTGTGAACTGTCGAGTAGTCTGACTTCTCATTGAAATATTTCAGGAACAAATCGAGTTCTTCATGATTTCCCCGGACGTAGTTTGGAATTTTCAGTCCTTTTCCGAGATCCGCGATATCTTGATACGCTTGCTCGTTTTTGTTATCATGAACCATGTCGCCCAGGATCAGCGACAACTCCACGCCCGCTTGGTTGATCTGATCTACGGCAAGGCCAAAGCGAATTTTGTCCGCATCGTAGCCGCCAAATCCGATTTGTGGATCGCCAAGGCCAGCGAAGCGAAAGATAAGTTTTTCCTCTGGATCAGGCAGCAATTTGGGCGCTTTAAATCCTTTGGGAGCCTCAGTCGTTACGATTAAGTCATCGATAAATGCGGGCGTGTCGGCAAGCCCACCGAAGCCAATATAAAACTGTGAGAATCCACTTGCGGCAGAAAGTGGCGCTTCTTCACTGAGAACCTGATCGTCGAGCCAGGCAGCGCACGTTCGGCCATCGAGATCGAGTCGAGCGGTGACAGTATACCAACGCTCGGCGTCCATTTCTGACAAGGTGTAGAGACGCCAATGCGGTCGTGACCAGGTGCAATGCCAACGAAGCTCGGTATTTCGTGTTGATGGATTTTGGAAAGGAGAAGCAGCGAGGCGCGTTAGAATTTCACCGCGTTTCGGTCCGCGCGCGTCAAACGTGAGACCGCCAGCCCACTTTTTGGGTGGCTTGAATCTAAACTGAATCCAGACGGCGCCTTTTTCGTAAGCCTGTGGAAGTTCAAACTGCAGGCCCCAATTGTCTGTGCGGAATGCTTCGCTATGCAAAATTCCCAGCGCTTTTGAACCATCAATTCCCTTGCCGGTCAGCACCGCTGCAGTTGGTTTTGTATCCCCTCGAAAGCCAGCAAATCCAGTCCAGCCCTCGCTTTCTATCATGAGATACCCAGAGTCATAGGTTTCGAAATTCTCAGCCCAACTCTCATTCGATTGAGAACGAACCGTCACTGAAATCAGCACTAACCCGATCATTCCACATTTGAGGATTCGTGAGGGCGACTGCTTCATTTCAAAGGAGACGCGAGGAATCGATCAATCACAAATCCGCAGTCACGCACTCCAGACGACGAACGTGAATACGGGAATCCAAAATAGCCAGACTTCGTACAGACTAATCGGATGCAACGGGCCTCACTTTTTTTCTTTTCGATTATTACGTTCACCCTCACTTCGTTTGCGGAGGAGCGCGTCTTTGATATCACCACGTTTGGAGCAACTGCCAACGACGACTCTGACGATACGCTTGCTATTCTAAAAGCTCTCGACGCCGCGAAGGAGGCGAGCGGCGGCGTCGTTTTTGTGCCTTCGGGAACGTTCACGGTGACACGGCAAGGACCCGAGAGCCCTATATTGGAGATTCCTTCGAACACCGTTTTACGAGGCAACGGACCGACATCGACTCTGAAGTTTGCTGCAACGGTTACCAATTTTTGGAGAATGCTGGGAGCGCCGCCCGAGGGTTGCGAGAATGTGACGATTCGTGATTTGCGCCTCGATGGAAGCAATACTCACGAAAAGTATGTGAAGGGCGAAACGCCGGAGCACAACCACGGGATCTTTTTTTACTGCAAAGACGGTGTGGTCGAGAACATCATGATTCGCGATTTGTTGGTCGAGAATTTTAGCGGCGATTGTGTCGCGGTCGGTCGTGGCTGTCGGAATATCACGATCCGCGATATTTCGCTGAGAAATTTCGTTCGGCAGGGAATCCAAATGGGCGGCGATGAAAACGCGCGGGATTATTTGGTGACAGGATGCCAGGACTTGAAGCACGACGTTCAGCCGGGCGGATCGACGATTCACGTAGAGCACGCTCGTGGATTGAAGAATGTCATCATCACTGGGAATCGCTGCCGGAAATCAATTCTCGCTGGCGGAGTTGATGGAATAATCATCCGTGACAATGTGATCGATGGACGGCTCGAGGGGAATGGAAATAAAGACGCCGTGGTCCAGGGGAATATCATTCGTGGTTTTGCTAAACAGACGAAATCAGTGGCTCAGTTTGGCTACTGCGATGGGCTGATTTTTCGGGACAACGTTATTTCCAGCGGGAACGAAAAAGCAAACGGGGTCTACGTGTGGGGTGCGTCCCGCTACAACCCGAATCCATCTCGCCATGTTCTGATCGCGGACAATTTGTTTCGGGTTCACGGAACGCCCGTGGTTTTGAACGGTGCCGAAAATGGATTGGTTCGTGATAATTTGAATCAATTGCCCATTGAGAAATCCGTCAAAATAAGTCGCGCGGAAGGAATTGAAATTCGCGAATCTAAAGCGGTAGCGAAGGAACCACTTTTCGTTGCGAAAATATTGACGGAAGAGGGCTCATTCACCAGCGGTGTTGAAGGGCCAGCTTGCGACACACACGGAAATTTATTCGCCGTGAATCTCGAGAAACAAGGCGCGATCGGCTTGGTAAAACC
>ERZ887942.1240-NODE-1240-length-18102-cov-6.290131_pt1 | contig 18102 bp, 15 predicted proteins | sample MGYA00521099_ERZ887942 | MGnify/ENA primary metagenome ERZ887942 (study PRJEB32303, sample SAMEA104408605) | aquatic metagenome | biome: Brackish water; feature: Pelagic; material: water | place: Baltic Sea | collected 2014-06-07T06:48:00 | depth 16,251 m ...
AGGAATTGGTGGGTTCAGTCACCGCCCCTGTGCCCGGCGGGTCTTTGGCGGCCGCTGCCTGGCCGAAGTCGGATCATCGAATTTAATCAGCGTTCGGCTCGATTTGCGCTGCCCTTGATCGGCCCCCTCACCCGTCCGGCTTGGCTACGCTCTGCCCTGATGTCCTCCGCCAGCGAGCGCGCCCGCCGAATCGATCGAAGCGTTGTGGTTGATGCCATTCGAGCGCAAGCACAAGCGCAGGGGTATGCCGCGGCATACCAGGCAACACTCCTCGCATCGTTTGACCCAACCGCTTCACATCCGATTTCGCCAAACACCCCGGTTACCATCGCGTTCGGCGACCGAGACCGCATTCTTCCCGCACCCAGAAACCAGCGTCGTGATCGGGCACCCGATCGCGCACGCTGGGAAGTTCTCTACGATTGCGGACACGTTCCCATGTGGGACGTGCCACGGGTGAGCGCGTCACTCATCCGGGAAACGGCCCAACGCGCATGAGTGTTCGCTACTACGACGGACCCCATGCGCAGGACCGTCCGTGGTTTAGGAGTTGGGCTGCGCTGCCATGGGCTTGTGTCGGCCTGACCATCTTCGGCCAGATCCTCTGGATTCTGTCGGGCTCTGTCCGAGACGGGCTCACCATCGGCACCGTCGTCACCTTCGCTCTCGCCAGCTTCATTCACGCCTGGCAAAACCGGGGCGCGTGGTGGGCGCTTTCCTATTTCGCGATCGCGGCCGGAGTTGGCTTGATCGCGGAATCAATCGGAACGGGCACCGGATTTCCGTTTGGGGCTTATGACTACACCGATACCCTGGGCCTGAAACTGTTCTCAGTGCCGGTAGTCATCCCACTGGCGTGGGCCATGATGGCCTACCCCGTACTACTGGCCGCTCGCACGTTGTCCCACAACCGGCTGGCAGTGATCGCGATGGGTGCCTGGCTGCTCGTTGCCTGGGATTTCTTCCTTGATCCACAGATGGTGAGCGAAGGGCATTGGGTGTGGGCATATCCAACCCCCTCGCTTCCCGGTATCGCAGACATTCCGATCACAAACTTTCTCGGCTGGTTTGCCACCGCTGTCGTCATCATGGGAGTGCTCTCGCTACTTCCTGAAACTACGGCCAACGATGCCGTGCCCACGGTGTTGTTGACCTGGGTATTCGCCTCCAATATTTTGGCAAACATCGTTTTTTTTGACCGCCCCGGTGTAGCGCTGTGGGGTGGCATTGGCATGGGCGTCATCGTCATTCCGTGGTTAATAAAAACGTGGCGACTGCGTTCGTGAGACCGCCACGATTTGTACTATGCCTCGCCGGAGCAAGTACCCTTGCAGCATGCCTATCGGCGCTCATCGCAACATCTAACGGACGTCGAGTTCTGACTCCCCGATCTAGCATGGGCACCGTCACGGAAACTGTTTCGGTCCTCATCCCAGCCCGCGACGAGGAACATCGCATCACCCCAACCCTGGAAGATGCACTGGCGCAGCAAAATATTCCCAATGTTGAATTCATCGTTCTCAATGATGGCTCAACCGATGGAACTGGCGGTATTCTACGGTCCGCGGCCGTTCGCGACTCACGACTGAAAGTCATCAACGGCGACAATGCCACCCCGCCATCGGGCTGGTTGGGCAAGACATGGGCATGTCACCGGCTCAGCGAAGCTGCATCCGGGCGCACCCTGGTATTCATTGATGCAGACGTTTGTCTCGCCCCCGACGCCATCGCCGCCTGCGTCGAACTCATGCGTTCCTGCGACCTGCAACTATTTTCGCCGTATCCGCGCATGCTGGCCAAGACGTGGCTGGAAAGGCTCGTACAACCACTGGTGGTCTGGTCGTGGATGAGCATGCTGCCGGTCCGTTCGGTGGAGAATAAGCCATACCCCTCCTTAGCCGCTGCCAATGGCCAGTTCATCGTCGTGGACGCACTTGCCTATCGCACCGCCGGCGGACATCGAAGTGTTTCTGGTGAGGTCATCGAAGACGTGGCACTACTTCGCTCGTTTAAGCGTCACGGCTTTCGAGGTGCCCCCGGAAATGGCGCCCACGTGGCAACGTGTCGCATGTACACCAACGCCAACGAAGTGTGGTCGGGCTACACCAAGAGCCTCTGGTCCGTTTTCGGTGGCAGGCTATCGGCTGCGGTGGTGGGCTTGACCCTGCTAAACACATATTTCGCACCGATCATCTTCATGACCGCAGGCCCGACCCGCACGATCCGACTGCTCGGAACAATTTCTTACGCATCGGGTGTCTACGGGCGGGCCGTGATCGCGCGTCACACCCGCGAACGAGCCTGGCCCGATGCGCTGGCCCATCCGATGTCGATTGTGCTGCTGACCACGATGATGGCCGCATCTGTCCGAGGGCATCGACGGGGCACCCTACGCTGGCGCGGGCGTCCGGTAGCGCACTCCTAGGCTGTCTCCCATGGCGAAGGTTGTGGTGATTGGGGCTGGCATGGGCGGCCTCAGTGCCGCCGCGCGATTGCGAGCTAAAGGTCACGAAGTCCTCATTTGTGAACAGTCGGGAACTCTCGGCGGCAAATTGGCTCGTTATGCCCAGGACGGTTTTGTCTTTGACACCGGACCCAGCCTTTTGACGCTGCCAGCTGTGTACCGGGACCTGTTTTTAAAGACCGGTGGTGCGCTGGAAGATTCCATTGATATTCAGGGACTGGATACCGCATTCGCCTACACCTGGTCAGACGGCGCCCACGCACGATTACCCGGCGTTGGTCCGGCTCGCATCGCCGCTTCTTTAGGTGACGCACTCGGTGGCAGCGCAGAGGATGACTGGCGCCGCTTTATTGAACGGGCCGGCCGCATGTGGGCCGTGACACGCCGGCCATTCCTGGAAGCGCCACTTAAGGGTTGGCGCACACTGGCTCCCTTAGCCAGGGATGCAGATGCGCTGCGCACCGTGGCCCCGTGGAAAACATTGCGCGGCGTTGCACGTCAATACCTGCACGATCCACGGCTCATCACCCTGGCTGACCGTTATGCCACGTACGCCGGATCAGATCCACGCCGCGCACCGGCAGTGCTGGCCACCATTCCCTACGTCGAACAAACCTTTGGGGCTTGGCATATTTCGGGTGGGCTAGCCACTCTGGCCGATGCCCTGGTCAAGCGCTGCACTGACATTGGCGTTGAGTTTCACACCGATTGCGATGTGCGAACCATCCTGAGTAATGACAACGGCGCTCATGGTGTTCGCCTAACGGACGGAACCAAAATATCTGCTGACATCGTCGTGGCGAATGCCGACGCTTCAACCGTCTACGGGTCCATGGTGACCGACCAGCGCGCTGGACCCGCTCGCCGAAAACTCAAACGCACAACTCCCTCCCTGGCCGGCTTCGTGCTGATGTTGGCGGTGCGTGGACGCACACCTGGTGTGGCACACCACAACGTGTGGTTTCCCGCCAACTACGATGCTGAATTTGACGCGATCTTCTCCCGGCGTGCACACGCGGTTGACGACCCCACGATTTACGCGTGCGTACCCGACGATCCGAAGATGCGCCCCGACGACGATCACGAATCCTGGTTCATCCTGGTGAATGCACCACGCCACAGTGAATCGCCCGGAACGGGTGAAATCGACTGGTGTGAGGAGGGAAAAGCCGAGCGCTATGCCGACCACATCGTGGCGCGACTGGCCGAACGTGGTGTCGACCTGCGCTCACGCATCCTTTGGCGCCAAATACGCACCCCGGCCGATCTTCAAGCATCGGCGCGCGCGCCGGGCGGTTCCATCTACGGCACGAGCAGCAATGGCGCCAGATCTGCTTTTCTGCGCCCGGCCAATGTGTCGCCCGTTCCCGGGCTGTTTCTCGTGGGGGGCAGTTCCCATCCCGGTGGTGGGCTGCCCTTAGTGGCCATGTCTGGTGACATCGTTGCTGCAACCATTGGCCGTGCTACCTAGCACTACATGGGACTACCTAGGACGTATTTCCGCCGCGCTGCCAACCGGCCAACCGGCCAAAACTGGCCACGTCGCGTAGCCGATTAATCGTTGCCATCCGCATTTGTTGAGGTGCAACAACAACGAGTCGATCATCGCGACGCAATCGGATATGTCTGTCTAAGGGCAACGATTCACCTCCGCGCAGCACCATGGAAACTACAACACCCGGCGGCAGGCCAAGTTCCAAGGTGTTGACCCCGGCAAGACGGCTGTGGGCCACCACGTCAACGGCGATCACGACCGCGTCCATCTGGTCGAGTGGTGCAACGTCTACGTCTAACTCGGCCGGCTCCTCAGGTGCATCGACTTTGAGTCTGCGCGCGACCCAAGGCAGGGCTGGTGCCTGAACCAATGTCAATACGATGACCACGATGAAGGTGGCGTCGAAAACGAGTTCAGCTCCTGGCACACCCAGTCCGAGTGGAATTGCGGCGAAAACAATGGGCACTGCTCCACGTAGGCCACCGACCGAGACGAACGTCATGTCGCGCAGGGAATACTTCAGCGGAGCAAGGGTCAACAGGATGGCCAGTGGCCGAGCAAATAGTACGACGATGACTGCAGTGACCAGAGCGATACCCAGTGATCCAGGCAGCCGGTCTGGTTGTGCCAGTAGGCCTAGCATCACGAATAGTCCTATTTCGGCTATCCAGGACAATCCATCGGAGAAACCAATAACGCTGCGGCGGTGGGGAAGGTTTCGCGCTGACCCAACGATGATGGCCGCCACATATACGGCCATGAATCCCGATACCGACAGCACGTCAGCGAGTCCGTAGGCAGCAACGAGTAGGGCGATAGCGGCGATGGGATAGAGGCCAATCGCTGGCAGCGCCATGCGTGGTAGCAGCCATCGAGTTGCATAGCCCAACGCGATCCCAATCACCGCGCCACCAAGCAATTCTGCCACCACCAGGAGTGGAATGAGCCAGGGCTGTGCGCTGAGAGAACCGCCTGCGACCACGGTGACCAGCACCACCACCGGAGCATCGTTGAAGCCCGATTCACCCTCGAGGAGTTGGCGCAGGCGTGGGATGACATTGGTGCGGCGCAAGACGGCGAAAACGGCAGCCGCATCCGTTGCTGCCACGACTGCAGCCAGCATGACCGCGGTTCTGGGCTCTAGGTCGAACCAGAAGATCAGCGGCACCGACACGACAAGGACGCTGACACCCACGCCGATGGTGGCCAGTGCCACGCTAGCCACAAGTACCGGTCTCAGATTGGTGATGCGCGTGGTGAGACCACCGTGGGCAAGGATCAGGGCGAGAGCTGCATAGCCGAGCGCAGCCGCAGTTTCGGGGTTGATCGGCTCACTTCCCGGCAGCACCGCACCCAACCCGAGTCCGATTCCCAAGTAGAGCAACAGACCAGGCACACCCAGCCGACCGGCGAAACGAACCCCGATAATGGCGAGCAAGACGACGACACCGCCGGCAAGGAGGGCAGGTCCGAGTTGATCCAGGGTGATCACGGCTAGTCCTTGGCGTGACTATCCGCTGCGCTGAAGGCGCAGATTGAGGCGGTCATATATTTCTCTCGTTGCCGACGAGGCGTTCAACGTGTAGAAGTGCAAACCGGGAGCACCTGCGTCTAAGAGTTGCTGGCTCAGCGCAGCGGCTACGTCGACACCGAGCGCGGCAACCCCGACGGGGTCGTCGCGGTAGCGATCGAATTGTGCGGCAAGATCTGCTGGGAAGGCACCACCCGATAATTGCCCGAATCGAGTGATCTGGGCGATACTGCTGACCGGCATGATTCCCGGAATAATCGGAATCTCGCAGCCCATCGCCCGAACCCGATCAACCAAATCTACATAGTCATTCAGGTCAAAAAAGAACTGCGTGATGGCAAAACTGGCACCGGCATTGGCTTTCATCACCAACACGCGGGCGTCGTGGTCTAGATCTGGGGACTCAGGATGTCCCTCGGGAAAAGCACCCACCCCGATTGCGAAGTCGCCGAGCGCGCGCACGAAAGACACAAGCTCGATTGCACTGTTAAGACCATCGGGCGTGCGGACCCACGGCGTTCCTACGCCCTCGGATGGATCTCCGCGCAGCGCCAAAATGTTGCGCACCCCAGCATCCGCATATTGCGCCACCACTGCGCGTAGTTGTTCAACGTCTGCTCCGACACACGTCAGATGCGCCACGGGATTGAGCGTGGTCTCGGCGGCCATCCGGCGGGTGAGGCGTACGGTGCGGTCCTGCGTGGTGCCGCCAGCCCCGTAGGTAACTGAGGCGAAAGTGGGCTGGAGGGATTCCAACTCTCGCAGGGCGTGCCACAATTTCGCCTCGCCCGCATCGGTCTTGGGCGGAAAGAACTCAAACGAATAACTGTGCTCCCCCGCTCTCAATGCAGCGGCAACCTCAAGGTGTGTGGCCATGGATTGAGATTACGGCCCGCATTGGCGACACCACCGGCTGGCATCTTGCTCAGACCCCCGTAGGCTGCTGGGGTGAGTGTTCCGGTCGCGCCGTCCCCGTTGGATGCGGCTGACATGCGTTCCCGCGTACAAGCGATCGTTGATGACTTTATTGCCGAGCAGCGCCTGGTCATGGCCGACGTGAGCGACGATCTGCACCCCCTTGTTGATGCCGTGTCAGATTTACTCGCCGGCGGGAAGCGACTCCGTCCAGCTTTTTGCTGGTGGGGCTGGCGGGGTGCCGGCGGCGGCGACATCGAAGCAGCTATGACCGCCGCAGCCGCACTGGAGTTTCTCCAGGCCTGCGCATTGATTCACGACGATGTCATGGACAGCTCGGACATGCGACGTGGCATGCCTGCTGCACATCGGCGTTTCGCTAGTCTGCATCGAGAATCCGCCTGGCAGGGATCGGCAGAAACCTTCGGTGTGGGCGCCGCCATTTTATTGGGTGACCTGTGCCTGTCCTGGGCAGACCACCTCATGATGCGCGCCTCACTCCCCACGGTGGACCTCGCTCGCGGTAAATCGGTGTATGACGAAATGCGAACGGAACTGATGGCCGGTCAGTACCTTGACCTATTGGAGCAGGCCCACGGTGGTGGTGATGCCGAACGCGCCATGCGCGTGGTGCGCTATAAATCGGCGAAGTACACCATTGAGCGGCCACTTCACCTCGGTGGCGCACTAGCAAATGCCGATGAATCAATCGTGTTGGCCTACACCGGATACGGGCTTCCACTCGGCGAAGCTTTTCAATTGCGTGACGATGTGCTCGGAGTTTTTGGCGATCCCACCGAAACCGGCAAACCCGCCGGTGATGACCTACGCGAAGGAAAGCGCACGGTCCTGATCGCCACCGCCATGGATAAAGCAGCACCCGAGCAGCAATCCCATATTCGACGCTACCTGGGTGATCCACACCTGGATCAGTCCGGCGTTGACACCCTGCGTGAAATCATTTGTGACACGGGCGCGCTAGTCCACGCGGAGCACATGATTACCAAGCTCACCGACCAAGCACTGGATTCACTGTCACATGTTTCGCTGCAGAACGACGCTACTGATGTCCTTACCCAACTCGCATACGCGGCAACCCGGAGGTCTGTGTGAACGCCATCACTCGCTGGCTCCCCCATCGGTCACCACGCACGGTCACCGGGCCAACAGATCACGTGGTCGTGGTTGGTGCCGGCCTCGCTGGCCTGTCCGCCGCCATGCGACTAGTCGGCGCCGGGCGACGCGTCACCGTTTTAGAACGAGAGGCCGTGCCGGGTGGGCGCGCTGGGCGCCTCGACGTGCCCACCGCTGATGGCACCTACCGCTTCGACACCGGGCCCACGGTCTTGACCATGCCCGATCTCATCGCTGATGCGTTCGACAGTATCGGGGAGGACATGGACGATTGGCTTACCCTCAAACCCGTCTCACCCCTATACCGATCGTTCTACCCGGACGGTTCAGTCTTGGATGTGCATTCCGATCCCGCCCAGATGGCCGAGGAAATTCGCAGCGTGATCGGCCCGGAGGAGGCCGCCGGCTACCTGAAATACGTCGATTTCGTCTCTGATCTCTATAAATACGAGATGACCGACTTCATCGACCGCAATATTGATTCACCGCTGGATCTCCTCACCCCCAATCTTGCTCGCCTGGCCGCCATCGGTGGCTTCCGCAAACTGGCACCGAAGGTCCGCGAATACCTCAAAGACCCGCGAACCGAGCGAGTTTTTAGCTTTCAAGCGATGTACGCCGGTCTTTCTCCCTATGACGCACTCGCCATCTATGCGGTGATCGCCTACATGGACTCCGTGGCCGGGGTGTATTTCCCCGAGGGTGGCATGCACGCTGTGCCCACCGCCATGGCCAACGCCGCTGCTAAAAAGGGTGTTGAGTTTCACTACTCAACCACCGTGACCGGCATCGAAACCCGGGGAGATCGTGCGGTTGCTGTACACACCAGTGACGGTCAGCGCATTGAGGCTGACACGGTCGTGTTGAACCCTGACCTTCCCGTGGCCTACCGAGATCTGCTCGGCCGCAGCCCGTGGCCGGTTCGCCGCTTGAAATACTCCCCCTCCTGCTTCTTGCTGCTGGCCGGATCCAATGCGAACTACTCCAAGATCGCCCACCACAACATTCACTTCGGTCGGTCTTGGAAGGGCGTTTTCGATGAACTCATCGACCAGCAGCGGCTCATGACTGATCCCAGCCTGCTGGTTACCAACCCCACGGCATCGGATCCATCCCTAGCTCCTGACGGTAAACAGATCTACTACGTGCTGTTTCCCACGCCGAACATGGACGCGCCCATCGACTGGCGTACAGAGGGGCCTCGATACCGCGACGAAGTGGTTGCAACCATGGAGAAGCGCGGCTACGTGGGTTTTGGCGACTCCATCCAGGTTGAAGACGTCACCACTCCACTGGACTGGGAAGCCAGGGGCATGGAGCGCGGCGCCCCCTTCGCCTCCGCTCATTCATTCACCCAAACCGGGCCCTTCCGGCCGGGCAATCTGTGGGGGGAGAACGTCGTATTCACCGGCTCAGGTACCCAGCCTGGCGTGGGCGTGCCCATGGTGTTGGTGTCTGGTCGACTCGCGGCTGAACGGGTGCTGGGAGTAGACCCGATGTACCACTCCCGAGCGCTGCGCTAACCGCCTTCCTGATCGGCGGGGCGTACTGTAACTGTTCGTGCACCCAGCGACCCCGCCAGAGAGCAGCCTGGGCCGCGTTCTGTTTCGTTTCGGCTTACCCGGGACGGTGGCGACCCTCCTCATCACCATCGGCGCCTTCGGCGTGGGCTGGCTACCTTTGCGCACCGGCGTCATCGAATTCCCCCTCGTGGAGGCATTGCGCACCACGACATCGGGCCTGCTCGTGGCCCATTCCATGGTCTTCATCGGCATCGCGCTTCTCCTGCAGGTGTGGCTGGTGCTCGGTCACCACCTCAGCGCCGGCCTCCAGATCCGCCCCTGGAGCCTGGGTGCGGTGGTCGCCCTGTGGTGTGTTCCCCTGCTCGCCTCACCGCCGATGTTTAGTCGCGACGTGTACTCCTACTACTTGCAGGGCCGGCTCATGGACGCCGGCTTTGACCCCTACTCCACCGGAGTTGCGCAGATACCCGGGTGGTTCCAAGACGGCGTAGATCCCATGTGGGCAGAATCTCCCGCGCCATACGGGCCGTTGTTTCTGCTGATTTCCCGTGGCGTATCAAATTTCTCCTATGAACAGCCCGCCCTGGCGGCACTGGTCTTTCGTCTCGTTGCCCTGATCGGTGTTGCGTTAATGGTGGCAGTGATTCCACGGATCGCCCAAGCTCACGGGATCGACCCGGCCCGGGCCGTCTGGCTAGGTGCGATGAATCCCCTGGTCGTGATGCACTTCGTGGCCGGTGCACACAATGACGCCCTCATGGTGGGCCTGATTATGGTGGGGTTCGCTCTGGCACTGCAGAAATTGCCGGTGTGGGCTGCCATCGCCATCGCGTTGGCCGCGTCGGTGAAACCGATCGCGTTGCTCGCACTTCCCTTCATCGGGTTGATTTGGGCCGGGCAACGCGCAGGTTGGGGACGTCGGATCTGGACGTGGGTAGCAACGGCCGGCATTGCCGTGGCCGCCTTTGCCGTCACCGCAATCGTTGCCGGGGTTGGCTGGGGCTGGATTTCCGCTCTCGGCACTCCTGGTGAGGTGCGCACCTGGCTATCACCCCCTACGGCCATAGGCATGATTACCGGTGGTATCGGGCAATTTCTTGGCTGGACCGATACCAATGATGCATTCGTTGCCGCGCTGCGCGCACTGGGAACGGTGGCGGCCCTGGCCATCGTGGCGTGGCTGGCCCTAAAACCGGAAGGGCGAAGTCCCGTGCGCGGTGCGGCGTGGGCTTTCACCGTGGTGGTTCTCCTCGGTCCGGTCCTACAACCGTGGTACCTGCTGTGGTTCCTCCCCCTCTTCGCGGTAACAGGACTCACCGTGGCCGGGCTACGCTGGGTAACCCTGGTCATCGCCGGGTTCGCGGTGCACGGTATGGCCGAATCGCTGGCCACCGCTGACAATCTCTTCGAGATCACCGACGGACTTGGCATCGTTGCCGCCTTCGCGATCGTCAGTATCGTGCTGATCGCTAGCGGTCGCGAACGGCGGTTGCTGCTCGGGACAGACTCCGCACCCCCACTTCTCCCGCTGGACGCCTCTTCCAAGGCACGCGCCCAGGAACTCTTTCCTTGGCCACCGACCTGGCAGGATAGACGCTCATGAGCGCTCGAGAGTTGACAGCCGCGGGCATCCATTCCACTGATCTGCGTGACTCTTATGAGCGTTGCCGCCAACTCAACGCGGCACACGGGAAGACGTACTACCTAGCGACCAAACTGCTGCCACCGGCAAAGCGGCCGTACGTGCACGCGCTTTACGGTTTCGCCCGCTACGCAGATGAGATCGTCGATGACCTCTCTTCGACTCTGAGCGACCACGACAAAGCACAGTTGCTGAGTTCATGGGGTGATGCTTTCCTCGCCGATGTTCGCCGTGGCCGCTCCGATGACCCGGTCTGTCAGGCCGTAGTCGACACGGTGCTCACCTGGGAGATCCCGGTGGAGTATTTCGAGGCATTTTTGCAGTCCATGCGCATGGACCTCACCGTCACCGAGTATGCCAATTTCGACGACCTTTACACCTACGTGTACGGCTCCGCCGCTGTCATCGGTTTGCAGATGGTCCCCATCTTGCAACCCATTGCGCCACAGGCTTTTGACCACGCCCTGGATCTAGGCGTCGCTTTCCAGCTGGCCAATTTTATTCGCGACGTAAACGAAGATCTCGATCGTGGGCGCGTCTACCTCCCTATGGAAGAACTCGCCGTCCACGGGGTGGATCGGCCAATGCTGGATCAACGAGTGGCTACCCCAGAAATTAAGGCTGCCCTCGCCGAGCAGATACAGCGGGTGCGCCGACTTGAACAAGCCTCCCGGCCGGGCATCGCCATGCTTCATCCGGACTCGCAACCGTGCATCGAGGCCGCACGCGTGCTGTACTGCGGAATCGTGGACGAGGTCGAAAACATTGACTACGAAGTCTTCACCCAGCGAGCGACCGTGCCGATGAGCCGGCGCATTCAGGTGGCAGGACCTGCCTGGCTGCGGGCCTTGCGGTCACGCCAGCGTGGCGGCCCCGCCATCGGATCTCGTTGAATTCCGCGGCGCCCCAGCACCACCCACATCATGATGCTGAGCAAGATCAGAGAGAATCCGAACAGCAGGTCCTCCACGGGGGCGAACATGAGCCGACCATCACCGATGAACGCTGGGGGGCCATCCATCGGGGTTGATGAACCCACGATCGCGTCACCGCTGTAGGTGACGATGGACAACCCGGTGAGCACGCCGTTGGTGAGGAGTTGAAAGAACACGATGATGGCGTAGGGCACCCAAAAGCCTTTGCGGGTGACCAGCCGGGTGCGGGCCACGTAGAGATCGATAAGCACCATGACCGCCACCCCAACCACCGCCAACTGGGTGTAGGTCACGACGGGGACCGGTCATGGTGGGGTATCGGGGCTTCATCCCCGAGCGACCATCCCTTCACCGATCGCACGGCTTCCACGCTCAGAATCGCAGCGATCGGGACAACAATGAAAAACAACAACTCCTCGAGCGGCAATGTGCCCAGCAGTACCCCGGTGGTCTGATCAGGATCAAAATCCCAGTGCCCGGCAGCAATGGCATACAGATCCCAGACAACAAATACCGCGACCGGAAGCAACAGCGTCAACCCAAGACGCCGCCATCGAGCGTAGACACGGGTGCGCAACACGATCTCTAGCCATCCGGAGGCGAGCAAAACAAAGACCAAGACCCCTAGGTAGGCCAATTTCATTGTGTCTTCATTGTGTCGCCACTACTGTGCGGCCATTAACTTGCGGTGATCCCACGACACAATTTTGGTCGGCTGGAGCTTCAGGGCCACCTGCTTGGGGGCCTTGGCGCGATATGCCGCGCGGGCAGCTGCCACATGTTCAGGTGCTAAGCCCTCATACTTGACCAGCAGATCCGCTGCGATTTCACAGATCACGTCTTCATCCCGCACCACGTCTACGGTGCCGGTGAGTTGCAGCCCGCGCAGTTGGGCGTACTGCTCCCCCGATTCGATCAGCACGGCTACGCGCGGATCACGAATCACGTTGAGTGCCTTCTGCGACGAACCATAAGTGCGCATCCACACTTCGTCATCGCGGAGGACGAACCACATTCCGACCGGATCGGGTACCCCATCTGGCCCGATGGTCGTGAGGATGATGGTGCGGGCCAAAGTGAGGTAGTCATTGATTTCACCAGGGGTCATGCTGGTGTCCACGCGTGAGGTCACCCGTCTATCTTGACCGATTGGTCGCATCGGCGCACCACGGCCCCGCGCCTCCCCTCGATTTGGTCACCGGCGACTTAGACTCACTTCTATGGGGACGACTGCTCAACCCGTGGCGGGCAACGACGCCCTCATCGGTCGCGTCCTGGATGGGCGTTACGAAATTGCCGACCGCATTTCCCGCGGGGGTATGGCCACCGTGTACCGCGCCATCGATACACGCCTGGATCGACCCGTTGCGATTAAAGTCATGCACCCCGGTCTGGCTGAAGATAGTGATTTCGTGTCTCGGTTTGGCCGTGAAGCAAAGGCTGCTGCGCGCCTATCGCACCCCAACGTCGTCGGAGTTCACGATCAAGGCTCACTCCCCGAAGATGGCATTCCGTACCTGGTGATGGAGTACGTGGCCGGTCGTACCCTGCGCGACGTGCTGCGTGAACATGGCCCGCTGAAACCTGAGCAGGCCCTCACCATCCTTGAACCCGTCCTCCTCGCCCTTGACGCGGCCCACACCGCTGGATTCGTGCATCGCGACGTCAAGCCAGAGAACATTCTCATCTCCGATGACGGCCGAATCAAGGTTGCCGATTTTGGTCTGGCACGAGCTGTGACTTCCATGACAGCCACCCAGGGACTACTCATCGGTACCGTCGCATACCTTTCGCCCGAGCATGTCGAATCCGGCAGCAGCGATGCCCGTTCTGATGTATACGGTGCTGGCATTTGCCTTTACGAAATGCTCACCGGCACAGTGCCTTTCGGCGGTGAAAGTGCCATCAATGTGGCATATCAACATGTCAACACCGATGTTCCCCTGCCTTCCGAAGCGAGGCCAAATCTCACCCCCGCCGTCGACGAGCTCGTCGTCCGAGCCACGCGAAGAAACCCCGACGACCGATACTCCAGCGTCCAGTCCTTCCTCGACGATGTACGCCAGGTGCGCCGCGCCCTTCCCGCTCCTCAAGCACTGGTGCCCAGATCCATCGAGGCTGATCGAGGCCACGACACACTCGTGGTGTCGCCAGATTCACACACGCAGGCCACCACACTCACCCCCACGTCTACACCTCGACGACGACGCCGATGGCCTCGCGTTCTCGTGGCACTGACCCTTATTGCAGCGGTTGCCGCGGCGATCGTTGCGGGCTGGTATCTGGCCATTGGGCCAGGTCGATCTGTTGCTGTTCCGGGAGTGGTCGGGTTGACTCTGCCAGCCGCCCAATCCCTCGCCGCAGAGTCGGAGATCACCCTGGTGGTGGCTGCCGAGGAATTTAGCGAAACCGTCACGGCCGGTCTCATCATCTCAAGCGATCCCGCTCCCGGAGAGAGCATTCAGGTCGGTTCAACGATCAGCGTCGCGGTCTCCCTAGGGCCGCAAAGATTCCAGGTACCCGATGTTCGAGGACTTTCGCAGGCCGATGCCACCGCTGCGTTAACCGATGCCAACCTCAGCGTGGGCGAGGTCCGGCAGGTGTGGGACAGCGACATCGCAACCGGCGCGGTGGTGCGCACCAACCCCGATACCGGTACGCCGTTGAAAGCCGACACGTCCATAACTGTCATCCTTTCCAAGGGCCCCCGCCCGGTAAAACTGCCTGATCTAGCCGGCATTGATGCGCAAACGGCAACCACGCAACTGCAAAATGAAGGCCTCGTCGTCGCGGTCACCGAGGACTACTCCAGCACGGTAGCGCTGGGTTCGGTGATCTCGTCAAACCCAGCAGCAGGAGAGAAAGTTGAAGCCGGGGGCACCGTGACCCTGCTGGTGTCCCTGGGCCCACCGCCGGTCGAGGTTCCCTACCTGATCGACCTGTTCCGCGAGGAAGCAGTGGCCATCATTGAAGGTCTCGGCCTCGTGGCGAATGTGCAGGAAGGCCCGTTCACTCCATTGAATCGGGTGATCAACCAGGATCCAACTGCTGGAACCATGATTCCAGCCGGCAGCACCGTTACCATCACGATTATCTGATCAAGCGATGTCTGAACATATGCGTTGGCCAGTAAGAACCGCTAGCGCTTGAGCAGCATGTCGGCAACCAGAAATGCAAGCTCAAGTGACTGTTCGCGGTTCAGGCGCGGATCGCAAGCAGTTTCGTAGCGCACGCCGAGACCATCAGCGGATACACCTTCGGTGCCACCGACACACTCGGTGACATCGTCGCCGGTCAACTCAACGTGGATGCCGCCAGGAATGGTGCCGAGACGTCGGTGCACATCGAAGAAGCCCTGCACCTCCCCGATCACGTCGTCAAACAGGCGCGTCTTGTATCCCGACGCTGCCTCATATGTGTTGCCGTGCATCGGATCACACACCCATACGACCGGATGACCGCTGGCATCAATTTTTTGCACGAGGCCGGGAAGAGTTTCGGTGATGCGACCAGCACCCATTCTGGTGATCAATGAGATGCGGCCGGGAATGCGCAGTGGATTGATGCGTTCGACCACATCTTGGATTTCTTCCGGCGAGGCGGTCGGGCCGACCTTGACACCGACCGGGTTAGCGATAGTCGCGGCGAAGTTAACGTGCGCGCCGTCAAGGCCGCGTGTGCGCTCACCTACCCACAGAAAATGCCCGGACACGTCATAGGGGTTGCCGGTGCGTGAATCGATGCGGGTCAGGGCCTGCTCGTACACCAGGCTTAAGGCTTCGTGGGCTGCATAGAAGTCCACCCGCGCGAACTCTTCGGGCACGGCACCGCAGGCACGCATAAAGCCCAGTGCCCGATCGATTTCACCGGCCATCTGCTCATATCGCTGCCCGGCAACAGAGTCGCGGACGAAGTCTCGATTCCAGGTGTGTACCTGGTGGAGATCGGCATAGCCGCCCTGGGTGAATGCCCGAATGAGGTTGAGCGCAACGCCGGATGCGTGATAGGCCCGCACGAGGCGTTGGGGATCTGGTTGGCGAGACTCCGCCGAGAACTCCAGCGCATTGACCGCGTCGCCAAGGTAGGAGGGCAACTCCAGCCCATCGCGTGTCTCCGTTGCTTTGCTACGCGGCTTGAAGTACTGACCAGCGACTCGACCCATCTTCACCACCGGCAGGGAGGCTGCGTAGGTCAATACCGCCGACATTTGGAGCACGGTTTTCAGTCGCGCCCGGATGGAGTCAGCGGTGTTGGCCGCGAAAGTTTCCGCACAGTCACCACCGGTGAGAACGAAAGCTTCCCCACGAGATGCCTGACCCAACTGCTCGGTCAACTTGTCACACTCGCCGGCAAACACCAATGGTGGCATCTGCTTGAGTTCGTTCACCGCAGCGGCTAGAGCCTGCTCATCGGGCCAACGAGGTTGCTGGGCGGCGGGAAGGTCAGGCCAGGTCAGTTCGATCACGTCCTCAGCGTACCTGCCACGTCTGAGCAGGGGTCACCCGAAGAACGCGCTGGCCTCTGTATAGCGATCCAGCGGCACGGTCTTCAACTGTGCTGTGGCCTCAGCCAACGGGACACGAATGATGTCGGTACCTCGCAGGGCCACCATTTTTCCCGAGTCGCCGTCCTTAATTGCGGCAATGGCATGCAGCCCAAACCTCGTGGCCAGCACTCGATCGAATGCCGTGGGCGTACCACCTCGCTGAATGTGGCCGAGCACGGCGGCCCGGGACTCCTTACCCGTGCGATATTCAATGGCCGAGGCCAACCAATCCCCTATGCCAGACAACTTCGCATGTCCGAAGGCATCAACGGTGGTGTCCTTGGTCATCAGATTTCCGTCGGCGGGTACAGCACCTTCAGCCACGCAAATGATGGGTGCGTAGTCGGACTCGAAACGGGTTTCCACCCAACCGCACACCTGGTCGAGGTCGAAGGGAACCTCAGGAATCAAAATTCCATTGGCTCCCCCGGCCATGCCCGAGTGCAATGCGATCCATCCAGCGTGGCGGCCCATCACCTCAATGACGAGAGCTCGGTGGTGGGACTCAGCGGTCGTATGCAGCCGATCAATGGCCTCGGTGGCGATCGTAACCGCCGTGTCGAAGCCGAAGGTGTAGTCGGTGGCACTGAGATCGTTGTCGATCGTTTTAGGGACGCCCACAACGGGCAGGCCGTGCTTGGCGAGTGTCGTCGCAACGCCCAGCGTGTCCTCACCGCCGATCGCGACAAGCGCGTCGACGCCGAGTCGGTCGAAGTTGGCTTCAATCGCCTCCACTCCACCGTCAACCGTGAGCGGGTTTGTACGCGATGAGCCGAGAATGGTTCCGCCCCGGGGTAAAATCCCGCGGACAGCCGCGATGTTGAGGTCAACGGTGTCGGCCTCCAACGGCCCCCGCCAGCCATCGCGGAAACCAATAAACTCAAAGCCGTATTCGGCTACCCCCTTGCGCACAACCGCTCGGATAACCGCATTGAGGCCTGGGCAATCCCCGCCACCGGTAAGTACACCAACCCGCATAGCGTCATCCCTTCGTGATTCACCGAATTGCTCCTGGCGGTTCGACCCTAGCGAACACACGCCCCGAGATTAGGCAGATGCGGGCTAATGTGTGGCCATGGCACTGCTCTCCATTGATGTCGGCACGACAGGTGTCACGGCGTTAGCCGTGGGTGTCGATGGTGGTGTCCTGTCCAAGGGATATGTGGAGTTTCCGCAGTATTTTCCCGCAGATGGGTGGGTTGAACACGACCTCGGAGAGATCTGGTCGGCCACCTTGGCGGCCGTTGGCGCTGCGCTAGCCGCTAGCCCAGAGCCGGTGACCGCGGTGGGGATGACCAACCAGCGAGAGACCGTGTGTTTTTGGGACAGCGAAACCATGGGCTCCCCGCGCCGCGCCATCGTGTGGCAGGACCGACGAACATCGGCCTACTGCCAGGAATTCATCGACGCCGGTCACCAACCGCGGGTGCGCGACCTCACCGGGTTACGCCTAGACCCCTACTTCAGCGCAACCAAGATCACCTGGGTACGCCATCACGACCCCGATACCTGGGCCGGCGTGGAGTCTGGCCGCATCCTTATCGGCACCATCGACTCCTATCTCGTTGCCCGGATGTCGCGCGGCCTGCACCACGTGACAGACCACACCAATGCCTCTCGCACCCTGCTCTATGACATCCATCGAGGGGTGTGGAGCCAGGAATTGTGTGACCTATTTGAGGTCCCAATCGACGCCCTACCCACCATCGTTGCCTCCTACGGCGCCATTGGACGTACTGATCCGGCCACATTTTTGGGCATGGATGTTCCCATTGCCGGGATCGCCGGTGATCAACAAAGCGCCCTGGTTGGACAGGGTGGATTCAACACCGGGGATGCCAAGTGCACGTACGGGACCGGCTCCTTTTTATTGCTCAACACCGGCACAACCTGTGTGCCAGCACCCCAGGGACTGCT
>ERZ887942.1242-NODE-1242-length-18095-cov-21.106874_pt1 | contig 18095 bp, 15 predicted proteins | sample MGYA00521099_ERZ887942 | MGnify/ENA primary metagenome ERZ887942 (study PRJEB32303, sample SAMEA104408605) | aquatic metagenome | biome: Brackish water; feature: Pelagic; material: water | place: Baltic Sea | collected 2014-06-07T06:48:00 | depth 16,251 m ...
CATGGATATGGGATGCGGGCAGAGAAATCGGATTCTTCTTTTATTTGTCTGTCCCTTTAAGTGCGTGGGCTCAAATAGGGTGTAGTCTATTTGAGCCATAGTTGCCGCTTTGGTCCGTGTTTTAACCAAAGACCAGATCTTCAACGGGAGGAGAGCGACGCATGAATAGAGGATGTAACGACGGAACATTGATTCGGCGGGTTTCCGATCCTTTATGGCCATTCCATACGGAATTTGTTATCCGGGTTGGCAATGAAACTATCAATCACCGCCGCCGCCTTGTGGATCACTTCCATTTCCATCCTCTCCTCGGTTGAGACCGCGTTGCGAGTCGGGCATGCCCAGACCCCTGACGAGGCGAAGGCGGAGCTGGCGGGGTTGAGGAAGAGCTATCCGGATTTGGCGGGTTGGGAGAAGAGGAAGAAGAAGTTGGTAAAGGGGATCTTGGAGGGTGCGAAACTGACGAAGCTGCCGGAGAAGACACCCCTGAAGCCGCGGTTCTCAAACAAGCGGACCTATGAGGGATACACCGCTGAGAGTGTCGCGATTGAAAGTTCGCCGGGATTTTTTGTGACGGGGACTTTGTATGAGCCGGTCGAAAAGTTTGAGTCGTATGCGGGGGTGCTTTGTCCGCATGGCCACGGGGGGAGGTTCAAGGGGAGTCGGCAGGCCCGCTGTGCCGCGCTGGCCCGGATGGGGGCCAAGGTCTTTCTTTACGACATGGTGGGTTACGGGGATTGGAAAGAGGCGGGTTGGGATCATCGCAAGACTCCCGAGGTGCTGAGACTGCAGACCTGGAACAGTATCCGGGTCTTGGATTTTGTGTTGACGCTCCCGAAAGTGGATTCAAAGAGGATTGGCATGACGGGATGTTCCGGGGGAGGAACGCAGACCTTTATTATGGCCGCGATTGATGAGCGGGTGGCGGTGAGTGTTCCGGTTTGTCAGGTTTCGGCGCACTTTTTTGGAGGGTGTGTTTGTGAGAGCGGGATGGCCATTCATCAGGGAGAGGATTTCAAAACGAACAATGTCGAAGTGGCCGCCTTGGCCGCTCCCCGGCCCCAGCTCCTTGTCTCAAATGGTTCCGATTGGACGGTGAACACGCCGAAGGTGGAGTTTCCACACGTAAGACATGTCTATGGCTTGTATGGTGCAGAGGCTTTGGTGGGAAATGCTCATTTTGCGGAAGAGAAGCATGACTACGGGGAGTCGAAGCGGATGGCGGCGTATCCGTTTTTAGCGAAGCATCTGAAGCTGGATCTGACGAAGATTCAAAATGCCGATGGCAAGATTGATGAGTCCTTTTTTAAGGAAGAGACGCGGGAGGAGATGTTGGTCTTTGGGAAAGCAAATCCTTATCCGAAGGAAGCGGTGAAGCCAAATACCCGGCTGCCATAGTGAGGCTTGATTGACCGGAGCGGGGATCCTTTAGAAGAGTTCCTCTTGAATATGACTTGGGGGATTTTTCAAAAGCGGGTTGGCGCACCTCTCGGTGGTGAGGAGGTCCGGAGAGGGGGCGAATTGATCGAGCCCGTTGGCGAGGAAGCTTTCCTGCTCGTCCGCCGTGAGGATGGCGGGCATGCGGTGGTGGATGGGGGAGACGAGGGAGTTGGCCCCGGTCGTGAGCATGGAGAAGCAGGGGCCAAGATCGGTTGATTCTTCCCAGATCCCGGCCATCCAGAGCCATTCGTGGGTCGGGCTTTGAAAGCGGTGGGTTTGCTTGTTTCCCCTGGGGCCGGTCCATTCGTAGTAGGAGGCCACGGGAATGAGGCAGCGTGTTTCTTTGATGGCCTCGCTCCACATTTGGCTATCGAGGTTGTCGCTGCGGGTATTGTTGACGACACCGAGACCTTTGCGCTGGAACCCCCAGCGCATCGAGACGATTTCTCCGGAAGGGAGGGCGACGGGGGCTTGATCGGTGCGACGAATCAAGGAGGTTTCACCTTTGCAATTGGGAAGCCGGACACTCCCGGGTTTCCTGGCGGAATTGAATGCGTTACACATTGCGGGATCTTAGTCCTTGAACCAGCGGTAGTGGCCGGTGATGGGGTAGGTGAAAAGGTCGTCGTTCTCGGCGGCACCTCCTCCGATGTTGTGGATGATGTGGGGCGCGCCATCGGAGTTCTTTTTGTCTGAGACGATCATGATGTGCGGGCGATTTCCGGCCACGGTGCAGGTGACGAGGTCGCCGGGTTGATAGTCATCCTTGTTTTGGGTGACCTTGAGCTCGATGCCGCGTCGTTTGAAGTAGGTGCGGAGGTTCGGGACGCGACGGTGGTCAATGTTTTTGTCGGGGCGTTTCAGGCTCCATCGTTTCGGATACTTGGAGAAATTCTTTTTCATGTCCTCGTGGACGAGCTTTTGAAGGTCGAATCCTTCCTTACGGAGAGCCCGGACGACGACATCAGTGCAAACACCCCGCTCTTTGGGAACATCGCCTCCGGGATATTTGAGCGAAACGTAAGCAGGGTCGTAGGTGTTGGTCACTCCGATTTGCGAGCGGGCGGCTTCGGCGAGTTTTTCTCCTTTGGTCGCGGCAACTTTTTGTCCGCAGGCCAATAAAGTGAGGAAGAGGGCGATGGAGAGGACGGTTTTCATTTCGAGGCAAGCGAGGCGGAGCCCGGTCTTTGTTTGAAGGCGGCTGTGATGGCCTCATCCTCGACGGCTGAAGCGCTGGTTGTTACCTTGTTCCTGTGATTGCAGAAATCGGAGACAAGATGCTGACGGTGCCGCAGATTTGGTTCTGGGCAGGGGCGCTGAGTGTTCCATTCGTCTGGGCTGCCGCGAGGGTCGGAAAAACCGGAAGTCTGGTGACCCTCTGTTTGGCAGGGATCTTGACCTCATTCCTTGCCTTTGCTGCGATTGACGAAGCATTCCTCGATGAGGATTTTAGTCCTTCGGTTCAGCAAGAGATGGGAGGCCGGTGGGTTGCCCATTCGGTGACCGCGGGTTTTCTTCCGCTTGTTTTGGTGGCCTTGATTCTTGGCCTGCGCCGACCGTGGACTAAGCGAGGTCCTCGTTGAAGTAGACCTTGATGTAACTCATCTTGCGTTCGTCATCGTAACCTCTTTCAAGGACGTCATCGGGCTTCTCGACGACCTTGGGGCGAAGACGAATTTCGACGCCGGTATCGAGCTTCATGATGGATTTCATGAATTTTGCGGCCTTGGAAATGTCGCGTTTGGAAATATCAAAGTTCTCCTCGAGCTTGATGCCTTCCTCTTCTTCAAGACGTTTGCGCTCCTCGGCGAAGCGAGACTTGGCAGCATCGGTGCGGAGGGCTTGTTCCTCGAATTCCTGCAGGCTGAAATTTTTCTGCCCTTTGAGGTAGGTGAGAGCTTCCTGGGCGGGCTCGTTGACATCCCATGGTGGGCTGTCTTCGGCGACTCCTTCGGGCGAAACCGCATTGACGGCCATTTCGGCAACACGCTTGCTGAGGAGCGCGGAGTCGGGGATGGGGCGGACTCCGAGGAAGTCGCGAACCCAGAACCGGGACTCGGAGCCACCGCGGTCGAAGGTGAGAACGTAGAATCCTTTTCTATCGAGGTGCTCCAGAATGAGGCAACCCTTGTCGATTTTCTCGGGGTTGATGCCCTGCTCGGTTTCAAGCTGAAGGTCGCCATCCCGGGTTGAGATGCTGAGGAAAGGAGTCATGCTTTCGGATTTGAGGATGCAAATGGCACGTTTCGTTTCTCCATCGAGATCGATGGAGTTGATGAGTGAGATGCAAAGATCACCGGACTTGATGTTCGGGTGGGACGACTTGGAATAGAGGCGTTGGGCGATTTCACAGCCTTGCTCGAGAAGCTTGCCGGAATCTTCGAAGATGGCTTTGGCGCTGGCGTTGACCTCGTTTTTCTCGAGAGAGCTGTGGTGGGTGAAGCGTTGGCCGATGAGATTGCGGAAGGGCTTCAGGAAGATGGGGCAAAGGGTGCTCTGATCTTCATCACTGACGTTGAAAAGCGTTTTGGAGGTCTGGAGGGGTTCGTCCCGGGAGGGATTTCCCACTTTCGCGAGGACCAATCCCGAGATTTCAACCGCTTCGAAGTTCAGTTTCAACGTCATGGGCTTTGTCTAGGGAGAGGACTTGAAATAAGGAATTCAAATTCGCGAAAAATGCGTGAGATGTGAGCGTTTTGTGAACAAGCTGCGCAATGCGCATCGTCAGAACCCTCGCTTTCATTGGCTTTGGAATAAGTGCTTACCTATTCTCCATGAAACTCTCCGGCAAAATTACTTCGGTGGTCGGCTGTGGTGGCGAGGGAGGCTGTGCCGATGTTCTCGGTTCCGAATGGTCCCAATGGTTTGGGATTCCGGTGAGTGCGGTTTCGGCAGTATTCTATTTGGGGGTCATCTCGCTGACCTTCAAAGTGTCCAAGCCCCTTCTCACGATGGCGGCATTTCTGCTCATCGGAGCGGCGGTGTGGTTCATGGGTTTGCAGGCCTTTGTGATCAAGTCCTTCTGCCCCTGGTGCTTCTCGACCCATTCGGTGGGGCTCTTGACTGCAGGGGCGATCCTTTGGAAGGCGCGCGCCAAAATCAACCCCACCCTTGTGGTGGTGCCTCTTGTCCTGATTCTCGGACTGGCTCTTGGGCAGGTTTATGGACCCAAGCCTGACACCCATGAAGTGACCTCTGAAAGTCAAATTGAGGAGCGCAAAGAAGTGAAAGAGCAGGTCGCGGGTGAGGGACGCCTGATCACTTTTAAGGCACCTGACGGCAGGGTCTTGAAGACCTTTCGTCTTGGCGCTGTCCCTTTCATCGGTTCTCCGGATGCGGAGCACTTCGTGGTGAAGTATTTTGATTATACCTGCAAATCGTGCCGTTTAATGGAAGAGGATCTGGAAGCTCTTCTCCAAAGATATCCCGGGAAGATTGGGGTCATTTTAATGCCGACTCCCCTGAACCGCGCCTGCAATCCCTACCTTCCGCAGGGAGTTCATGATCACAAGGATGCCTGCGAACTTGCCCGATTGGGACTGGCGGCCTGGAGGGCGCAGCCGGAATCCTTCAAGAAAGCACATGAGATTCTTTTTCAACGTCCGATTCACAGTCCTCAAAGCGCAAAAACCGAACTTGAGACACTGATCCCTCCGGCCAAACTGGATGCCGCGCTGAAGGATCCCTGGATTGGGCAATCACTCAAAGCCGGCTTGCTCGATTACCAACTTCTCTCGAGCCGCAATATCAAGATGCCCAAGCTCATTGTGACAGGTTCCAAGACGATGCACGGACTGGTCAGCTCCACCGGGGAATTTGTGAAACTCATTGGGACGGAGTTTCAGCTCAAGTAGCTTTTTCTTCCTCCTCTTTTTCCACGTCGTCGACAAACTCTTCCACGATTTCCTCGCGTTGTTCGGCGATGGCGCGGTCGAAACTACCCAGGAGGTCGCCGGCTTTATCGGCGGAAGTGATGAGGGCGATGATGAGGTATTGCACGATGGCAAGAAAGTAACAGACCCATCCAATGGTCGCTGCCGCCGTGTCGGGATCGCCTCCGAAAATGGCCGACATCATCGCAAACACGGGGCTGGAGCGGTTGAGGTGAACGCAGCCGAATTTCTTAAGCCACTTGACCCGGTCGGTCCAGAGCTCGTGAAAGAGCCTTTTTCCCATCGGGAGGTTGACGGGACCGGAGTGGAGGACGGAGAAGAGTGCCTGGTCGGGCATGAGCTCGATCACTCCGATCACGAGAAGAAGTCGGAAAAAGATTCCCACCCAGCTTTGGTCACCCTGAAGATCCAGCGGAACCCAGCCGAAGAGAAGGTGCTCCATGTTGGCGGTTGCCACGAGGAGGATGAGGGCGGCCCGGAACCATTGTTCGAGATCGTTTTCGAGCTCCTCCTCGACCTTTGCGATCCGCATTCCTCTCTTCACGACGAGGCGGAATATCGGGATCGCGATCAGCCCCACCAGAATTCGGGTGAGCGGCTTGAGCAGGGGACGAAGAACCGCCCAGCGGAGGAGGTTTCCGAACACGGGAGGGACTTCTTAAGGGAGGACCATCAAAAAGAGAAGCCGGTATCCGCGCAACGCTGGAATCTGTTGGGTGGGGTCGCGGGGGTAAGAGAACATGTCGTGTTGCGCCATCCTGATTCCTTCTTGTCATGGATCAGGGATCCATGATATTAACGATCCTTATGAAAATCTCAAAAATATCCAAATCTCTGGCGCTGGCGACCCCGCTTGCGGCGGTCATGATTGCCGACGCCCAAGCGGCAGCGTACTTAAAAATCGGGGATATCAAAGGTGAATCGGCGGCCCCGGGTTTCGAAAATTTCATCAAGATTAGTTATGTTAAGATCGAGATCGACGCAACTGACGCGAAAGGCGACGCGAGCAAGATCAAGTTCAAAAACCCGCAAATTCGTTTCCCCGTTGAACAGGCCTCGCCTAGTTTGATGCTCGCTTGTGCAACGGGACAGCCCATTCCGAAGGCAACGCTGATTCTCACCAAGCATACGGATGATGGGAAGGAAGTTGCCTACTACAAGGTCACCTTTAGTGATTTGGTTGTAACAAGCTACTCGACGACCGGCTCGGATGAGAGGGACACCCCAACGGAAGAGATTAGCCTCGGCTATACCGAGGTCGAGTGGACCTATTTCAAAGTTTCACAGAAAGATGGGACAGTGAGCGGAACAACTACTACGGGGGCCATCACGGTCCCGACGGAATAATGATTCCGGCTGTGAAACAGTGGCACCGTTCTCTGGAGTGGATTGTCCTGATGCTCCTGATGATACCGGGAATGCTTTCCGGGGACGTTTTTATAAAGATCCCGGGAATCCCAGGGGAGTCGAAGGAGCCGAAGTTCGAAAAGTGGATTGATGTCCTTTCTCTCGGATTTGAAGGTCGTATGAAAGAAGGGCTGGCTGGCTCAATGGTGGTTTCCAAAGGCATCGATCAAGCTTCTCTTCCGCTTAAAGTGGCCTTGGCTAAAGGTCGGCCTATTTCAGAGGTGATCATTATTTTGCGACGGGGAGGGGGTGGCGAAGAGCAAAATGTGTTTGCCAAGGTAGAGCTTCGCGATGTGATCGTGACCGCTTCAATTGTAGAGGGATCTCTCAAACAAGATCAGATTCTTGAGCAAGTTGGATTGTCTTTTCGTCAGATTTTCTATTCTTACCAAACTGACTCCGGCGAAGAAACATCGGCTTTTGTGGAAGTCGAAGATCTGGTTGATACTGACGAAGACGGGATGTCTGATTCATTCGAAGATTTTTATGGCTTCGACAAACTTGTCGGGGATGGACACGTCGATTCAGATAAGGACGGATTTACAAATCTGGAGGAATTTAGATTGGGGCTCAATCCGCTTTCAGCCTCCTCGACATTCCGCCTCAATGCTCTCCGCAAAGATAAAGAGGGCGGAGTTCGATTACATTGGAAAACCAAACCCGGAAAGACCTATCGAATCTATACTTCTCCTTCCTTGGATAAGCCGTTTCAGTTGTTTCAGGAAGTGACGGCTTCCGCACTGAACAAAGAAATTGATCTCGGGAAGCTGGGCCTCAAAGGATTCTATCGGGTTGAACTTGTCGACGAATGATTCTATTTCCGGGGCGAGCGCTCGAAACTTGGGAGCCGACGTGCTTCCTGAACGACCTAAAGTCGGCTGGGTTTGATTCTTGTCTCTTTGAGCGAGACGATTTGCGGCCCGATCGCACCCTTGTGTTTCATCCTGATTCAAAGATTCAGGAGACACTTTTACGGCTTTTTGTGGAAGGAAGTGATCTGGATGAGGCTGATGTTAGCGAAGCATTGGCGGGAAGTTTTCGGGACTTAATCGAACTCGGATTGCTCCTTCGAGTAGATAGGAAAGTGAAGTCGAATCTTCGGTTGAAGGCAACGGTGGATGGCGTTTTTGCGGATGACTTTTCGTCCCGACTAAACGAGAGTCCCGAGGATTACGTGATGGGGGTTGCTCCAACGACTCAAATGGTTAAAGCACTGGTCCCTTCCGGGGATCATCGGAGGATTCTTGACCTTTGTTGTGGCGGAGGTTGGTTGGCGATTAAATTGAAAAACAGGGAGAATTTTGTGACCGGAACGGATCTCAATTCCCGGGCAATTGAAATCGCCCGCTTCAATGCCCGTTTAAATGGAGTGGAGGGAATCGATTGGCGTGAGGGGTCATGGTATGAAAAAGTAGAAGGGGAAAAGTTTGACCTGATCATTTCCAATCCTCCTTTCGTCGTCTCGCCGGGGAACCAAGCGGTGGCCTTGGACACGGAAAACAATGAAACGGTCATTCCCGCTGTTCTTGGTGGAATCGCCTCAAGATTGAATGAAAACGGCTATGCCTGCATGCTGCTGGATTGGCCATTTTTAGACGTAGAAAATTGGAGTGAGGTCCCACTTGGGAGTTTTGATTGTTCGGGGCTCCAGGTCCTTCTTTTTGAAATTAAACGAAACTCACCCGAAGAATATGCCCGCCATTGGGTGGGCCAGGATCCGAGATTTAGTGAATCCAATACGTTCAGGACCGAAGTGAATCGCTGGGTGGAATTCCTGAATCAAAAGGGCTATCAAGGGATTTCCTCCGGCTTCTTTGTTGCCAGGAAATGTGCTCCGGGGGATGAATGGATCATGGAGGAATCCCGGGGATTGGCCCAATTTAATGAAACGACCTCGGTCGACCTATCTCGGATTTTTGAAGGTCGAACTTGGTTGACGAAAAACTCGGACGACCTTCTCGATCTTCGATTTAACGTCGCGGATGGATTGATCCAATCCAGTCAGTCCATTTTAAATGACGGAAGATGGGAGGTTGCCAACCTAAAACTGACCAGTGCCGGTTTGGTGGCTTACGATGGACACATCGATGAGGCATTGTTGCAGATCATCAATGCCGCAAGTTCGGGAGGGACAATTCGTGAGCTTCTCCCCGATCTGGCGAAACCGCTCGGGGTTGACCCCGGGGCCATTTCCGTTCAGGTCACCGAACTGGTCAAAGAACTGGTGTCTCTTGGAGTCATCTTGCCGAAACGATCGGCTTGAATTCTGCGTAGTTCATTTATGAGGATCGTGTTTTTGGCGTTTATTCTGTCAACGTGTTTGAGTAGGGCAGCGGAATTGAAAAGATCCACGCTGGGGCGGATCGATGTTGTGATTGAAGAAGCGATTTCCGGGAAGCTCCTGCCGGGAGGGGTGCTTCATTTGCAGCATCGCGATGCAAAATATCTTAAAAGCTACGGAAATCGGGCCATTACGCCGGTTGTCGAGCAGGCCTCGACCGAGACCATCTATGATCTGGCTTCGCTCACGAAGGTGGTGGCAACCGCGCCATCCATCCTGAAGCTGATCGAAGAAGAGAAAATCAAACTCGATGCCCCCGTGAAGCGATACCTCCCGGAGTTCAACGGTGATTCAAACAAAGCGAAAGTGACCATCCGGCATCTCCTCACTCATACCTCCGGTCTTGCCGCAGGTCTGCGCGGTGGCTTTGAGTGGAGTGGCTATGAGAGCGGAATCTCTCTCGCCGCGGGTGAGCCTTCCCGGGGACGGGCGGGCTTCAATTATCGATACAGTGATCTCAATTTCATCCTGCTCGGCGAGATTGTGGCGCGGGTCTCGGGTCTTTCGCTGAAGGATTATAGTCGGCAGCATTTTTTTCTCCCGATGGGGATGAAGGATACCTTTTTTGTTCCTGATCCAAAATTGAAGGGAAGGATTGCGCCAACGACTCTTCTCGCGAACGGGGAGCTTTTGAGGGGGACAGTTCATGACCCGACGGCCCGTCGCATGGGAGGGGTGGCGGGGCATGCCGGGCTCTTCAGCACGGTCGACGATCTTGCGCGATTTGCGCGAATGGTGCTCCATGAAGGACGTCACGAGGGGCGACAGATCTTGAAGCCGGAAACGGTTCGCCTGATGTCCTCGGTGCAGTCTCCGTCAAATATCCCGGCTCAACGGGGGCTCGGGTTTGATATTGCTTCTCCCTATGCCTCCCTCCGCGGTGATCTCTTTCCGAAAGGGTCCTTTGGTCACACCGGATGGACCGGGACCTCGCTGTGGATCGATCCGGCGAGCGAGACCTTCGTGATTTTCCTGAGCAACCGGAACCATCCTTCCGGGGGGAATGTCCTCGGTTTGCGAAGGAAGCTCGGAACGCTGGCCGCTGAAGCGACGGGTTTTGATTTCTCCACCGTGAAAAACACCCTGCCGCAGGTGGTGAAAAAAACACCCAAGCTTCCCAACATTTTGAACGGGATCGATGTTTTGGAGCGGGATCAGTTTGCGACGCTGAAAGGAATGCGCGTGGGCTTGATCACCAACCAAACCGGGATCAATCGCCGGGGGGTGACCACGATCGATTTACTGCACCGTTCCGACAAGGTTGACCTCAAATTGATCTTCGGTCCCGAGCACGGAATCCGCGGAAAGTTCGATGACAAGGTCGAGGATGGCGTGGATGACAAAACGAAGCTTCCGGTGGTGAGTCTTTACGCCGGCGAAGACCGCCGAAAACCGAAGGCCGAACACCTGGCGCAAATCGATGCTCTCGTCTTTGACATGCAGGATATCGGCACGCGTTTTTACACCTTCATTTCCACAATGGGATTGGCGATGGAGGCCGCAGAAGAAGCGGGTTTGACGTTTTTTGTTTTGGATCGCGTGAATCCCATCGGGGCGTTGAAAGTGGCGGGACCATTGCGCGACGGTGAGCCGACCTTCACCTCATTTCACAACGTGCCGGTGCAACACGGGATGACGATTGGCGAGATTGCCCGGCTCTATCAAAAAGAGCACTGCCCGAAGCTCAAGCTCACCGTGATTCCGGTCGAGAACTGGAAACGAGGGATGCGCTTTGATGAAAGCGGTCTGCCTTGGGTCAAACCTTCGCCCAATATGCCCAATCTCACTGCCGCGACCCTTTATCCCGGATTGGGGTTGCTGGAGTTCACCAATGTTTCGGTAGGTCGGGGAACCACTCTTCCTTTCGAGGTTTTTGGAGCGCCCTTCATTGACGAGGTGGCGTTCACTCAAAAATTGAAAACGGCCAAACTCCCGGGACTCGATTTTGTGCCCATTCGCTTCACTCCCAAGGCGAGCAAGTTTGCCTCCGGGGAATGTGGCGGGGTTCGCATCATTCTCAAAGATCCCTCCGAGTGTCCCTCGGTGGAATTGGGTGTTTTGTTGGCCCGGACTCTCCGGGAGCTCTACCCGGACCAGTGGGAAACGAAGAATCTCAAGACCCTCCTGCGACATCCTAAAACGGAGGCTGCCATCAAGGGATTGAAACCGGGGAAGGAGATCGTGAAGTCGTGGGAGAAGGAACTTGAGCGCTTTGCGCTTCGAAGGGCTGGTGTTCTTCTCTATCGATGAGAATTTTTTCTTTGGGAGATCGTGGCCGGTGACTGTAGTCTTTCATCAATGATGACCTCCGATTTCCCGGCCTGGCAGTTTGGCGTTTCTGATTTTTCGATCAGCGAGCCTTTGAAAAATGGTGAACTGATCAAGGCGAGCGGGCTCGATTTTATCGAACCGGGATTGGCCAAGGCGGCGGCGGTGCCGGAGGAAGAATTTTTGGCGGCGGCTGAGCGACTGCGTGCGGCTGAGGTGCCGGTGCTCTCGGCGAATTGGTTCCTTCCTCCCTCGCTCAAAGTGGTTGGGCCGGAAGCTGATGATGAAAAGTCGCGCGCCTTTCTGGAGCTTGCTTTGGGGCGGGCCGGCCATTTGGGGGCCAAGGCGGTGGTGCTCGGCAGTCCGGCTTCGCGTTCCATCCCGGCGGGTTGGGCCGAGCTGGAGGCACGGGCGCAAATGATTCGTTTTTGTCGCCTTGCGGCGGCCGTAATTCAGGAAGGTGGTTGGGATATTCGGATTGCGGTCGAGCACGTGAATCACACCGAGACCAATTTTCTCAATACCTTCGCCGAGGCCCTCGCCATCACCCGGGAGATCGACCGGCCTGAAATTGGGCTGGCGGCGGACTTTTACCACTTCGCGATGGAAGGGGAAGCCACTGACGTGATGCGTGAGGCTGCCGATCTTATCTGTGCGGTGCAACTGGCCGATCCAAATGGCCGGGTCTTTCCAAAGGTTGGAGCAAATATTCCTGGCATCATTCCCTTCTTCGAGCAACTCGCCGGGATCGGCTATCGCGGCGGGATTTCGGTTGAGGCCACAGTCGGGGCCGACCTTGCCGCAGATTGTGCGGCGGCGGCGGAGTTCTTTGAAAATCTCAGCAGTTGAGATCGGCAACTACCACGAAACCAACACCATCGCATTGTGTTCCGCTGCCCCGCTAATCAACCAAGTCGGCCACGGTGATCAAAACGACGATGAAGATCACGATGGAGCCGGATTGGGGGGCGATCATGAAGAAGGGCGGGTGAGAGGAACTTTGCGGCAGTCCGCGCAGGTCCCGGGGCCCTCCTCGTAGATGGTGTGGCAGACCGGACAATACTGTTGATCGGCTTCCAGATCCGGGGGGAGGTTCCATGGCGAGGGATCGATGCCGGCCAGAGCCGTCAATTCCTTGAGTTCATCGCTAGTGCCGTCGTAAGCAGCCTTGCGCCACAGCCTCGCGAGTTCCCGGCTGTTTGCGCGGGACCGGGAATCACTGACGAGACAGACCAGGGGGAGCCAGTTCGCCGTCATCCGTTTCACAATGAGATCGCTGGCCCGCATGGCATGCCAGGGGAAGAACGCGGTGAAGAAAGTCTCAAGCCGGCGCTCACCTTTCAAGTCCGGAAAGAGCCGTCGGTGGAGGAAGTAGAACCTGATGCCGGTGATGACGGCGAGAAATTCCCCGGCGAGAATGGCCGCGAAGATCCAAAGGCTCCCGTAGTGAAAGTGATAGACGTATGGCAGGACGACAAAGTAATGGAGGAAAACGATGAGGCCGGATCTCCGAAGGGGCGCGGTGATTTTCCCGAGGATCTGCGATCGTTTTTGAAGGTGCCTGAGAGCGAACGGAGAATGTTTCGTTGATGAGGTTTCGGAAGGAGGGAAGACCGTGATGATCCCTGGCCAGGGGATCACGGGGGCGCAAAAGACATCCTTATGGGCACCGCTGAGGTGAAAAGCCGGCTCGCGCCACCTCCATCGATTTCCTCCCATTCCGACAAATGCCCGGGCTCCGTGTGGGGCGAAGCCCAGGCATTCGTAGAGATAGAAGGATGCAAGAAGCAGATAAAAGGTCTGCGCGTCGGTCATGCTTTGAAGGTGGGAAATAGAGGATCAGGCATCGGATTTTTTGCCGGTGACGAGGCGTTTGATCCAGAGGCCAATTGCAGCAGCGGCCACGACGATCAACTTGATGGCCTTTTTGAACCAGAGCGCGATGGTGCCAAAGAGACCCAACTTCGCGGCGGCGAAGATTGCTCCGCCGGCGACCAGGGCCTTGAGCCCATATTCAGCGACTTTGTCGCCTTCCTCATACTCGGCATAAGTGTTTCCGGAATTGTATTCCAAACCGGTCAGGACGTTTTGGTAGGCCGGGAGGATGTTCTGAAGATCTTCGGTGTCGCACAGCAGGGTCGTGTGCATGATGCCATGTCGTCCCAAAACCTTGGTGAGGAAGTTGACGTTTCTGTTCCCGCTCGAGCTTTCAAGAATCACGCCCCACTCCAGGTTGTGGGTCGATTCGTTGTAGTTTGGTTTCACGGCCCATCCTACTGTGTCCAGGGTTCCAAGACCTTCCTGACGACGTGCCTCGTTCTGAGCCTTATCCTGCTCTTGTAAGCTTTCCAGTAGTTCGTCGGCGTCGAGATCATCTTTTTCGTCATCCTTGACGTAGCCGGAATCTTCGAATTGGAAAACGACAAACCAGTCCAGCTCGTCCGGGCCGATCATGCCATCGTAGTCCTCGGGAAGATTCCCGAACATTTGCATGATTTTGGCGGTTTCCTGCCCGTTCAAGAAACGAAAGCCTTCCGGGATCGCAATGGTGGCGTGATTGGAAATTTCACCTCGTCCCGAGGTCTCCCAATTGAATTGGGCCATGGGGTCAACTTCCGGCTGGGCGTCGCCAGGGACCGGGGCGGCATCCTGGGCGAAGGCCGGGGTGAAAGTCAGAGAGGCAAACAACAACGAATGGAAAGCTTTAGAAACCATAAGGATTCATTTTCGTCTCAAAAGAGAATTGATAAAAGACAATTAAACTCATGAATATTATTTCATGTTTCAATTTTCGATGGTTCTCGAAAGGAGCTGTCTGATTGATTGTTCGGATCAGACCAAGCCCTTCATCGTCGAGGTTGAGGTCGCGAAGTTTTCGGCCTCCATGCCGAGGTTCTGAAGCATCGAGAGGTAGAGGTTGGGGAGGGGGTAGTTGTTGGTGGTGCTGAAGGCCAGGTGTTGGCCATGTTTGTAGCCACCGCCGCCAAAGAGAACGGGCATGTTCCGGTTGTCGTGGGAGGAGGCGTTTCCGAGGTTGGAGGTCAGCAGGACCATGGTGTCGTCGAGGAGGTTGGCCCCTTTGAGTTGGCGAAGGAAGTCGGCCCAGCGGTCGATGGTGGCTTTTTCGACAATCGCGAGTTGGTCGAGCTTGTCGGAACTCTGGCCGTGGTGGGAAAGGGAGTGGTAGGATTCATCGACTCCCTCGAGCGAGCGGACCGAGTTGCCGGCGCAGTGGAGGGTGACGAAGCGGGTGGAATCGGTTTGCAGGGCCAGAAAGACGGTGTCGAGGAAGGCCCGGTTGATGTCGGGCGCGCTGTTGCGGTCCGGGGCGGCGGGTGCTTTGCCGACTTTGGGCTTGGGTTTGTTGATCCACGCTTCGTTGGCTTCGAGCCGGAGCTCGAGTTCGCGGACGGAGGTGAACCATTCGTCGAGCTTCTCGCGGTCGCCGGGGCCGACCTTGCGCTCAAGGGCCTTGGTCTCGGAGCGGACAATGTCCATGATGGACTTTCCGCCTTTGGCGATCTCAGCCTGACGTCTTTTGGCCTCGGCGGTGTCTTCGACAAAGAGGGTGGCGAAGAGTTTGCGGGGATCGTTGATCGCGGGAAGCATGGCGCCGCTTTCGGAGTAGGAAGGCGAACGCTCGCTGGCGGTATTGAGGACGAGAGAGGGGAAGCGGGTTTTGTCGCCCAGATACTTTGCCATGTGTTGATCGAGCGAGATCGTGTTCGAGCTGTTGGCGCCCCGGCCCATGGGGCAGGCGGAGAAGATGGAAGCCTCGGCGGTGTGCCCGCCCTGGACTCCGGGGTGGGAGGTGCCGGAGACGACGGTGAACTTGTCGCGAATGTCCTGAAGGGACATGAGGTAAGGCGAGGGCGTGTAGCTGTTGCCCTTGTCCTTGGGGACGAGGTAGGGATTGTGAAGTCCGAGCGAGAGGGAAACTCCCACGAAGCGCTTTGGATTGGTGGGCGCGGAGGCTCCAAATGCGGGGGACATGGCATCGAGCATGGGCAGACCAAGGGCGATGCCGGCCTGCTTCAGGACAGTGCGTCGCGGGAGGGACTTGCGGGTGGAAATATACATGACGGTTGGACGTTACTTGGTGAGAAAGGTGGGGCTGGAAAGGGCGGCGTGAATCAGGGTGCGGAGGCCGTATTGCTTGGGGCGGGATCGCTTGAGGATGGTCTCGAGATGAGGCCGGTCGCTGAAACGAATCTCTCCCCCCGAACCATAGCTCAAAATGTGCCCGGCGAAAGCGCGGGCGAGCACTTCGGGCTTTTTGAGATAGATCTGGCGCCAGCCGGCAAAGTTTTTGAAGGCCTGGCCATCGGTGGTCACGCCGGAGGGGTCGACTTTGGCGGAGTTCTTTTTGTTCCCGTAGGCGACGCGGTATTGGCCGATGGGGTCGTAGCTTTCGAGGGCGAAGCCGGGAGGGTCGATCTTGTAGTGGCAGCTTGTGCAGGAGGTGGACCCGGTGTGTTTGGCCAGTTGGTCGCGGATGGAAACAGCCCCGCGAATGTCGGGCTCGATTGCAGGGGTATTGGGCGGTGGCGGCGAGATGTGGCGTCCCAGGATCCTTTCATTGATCCAGATCCCGCGGAGGACGGGAGAAGACACGGAGCCATCGGCCGTGATTTTGAGAATAGAAGCCTGGGTGAGGAGGCCGGATCGATGAACGGGCTCGAGCGCGACCTTCTGAAGGCCCGCGCCCGGGATGACGTTGATTTTTTTGAGCCCGTAGTGATCGCGAAGGCGGGTATTCAGGAGGCCGAAGTCGGATTTGAGAATTTGGGTCACCGGCCGGTTGTCCCTGACCATGGCGGCGATGAAGGCGCGTGTTTCCTGGAGCATGGAATGCTGAAGAGGCAGATCGAAACTGCGGAAGCGCCGCGGATCAGGCTGGGTGGCGTCGATGTTGCGAAGATCCAGCCATTGGTTGGTGAAGTCCTCGATGAAGCGTTCCGATTTTTTGTGGGCGAGAAGGCGGGAGATCTCTTTGTGAAGGATTTCGGGATCGCTGAGTTTTCCCTCATCGGCGAGCTTGCGGAGGGTGCCGTCGGGGAGGGTTTTCCAGAGGAGGAAACTGAGACGGGTGGCGATGGCGTGGTCGTCGAGTCGGCCGGGTTCTTCCACGAAGGTCAGGAAATTTGGGGAACAAAGCACAGCATGGTAAGCCGCGCGGAGAGCCTGGGGGAAGGATTTTCCGGACTTGAGCTGTGCAACCGCCAACTGCTGATAGGGTGCAAGTTGATCCGCTAAAACGGGGCGTCGGAAAGCCCGCGAGGCGAAGCGGCGAATGAGGCTTCCGAGTTCGGCCCCGGGTCTGGGGCCGCCGCTTGGGATCAACTTGGGGTCGAGGTAGCCAAAGAGGAGTTGGCGAACGAGGGGGCGTCCGGCATTGGGATAAATGCGCTCGATGGAGATCTTGTCGAACCGGAATCCGGTGATCCCTTGCTTTGCGAGATCCTTGTTTCCGAAGTTGAAGCTTCCCCCTTTGCTCGGCGGGCTTTTTAAGCCGGCTTCGTTCGGGCGAAAGACGAGGAGGTGGTCCTTTTGCATCCATCCTTCGAAGGTGTGGCTCGCGGGCGTGGTTGTGGCTTCGACAATGCCCATGGGATAAAGAAGGGGCTCATTGGAGAATCCCGAACCGGTCTGGAGCGTGCCCCAGGTGTAGCCATCCGGCCCGGGGTTCACGGCATCGAGGTTGTGGATCGTGACCCGATACCAGCCGCTGGCAGGGACTTTGGTTTGCACAATGCGACCGGCAAACTGGAGACGGGCATGCCACGAGATCGCCTTGCCCTTCCAAAATTGCGGTCCCCGGTTGTTGCCGCGACCGGAGTTGGTGATTTCTTTGGCGGAATACTCCCGGCGGAATTTCTGGTCGCCTTTGAGCACCCGGTTAAAGGCTTCCGTCAAGGCGGTATCGCCAACGCGCAGGTAGTTGTTGAGGTGAAAATGGGAGATCTGCTGGGAGTCGGCATTGGTGGCAAAGCCTTCCTCGGAATCAGCGGTGAGTTCGTCGGCCAGGGGGATATCGATCCCGAGGAGGTCGTGGACCGAATTTTCATACTCCTGTGCGGTGAGTCGACGCACGTTCACGCGGCCCAGTTTGGCAAGTTCCTGCCGGTCGGCTTCGATGAGCGGAGCCTCCATCGTCTTGAGAAAAGAGGCGAGGTCACCGGCCTCGGGACGTTTCTTCTTTTTAGGGGGCATTTCTCCGGTTTCGACCCGCTCGAAAACCCGCTCCCAGATCTTCCGGTTCTCCGGATTGGAGGGGTCGAAGGGCAGGTCGAGGAGATTGAGATCCGCCTCGGCATCGAAGTCGTCGTGACAGGAATAGCAATGGCTTTCCAGGAACGGCTCAATTTCCGTGCGGAGGTCCGCAGAAACGAGGCCGGTCAAGGTGATTAAAAAAAAGGCAAAACGCATCGGAAAAGAAGAAAGTGACGTCGGGAATGGTAAAACCCGCCAAGTAGGCGGAAGTTTTCGAAAATTCTCCGAAATTCCAACCGCGCATCACTACGCAGAAGTTGTGCGACAACTTTCTAAAAGCCATTTGAAGTTTTTATGCCCCAAATTCCCCCTGCTCCCCGACTGTAGCCAAAATCTCCCGCTTTCGCTCTCGCCCCCTCAGCAAAGCATTCAGAATTCAGAATTGGGCGTTCGACGTTCGGCGTTCACTCCCGCCCCAGATGGGCGTCCAAAGAAGCTTGTCATAATCGGGCGTATAGGGTGGAAAGCGCTGT
>ERZ887942.1246-NODE-1246-length-18059-cov-22.019051_pt1 | contig 18059 bp, 11 predicted proteins | sample MGYA00521099_ERZ887942 | MGnify/ENA primary metagenome ERZ887942 (study PRJEB32303, sample SAMEA104408605) | aquatic metagenome | biome: Brackish water; feature: Pelagic; material: water | place: Baltic Sea | collected 2014-06-07T06:48:00 | depth 16,251 m ...
TTCTCTTCAATATCGTGCCGGGCGTTTCTTCCGAGCCCGCTGACGCTGATGCCATCGCCTCCCTAAAGGCCGATTTTGATCAATCCAACTTCAGCCTTTTGTCACTCCAGGACACGGGATCAACGATCTTCGATGAGATCCGGTTTGGAACGACTTTTCCCGATGTCGCGCCGGGAGCCGGGCCTATTATTCCTCTCTCAATTACGGAATTCGACTTCACCCCTTCGACCAAGGAGATCTCCCTCACCTGGAACTCGAAACCGGGAATGACCTACACCATCCGGTATTCCACCAACATGAGGGACTGGTCGAGTGACCTTGATGATGGCGTTTCCGCAGATGAGGGTGAGTTGACAACGAGACTTTTTGATCTCACCGGGATTCTCGGAGAGAACGACACGAAGGTCTTTTTCCGGGTTGAAGAGGAAACACCATAGCTCTGCACCTCCTCGAAAAGCTTAAAAAAAGAGGCAGCCTGACCGGCTGCCTCTTTTTTAATGATCCCTGTCGGGACTGTTAAATTACTGGTGTAGCGAAAGCAATCGCTTCGATTCCTTGATCAGGAAATCAATCTCCATGAAGGGATCGGCTGAAATATCAGACCAGAGCATGCGGCCCTTGCCATCGAGAACGAAGGTTCCGTGAAGGGGCTGGTCTTCGAAATCATCGTGAGACGTATACTGCTTGAAGACACTTTTCGGGGCATCGGAAACGATGGGAAAGGGAATGTCTCCTTTGGAATAGTTGTCCTGCGAATCCTTGAGGTTGGCAATGTCGTCGGTGGAAATGGCGAGGATTGGAAGTCCCGCTTTCTGAAAGTCCTCATAGCGGTCCGCCATAGCCGTGAGTTGCTCGGCGCAGTGGAGACAACCGGCTCCGAGGTAGAAGACGAGGATCACGGGCTTGCCACGGTAGCTGGCAAGAGAGACAGGCTTACTGTGTTGGTCGGGAAGGCTGAATCCGGGAGCGGCGGGAGGCGTCCAATGGAGTGGCCCGAGATCGTCGAGATTCGGGCGGGCGAGGAGATCATCGGCCGGCTTGTGTGGCTGACGCCAGTCGTCGGGATAACCGAGTTCCTTCGCAATGGGCGCAAGACGGGCAAAGACGGGGGAATCTATCTCAACTTCGGCCGAAAAACTACGGAGTTCCTCGAAGGCGGACTTCCAGGCGGCATCATCTTTTTTGGCGTGGTAGAGGGTGTGGATCGCTTGGGCGAGAGGAAGGGCTTCCTTGTTCTTCTTCTCAATCTGCTTTTTGGCAACTTCGGCCGCTTTTTCATGATCGCCATATGCAAGGTGACGAAGCATGGGAGTTTGGTGGGTGGGTCGCTTTGAAAGCGCTTCCTTCGCGGTCTTAAAATCGCCGTTCATGGCGGCGAGATAACCACGAAGCTCAACCACCGCATTTTCGAACTTTTTGAGGTTCTTCTGAAACTGGTCGTGGGCCTTTTTCCCGGCGTCTTCGATTTCTTTCTCCTTTTTCTTTTCGTCGGTGGCCTTTTTGACGGCCTTTTCCTTCGCCGTTTTTTGATCGGCTTTGACTTTGGAAAGGTGGCTGTCGATGAGATCGATGCTTTTGCGGAGTTCAACCTGCTGGCCGAGATTGAACTGGGCCACGGCAATCAAACGGAGGCGCGAAAGATCGTCCTCGGGCTTGGAAAGCTTTTCAAGCCAGGGCGAGTTGGCGGTTTCCAAAGCTTCCTGCCAGAGCTCCGCTTTCTCGAGATAGTCGATGAGCGCTTTGCGGCCGTAGCGGGCGGATCCCCTTCCGGGATTATTGAGCTTCGGGTGGCGCGGGTTGCCGAGAAGCGACTTTGCCATGTCGATGCTGGCGCGGACGCTTCCAAGGTGGGAGAAGTTACGCGAGAGCCACTCGTTGTTGTGAGCGTAGTTGTGGATCTGGTCGGGGAGAAGGAACCACGTCATCATATGGGCATGATCGACCCGCGCGGATGCCTGTTGTTGCCAAACGGCATCGTTGTAACGCTTGGCCTTTGAATAAATGTGGCCGGGCATGTGCCACATGTGGGCAATTCCCGAAGCGGTATTCCCGAGGCGGGCGGCCGAATCAAGGGCCTCTTCGTGGCGGCGGGAATCCCACAAGTGGATGGCGTAGTGGTGCGCGGGATGGTCGGGATTTTTGGCGAAGATCTGCTCGAGAATGGCATCGAGGCCAATGTGGCTGTTGATCGAAATGCCCTTTCGATTGAACTGCCAGCGACGGCAAACGAGGAGTGCCTTGGCCTCCAGATCATCGGGGTATTTGAGAATGAGATCCTCGTAGGCGCGCAGGAAGTTTTTGCGGCGCTTGGTGGCGTCCTTCTCTTTTTTCTCATCGTGGTAGGCAATCTCGGCGTCGAGATAAGCCCTTTCGTGATCGGTGATCTTCAGATCTTCTTTTTTGAGCAGCTCAACCGCCTTGGCGATGAATTCCTTGGCCCGTTTCTCGTTCTCGTAGTTGGCCTGCGAAAGCCCCCAGTAGGCCATCGCGCAATTCGGGTCATTTGCGAGAAGATTGCGGAAGGAGCGTTCCGCCTCGTAATACCAAAAGCCATGAAGCTGCCCGAGGCCCTGGTTAAAGTAGGCCTGCCCTTTTTCCCATGAACTCGTAATCGGAAGATTAATATTTCCGGTATTCCCCATCAGAGGTCCGGCTTGGCGCGGGCCTTCGTTGAAGGCATGGCCATTGTGGGAATGGCCCTCTTTGATGTCCTTGTTGGGCTCTTGCGCCGCGAGGCAGGTCATGAGCAGTGGAAGTGTGAAAAGTCTCTTCATAGCGGATGCTTGTGGGTTGTGGTTACGTAGGGGATGTGCTGAGCTTTGCAGATGAATCGATTGATTTTACTCTGGATGTGCCTTTTCTGTCTCTCCCAAGCGGCAGAGAAGCCCAATATTGTCGTCATTTTCTGTGATGACATGGGTTATGGCGACGTCGGCTGTTTCGGCGCGAAGGGCTGGAAAACTCCACATATCGACTCAATTGCGCAAAAAGGAGTGAAATTCACCGATTTCTACGTGGCCCAGCCGGTTTGCTCCGCTTCGCGCTGTGCTCTTCTCACCGGGTGCTATCCCAACCGCCTTGGAATTTCAGGCGCCCTTTTCCCGGCGAGCAACGTTGGCCTCCATCCCGATGAGACCACTCTCGCCGAAATCTGCAAATCCGTGGGCTACGACACCGCGATGTATGGCAAATGGCACCTCGGGTATCAGGAGAAATTCCTTCCGGTGAATCAGGGATTCGATGACTACCTCGGCTACCCTTACTCCAACGATATGTGGCCCAGCGGCCCGGTGCGCTTTATGAAGCAATACCCGCATCTTCCTCTCATCGAAGATGATGAGATCGTGGCGCAGGTCCGCGATCAAACCTACATGACCACCTGGATCACCGAGCGCGCGGTCCGCTTCATTGGTGAAAGCACCACGAAGAAAGCGCCCTTCTTTCTCTATCTTGCCCATCCCCAGCCGCACGTCCCGCTTTACGTTTCGCCAAAACACCAGGGGAGCTCCGAGCAGGGAATGTATGGTGACGTCATGCACGAGATCGACTGGTCCACCGGCGAGGTTCTCGCTGCGCTCGACAAGGCCGGGGTGACCGAAAACACCCTCGTCGTCTTCACCAGCGATAACGGCCCCTGGATGGTCTACGGAAATCACGCCGGAGGCGTCGGCCCGCTTCGGGGAGCGAAAGGAACCTGCTGGGATGGCGGAGTGCGTGTGCCCTGCGTCATGCAGTGGCCGGCCAAACTCAAAGCGGGTTCCATCGTGAAAACTCCTCTCATGACCATCGACCTTCTTCCCACCATCACCAGGCTCATCGGAGCGAATCTTCCCGAGCGCAAGATCGACGGGAAAGACGCCTGGAAGGTCATCTCCGGTGAGCAAAGCGAGCCGATTCAGGAAGCTTACTTCTTTTGGTATAAACGTAACGACCTCGAAGCGATGCGGATGGGCCAATGGAAGCTCCAGTTCCCCCACCAATATCGCATTGCCTCATTTGCGCCCGGCAAAGACGGCCAATCCGGGAAACATGGCTCCGGAAAAACCGGCCTCGAACTCTACGACCTCGAAGCTGATCCCGGCGAATCCAAAGATGTCGCCGCCGACCATCCCGAAATCGTGGCAAAGATGAATGCCCTCGCCAACCAGAAGCGGATTGAACTTGGCGACCAACTGACCAAGGTGAAAGGCACCGAAAATCGCAAACCCGGCAATGCCCCGGTTGCTGACTGGGCGAAGATGAAAAGATGAAGCCAAAAGATCGTCTTGAAAACGTATATCCACTCGACGATTCCTCGCTGACGTTGAAAAAACAGCGAAGAGGGCAGATCCTGCGGACGTAGAATTATCCTTCCATGGCCATCCGCAGATTCTTCCTCACCGCCGCCGCTGTCATTGGCTCCGGCATCCTCGGATTTCAACTCGGCGACCGACGCAGGGAAACTCCGCTTGTTCCGTCGAAGGATAGCATTTCGGTCGAACGCCCCCTCATCGGCATCGCCAGCTTAAATCAGGAGACCTACATCCGCGCGATCCGGGATCATGGCGGCATCCCCGTCATTCTTCCAAACACCGACGGCAGCACCGGGATGATCGATGACTATCTCGAGGAACTCGACGGCCTCATCATGCCGGGTGGAGCCGACATTCCTCCCTCGGAATACGGAGAAGAGCCCCACCCCACCGCCTCTCTCCTCAGTGACGAACGCTATCAGTTTGAGAAGGCGCTCATTCACAGCTGGATCACGAAATCAAAGAAACCTCTCCTCGGGATCTGCCTTGGCAGCCAGTGGATCAATGTCGCCAGCGGCGGCTCGCTCATTCAGGACATCCCTTCTGCGATCGGCGGCAACCACCGCAACGTGAACCACAACATCACTCTCGATCCTGACTCCAAACTCAGTGGTATTTTTGGCAGCACCGCCTTCGAAGTGAACTCCTCCCATCATCAGGCCGTCAAAGACCTCGGAGAGGGTCTCCGCGTCGTTGCCAAAAGCCCCGACGGAGTGATCGAAGCCACTGAAACGACCGATCCCGATCGCTTTCTCATCGGGGTGCAATGGCACCCCGAGCGATTGATCGAGACCGACACGTCCCAATCCAAGCTCTTCAACGCCTTCATTGAAGCCGCCCGGGAACATGCTTCTAAAAAATGAGCGAGGACAAATCGGACGACTTAATTTTCTTCCCTCAAGCTTGGGCCGGGAAGCTGCCAGCCATACGATTACTTGAGGTGTCATAGCGTTGAATGGCACACGAACAGCCGGTTTCATTGCAAAGAAAAGATCCCCCGCCAGCGAAACGCCAACGAGGGATTAAAATTTGAACAGGTGGTGATTCTAGCGCTCCGCTTTCTCAAGCTCCTCAAGACGTTTCTCGATCTGCTTGAGGCTCGCGCGAATTGCTTTGATTGCCTCCAAAGATTCCTTCTTTGCCGATGAAGCTGCTGGCTTGGGCTTTGTGAGACCATTCTGAGCCTCTGCCACGCGAGCAGCTGCTTTGGCTGCTGCCCTGGGCTTCAGCATTTGCAAAATTTCGTCCGCAGGAATGGCATAGGTTTTGGTCCGACCGGCGCGGGAGACATTGATCCCGATACACTTTCCCTTGAGATTAAAAAGAGGCCCGCCACACAGTTCGGGAGGAAGCGGAATGTCGTGCTGAATGGCATCAGGATATCCGCTCGTTTTTTCGGAAAGGTCGCCAAGGGTCAGTTTCATTCTGGGATCGTTTTTTACGTTGTCACGCATGGTGCGCTCCTTAAGTTTGACCGTTGCCTTCCCCGGTTTTTCGTCGCGGAGATACTCCAGCTTGATCGTCTCACCGGCCTTGCGACCGCGAATGAGGTGACCAAACGCAACCGGATCATCAACCTTCTTCCCGTCGAAAGCGGTGATGACGTCCTTGTCCTTTAACCCGGCTGCGGCAGCGGCTCCACCCTCCACAATTTTTTCAATGAGGACCCCTTTGTCCGACTCACCGGCCTGAATGCCGATGAAGCCGACCTTGGCCATCGCTCTTCCGGAAACACTCAGGAGACCAATCCCAAGGGGCTCGCCCATTGCTCCGGTTGCGGTGAGAATGGAACCGAGAGGCGGCTCGTCGGCTTGAAAGCGAACCGGGCGAAGATTTTCAGCATCAATTTTAAGCAGCGCAAGATCACGTTGCGGGAAACGCTTGAGGACCTTCACCTCATAACTTTGATCACCCACTTTGACACCCAGCTCTCCTTCATCCGTCTCACTGTTTTTGGTAAGAATCCGTCCGTTCGCCGAAATGACGGTTCCGAGGGCCGCGGGCTTGCCGTCAACCGTCACCAGTGCCGTGGTCCCGGCATTTTTTTGGGCCACCGGCTCGAGAGCCTTGAGCGAGGATTCAAAGAAGGTATCCGGACCCTGCGGGAGAATTCGTCCCATTCCTCTCTTCTGAAGCTCCTCCATGAGTTTTTCCATCCCTCCAAGCTTCTCGAGCTGGTCCGGATTCATTTCAAGACGTCCTCCATTCCTGGCGGCATTCTTTAAGAACTCTTCGATGGATCCCTTGGCCTCGCTCTTCTTGTCGTCTTCTTTCTTCTCCTTGGGAGCCTCTTTCGTGGGCTTCTCCTCCTTCTTTGGAACTGGCTTCGCTTTCTTCTTCGCAGGTGCCTTTCCCCCCTCCATGAGCGATTGATAGCTCGTGAGCGTGGCCTTGGCTGACCGGGCTTTGTCCTCGCGATGGTAGGCAATGTCGACTTCGTCCCCTGCCTTCATTGCTTTGACCAATTGGACCAATTCATCCGGTGTCTTCACGGCCTTGCCATTGATTTTCTTGATCAGATCTCCGGACTCAATTCCAGCCTTCTCAGCCGGTGACCCGGGAACGACTTCTCCCACCAAAACTCCGTCTTGACCGTCTGCGAGCTGAATTCCAAGAACCGGCTGATCGGGAGATGGCGAGGGCGTGGCTTTTTGAGCGTTGTTAAAACGTTTCCCTGAAATTCTGCCACTCTTCAGCTCGTCCCACTGCTTGTGAAAAACTTCGATGGGCACGTGCCGGTTCTCCATCAGGGTCCTCCCGATATTGGAATGAATCCCAATCACTTTTCCTTTCACATCGAAGAGAGGGCCACCGGAGTCCCCCCCGATCACGGCGGTGTCACTCCGGATGAAAGCTTGGTTTTCCAAAACCCGTCCAAGCCGGACAGGAGGTTTGCGCATGGGATCGAATCCTCCGGAATGCCCGAGAGCGACCGTCCATTCATTGCGCTTGAGATCTTTGCTCTGCCCCACTTCAACGAAGGGATACTTGCCCGGCTCGTTGATTTGCACCATGGCGGCATCGCGCTCATAATCCGCTCCCAACGCCACACCGCTTTTGCGCGTTCCATCGGGGAAAATTACCACGATCTCACCCGGCATGCTCGAAGTGACGTGAGCAGCAGTCAAAATGAGCCCTTCTTCACTCACGACAACCCCGCTGCCCGAACCCCGCCCGTTTTTGGCCACCAAACACACGGTCGCCGGCTGGGCACGTTCCGAGAGAGAAACGAACTGCTGGTTGAGCTTCTGGAGCGCTCTAAAATTCTTAACATTGGGGGCATTCCCGGCCTTTGCCGGTTTGGTGGGGGCTGCCGGCGATTGGGCCCATGCAGGGCTGCCCGCCAGAGAGAGCGAGGCCAGAAGGGTGAACAGGAGGGTGGTTGGCTTTTTCATTCGAAAGAGTTGTTTTCCCTCGTAGAGCGACCGTGGGAGAAGATTTGTGTGTAGAGTCTTTGACTTCCTTTGGGTGAAAGGGCCGGAGGATGGCCATCATTTCACCCGCAGCACTCCACGCATCGCCTGCCAATGACCCGGGAAGGTGCAGATATAGGGGTAATCGCCGGGTGACTTTGGAGCTCGAAAGTGGAGCACGTGTTCGGTCCCGGGGCCGATCACCGGAATGAAGGCAATCACTTCGGGAAGATCGGGGACGTAACTCTTTTCGCCGGCCTTGGGGTCGTTGAGCATCTTAAAGGAAGCTTCGCCCACCAATTGAGCTTTGCCCGGTTTTACGAGGACGAGGTTGTGCGCCATGACATCGGTATTACGCAGCTTCCATGAAAGGGCCTCGCCCGGTTTTGCGATGAGTTCGGTTTGGGCATATTGCAATCCACCGATGGCATCGACCACAAGTTCACGTGCGCCTTCGATGACCTCTCCGGTTTCGCCGTTTCCGGTTGGCGTGTCCTTCTGACCCGCGATGCGAAGCTTCACCCCTTTCGGCTTTTCCCCGCTGAGCTTCGCGAGACCGCTGGCGACAAAGGCCGGGCTTGGAAACATGGGCGAGGCAAAGAGGTCCGTCTTGAACTCGTGACCATCCGCGCCCCTGAGATGCATGCGCAAGTGCAGTTGCATCGCCGGTTTCATGTCCGTCATTTCCACAAAAATCGAGTCTCCTTCACCCAGCAGTTTCACCGATCTCACCGCCACCCGATCATGACCGAGGGACTTGGGATCATTGATCGAGAACTCGGGTGAACCATACCGCTGGGCGTATTCGTAGTTCCAGGTCTGCGCGAAATAATTGCGGAAATCCTGAACCTCCACCTTGTCCAACTTCGTCGTGAAGTCGATTCGGATCCCGTTCTGATGAACGCGAAAACCCTTGGGCTGATAGACCTGGCCACCGGTGTAACGAACACGATGAAAACACCCGTCTTCAATGGCATAATCGCCCCATCCATCCAGCCCAACGAGATAAAGTTGACCATCCCCGGGGTGGAAGGAACCGCGCATGGAGCCGGACAAAAATTCCCCTGCCAGTGGAACGACCGCTCCCTGGGGACGGGAAGAAGTGTCATCACGAAGAATGAGATAATGCGTACTGGAACCGTAGCTGATGCCGACATGATTCCCTTTGAATGGTCCCCATTTGTCACTGGTCACTTCGACCATCCCCCCTGTCGAATTATCGACCCCCCGCGGGATGTAACAAAGCGGGGCCGCGATCGGGCCTCCTTTCACCGCCGATGATGGCAAGCCGTAGAACTCTCCTTTGTTCACTTCGATGATCGCAGAAGCAGGAGTCCATGTTCCTTCCTGGGGCGCGACCCAAAAGTAATCGTCCGAGCCGCCAATCCCCATGCAGTTACGCACGCCACCCGCCTGCAAGCTCGTCTTCCGATCCGGGCTGGTGCGGAGAACACTTTCACGCTGAGTAAAGTGGAAGGCTCCATCGGCGGTGCGATGGAGACCAAAGGTGTGACTGTGACTACGGTCGTAACCACCGAAGTCATGCGCGTAATTCTCGTAGAAATCCACCTCGCCATCTCCGTTCTCATCGTGGAGGCGATAAATCTGACCACGGTCCAAAATGAAGATGCCGTCGTCGTCGATGTGAATTCCGACCGGTTGGTTGAAGCCGGTCGCGAAGCGGGACCAGGTCACGTTTTTTAGATCGTCATTGAGCCCGGAAACCTTCCAAACATCTCCGACAAGGGTGGAGACCAAGGCATCGCCATTCCTCAGAAAGCCAATCCCGCTAAGCTGCATCACCACCTTCCAGGGATTATCATGGGGCACCGTGATGGTATCGACCGCATAAGCCGAATTCTTGGGGGCTTCTCCCAATTTCCCCGGCACTTTGAGTGTCTCATTCCAGCGTTTCTCGTACTTCCGCTCGCCCGCGAAATGCGCCAATGCTTTCTTGTCATCGTAACCAGCCCCCTTCTTCGAAAGCCTCACCACCACTTTTGCTCCCTTTTTGACTCCGGTGAGGACAAGATCTCCGCTCTTGCCATCAATCTTTGCTGCGGCCACTTGCTGGGAGGAAATCACTTCACACAGAAAATCGCCACCACCCAACATGGGGAGCGCAAGCTGCTCCGCATCACTTTGAAAATCGAGATGCCGGTAAAAAGCCTCTCCATTTGCCCAAGGCTCATCATTGATACGGGTTCGGCCGGCCACATATTGAAAAACAACCCGCTTCCCGTAGCGGCGATAACCGAGGTATTCCGAATCCTTCGGCTTCTCTGCCTTCGCCTGAATCACCAGCGGCTCGCCATTGAGGTGGGCATTTCTGGAGGTCCCCCAACGAAAACCCTCGAATTTCACGAAACCCTTCGTCCACACCGCCCGGTAATTCAAACTCATCGGATCGAAACACGTCGACAGCTCACGTTGATCACCCAGCCGCACACAAATCCCTTTTAAAACGACAAGATCCTTACCTCGAAAGACCTGCGTGATTACTTCCCCCATCTCGGCATCGTTCCAACGGGTGTCCGAATGATTGTTTTGATTGTGCTTCCCCCAGTGCCCGTGCTTTCCACCGTCGAGACCCGGGTGAGCCGGAATGACCGCCGGAATTTTTTCAGGATTGGCCATGTAGTAGTCGGCCTGACGTTGATAGAAATCATAGAGCCGGGCTTCATTCACGGTGGCACTGGAATCCTTCCAATTCTCCCGCCCTCCCTTCGTATCCGCATAAGGATGCCTATCCTCCCTGGCGACATTTTGAGCAAAAGCGGGACCACAGAAGGCCGTCAAAAAAAGCGCGGGGAGCACAGAGTTCTTCATTGGAGATGGCAGCCTAAAGAAACTTGGCCACCACTGCCCACCTTGAATCCCAAATTTTTCTAACATTGCCCGATCAGAGTCACGATGGCGTGAATGACACTAAAACCCTGACGAACCAACGAATCAGCAGCGGTGGCAAAAAAGCGCGGAAGTGCGCCCCGGAACCCCGTGATCCTTGAGAGCGATCAGGCGATGATCTCTTTGATGGGATCGGCTCCTTCGACGCCGACGAGTTTTTCGTTGAGGCCGGCGTGGTGGTAGAAGAGCTCGTTGGGATTGAAGCCGAGTTGATGGAGAATGGTCGCGTGGAGATGTTTGACCTCGAGGGTATTTTCGACGGCCGCTGAGCCGAGTTCATCGGTCTCGCCGTAGCTCATGCCGCCTTTGATGCCGCCTCCGGCCATCCACATCGTGAAGCCGGCGGAGTTGTGATCGCGTCCGGTGCCTTTGGCATACTCGGCAGTCGGCTGACGTCCGAATTCCCCACCCCAAACGACGAGGGTTTCGTCGAGAAGGCCGCGTTGTTTGAGATCTTTTAAGAGCCCGGCGATGGGCTTGTCGGTATTCCCGGCGTGCTTGTTGTGGTTGTTCTCGAGGTCACCGTGGGCATCCCAGTTGTCATCATTGTGGGCACCACCGGAGTAGAGCTGGATGAAGGGAGTGCCACGTTCGACGAGGCGACGGGCGAGGAGACATTTTTTCCCAAAATCGGCAGTGCGTTCCTGGTCGAGACCGTAGAGTTTCTTGGTCGCTTCGCTTTCTTCCTCAATGTTGATGGCTTCGGGCGCGGTTGATTGCATCTTGAAAGCGAGCTCATAACTATCGATGCGCGCTTGCAGGTTGGAGTTGCCGTGACGCTGCGAGAGGTGACCGGCATTGAGTTGGTTAAGGGACTGGATGATGCGATATTGCTCGTCCCGACCCATCCCGCGGGCGTGTTTGAGATCGAGGATGGGATCCCCTTTCGAACGCAAAACGGTGCCTTGGTAATTGGCGGGCATGTAGCCGGCGGACCAGTTTTTGGCACCGGAAATGGGGCCGCCGGTCTTGTCGAGCATGACGACGTAGCCGGGAAGGTTTTCGTTGATGTTACCGAGTCCGTAGTTCACCCAGCTCCCGAGGGAAGGTTTCCCGCTCACAAGTGAGCCGGAGTTCATCTTAAGCATGGCCGATCCATGAATGGGCGACTCGGCGGTCAGGGAGTGGAGGAAGGCGATGTCATCGACACATTCGGCGAGATTGGGGAAGAGGTCGGAGACCCACTTTCCACACTGACCATACTGTTTAAAGTTCCACTTGGGCTCGACGATGCGGCCTTCGTTTTTCTTCCCGCCCCGACCGAAGGTCTTCACCTTGATCGTCTTGCCATCCATGCCCTTCATCCCGGGCTTGTAGTCGAAGGTGTCGATGTGGGACGGACCTCCATACATGAAGAGGAAGATGACGCTCTTGGCCTTGGGGGCAAAGTTGGTCTGCTTTTGGTCCGCCTTGGCCATCATCCCGGTGAGGGCAAGCGAGGTAAAACCACCTCCCACGGTGGAAATGAACTCACGTCGATTGGTTTGTCCGCAAAAGTCTCTCATGGCTAGTCGAGGTAAATGGTTTCGTTGAGGTTAAGGATAAGGAGGCAAAGGCGTGGCATGATCTGCTCTTCGGAGACCTGGTGCTTCTCGCGGAGATCGGTGACGAGCCCGTTGAGTTCATGAAGTTCGCCTTCGGTGATTTCCCGGCTCGTGGCGAGTTTAAAGGCTTCCTTGACTTTTTCATCGAGGGAGCCGGAAAGTCGGGCCGCAAAGCGATCCGAAAAGTCATTCATGCGCTCGCTGTTGAGCATCGTGAGAGCCTGTGTCGGCACAGTGGTCGCGAAGCGGGAAGGGCAGGAAAGATCACGTTCGGGCGAATCAAAGTTGGCCAACATGGGGAGCTTGATCGATCGCTTGGCGTGGATGTAAACGGCACGTCGATTGGCGGAGTCACCGGGTGAGGGCGGCCAGACGGAGCGGGGTTTTGACGAGGTGGCAAGAACCGCGTCGGGCATTTTGGGTCGGACGGGGGGACCGCCGAAATCAAACTTCATTTGCTGCGTGAGGACGAGGTAGGTGTCCCAAACTTCTTCGGCGGAGAGACGTCGCGGGGTGTATTTCCAGTGGAGGCGGTTGGTGGGGTCCTTATCATTCATTCCCTTCGAGGAAAGCCGGTAAGTCGAGCTGTTGAGCATGAGACGCAGGACGTGCTTGGTGCTCCAGTTTGAGCGGACAAGTTCGCTCGCAAGCCAGTCGAGGAGGGCCTGGTTGGTCACGCCGGTTCCGAGGGCTCCAAAGTCGTTGGATGTTTCGACCAGCCCGTGACCAAAGCAATACTGCCACAAGCGGTTCGCCCAAACCCTGGCGGTCGTGGGATGATCCGGGGAAGCAATCCACTTTGCCAGTTCAAGACGGGTGCGCTTGGGTTCGACTTTGGTTTTGTCGAGGACTTTGGGAAAGGCGACGGGAACTTCATCGCCCTGCGCGTGCACACTGCCGCGTTTGTGAATGCGGGGGGCTTCGATTTTTTCGTCCTCGTGAACGCCATGGTAGCGAATCCCGGCGAGTGGAACCTCCAGCTTCTTTCGTACTTCCTGAAGGGGTTTCATTTTGGATCCAAACTCGTCGCCAAGAGTGGCTGAGATCAGACCCGGATGAATGGTCGCCAGCTGATTGGCATCAAGGTCATGAACAGGCTCCCGGGTCACGCGGACCTCGATCTTATCGCGGTTTGATTTTGCAATAATCCCAATGACGTTTTTACCCGTGGTCAACTCGGCAACCGGAAGAGGGATAAAGTATTCGCCGTGGACTTTTTCCGTCACGCCCTGGTGAACCGGCGCGCCATTGATGAAGATCTCAAGCTGTTGCAACTCTCCTTTCAAGTAGATGAGGAAGTGCTTGGGGATTTCCTGAAGTCCAAACTCGGAGCGAAGAGTGAGGGGCTTGTTGCGGGGCAGTTTATCGGAAACCTTGAAGCCAACCGCGTCGGCATCGAAGGAAGGAAGGGACCAGCCGGGATTGGCGGGGATGCGGGGGAGGCGCTTCCAGTTGGTCTCGACGTCGCGAGGTGTTTTGGATCGCTTGAGGTAGGGGTCCAGCAATTTACGATCGCCCGTTTTCCAAAGAGCCTCGATTTCCTCATGGTTTGCCCGGCGCTCTTCCTCCCTTTTTTGGGAAACAGAAGGATCGATCCAGGTGTGATTGGGTCCCTTGAAGAGATCCTGTTTGATGCCATCGAAAAAGGACATCATTGAAAAGTAATCCGCCTGGGTGACGGGGTCGGCCTTGTGGTCGTGGCACTTGGCACACCCCATCGTGGTGCCCATGAAAGCCTCGGCGGTGACGTCGACAATGTCACCAACAACGTCGGCATGAGCCTGGGGACGGTCGGCGGGTTCATCGTCCCGTTGCATCAAGGTCATGAATCCCGTCGCGATGCAGGAGTTGAGAGTCTTATCGGGAAGCTGGTCACCGGCAAGTTGTTCGAGGATAAAGCGATCGAAAGGCTTGTCTTCGTTGAAGGCCTTAATGATGTAATCGCGATAGCGCCAGATCTCGGGTTTCTGGCTGTCGCGCTCAAAACCGTTCGTCTCGGCGTAGCGCACGAGATCGAGCCAATGAGAGGCAAATTTTTCGCCAAAGTGGGGAGATTCGAGATAGTGATCCACCGACTCCGGCCAATTCATTGAATTTGGCTTCGGGGGGAGACCGGTCAGGTCGTAGGAAAGGCGACGTTGAAGCTGGATATCCCCTGCGCGCGAGTTGGGCTCCATGCCCTTCTCCCGAAGTCCCGCCAAAATGAAAGCGTCGATGGGATTGCTGACAAAATCATCCTTAAGGCCCGGAACGGAAACTTGTTGCAAAGGCTGATAAGCCCAATACGAGGCGGCACTTTTTTTAACCGAAGCAAGTCCGGAGGTCAGGGCGAGGGCGGTAAGAACTGGAATGATTGGCTTCACGGAAAGGTCTGTGTGCTCTTAAACTCGCCTCATCAGGGCAATCTTTCAAGGATGGAAATGTGGCGTGAGAGATTCCAGGCCGAACGAAAACGCGCCCAAAATGGCTAACCCGGCTCTCCCCGGAATTTGCTTGGGGAAACCCCCTCGACTCTCATGAAGACCTTGTAGAAGTGATCGGCGTTTCGAAAACCAGCATCGATGGCGATATCCTTCATGGGCACATCGGTCTCAGCCATCCGGCGTTTGGCCCTTTCGAGCCTGAGCCGGGTGATTTCGCCGGCAATGGTGCGGCCAAGGGAATCGCGAAACTTTCGCTCGAGCCCTCTGCGATTTGTGGCAGCTGCCAGAACAACGTCCTTGACCTCAATGCGGTGGTGGCTGTTCTCGGCAATAAATCGCAGGGCGCGCGACACCAGGGGATCGGTGGCGGCATAAAGATCGGTGGAGTCACGTGGCACCAGGGCAACGGGTTGGACGAGCTCAACCCTGGGGTCGACGGTTTCGCCATTCATGAGCCGATCGAGCATCGCGGCAGCTTGATAGCCGATCTGGTCGAAACCCAGGTCAATGCTGGTCAAGGTCGGTGAAGGGGATTCACAAATGAGCGGTTCATTCGCAGTGCTGACGATCGAAACGTCCTGTGAAACGTGAAGGCCGCGTGAATGGCAGATATCGACGAGATATCGGGCAAAAAGATCGTTGCAGGCAAGGATCCCCATCGGGAGTTCCCAGGTCTCGATCCACGACGTCACTCCGGCCACAAACTCTTCCCAACCGGAGGCGTTGCGCTCAACGCTTGTCCGGGAGAATTTGTGGGAACTGCACTCAAATCCCGCCTCCTCGATCCGGGAACGAAATCCGGTCAATTGTTCCCGGGCATCGATGTCTCTGCTAAATCCCAGATGCCCGAAATTCTTCAATCCCCTTCCGAGAAGGTGCGCGGCACCAATTTGGCCCGTTCTCCCGACATCGGGAAAAACACTGTGGAGATTTTGGGCCGGGGTATTCAGCCAGACATTCACAAGAGGGGTGCCCGTTCGTTTCGCGACGCGGGCCAATGGCACCGTCGCCCTGGCAATCACGCCATCAAAGGTCGCGCTCTCCCCCGCCCTGCCCAACACCGTTTCGACGAACGGGTGAATCCGGCAATCCCAACCAGCCTCATCGGCAAAGCGCTGGCAGCCGGCATAGACTTCAAGGTGACGCTTAAAACCCCAATCCATCTCAAGTGAAATGGCAACACGGCGGGCATGATCGTCTTTGGTGGAACTCACGGCTCCAGAACATGTCGCACTTGAAGATCCGACGCAACCGCACACGTCGCAAAAAGGAGAATTATATTCGCAAATAAACAAGCATCCATGATGATTTCCCGAAAGAAGGAAGTCAGCCCAAGGTAATATAAGATAAGCGAATCTCAGAATTCCCACCTTACCCAGATCATGAAAAAGAAACCTTTTACCCTGTTCCGCTCCTTTTTGCTGTGCACCGCTCTGATGGCAGGAGCCCAGGCCCGAACCTGGACCAGCGCCGATGGCGTAAGGACCTTCGAGGGCGAATTGAAGTCCTACAATTCCAGGACCGGCCAGGTCATCGTGACTTTCTCAAACGGTCGGACCAAGAAATTCAATCAGTCCGTCCTTTCGGAAGAGGACATCGCCTTCCTCAAGAAGAATGGCAATCGCAGTTCGGGTGGAAGCGGTGTTAAGATCGGGGAGCTTCCTAAAGAGCTTCCGGATCCCGATGGACAAGAAGCGGACATGAGCAAGCCGGTCCAAGTCTACATTTTGATGGGACAATCGAATATGCTCGGCTTTGGGAATGCAGGTCAACTTAAGGGGATCGCTGCTGAAAAATATCCATACCTTGTCGATGATGGAGGTGAGTGGAACGTGAGGAAGGATGTTCGCAACACATTTTTCTGTATGGCAAAATTAAAGCACAACGATTGGTTAACAGCTGGAAATGGTAATGGTGGTGGGAAGTTTGGCCCGGAAATAGGCATAGGGAATTATCTGGGCCAGGTTCTTGATGCGCCTGTCTTAATATTAAAATCGTGTGTGGGCAATCGTGCTTTGGGCTGGGACTTACTACCACCGAGTGCGGTGGGCACTGGAAATGGCGGTAAATCATACCAAGGGGACTCCGAAAGTTCGAATAGGAAAGTCAAAGAAGATAGAGATGGCTGGTATGCAGGCCTTCAGTATGACCAGGACGTAGGTGCTGCTCAAAATGCTCTGAAAAATTTATCTAGCTATTATCCAGGCGCCAAGGAATACGAAGTTGCAGGATTTTTCTGGTGGCAGGGAGCTGCTGAAGGAGCAAAAGGAAATGTCGAAGATTACGATAAAAATTTGGCTTTTCTCTTCAATGATCTGAAAAAAGATTTTAACGCACCAAACGCCAAGTTTGTTTGCGCCACGCTGGGTGAACATGACAAGAGCGCAACTCTTTCTAAAAAAATGTTTGATTTCGCCGGTCTCCCGGAATTCAAGGATAAAGCAGCCGTGTTCTACTCAAAACCTGTCTCCAAGGGAGGCGGTGCCAATGGACACTATGGTGGTAATCCCGAGACCTACATGAATGTCGGTGAGGGCATGGGAAAGGCCATGGTCGAGCTGCTACAGGGAAAATAAGAGCCTGGTTCTTCATCCCCCCGGCCAAAATGGTTGGGACTTTTTCCACGAATAGGGCGGCTTTAAAAGTCGCCCTATTTCTATAGGGCGATTGGCTTGAGGAGCTGAACCGTCGTGGTGACGGGAAAACATTTCGGCTAAACAAAAGCAGCACGGAAATGGGGTGCTTTTGCCAATGAAGTCTCCCACCGCATTCCCCCCGGGACAAAGACCAACCCCAAACCGCCAACTCTCCAAATCACCGTTGCGCAAACTTCTACCGATTGGGAATTGGCTCATCAACTGCGCGATGAAAAACGCCCAAGTTCTGCCTTCATTTTGGTGGCTTTTCCCGTGAATAGCTCCCCTTCAGTAATGTCCGTAAAGCCCTGACTCTCGATGCACCTGGTTTCTTTGAAGCGTCCGGAGGATCCGCGTCGGACTCCTCTGGCAGTTTGAGGCTGATTCGTTGAGCCAATCCTCGAACAAACTTTGATCCGAGATCCAGTCGATAGTCAGTGCAGTTTCCCCCTTCTTTAACGCGTAAATATGCCCACGACTCCACCTCGGCAGAACGAGAAAAAGACACCAGGAACGAGATTCTTTTGCCTTCGGGATCTCCATCAATAAAGAAGTGCAAGGTTACCTCCCTCGGGTCCACAAGGTATTGACGGATCTCTCCGATCGCAATCGGTCCTTTTCCGGGAAGGTTAGGCGGGATTTCGCCCCGCCCTTTTGTAGGGGCCTCGCCAAATCCGAAGCTATATCCACATGCAATAAGCGAGATGAGAATTAAGAGATTTTTCATTTTTTTGGCAGAACGCCAAAAGACACGGAGCGCCGTAGGCGCTTGCTGTGCTCTGTCTTGTTCTAGTGTAGTCCGCTAAGCAGATTGTGAATTAAGCAGGGAAGATTTCGCTCGTTT